>Ga0307509_10004647_pt1 | contig 19617 bp, 17 predicted proteins | sample 10_EM_MG_FD_202245 | JGI IMG/M metagenome (GOLD analysis project Ga0307509, IMG submission 202245) | Populus trichocarpa ectomycorrhiza microbial communities from riparian zone in the Pacific Northwest, United States - 10_EM | ecosystem: Host-associated > Plants > Roots > Unclassified | place...
AGGTTCCGTCACCACTGGTTTGCGCCGCCACAGCAGTGCCAACCAGTTCATTTTCATGCAAACGACCATCGCCACCAGCAGCGCTGGCCAACTCAAGCCGGGTACCACCCTGGTCGCCGCCAACAGCATGGCGACGGCCACTCCAATCTTCACCATCTCCCAGAACATGAACCCGAACATCGCAGCACCTGCCGCGCCGGGTGTATTTCCGAGATTCCGCGTCATGCCGCGCGCCAGCAAGGCACTCGGTATGACGACAGCCGCCGCACCATACAGTGCCGACCAGGCTGCCCCGCTGCGCTGCGTGAAGGCCCAGACGACGGCACAACACAACAGCCCGGCCACGGCTTGCACCGCAACCACCCGCCACGGCGACAAGGGCGGGTTGTTTTTCCTCCAGGCCTGGGCTTCTTCTTTGGTCCAGGTCTTGAAGCTGTCTTGCTCCGCCTCATCTTTCGAACCTGCACCGTGGTCAACGCGGTTGTCGACGCGTTGGTCGATCGTGTCAATCATGGTGTGGCCAAAGTCGAGCGCAGCAAAGCCTCGGAATTATATGGGGAAACCCGAGGTCCTCCAGATGACACAGCGCAAGCTGCGGCCACACCGCGACACTTGCCGATGCCGACGCGCCCTGCACGGCGCGCGCTGACGCATCACACCGCGAAGTTCACCGGCAGCCCGGGCACCTCGACATCGAGCGCCAGCACACAGCCGGCCCAGGGCTGGTCGATCAGCTCGGCCGCGGGGCGATTCGCGCGCGCGCTCGTGACATACAGCGTCTTCAGATTCGGGCCGCCGAAGCACGGCATCGTCGGGCAGCGCACCGGCAGCTCGACCTCTTGCAGGGTCTCGCCCTCGGGCGACAGGCGCAGCAGGCGCTGGCCTTCGAACATCGCCACCCAGTAGCAGCCCTCCGCATCCATCGCCGCGCCGTCGGGCCGGCCGCCGTAGGTCGCGAGCGACTGGCCCGCCTGCTTGAGCGGGAAGCTCGCGAACACGCGCCGCCGACTCAGCGTGCCGCTCGCCGGGTCGAAGTCGGCCGCAAAGATCGTGTGCGAGGTGGTGTCGCTCCAGTGCATGGTGCGGCCGTTCGGGCTCCAGGCGAGGCCGTTGGTCACCGTGAAGCCCTCGGCCTGCTTCACGAGCTGGCCCTTCGCGAAGCAGTGCAACGACGCCAGCGGCGGCTCGCGCGGCTCGTAGATCGTGCCGACCCAGAAGCGGCCTTGCGGATCGCACTTGCCGTCGTTGAAGCGCTCGTTGACCGGATCGTATGGCGGCTTCGCAACACGTTCGCGCTCGCCGCTCACCGGGTCGAAGGCCCACAGGCCGTCGCGCATCGCGAGCAGCAGCGTGCCATCGAGACGCGGCGCGAGGCTGGCCACGTCGGTGTCGAAATCCCAGTGGCGCAACTCGCCGCTGGCCGGGTCGAAGCGCTGCAGCTTGTGGCCGGGAATGTCGGCGTAGTAGAGCGCGTTCTCGCGCGGGTGCCAGACGGGCGACTCGCCCAGCAGCGCGGCCGACGCGACGGCCAGGCGCACGTCGGGTGCCGATGCCATCAGACCACCGCCACCTCGAGATTCATCGAGGCCTCGACGCTCTCGCCCGGCGCCACCGTGCGCAGCCCGTGCGCGGCCGGGTCGGCCATGTGGATCGCGTTCGAGACATGGCTGACCGGCTCGACGCAGAAGTACTCGCGGTCTTGTGGCGTGAAGACGACGAGGCGGTCCAGCGACGAGCTCAGTTGCAGCGAGAACCTCTCGTCGCGGATGCGCGCGGGGCCCTTCCAGCCGTCGAAGCAGTTGTCGAAGTCCAGGTGCGACACGTCGCTGTCGATGCCGGGCTGCGCGACCTTGCGCACCGGCAGCTGGGTCGCATCCGAGTCCCAGCGATCGGAGAGCTCGATGTGCAGCCGGCTGCGCGCGCGCTTCGGGAAGTACGGGTGCCAGCCGAGGCCGACGGGTTGCGCCACATCGGCCGTGTTGGTGAACACCATCTCGACGTGCATCGAGTGCGGCGTCAGCGTGAAGTACTGCGTCGCCTCGAACGCGAACGGCCAGTCCGCGTCGCCCGGGTGGCGCAGGCGGATCACGACCTCGAGCACGCTGCTCGAGACGATCTCCCAGGGCCGCAGCCAGCCCACGCCGTGCACCGAGTGCGGGTTGTCGCCGAAGTTCGGCTGCGTCGTGTAGTCGACGCCCTTCCAGCGGAACTTGCGGTACGCCAGGCGGTTGGAGTACGGCAGCAACGGGTACACGGCCGACGGGCGCGAGGCCGTCAGCGCGCCCGGCTCGACCGAGCGCAGGATCGGCGTGTCGCGGTGCCAGAACCCGGCGATGCAGCCGCCCAGGTCGGGCCGCAGCGCCAGGCGCAGCGCGCCGGCATGCAGCTCGAACGACTGCTCTGTTTGATGGGATGTCTTCGCGGATGCGGTCATGGCCCTCCCGGCGCGGTGAAGTGTCGGGGCATGCTACGCCTAGTCCAGGTCGGCCTTGAGGTAGTGCGCACCCGGTATCGGGTTGAAGTAGTACGGCGCGACCTCCTCGAAACCAAGCGATGCATAGAGCTGGCGCGCCGACTCCATTTCGTCGAGCGTGTCGAGCAGCATCGCCGAGTAGCCGGCGCGGCGCGCCTCGTCGAGCAAGGCCTCGGCGAGCACGCGGCCCAGGCCGAAGCGCCGGAACGCGGGGCGCACGTAGAGGCGCTTCATTTCGCAGGCATTGGCGTGGTCCACGTCCGGCAGCGCGCGCAGCCCGCCGCAGCCGGCGAGTGCGTTGTCGACATAGGCGAGCAACAGCTGGCCGTTGGGTGCCGCGTACTCGCCCGGCAGCGTCGCGAGTTCGGCCTCGAAATTCTGGAAGCACAGATCGACCGCGAGACTGCGCGCATATTCGCGCAGGATCTCGCGCGCCGCGGCGATGCCCTCGTCGGCATCGACCACACGCACCAGCGTGATCTCGGGCGGCTGTTCGACGGATGGCTTCATGGCGTGGATCGATCAGTCGCCGAGCGAGATCACCCAGGCAACCCCGCCAGCACACAACGCGAACAGCAGCAGCGCGAGCGCGCGCGAACGGCTGTTGTCGACCGAGGCGGGCACATCGGCCGCCAGCACCTTGTCGCCGCGGATCATCGGCCGCACCAGGTCGTGCTTCTTCTTCACCAGATAGAACACGATCGCCGCCACGTGCAACACGATCAGCGTGACGATCAGCCACTGGCCGGACAACCTGTGCCATCGGGTCAACACGAGGCCGGTGGCGCTGGAGACGAACTTGTTGAGCGGCCCGGTGGTCGCGATCTCGTCATCGGCAAACAGACCGGTGGCGACCTGCGCGGCCAGCAGCGCCAGCAGCGCGAACACCGAGAACGCGCCGAGCGGCGTATGACCGACATCGACATGCTCGCCCGCACGGCGCTCGCCACGCAGGTAGCGCACGACCGTGGTCGGCGCATAGATGAAGTTGACGAAGCGCGACCAGTGCCCGCCGACCAACCCCCACAGCAGGCGAAATGCGAGCAGCGCAAACACCACGTAGCCGAGGCGGAAGTGCCAGGCCAGCGCATTGCCGCCGCTCAGCCCGCTGACGATGGAGGCAATGACGCAGAGCGCCAGCGTCCAGTGAAAGATGCGTGTGGGCAGGTCCCACACGCGCACCTGCTTCAGCCCGTCGTTCGTCAACTCGTCGTCACCCATTGCATCGCGCGCTCGTTGCATGCACCCCGCAAAGATAACCGCAACCGGGCGGTTGGCGGCGCCGCCTTCGGATATTCCCGAAGGCCGCAGGACACGCACCGCTTCAACTGCTTACACTGCGCAGCGTCCTCACCCCCACTTCAGGCCAGGAGAAACTGCATGAATCGTCACGTCTCGACTTTGCTGCTGACCGGCGCCGCGCTGCTCGGCTCCGCGATCGCCCTGCCCGCGGCGGCGCAGTTCGCCAAGCCCGAGGATGCGATCAAGTATCGCAAAGCCGCCTTCACCGTGATGGCCCGGCACTTCGGCATCGTCGCCGGCATGGCCAACGGCAAGATCCCGTTCGACGCCAAAGCCGTGGCGGACAACGCCGACATCGCGATGGTGATGTCCAAGCTGCCGTACGTCGGCTTCGTCGAAGGCACCGACAAGGGCGAGACCAAGGCCGAGCCGAAGATCTGGGCCGAAAAGGACAAGTTCAACGCCGCCGCCACCACGATGCAGGAGGCCATGGTCAAGCTCAACGCGGCAGCCAAGGGTGGCAACATCGACGCGATCAAGGCCGCGGCCGGCGAGACGGGCAAGGCTTGCAAGGCCTGCCACGACAACTACCGGAAGGAATAGCTAGAGCACCCGGCGCTGGCCTCGCAGGCACGCGTCGATCCGGCTTGAGCTGGCCGCCTCAACGACCGGCCAGCACCTGCGCGAACACCGCGCTGTCCACATTGCCGCCGGTCAGCGCCACGCCGATGCGCCGGCCCTGCCAGCGCTCGCGCTGCAGCAGCGCGCCGGCCAACGCGGCCGCGCCGGCGCCTTCCGCGACGTTGTGCGTATCGGCAAACAGCGCGCGCATCGCGTCGGCGACTTGCGCGTCCGTCACCGCGATGACGTCGTCGACTTCGCGGCGGATGATCGCCAGCGCTTGCGCATCGGGCACGCGGCAGGCCATGCCGTCGGCGAGCTGGGTCGTCACCGGCGCCTCGATCGCTCGGCCTTCGCGGAACGACTGCTGGTACGCAGTCGCGTGTGCCGAGACCACGCCGATGATGCGCGTGGAGGCGCCGACGTGCGCGCGCGCCGCGGCGCAGGCACAGATGCCCGAGCCCTGGCCGATCGGCACGAACACCACCTCGGGCGCATAGCCGGGCGCGAAGGACTCGAAGAACTCGACCCAGTAGGTCGCCACACCGCGCACCAGGTCGTCGTGGAACGACGGCACCATGTGCAGCCCATGCTCGTGCGCGAGGCGCTGCGCGTGTTCACGCGCGGCCTGGAAGTCGTCGCCATGCTCGACCAGCTCGACGCCGAGCGCGCGCATCGCCGCGTTCTTCTCGACCGAATTGCCGTGCGGCACGACGATCGTCGCCTGCAAGCCGTGGCGCTGCGCCGCGTAGCCCACCGACTGGCCGTGGTTGCCGCGCGTCGCGGTGATCACGCCGCGCAGCGCGGGTTCGCGGCGGCACAAGGCATCGAAGTACACCAACCCGCCGCGCAGCTTGAATGCGCCGACGGCCGTGTGGTTCTCGTGCTTGACCCAGACCTGCGCGCCGACGCGCTGGTCGAGCAGCGGCCAGCGCTGTTGTGGTGTGGGCGGCATGGCGGCGCGCACGACGCGCATCGCATCGATCATCAAGTGGGCTTCGAACACGGCTCAGCTTTCTTTCATCAGAGGAGTGGTCAAGGTGACGCTGCCGCGCGGTGTCGCGAGCACCGCGACCAGCGGCGCCGCCGCATCGCAGCCGATCGCCGCCGGCAATAGTTCGCGCAACGCGGGCGCGCCGACGTGCAGCGCCTCGAGCCGCACGCCGCTCGCCGTCAATGCATCGGTCGGGTGTGCATCGGCCCATTCGATCAGCGCGGGGGCGGCGCCGGCCAGCGCCCGGCGCCCGTCGGCGCGCACCGTGATGCGCCAGCGCAGCGTGCCGCGCTCGGCGCTCATCACATCGCCGCAGTCCACGCCGGCGCGCAGCATCGCGGCACGCGTCGTCTCGATGTCGTCGCCATCGACACGTGCCACCCAGTGCACCAGCTGCGGCCCGCGCGCCAGCTGTTGTTGCAGCGCGCTGTCGTCGAGCTCGAACCAGCGCGGATGCGCCGGCGCGGGCAGCGACGGATCGACCGCGATGATCTCGACATAGCTGCGCGGAAAGCGCGCCGACGACACGTCGAAGACGCGGTTGTGCGTGCCCATGAACAGGTGCTGCCCGCCGCTGACCGGCCGCAGGCCGAGCGTCGCGTCGCACCAGTCCACGCCGTCGTCCAGCGTGCGCGCGGCGATGACGAGGTGGTCGGGCGCGAGTCGCATGCGGCTGACCTCAGAGACTGACTTCGCCGCGCACGCAGCTCACGCTGCTGCCGCCGACCCAGATCGTGTCGGCCTCGCGCGCGATATGCACACGGCCGGCGCGCGCCAGCCGCGCGCCTTGCGCCGCCACATAGGCCTCGGGCGCCATGCCGCTGCCGATCAACCACTGCGCAAGGCCCGCATTCAGGCTGCCGGTCACCGGGTCTTCGAAGCCCTGGCCTTCGCCGATCAGCGCACGCACTTCGAACTGCGCGTCGTGGCCGGCCGCGTGGGCGCCGACAACGCCGAGCTTGATGCCGCGCAACGCGGCCCAGTCCGGCTGCAACGCGAGCACGGCTTCGGCGGACGCGAGACGGATCGCACTCCAGCCCGGCCCGTTGTCGACCCACTGATGATCAAGGATGTCGGCGCGGCGCAGGCTCAGCGCGGCGCCGATGCGGGCCAGCAGCTCGTCCTCCAGCGGGCCGGTGCGCAGGCGCGGCGGCGCCGCGAACGCGAGCCGCGCGCCGTGGCGCCGCACGCGGATCAGCCCGGCGGCGCATTGCTGCACGACCTCGTCGGCGGCACGCGCGACACCGCCGGCCTCGAGCCACGCATGGCAGCTGCCGAGCGTCGGGTGGCCGGCGAACGGCAGCTCGCGGTGCGGCGTGAAGATGCGCACGCGGTAGTCGGCGGCCGGGTCGGTCGGCGGCAGCAGGAAGGTGGTCTCGCTCAGGTTGGTCCAGCGTGCGAACGCGGCCATCTGCTCGTCCGACAAGCCCTGCGCCGCATGCACGACCGCGAGCGGGTTGCCCAGCAGCGGCGTGTCGGTGAACACATCAACTTGCGTGAAACGGCGTGCGGTCATGGGTTGTCCTTCAGCGCCTGCGCCAGCATCGCCACGCCGCGCTCGATCAGGTCGGGCGCGACCGTGACGAACGACAGCCGCAGCGTGTTGAGCTTCGGCTCGGCCGCGAAGAACGCCGCGCCCGGCACGTAGGCCATGCCGAGCTCGACCGCCTTCGGCAGCAGCGCGACCGCATCGACGCCCTCGGGCAGCTCGACCCAGAAGAACATGCCGCCGCTCGGCACCGTCCAGTGGCAACCTGCCGGCATGTGGGCTTCAAGCGCGGCGCGCATCGCGTCGCGCTGCGCCTTGTAGCGCGCGCGGATCGTCGGCACGTGCTGGTCCAGAAAGCCGTTGCGGATGACCTCGTGCACGACGCGCTGGTTGAAGCCCGGCGTGTGCAGGTCGGCGGCCTGCTTGGCCTGCAGCAGCTTCGGGACCAGCGCCTTCGGTGCGATCACGTAGCCCAGGCGCAGGCCCGGTGCGAGCACCTTCGAGAACGAGCCCAGGTAGACCGTGCCCTCGGCCCAGCGCGCGGCCAGCGGCGCCGGCGGCTCGGCGTCGAACCACAGATCGCCGTACGGGTTGTCTTCGACCAGCGGCAGGCCGAGATCGCGCGCCGCTTCGCTCAGCGCGGCGCGGCGCGCCTCGCCCATGCAGCGGCCGCTCGGGTTCTGGAAGTTCGGCAGCACGTACAGAAAGCGCGCGCCCTTCACGGCGCTCAGGCTGTCGGGCAGCGGGCCGTGCTCGTCGCACGCGACCGTCACGACCTCGGGCTCGTAAGGCGCGAAGGCCTGCAGCGCGCCGAGGTAGGTCGGCGTCTCGACCGCGACTGAGGCGCCCGCGTCGATCAGGATCTTGCCGACCAGATCGAGGCCTTGCTGCGAGCCGGTCGTGATCAGCACCTGCGACGCATCGAGCTGCAGGCCTTTCTCTGCCATGTGCGCCGCGACCCACTCGCGCAGCGGGCCGAAGCCTTCGCTGGCCGCGTATTGCAGCGCCTCGCGCGGTGCATCGGCGAGCACGCGCGCCGTGGCCTCGCGCATCGCCTCGATCGGGAAGGTGTCGGGCGACGGCAGGCCGCCGGCCAGCGAGATGATGCCGGGCCGCTCGGTGATCTTCAGGATCTCGCGGATGACCGACGGGTTCATGCGCTCGGCGCGACGCGCCAGCTGCCAGGGAGTCGAGGAAGAAGTGGTCATCACGGGCGTCCGGTTTGCAGGGGTTTCAAGGTTTGGGCCGGCATCTTCTTGCTGATGAAGACGACGGCGATCACGGCGAGAGAAAACAGCACGGTGGTCGGCTCGAGGTGCTCGCCGAGCACCGGCACTGCGAACAGCAGCGCCAGGAACGGCTGCACCAGCTGCACCTGGCTCACGCGCACGGTGCCGCCGAGCGCGAGGCCGCGGTACCAGGCGAAGAAGCCCAGCCACATCGAGAACAGCGTGACGTAGGCAAAGCCGCCCCAGGCGCTCGTGCGCACCGGCGCCGCGGGCCAGATCGCCAGGGTCAGCGGCAAGGTGAGCGGCAGGCTCAGCACCAGCACCCAGCAGATCACCTGCTCGGCCGGCAGCTCGCTGGCCACGCGCGCGCCGGCCACGTAGCCGACCGCGGTACACAGCACCGCCAGCAGCAGCAGGCCGTCGGCCGCCGACAGCCGGCCACTGCCTTTGTACGCGGCGAAGCACAGCACCATCGCGCAGCCCAGCACGGCACAGAACCAGAACCCGTTCGACGGCCGCTGGCGAAAATACAGCGCGGCAGCGATCGCGGTCGCCAGCGGCATCAAGCCGGTGACGACCGCCGCGTGCATCGCATCGACCTCGCGCAGCGCCAGGCTCAGGAACAGCGGGAACCCGACGACCGTGCCCAGCGCCGAGGCCAGCAGCGCCGGGACATGGCGCCGCTGCACCCGCGGCGCGCCGGTGACCCAGAGGTAGACCACGCTGAACAGCCCGGCAAACGCGGCTCGGCCCGCGGTGACGAACAAGGGCGGCAGCTGCGGGTCGGCGGCCGGGCCGACGGCCAGGCGCGTCATCGGCAGCGTCATCGCGAAGATGACGACACCGAGCAGACCCAGCCAGAGGCCGCGGGTTTCGTTGCGCTGCGTCGTGTCCATGGCCGCAGTCTACGGCCGCGCACCGACACAGAAGCAGTACACTTCGCGCCGTCCACGTCCCTTCTGTATCGGCGATCACACCGATACAAGCCACCATGCTCGACACCGCTGCAGCAGATTCGACCCCGCTCTCGCGCGACGCCGACGCCACGCTCACCGAGCAGATCGCCGGGCGCTTCCGCGAGCGCATTCGCCAGCGCCTGATGGCGCCTGGCGCGCGGCTGCCGTCGGTGCGCGAATGCGCGCGCCGCCACGGCGTGAGCCCGCACACGGTGGTGGCGGCCTACGACCAGCTGCTTGCGCTCGGCCTGGTCGAGGCGCGCAAGCAGCGCGGCTTTTATGTGCGCGAATCGGCCTCGGCCCGCGCCGCCGTCGATGCCGAAGACGACCGCGTGCCGGTGCACCCGTTGCCGATCAGCGCCACCTCGCTGATCCGCGGCATGTTTCAGCCGCCCGGCGCGCGACCGATGCCGGGCCTGGGCACGCTCCCGGCCGACTGGCTCGACCTGCCGCTGCTGGCGGGCGCGCTGCGCAAGGTCACGGTCGGCGCGCAGCTGGGCGAGATGTCGCTGCGTTACGGCGAGCCCGCGGGCGAGTCGCGGCTGCGGCATGCGCTGTCGGCCAAGCTCGCCGACTTCGGCGTCAACGCGACGCCGCAGCAGATCGTCACCACCGTCGGCGCGACCAACGCGCTCGACATCGTCACGCGCACGCTGCTGCGCGCCGGCGACAGCGTGCTCGTCGACGAGCCGGGCTGGTCGGTCGAATACGCGCGTCTGGCCGCGCTCGGCCTGCGCGTGCTGCCGGTGCCGCGCGGTGAGGACGGCCCCGACCTCGCGGTGATGCAGCGCTTGATCGAATCGCAGAAGCCGGCGCAGCGGCCGCGCCTGTACGTCACCGTCTCGGTGCTGAGCAACCCGACCGGCGCGTCGCTGTCGCTGCAGGCCGCACACCGCGTGCTGCAACTGGCGCAGACACACGAGCTGCAGATCGTCGAGGACGACACCTACGCCCACCTCGCGCCGGCGCACCTGCCGCGCATGGCGGCGCTCGATGCGCTGGAGCGCACGATCTACATCTCGGGCTTCTCGAAGATCCTGGTGCCGAACTGGCGCGTCGGCTTCATCGCCGCGCCGCTGGCGCTGGTCGATCGCTTCATCGACACCAAGCTGTTGACCACGCTGACCACGCCCGGCATCACCGAGCAGGCGCTCGCGCATTGCCTGGAGCATGGCTTGCTGCGCCGCCACACCGAGCGCGTGATGGCCAAGCTCGCAGCGGCACGCGCCCGCACCGTCAAGCTCGCCGAGGCGCATGGCTGCCGTTTCGCGGCGCCGCCGCGCGGCCTGTTCGGCTGGGTCGATGTGGGCGTGGACACCGAACGCCTGGCACAGCTGATGCTCAGCGAATGGCTGATCGCGCCGGGCGCCCTGTTCCACGCCACGCCCCGGCCGACGACGCTCATGCGCATCAATTTCGCGACCACCCAGGACCCGCGCTTCTGGCGCGCCCTGGACCGCGCGCGCTCAAATTTGTAAAGAATCCTGGCGCAGCGGGATTTACGTAAGCATCAGTGACGGGTAAAAATGTGCGTGTGATGGACGGCGAGCTCTTCGATTCAACGATTCCTTTCGGCGAACCCGAATTGCTGAAGGCGAGCGCCTATCGTCGCTACCTCGACGAGCTCGACGCCGACAGCACGCTGGGTGGCGACAGCTCGCGCCTGAACCAGCTCAGCCCGTCATTGCAGGCCGACCTGCAACGCGCCGATCAGCACGACGGCGTCTCCGAAACTGTTGAAGTGATCGCTGCGTGTGTCAGGCATTCCACGCGAGTGATCGTTTACTTGCAGTGTGCCGGCAGGGTCTTGCCGATGACCGTGTTCCCGCACGAACGGCTGGTGCACTGCCCGATGGACATGAACGAATTCGTCGAGCGCTACCTCGCCGAGGCGCGGGTGATGCACCTCGAGCCGGCCGTGCTGCGCCCGCCCGGCGACATCGAACGCGAGCTCATTGGCGAGAGCCGCCTGTACCACCCGCTGACGCCCTTGCTCTGGGAGCTCGCGATGCGCGGCCCGCGCCGCGAGCTGCTGCCCGAGATCGCCGGCCCGGCCGTCTACCGCGTGGCGCCCAGCCTGGACATGGCCTCGGTCGCGGTCACCGGCGCGATCAAATCGGCGATCGAGCGGCTGCGGCGCAAGGCCGTCCCGCTGGGGAGCATCGCCAGCTGGCCCGCCTTCGACCGGGAGCGCGCGGCGCGCCTGCTGAACGCGTTGTACCTGCAGGCCGGGCTGATCGTGAGCCGCTCGCACCCAGACGCGGTACGCGACGGCTGGTTCTAACGGCCAGGCGTTCGTCCAGCTCGTCCCGCTCAGCGTGCGCCGAGCAGCTCCCAGCGCTCCAGCGCTGCGAGCAATTCATCGTCGATCCTGGCGTGTCGCGTTTGCGCCTTCATCGCACGATCCGGCTCGGCGGTGTACGACTCGGGCTTCGCCAGGAACTCGCCCAACGCCTTCTGCTCGGCCTCGAGCGCTTCGATGCGCTTGGGCAGCTCGTCCAGCTCGCGCTGCTCCTTGTAGCTGAGCTTGCGCGGCTTGGCCGCAGGCACCGGCACAGCGGGTTTCGCCGCGGGCGGCGTGTCCTTCGGCCGACCCGAGGCGGCCGCCTTCGCCGCCTGTTCGCGCAGCGTGCGGGCGCGGTCGCGCTGGATCTTCCAGTCCTCGTAGCCGCCTTCGTACTCGCGCCAGCGGCCGGGTGACTCGTCGCCTTCCCAGACGATGGTGCTGGTGACGACATTGTCGAGAAAGCGCCGGTCGTGGCTGACCAGGAAGACCGTGCCCTTGTAGCTCTGCAGCAGCTCTTCGAGCAGCTCAAGCGTGTCGATGTCGAGGTCGTTGGTCGGCTCGTCGAGCACCAGCACGTTGGCCGGCAGCGCGAACAGGCGCGCCAGCAGCACGCGGTTGCGTTCGCCGCCGCTGAGCGTGCGCACCGGCGAGTTGGCGCGTTCGGGCGAGAACAGGAAGTCGTTCAGGTAGCTCATCACGTGCTTGCGCTGGCCCGCGAACTCGACCCACTCGCTGCCCGGGCTGATCGTGTCGGCCAGGGTCGCGTCGAGGTTCAGCGTGCTGCGCATCTGATCGAAGTACGCGACCTCGAGCTTGCTGCCCTGGCGGATCGTGCCGCTCTGCGGCTGCAGCTCGCCGAGGATCAGCTTCAGCAGCGTCGTCTTGCCGGCGCCGTTCGGCCCGATCAGGCCGACCTTGTCGCCGCGCAGGATGGTCGCGCTGAAGTCCGTCACGATCACCTTCTCGGCGCCGCGGTCGCCGAAGCTCAGCGACACATGCTTCAGCTCCGCGACGATCTTGCCGCTGGGCGCGCCCGAGTCGACCTCGAGCCGCACCTGGCCGAGCGAATCGCGGCGCTTCTGGCGCTGGTCGCGCAGCACCTCGAGGCGCTGGATGCGCGCGACGCTGCGGGTGCGACGCGCTTCGACGCCCTTGCGGATCCAGACCTCTTCCTGCGCGAGCAGCTTGTCGGCGCGCGCGTTCGCGAGCGCATCCGACGCGAGCTGCTCTTCCTTCATGCGCTCGTAGGCGCTGAAGTTGCCCGGGTAGCTGCGGATGATGCCGCGGTCGAGCTCGACGATGCGGGTGGCCACACCGTCGAGGAAGGCCCGGTCGTGGGTGATCAGCATCACGCTGCCCTTGAAGCCGCGCAGCAGCTCTTCGAGCCAGGCGATCGAGTCGAGGTCGAGGTGGTTGGTGGGCTCGTCGAGCAGCAGCACGTCGGGTACCGCGACCAGCGCCTGCGCGAGCGCGACGCGCTTCTTCATGCCGCCCGAGAGCTGGCCGATCTCGCGCGTGCCGTCGAGGTGCAGTTGCGCCAGCGTGGTCTCGACGCGCTGCTCCCAGTTCCAGGCGTCGAGCGCTTCGATGCGGGTCTGCAATGCGTCGAGGTCGACCCCTTCGGCGTGTTCCTCGTAGGCCTGGCGTGCCGCGCGCGCCTCGGCCACGCCTTCGCTGACGGCCTCGTACACGCTGTGGCCGGGCTCGAACACCGGCTCCTGCGGCACGTAGCAGATGCGCACGCCCTGCGTCATCTGCAGCAGACCGTCGTCGAGTTTTTCGAGGCCGGCGATGATCTTCAGCATCGACGACTTGCCGGCGCCGTTGCGGCCGATCAGGCCCAGGCGTTCGCCGGCTTCGAGCGAAAACCCGGCACCGTCGAGCAGGGCCACGTGGCCATAGGCCAGGTGGGCGTTGGAAAGGGAAAGCACAGCCATGGAGTCACACGCCGCCGCGGCGCATCAAGCGCGCGGCTCTGAGGGAAAACGCGGATTATCCCTGCTGGATTGGAACCCCTCGATGAACGAATACGTTCAACGATCCCCCGAGGGGATGCGCGCCGGCTTGGGGCGGCCCGGCGCTCGGCCCGCTCAGTTTTCGAGCGCTCTCTCGAGCGCATCGACGAACATCTCCGCCACGTCGAAGCCGCTCTGCTGCGTGATTTCTTGAAAGCCGGTCGGGCTGGTCACGTTGATCTCGGTGAGGCAATCGCCGATCACGTCGATGCCGACCAGCAGCAGCCCGCGCGCGGCCAGCACCGACCCGATCGACTCGGCGATCTCGCGATCGCGCGCGCTCAGCGGCTGCGCCACGCCCTTGCCGCCGACCGCCAGGTTGCCGCGGATCTCGCTGCCCTGCGGGATGCGCGCCAGCGCATGCGGCACCGGCTCGCCGTCGATCACGAGGATGCGCTTGTCGCCCTTCACGATCTCGGTCAGGTAGCGCTGCACCATCACCGTCTCGGCACCGCCCTTGTTCAGGGTCTCGATGATGCTGCCGAGGTTCAGCCCGTCGGGGCCGACGCGGAAGATGCCCATGCCGCCCATGCCGTCGAGCGGCTTCAGGATGATGTCCTGGTGCTCGGCATGGAAGCGTTTGATGTCGGCCTCGCTGCGCGTCACCAGCGTCGGCCCGATGAACTGCGGGAACTCGAGGATCGCGAGCTTCTCGGGGTGATCGCGCAGCGCGCGCGGGCTGTTGAAGACCTTCGCGCCCTCGCGCTCGGCCTGCTCGAGCAGATGGGTGGCGTAGAAATACTCGCTGTCGAACGGCGGGTCCTTGCGCATGATGACCGCGCCGACTTCGGCGAGCGCGGTCGGCTGCGCCTCGCCCTGCACCTTGAACCAGTCGTGCTCATCACCGGTCAGCGTGAAGGCGCGCAGCGGCGCACTGACGCGCTCGCCGCGCTGCCACATCAGGTCTTCGGGTTCGCAGGCGAGCAGCTCGTGGCCGCGGCGCGCGGCCTCGCGCATCATCGCGAAGGTCGAATCTTTGTAGGTCTTGAAGTTCTCGAGCGGGTCGGCGACGAACAGCAGTTTCATGATCGATCAATCTCGGGCAGGTTGGCATCAAGCGCGGGCACGGGGCCGCCACTGTTGCACAAAAAGCGCGAGCGCGCCGGCGACCACGCCCCAGAACGCCGAGCCGATGCCGGCCAGGTTCACGCCGCTGAGCGTGACGAGAAAGGTGATCAGCGCCGCCTCGCGATGCGCGTCCTCTTTCAAGGCCTGCGCCAGCCCGCCGCCGATGCTGCCGAGCAGCGCCAGGCCGGCGATCGCGACGACGAGCTCGCGCGGGAAGGCCGTCAGCACGCCGGTCACGGCTGCGCCGAACACGCCGACGATGCAATAGATGACGCCGCACACGACCGTCGCGACGTAGCGCTTGTCGGGGTCGGGATGCGCCTCGCGGCCCATGCAGATCGCCGCGGTGATCGCCGACAGGTTCAGCGCGAACGCGCCGAAGGGCGCGAGCACCAGCGTCGCGACGCCGGTGAGCGTGATGATCTTCGAGATCGGCATCGGATAGCCCGCGGCGCGGATCGCCGCGACGCCGGGCAGGTTCTGCGACGCCATCGTCACGACGAACAGTGGCAGCGCCAGGCTCACGGTGGCACGCCAGCTGAACTCGGGCGCGGTGAACACCGGCTGCGTCAGCCCCCATTGCACGCCACCCAGCTGCAGCTGACCCATCGCCGCCGCGGCCACGACGCCGGCCAGCAGCACACCGGGCACCGCATAGCGCGGCCACAGCCGCCGGCCGATCAGGTAGGCAGCGAGCATCAGCAGCACCAGCGTGAAGGCCGATTTCAGCGCGATGAACGCATCGAGCCCGAAGCGCGCCAGCACACCGGCCAGCAACGCACTCGCGATCGGCAACGGGATGCGGCCCTGTGCACGCTCGAACCAGCCGGTCACGCCGACCAGCGCGATCAACGTCGCGCAGACGATGAACGCGCCGGTCGCCTGCGCCATGTCGAAGCCGCCGGCCGCACCGGCCGTGGCCAGCACCGCGGCGCCCGGCGTGCTCCACGCGATCATCACCGGCTGGCGCAGCCACAGCGAGGGCAGCAGCGTGCACACGCCCATGCCCAGGCCGAGCGCCCACATCCACGAGCTCGTCTGCGCCGGCGTCGCGCCGAGCGCGGTCGTGGCCTGGAACACGATGGCCACCGAGCTGGTGAAACCGACGAGCACCGCGACGAAGCCGGCGGTCGCGGCCGAGAGAGAGAAGTCGTTGAGCGAAGCGCGCATCGGGCCGAGGATAGCCGGCCGGCGCGCGTCAGATCTCGACCTTCGCCCCCAACTCCACGACCCGGTTCGGCGGCAGGCTCAGGAAATCGGCCGCCGCCGCCGCGTTGCGGTGCATGCCCGCGAACAGCTTCTCGCGCCAGTCGGCCATGCCGCCGCCCATCGTCGGCATGACGATGTCGCGCGACAGGAAGTAGGACGTGTCCATGTCGTCGATCACGCAGCCGCGGTTGCGCAGCAGCGCCAAGGCCTCGGGTACATCGGGTTCGTTCTTGAAGCCGAAATTGAGCGTGACCTGCCAGCAGTCGTGGCCGAGCGGCTCCATCTCGCAGCGCTTGTCGAAGCCGATCCACGGCACCTCGTGCTGCTTGACGGTGACGAACAGATTGGTTTCGTGCAGCACCTTGTTGTGCTTGAGGTTGTGCAGCAGCGCGTTCGGCGTCAGGCCCTGGTCGCTGACGAGGAACACGGCCGTGCCCTGCACGCGCGTCGGCGGGCTCACGAACACGGCCTCGAGAAAACTCTTCAGGTCGATCGCGTCTTCGCGCAGGCGTGCCGTCATCAGCCTGCGGCCCTGCTTCCAGGTCATCATCAGCAGGAACATGACGCCGCCGATCGCGACCGGGAACCAGCCGCCCTCGAAGACCTTGACCACGTTCGCGCTGAAGTAGACGAAGTCGACGATGAAGAAGAAGCCGGTCGCCGCGAAGCACAGCGACCACGGGTATTGCCAGCCGTAGCGGATCACGAAGAAGGTCATCGTGGTCGTGATCAGCATGTCGATCGTCACCGCGATGCCGTAGGCCGCGGCGAGCTTGTCGGTCGACTGAAACACGAGCACCGCGATCACGATGCAGACGTACAGGCCCCAGTTGATGAACGGCACGTAGATCTGGCCGGCCTCGCGCACCGAGGTATGCAGGACACGCAGCCGCGGCAGGTAGCCGAGCTGGATCGCCTGCTTGGTGACCGAGAACGCGGCCGTGATCAGCGCCTGCGAGGCGATCACCGCGGCACAGGTCGCCAGGCCGATCAACGGGTACAGCGCCCAGGGCGGCGCCATCTCGAAGAACGGGTTCGCGACCTTGCCCGGGTGCTCGAGCAGCATCGCGCCCTGGCCGAAGTAGTTGAGCACCAGCGCGGGCATCGCGAGGCTGAACCACGCGAGGCGGATCGGCCGCTTGCCGAAGTGGCCCAGGTCGGCGTAGAGCGCTTCGGCGCCGGTCACGCACAGCACGACCGAGCCGAGCGCGATGAACGCGACACCGACGTTGTTGAGCAGGAACGCCAGCGCGTAGTGCGGGCTCAGCGCCCACAGGATCGCGGGGTTCTGGACGATGTGCTGCAGGCCGAGCACCGCCAGCACGCCGAACCACAGCACCATCACCGGGCCGAAGAAACGGCCGATGTTCGCGGTGCCATGCCGCTGCACCATGAACAGCGCGGTCAACACCACCAGCGTCAACGGCACGATGTAGCTGTGCAGCGCGGTCGCAGCGACACCCAGGCCTTCAATCGCGCCGAGCACGGTGATCGCCGGTGTGATGACACCGTCGCCGAAGAAGATCGCGGTGCCGAAGATGCCGAGGAAGAGCAGGCGCCGTCGCAGCTCAGGGCGACCGCGCACCGCGGTGGACGCCAGCGCCAGCATCGCGATCAGCCCACCTTCGCCGTTGTTGTCGGCACGCAGGATCAGCACCACGTACTTGACCGAGACGACGACGGTGAGCGTCCAGAACACCAGCGACAGCACGCCGTAGATGTTCTCGGTGGTGAGCGAGACATGGCCGTGCGCGAAGACTTCCTTCAGCGCATACAGCGGGCTCGTGCCGATGTCGCCGTAGACGACACCGACGGCAGCCAGCACGAGCCCGACCAGGTCGGATTTGGATTGACGGGACGTGGACGAGGAACTCAAGCCGACTGCTGGGAAGGGGCGACAGCGGGATTGTGCGCTCGGGTTCGAGCGCCTCAACCGGTCAGATCTGCACTTTCGTGCCCAACTCGACGACGCGGTTCGGCGGCAGGTTCAGGAAGTCTGCCGCCGACGCCGCATTGCGGTGCATGCTCGCGAACATCTTCTCGCGCCATGGCGCCATGCCGGCACCAAGCGTGGGCACGACCGTCGCGCGCGACAAAAAATACGAGGTGGTCATCGGTTCGATCTCGATGCCGTGGCCCTGCAGCAGCTCGAGCGCGGCCGGCACGTCGACATCGTTCTTGAAGCCGAAGTTCAGCGTCACGGCCCAACAGCCCTTGCACAGCGGTGTGGCGCGCGCGCGCTCGGCGAACGGCACCCACGGCACCTCCTGCGTGTGCACGGTGACGAACAGGTTGCTCTCGTGCAGGACGTTGTTGTGCTTCAGGTTGTGCAGCAGCGCGGTCGGCGTGAGGTCGGCCTCGCCGTTCATGAAGATCGCGGTGCCGGGCGCGCGCATCGGCGGGTCGGTCAGCACGCTCTTCAGGAAGGGCTTGAGCTCGATCGCGTCGGCGCGCAGGCTTGCGCTCAGCAGCTGCCGGCCCTTCGCCCACGTCACCATGCCGACGAAGATCAGGCCACCGACCAGCAGCGGGAACCAGCCGCCGTCGACGATCTTCAGCAGGTTCGCGCTGAAGAAGGTCGCGTCGATCAGGATGAAGAACGCGGTCGACGCGGCGCAGATCCACCACGGCAGGTTCCAGCTGTAGCGGATCACGAAGAAGGTCAGCATCGTCGTGATCATCATCGTGCCCGTCACGGCGATGCCGTAGGCCGAGCCGAGTGCCGTCGACGAACGGAAGCCCACGACCGCCGCGATCACCGCGATCAGCAGCGCGGTGTTGACGGCCGGCACGTAGATCTGCCCGACCTCGCGCACCGACGTGTGCAGGATCGACAGCCGCGGCAGGAAACCGAGCTGCACCGCCTGCTTGGTCATCGAGTAGGCGCCCGAGATCACCGCCTGCGACGCGATCACGGTGGCGAACGTGGCGAGGATCACCATCGGCACCAGCGCCCAGTTCGGGAACATCAGGAAGAACGGGTTGTCGAGCGCTTTGGGGTTGGTCAGCAGCAGCGCACCCTGGCCGAGGTAGTTCAGGCTCAGCGCCGGCAGCACCATCACGACCCACGACATGCGCACCGGCCCGGCACCGAAATGCCCCATGTCGGCGTAGAGCGCCTCGGCGCCGGTGACCGCGAGCACCACCGAGCCCAGCGCGACGAACGCGAGCCAACCGTGATGCAGGCAGAACGACACGCCCGCGAGCGGGTTGAGCGCTGCCAGCACCTGCGGCGCCTTGAGCAGGTTGGCCACGCCGGCCACCGCGAGCACCGCGAACCAGATCACCATCACGGGCCCGAACACCTTGCCGATCCCCGCGGTGCCGTGCTTTTGCGCCAGGAACAGCGCGATCAGGATCACCAGCGTGATCTGCACGACAAAGGGCTTGAGCTGCGGCGTGACCAGCTCCAGGCCCTCGACCGCGCTGAGCACCGAGATCGCCGGCGTGATCACACCGTCGCCGTAGAAGAGTGCCGCGCCGAAGACGCCGAGCATCAGCAGCACGTGGCGCAAACGCGGCCGGTCGGCGACCGACGACGCGGCCAGCGCGAGCAAGGCCATGATGCCGCCCTCGCCGTGGTTGTCGGCACGCATGATCAGGATCACGTACTTGAGCGAGACCACGATCATCAGCGCCCAGAAGATCAGCGACAGCACGCCGATCAGGTTGGCCTGCGACAGCGGCAATCCGTTGGTCGGGTCGAAGACGGTCTTGAGGACGTACAGCGGGCTGGTGCCGATGTCACCGTAGACGATGCCCAACGCGGCGATCGTCAGGCCGGTGAATCCCGCGGAATGTCGATTTCTGCTGCCCACAAACGAAAGCCCTGATGCAAATCATCGGGGCTGGAGACAAGGGAGTTGGATTCTGCGCCTGCCGCGGGGGGCGTTGACAGGCCCCGGATCGGTGATGTTGCGGCGCAGCAACCGCGCGCCGACAGCGGTTGCCGCGGCCGGCGAATCGGCCTATTCGTAGACTTCGGCCTCGGGGTCGGTCGCCTCGAGTTCATAGCTGGCGGCGACCATCGCCAG
>Ga0307509_10004648_pt1 | contig 19616 bp, 16 predicted proteins | sample 10_EM_MG_FD_202245 | JGI IMG/M metagenome (GOLD analysis project Ga0307509, IMG submission 202245) | Populus trichocarpa ectomycorrhiza microbial communities from riparian zone in the Pacific Northwest, United States - 10_EM | ecosystem: Host-associated > Plants > Roots > Unclassified | place...
GCGAGGGGTACGCACACGACTTTGGGGTTAGGAGGTGACAGGCCGGCCTTCGTTTCTGTGATGGCAGTAGCTATTCAGAGATCCTCAGAGTTTCTGTGTGGTTCCGGAGTTTACGGTTAGGGTGGGCACGGAGGGAAACTTGTAGGAGCAGTTCACCTCCCCGGCTTGGACGTTTGCTTGGTGGCGACATAGCCTTCAGTTTTGTGCCAACATTTCCTCTTCTTTCCTTCCTTTCCATTCCCCTTCCTTCCTTCCTTCCTTTTCCTTTTCAGCCTCCTGAGCAGTTCGCCCAGTTAGCCGGTCAACCTAGCTATATCCCCCCCCCACCAACAAAGAAAAAAAGAAAAAACCCAGCGTATATCCAATCATTCCTCCTCCCTCCTTATCCCCTGATACCCTTACCCCCCAATACCCTTACCCCCGAATACCCCTTCACTCAACTATCAGGTTGTCCCTCATTCATCTTATATCATACGATACAATCCCACCCACTCAATCATGTATTCAAAACATCAAATACCGCTATTATCATGTATAAAAAAAACACTCTTTTCCCCCAAAGTAAAGTTAAAGCCGTATGATAACCCTCCAAGACTACCTATCCAGCCCACCGATGTCCAACGAACCCTGATACAATACAGCACTTCCCTCGACAGGGCTAGGACCAAAACATAACACGAGCCCAACCATCAATCACGCCAGCACTGCACCGCACCGTATCCCGCCACCCGGGGAGGAGGGGGAGTACGAGTACGAGTACATCGGCTTTCCCCCCCACTTGCAACGCCGTTCGCCCATACACGCCTTAGGCGGAGTCTTCAACAAATAAGTCAGTCACAAGACAAGATGAATAAATAAATAATCGAAACATGGTTGAGTCGTCGTCATGATGGATCACTCGATGCTAGCCAGCCAGTCATCATCACTCATCCCCCCCTCATAATACTTTCTATATATAGTTTAGTTTGTATACGACACCAAGGTGATGATGAGTATTATTATTTATTTTTTTATTTTTTTCCTTTTTTTCTTTCCGGCTTCGTAGTTTTAGGTATCATACTGTCTGTCGTACCTGAGAATTAAGATTTATGTGTTCTTCAGTTATCGTATGATACGGCGGCGTTTATAGGCGAGGCTCAGGCTTAACTTGCTGTAGGCTTGTGATGTTTTTGTGGCTTGTGGTTGGTTGGTTGGGTGCGCTGCGGTGAGTATGTATGGATATGTAATGTAGTTTGTTTTACTTGACGAGGCTATCGTGCGAGAAAAGGGGTGCGGGGCGTGCAAGGCTGTGGGGTTGTGGGGTTTGGGTGGGTGAGTCATGGATTAAGTTTTGCACTGCGAGGTTGTGTGTGGGGTTGGTTGGTTGGTTCAGGGGAAGGGAAGGGAAGGGAAGGGAAGGGCAGAAATGTACTGTGCTAGATGTTTTGGGTGTAATATTGTCAGTGGAGAGGGATGTTGGCGACACTCTAACGGCAGCTCGCTCACGACCCAATAATGACTGGGGTAGCGTAGGTAACGGCGCGAAGTCCAGGAGAAAAGCACGTAAGTGGTGGTTGTGGTATGTGTGATGTTCGATGTACAATACAGGAAGCTCTCTACTGGTAGCTCAGACTTAAATACAGAAGAGAGCGCACAAACGCACTAAACAGGAAAAACCCACACTATGGGAAAAACCCCACAAGTGGCAGTCACGACCCTAAACCGGTCGTACCCCAAACTAACTATCATACCCTAATGACTATGGGATTCTAGCTATCAAGGGAGCGGTAAAGAAAACAAAACCGAGGATATGAGATTATAATCAGTGTAATGTGAGTGATATCTTGTGATTGCATTTACAGTGGTTGGGCCGCACGATGCAACGCTGGTTGACAAAAACTTTTACAACATCGCTCTAGTCAAACTTCCCTCTCTCGGCCCGAACTCTGAAGCTATACCCGCCCCCAAACTCCAAAGCACACCCGTCCATCCTCTTCCTTTCCACCTCCCTCCACTTGTACCCCCAAACCCCAAACCTCCTCCTAAACACACAAACCTCCACAACCCCCTCAAAGCTCTCATACGCAAACACATTCCCATGTCCGCCACTCAGTGGGCAATGCAGTCCAATCCATCCCCGATGCATTTCAGGCCCCTTGACCGTAAGCACAATCTTGTGCGTAAAGTCCGCCACAGAAATTCTAAAAAAACCTGCCCGGGAATCGACTTCTTCACTGCAGAAGAGAGTCGAGAGGGCCAATGGCAGGAGGGAGAATGGCGGCTTGAAGCGAAGGGTTGTAGTGGGCGACGTGTATGAGAGAAGGTAGGCTTTTTGGAAGAGGGTTTGGCCGCCGGCGAGGCTTAGTTTGAATTCCCCGTCGTTGGTGGAAGGGGCAGTCTCGGAAGGCGCGGGGGGTGAAAATGCCTGAGCCCATACCCAGCCGCTTGGGAACGCTACGCCCCAGTTCTTCTCGATATGTGCTCTTCCGATGCCACTAATTTCCTCCTGTCCGGGCCTCCCGGGTATGCGAATGCGGTATTCTGCACGGGAGTCGATGGAGAACACGTGCCAGTGTATTGGCAGTAAATGGACCAATTCCCCCAGCGCACCCTCGGGAGAACTTAATTCCTCTCCCCTATGCCATGGCGTTCGTTCCGTAAGCTGTACGTCTACTTCTACCCCCCCCGGAAGGCGCAGCGAGTAAGTTTGCTTTTCAGGAGTAATTGAGTACTCCCCTATTCCACCGCCTATTATTTTCCGGAACGGCTGGAGGTTGCTACCCGCGACGCGGGGGAGCCGCTGGTCGGTTATTGTTGGGAAGAGGTCTATTCTAAAGCTCTCCCCGCCGGAAGGAGAGGAAGGGTGGGGGAGATAGGAGAAGTGAACGTAGTGGGGTTTGTGTGTGGCTCTCCGAACGGAGGAGAGGATGAGGAGAATTGTGGCTTCGGGGGTCAGTATTCGGGTGTAGTAGGCTTCGAACGGAGCTGTAGGGTGAGGCGCAAAGTGGTCCCGTTTGAAGCGGGGGTGAAGGAGGGAGAGGAGTAACAAGATGGGCTCCGTTAGGAGGGAGAAGAGGATGGCGAGCATTTTTGCATTTGGCTGTGGCGGGGCCAGTGCCCGGGCGCACCGAGACTTGCGGGGGCGATCGATGGGGTAGGTGGAATATAACTTGAATGTAACGGTGGATTGGAGATGGAGTAGTTGTTGATGTTAAAGGATCGATGGAAACTAGACTGCGGGGTTTTGCTATTGACGATAGAGCACTGAATTCATTCTTATCAAGTATCTTGGTATGATACTAGTATCATACAGTATGGTACAACACTACACAGTATTCGTGCTGCACATGCTCGAGTAAATACATGGTGTTGGCTCCCTTCAAAATCCTCGGCGAATAAGAATGACGTCCAGGCACCAGGGACTTTTTGTCTCTCTAGATAACCTCACACTCCTCCTCCTCCCCTCCCCCTCCGGGTAACCACTCACGGGCAGTGCTTCTACGGTTGCTCCCTCGGCTGACCGATAAAATAATATCTTGTTATTGGCAGGGATTATTCCCTCAATTTGTCTTTCTCTCTCAGACCTTTTTTATTATTCTTTTTGGTGAACGGACCTCGTGAAGGAGCGTGTTCCCGGTTTGGCGCCCGTGGATGTTGAATGGTTCCTCAATCAGCTTTGGCACTGTGCAAGTAGTTGGAGGGAGGTGCCCGGTTCCAATTGTGCAACTTTGCTCGAGGTGGGTGGGCGCGATAATTGTGTGAGTTTTGAAGAAATGGCACCGGCAGTGGATGATCTGTGTGCGATGCCGCTATGGAGATTTTACTAACATTATAGGGTGATACATGTATAAAGTACGACGGTAGTTCGGTAGAGCGCCTTGCCTGGTTGTTTATTTGTGTCCTTTTTATAGACTTTGTTCTGAGGCAACAACAACAACTCCAGAACAGCGTTTTCATCGTGCAAATACCGGTACGGCATATTGTCCGAATCATTATCAGTTGCCCTTCAATTGCCATCATACCAAGACACAAGGCAAACTTCAGAGTGCTGACAGTTGGCTAGACCCGTTTCGGCGGTTTCGGTGATACAAACGTTTCTTGTGGCCCCTCCTTTCTCGAGAATTCCCAGGACCTTCCCTCCCTCCCCTCTCCCTCCTTGCCTCTCCCTCCCTGCCAATTCGATCCAGGGATTTCCTTCCCGTCTCCTGGAAGCTCTTCTTCCTTTCTTTTTTTCTTTTTCTTTCTCCCGGTAAGTTTTGCTTATCATCTCCCTCTTCAACCCCCTTCATCCTTTCCCTTCCTTTCCATCTCTTTCCCTCTCTCCCTCCTTCGCTCGCTTGCTGGTCAATCGCTGTCGATTCTTCTCAAACCCCCTTTCATCCAAACATGTCATAATGGAATCGAAACTGCCAACGGGAGGCTGTAACTACCACGACCTCTCCCAGCCGATCGCGAATCACTGCGGATGCCAGTCTTTCTGGCTACGCAAGAGGCCACGCAAAGCTCGTAGAAGGAGCCATGCACTACGCGCCAATCGAATTAGCGAGGAGCGGCGGTCGTTGATCGAGAACGAGGTGGTGGGGTTGGCTGCAATCTATCAGCAGGAGTGCCAAGAGGAGGAGGGCGACGACGAAGAGGATGTAGGGAATTGTCACTGCGGTCATCACGCTTGCTTTCATTCGGTCGATCACCCGCCTAGGACTGCGCTCGCGCAGAGCGCCTCGAGACGCCATTCGCTACAGATTTCGGATACGGAGGCCTCTATTCGCTTGGACCGGTCGGGGGTGAGCCTGGCAGCCAGTGGGATTTCGATGGCCAGTGGAACGACGACAGAGCGGGATCCGTGCTCTTCTGAACAGAGTCCTTCCGTACCCACTGCTAGGCGGATCAAGCCACATTACCAACCTTCGCAACTCGGCAGCGAGCTTGGGTCAAAGCCAAGTAGTCAGAATACCAATATCCCGATTTTGGACATTCCCATGTTTCTAAGCTTGGGGGGTCGATTGGAGGCCAATACTACACCCGTCAAAAATCTCGAGTCGACCACTGCTTCCGCAACCGCCTCCACTACCACCACCATTTCGCCATCTGACATCGCAGATATAAGGCGGGGACTTGCGGACCTGAGGAGGGATTTCGTGGCATACCTCGCGCTCCTTCGCGCTGACGGAGACCAGCTCAAATTGCACAATGAGAGACTTGAAACTGTGGAAACGTTCGGCTCGGTGTTGGAAGAGATGAAAGAGAAGCTCGAGTTGATCGAGGATCGGAGTATTGAGTGTGAGAACAAGGTGCTGAGCTTCGAGGATCGACTCGGCGATCGTCTAGCCCCTGTAGAGGCGTTTCTCGAGTCTCGCAGTGAGAAAAGGAAGCACTCACGGCAGGGTGACGGAAGTATTCGACGGAAACGGCGGAAGCGGGGACAGGAAGGCCTGGGCGACAGCAGCAGTCAGCAGGAAGTCAGTTTGCCAACCACTGCGAGCTTCACAACTACCATGAGTGCATCGACTAGCCTTTCGGAAACCCCTCCGTCAAACACTAAGGGGAACAAAGAAGCCATACTTGGGGTGCTGGAAGGATACGAATCTAGGTTTTTGGAGCTGGAGGATGTTGCCCCACCCACAATATCTCGTCCGTGGGTAATTGAAGTAGTCTTACTTCCGCCAGCGCCATTGAAAGGTATATGGGTCGACCCGTACGCCCAATCAGAAACCGGAACCCAATACGAAAGCAGCAATCCCCAATCCACCAACACCACCTCCGGCCTCACGTACTCCCGCCGGGCGCTGGGCGAACCTGAAACCCCTGGCATGGTCCCGAAAAGTTTTGGCGTAAGCTCTAGAGTTTATCGTCGCCTGCATAGTCGTGGGTTCGTTCGAGCCCTAGGAATCACCGCCGGAACCGCCAGAGACGTTGCTATTCAGATAGAATCCAGCTTTTCCGAACTCCTTGACTGGTGCCGCTCTTTCGAGCCTGACTCCCAGGCTTCCTCCTCCCAGCAAGCTCCCACCACCACCCCCACAAAACCCATAATGAGCTCTAGTGCTTGGCAGCCTCTGCGCAAAGTCCACAAACAAACCGCCCTCGAATACCTGCGGCCGGGAGAAATGATAGATGGGATTTGGACAGTTGAATTCCTCCGTGGAACATGTTTGATGAAAGGCCGGCGGAAAGTCTTGTACATCACGCCTCTTCCCTCGAGTGGTTCGTCCACGATAACTTGGTCCGACATCAAATCCCTACCAAAATTCACCGAAACTCCCATCGAGAAAGAAGTTTCCCATGATATCCCGAAACCTGAGGGGTCAGACGACGAGTGTTGGAATTGCAAGCCCTTCTTGGACGAGCCCGTGATATCTTTCACTACCGCTATCCACAGCCCTGGCTCATCATTTGGCCCCTTTCAATTAGAAGAGGAAGTCCCGGACCCTGCCGGTGCCCCCAGCCCACAACCCTCTGTGCCCTTCCCCTTCCGCAGAAGGAGCCGAAAAGGCTCGATGGCATCGAGCAGCACCAGCGGGAGACGCAAGATCGGACGGAAGCTCTTCCGCGGCGCAAGCCCCACTAATACAGGTAGCGCCACCCCGGCCAGCTGTATCGCAGGCACGGGTAGGAGTAACTCTTACCCGCCGGATGGTGCTGGCGGCTTGATCCGCCGCGCGAGTAGCGGCAGCAGGGGGGGAGGTGCTAGAGAAGACCCATGGGAATTGAGCCCTGCCACTTTGGGCTGGTTTACCCAGAACCCACTGGCAGAGAGCTGCTCCAGTTCTAATCGGGACAGTCAGCATACGACGCTTGGCGGTGAGGAGGCATTGGGCACTCAGGAGGGAGATGCGGATACGGATGGTGACGGTGACGGTGATGAAAGTGGTGATGCTGACGGCGGGTACGAAAGTGCCGATAGGGAGAGTAACGACTCTTAATTTGTTTATTCACTTGTGTTCGAGCATATAACCTTCTTTATATAAGAGTTTTCTTTGTATCTACCCTTTATTCTAGTCACGGCCGTTCTATTCTGTCTTCTCTTTTGCGACTATTATAACGCCGTCCCAGCTCTTTGTTATTAGCGTAGCGGGTGGGTTTGGTTTGGGTAGCGATCATTGTTCTATTTTGTATCACACATGCATTTTACATTCTTTTGTCCTCGGTCGTTAGGCAGGTAAGATAATTATATTGTTACAGTCACGACGGATCGGTATGGTGGGTTAGGGGTATATCGTGGTGAGAATTGGATATCTTGAGGAATGTACCGTAATAGAGTTTGAAATCAAACTTCGTTTGCGCCGTATCTAGGGGTGTGGCGGGGGCTGTTTTGGGGCTGTTGTAGAGGAGAGTATTATTGAGTAGTCGCTAGGTAGGATACATACTTAGGAGACATGGTAATGGGCGACATGGGATGTCACTCGGGGTGTCAGTGGGTGCAGTAGAATACTGGCAGATTCGTGCTCAAGGGGTATGGTATGCGACACCAGGATACCAGGCCAGCCCAAAGCCCAGCAAAAACTACTCCTCCCCCTCTACCAGTAGCACTCATACGACCCCTAGTGCTCTCAGCGCGAGGCTTCCCGCATCCTCCAGTTCCCAACTATTCCCAATTCCATTCGCATAGCCCCACCTCCACCCCAAGAAACCACTAAACGGCTGCTTCAGTACCCCACTCTACACTTCAGTGCAATGACGCCACCTCCCCCGCCGGGCCGGATAATACCCACTGAGGTTTCACCCCCCCCGGGCCCCCCTGCGGCGGAAGCATGTATGCCTAGACCCCCGCCGCAAGAAATGAACCATACTATCAGGGGTCAGCTGGCTGCTACACATGCTAACATAGTAGTAGATAGTCTCTGCCTGCCAGCTTCCTGTAGATGTGTGGGTACTGCACCTACCACTACCCGAACCCACATACTAAGGGAGAAACAAAATATCAGAGTCCCCCCCCCCCTACGTGGGCGCATCTCGGAGCAGGTATAGTGGGAAAAACTAGAGAGCGGAGGTGTAAATCGCCTTCAAGAAATGAAGGCTGGTTTAACTCGTTTGCTGATGCACCTTTCTTTCTTTCTTTCTTTCTTTCTTTCTTTTCTAGAGCAGGGGTAAGTTATTATACGATGGATTAACTATGAAATAGAACGCGTATAATGTCTAAAGGTAGGTTTTTTAGATTCCAACGGGCTGGTCCCGAAGGCTAAAAAACTATGATTTTCGCTCAAGGGGGTGGATATAATACGCTAGCGACACCTCAAAGTACTCCAACGAAACGTGTATGATACTGTAGAAGACACCTGATAATATTACGTAGTAACTATACAAGTAACTTAAGCTTGCCATCTGACATGAAGATTGTTTTTCCAATACATCATTGGAATTACTGGATACCCTGCTCTCACCGCTGCAATGACCTTCCCTCCTTGTTCCTCTGGGTATTTAGAGTATTTCACACTTTCTCTATGAAAGCCCGGATAATTAATACAAATTCTATAGCTCTAAAGGGTTCTGGGTTCGCTCACTGAAGATGGTCTTGAGTCCTAGGCACCGGACACTGATTAGACTGGAACTGCGTTAGTTAAGGAGAAATTGGATGTTCGGGTGGGAGCAGTAAGGGCAGGGCAGAGTTCGGCTAGCCTAGAAAGAAAAAAAAGAAGAAAGCAAGGTTGATTAAGATCGAGGGGGGAGAAGGAAGATACCGAAGGCTACAGTTTTTCACATTCACACCCATCATCATCATCATCATCATCATCATCATCATCATCATCATATACAAAACATGCGGGATTGGCTTTTGGTGACCAAACTGGGTCTGTTTTGGAGCTTTCTTCTAAAACACTGTACTTGGCGCAAGTTTGGGATTAAATCACTGGTGTATCGTTATAATAATATAGACCAAGAACCACTCTTACTGATCGTTCCGTGTTCTCTATACCTGCCCGGGGTTATTCTGTCCTATGCTGCGTTCTCTTGGTGTAGGAATGCATACGTATATGCGGCGGATGCATTCCCGCATCCCAGTCATTGCTTTATGTTTGCCTCCCTATATACTGCCTCCTTTTCCTCCTTTCCCTTCCTCTCTTATCATTGACAGACATTTCTCTTTAACTTGGGAATCAATAATAGCTGTTCGGTGAGCCTCCGCCAATCCTGTTCTCCGACTTGTCACAATTCTAACATGTATACTTAGCATTTTTAGTTGATTTTTAGTTGATAACTCTTGAACTTGAAAGCTGTTTTCTTAACAAAATTACCCAGGAAAGTCGGTATGCAGATTCTCCATTCCCTTATACTGGCACAGTATAGCGTGCATGCATAAGTCAATCTTTTCTCCTCTTATCTTTTATAATAAAGGCTATGCAGTTACTTTTCAATTTAATTCGAGAGACTTCGTAAACCCCCAATTATCCAAGCCTCAATTAAGTAGCAGAGCTGGTGAAAGGAGAGGGAGGATAAATTTAATACACTTTTTTCTTTTAAATTACAATCCTGAATCCCGGTATTAAGTATACCTGGCTTCCTAACCATGAGCTAACAGAAAAGTTTAGTCATCAGCCCAGGAGCTAGACTATAATGCCACCTATATAAAAACACCAACCTATCCGGAGTCAGGCTACCATGGGACCGTTGATCACTGCCATTATTGAGTAGTTAACTAAGTAAAGGGCATTTTAATTGCTAGTACCCAGCCAATTAAAACTCTTGTTGGGCAAAAAAAATGCACAATGGTATAATGCTAGTGCAAGTTAAACACCGGGAACCAAAGACCTGGGTTAATTGAACAGAGGAGGGAGAGGCTTTTTAATAGTTTCAGTAATCTTCTCCTCTTCGTTCCAATTCCGAATACTGGCATAATAAAGTTTTGGGGGTCTGGGCGTGAGGATCGGCTACCCCTGTCTTCACGATATGGTGGTTGAAGTTGTTGACAACGGTGTATGTACTCCACCCGAGAAATTTATGAGAAATGATTCAAGCATATGATATTCTGGATAGGTATTCCATGTGACACTGTCATGTTGATAGCAATCCAATACTAAACTCGTACTGTGCATTCGGACTAATCTCTAGTTTTCCTAGTATCACACGATATCACTCGTATCATCATTGGAAGCAGAGATACCACAGGCCCAAATCGGGAAATAGAGCTACTATGAATGATCCAAAATAGCTGTGCCAACAGCTCGCTCATGCTTATGCGGCAATATACTCTCCCGAACGGGAGTAAATACTCCCGCGATCCAATATCCGGGTTGTCTATCCTGTCGACTATTTCGATGGCCCGCATGCAGTCCAGATGCAAACACCCTAAAATTAACAGAATTTCTTCTTTCTAATTTGCCATGGGTTTGTTGAAGTGAAATGAAAACAGTTTTCACAGTTTCATTAGGCCTGGGATATTGATAAGCGCTCAAATTGCCCGGGGCTGGCTTATTCATCGAGGGGTGTCACTCTTTACTGTACCGCTAGGCTGCCACCTCAATCCCCACCTTTTGCTCCTCTATCTCTCACTCCAGCATACCTCTCTCGCGGGGCCGTAACAGTTAGCTCTTCCGATTGCTAATATCCGGTGATCGAAATAACTCTTTTCAGAACAATTCTTACCCTCTCCTTCTCTTATTTTGCACTTCCTCCCGGCTGCAATGAAGGTATATTCAAGCCGCTACCAACCCTTTTGAAATCCCCGCTAATCATGCTACACTAGGAACTCTGCTCAGCTTGAATTGACCCATCAAGCTCCAGCCTGGGTCATCTTGGAGGCAGCGGGCACAAGACGTGCTCAGCTCTATCGCTTGACGAGCTTGGTTTCTATGGTCACACAAAACATGCGCAGATGCATACGACTGTCCACGCTAAACACATCAAGACAGTACCAGTAGATCGTAGGCCCTAGTGTTTCCGCAATAACAGTTTTAATTGCGATAGCGAATTCATTGGCTAACATCGATTTCCTTAGGATCCTCATCCAGGTCTACCGGTACTAGCCGTGTAGTGACATATTAAATTTCATTGAAGAAAGTTAGGCTGCAGGTGCTCAGGCCGAAACCATTGCTCCCATGAAGTGGTCGAACCGTGAGCATAAGGCCTAGGCTAGGCCCTATGTGCCTCTGCGGCCAAATATAGAGGACCGGCCGCACAGAATATCACGGTTATCTAAGGTCAATCATGCGTGTGAGTGAGGGGTTGTTTGGTCGTCCTTCTAGTGTTCGTATTCACTCATATTTGCGACCACTAGGTAATTTGACTGTTAGGATGGCTCGGGTACTAAAGCAGGTCACTGAGACTACGAATGAGTTGGCGAAAGTACTCAACCAGATACTTTAAACATTTTCTCTCGGTAGTTGTTTAGATGGGAATCCTTGTATTCTCATGGTTAGCCCCAGTCGGCTGATGAGAGAACTGGGCTGAAGCCATTTTCTGCCACGCGACACTGGGAGATTCGCTTCCTCCGGTACAAGAACTTGTGCTCAAATTTTGGCGCTGATCAACACCATAATTTACTCTGCACGCAAGCACTAGGGCAAACAGTTTGACCACAGCGTGGGGTAAGAGCTAACCCACTCTATACCCTTATATCCTATAATTACAAGGGAATAAACCTGGTAGGTGATGTGTGGCTCCATATAGTGAGTTATTCTAGCTCAGAGGGTTCCTTGCGAGGAACAAGACTCTCATGGGCCGCTAGTGCAATCGGATCGCAAACGCGCTCGGAGTCTCCTTCGCCGGCCAATGGTGGTTGTGCCGTTCATTCGCAATAACTTGCCTATTGTTGTATTGCAGCCCCCTAGACACGGCCATCCATGTCCAACCCTGGAGCCCTGTCTAGTAAGAGGGTCCAAAACTTTGAAATCTATGGCCGCCTTGGCCTGTTGCTTCCTAGGTATGATATATGGGGTTTTATCTGTGGCCCCGAGAGCGGGGGGGGGGAGGTTCCAAGGAGCTCATATCGGACGTCTAAAGCGCATCAGAGGTACACCACGTGCCTCTTTATGATTCATATTTCCCGCCATTGGAGCCTCAGGTATTCTGTGAGAATCTAAGCACCCTATAGCTTAGCTTGAGGGAGTAATTGCGACACCGATCCGAGGAAGAGGGTAGTTGAATTGGGAGTAGTTGGATTGACAAAGAGGCTAGTCAGAAGGAAGGGTCATACGAGTGCAGACTCCCAGGTATTCCAAGAGGGTGCGCATTTCAGAAAGTTTTAAGGGAAATGTAAGTTCCAGAGTGCTCTATCACCCCGCCTAAAGGATACATTTGCGTGCCCAAGACCCCAGGGATGACACTTCTAGATCATCACAAATTTCGCACGTCAATTTCATATTAGCCCCTCTGTCATAAGTTCAGGCTGCGATGGTAGGACACGCTGTATATCAGCACAAAGGGGCGTGCATTAGACAGCCCTCGCACCGGCCATAGTGTCTTCCCGGAAGACAACATAGCGGTCACTCTGGCGGGTGGCGGCAGATTGGTGCTCAGCATCCAAATACCCTGAATTCAGCCTAGGGAGGAGAACAAAGAGATTTCACATTCTACTGGGCCGACATCCCGTGTAGGCCGATTGACGTTTGAGCCAAGTCTGATCACTCGTCCCTCCCTTCAGGTAGCGATCCCCAAGCGAATACTTGGAGCTGTAGAGGCACCATGAATCGAGAAGGGAGCCTACGTGTAAAAGAAACCAACCCACCGCAACCACCGCCAGGTGCAGAATCAGGCCTGTCAAGGAAGTTTGCTGCGCGTCTTCCAAGTAAGGCTTCGACTGCAGGGCAAGAATGGGGTCTCTCCCGGAAGAAGCAAGAGAAAGATGCGAGATATATCCGCAAAGCTAGCTCAGGAAGAGTATTCAGCGAGGAAGAGGTAGTGGTGGAGGTAGATCTGGATGTGGATGTGTAGATGTGGGGTAGACAATCCAGTGTGGAAACCCATAGTGCAGTCACTGCTAGCTGTTTCATTACGCCCTTGGGGGCCGATGAAAATTCCCCTGTGAATATTCCAGGGCCCGTAGAAGTGGGCAGTGATTGTGACGTTGACATTGAGTTCTAAACCGGCATACCATTGCCTCATGGGCCCACCGGGAGTTGGGAAGCTCTGGCGGTTTACTCAAGTATATACATCGCCTCCATTCTTAGTATGATACTAATACAGAGGAGGAGCAGCCGCGCTTACCATGCTTGGCTTGCTATCCTGGTAAGTTCTTTCGCTTATATAAGTCATGACGATCTCTGGGGCTTAATGGAGACACCTCAAGGCTTGCTTGCCCTACTCTCGTCATGCTCAGCATGATCGGCGTTTTGCTTCCGTTTGAGAAATGCGTAAAGTTGTTCAAATCTTTCTGGTCTTGATACATTTATAGTGCATTTAGGGATAATCACCAGAACAAGATCTCCCTAGTTGTCTCTATACTCAATGCTTAGTTAAAGCGCTGTACTCCTGCAATAGCTGATACTCGTGATAGAGTACTTGTGAATTGAGGCTCCTAATGGCGGATCTTGAGCTGATCTAATTTGGCTTGGCAGTTGGTTTAACAACAACGCCAGGGTACTATCCATACTCACCCGTAAACGATTACCGGTAAATCAGCCTCAAAACCACCACCTATCTATTGATATGCTTAGAGATCGTAAAGACTAGAGGGCGATCCGAGGCTACAAGTACAGGCACGCAATCATTTATCCATTGATGTACTCGAGTATAACCCTCACATTCCTTGTCTCTTGAGTCGACTAACCTGGGGGCTTCGGTACGGCCCGTAACGATACCGACGTTATTGATACTCGAGCTGTTATAGGTGAAGCATCTGTCGAGTTACTGTAATCTGGGAAGATTCCTCGCTAACTAGGGCGCTTTTGCTAATTTATCTGGAGTGCTAGAGTTAAGGCGTCCAGGCCAAGCACTCGAGTAGTGGTAGATTTCCCAAAGCCTCTGACATATAGAGAGGGGTTTTCCTGCAGGATGTGTTGTCAGAATTGAAGTAAGAGTTATCGCCGCCACACAACTCGCCCGGCCAGTGGCAAATCAAACCGGATACCTCGACATGCAAGCGGATTCATATCAAGTTATGCTGGACTAACTCCTAGGTTTTTCGGAAAAAACGACCAGCGCCTTCGGGGCTTGAGCTAGCCAGTGTTGGGGTATGCACTGGCATGACGTTGAATAACTTATTCAACACGGCACGGGAGGACACAGTGAGGCATACCGCCAGCTGCGAGAATAATTATGTGGAATTAAAGCCTCTAAGTCGACAGCACCTAAATCTCTCTTAAGAACCACTACTAATGGAGAACAGGCATGTTGGGGCTTCCTCCAGACTACTCCGCACAATTCCCACAAATCTCTCAAATTGGCCTCTATCACTGGACTACCAACAAAAGAGATTCGAATGAAAAGAGGATCAACAATAAGCGAGTGCAGTGGGTCAGCTCTCAGTGTGCACTCAATCATTGCCTGGAATCCCCAATGCGTTGGCGTTGCCGCTCCGGTCCAGTGTCCTCCTCCTCCTCCTCCCCCGCAAATGTTTACTAAGTTCCAAGCTTTGGGGAAACCTATATATGCCCCGGCAACGCCGACTGTGGGAAATTCTTCAAAAACAAGATCATCAAACTATTAAAACGCACACACATTGCCTGTGGAACTAAATTCATCCCTCCAACGCGCCAATTACCATAAACGGAGAACGATAAGGTATACAACACAACACGATACGCTCCATGGCTGCCACCACCACCACGAACAGACCCTCTGGGGGATACACGGTGTCAGAGAATGTTGACAACCCCGCAGTCAGAAATTGGGTTGAGCAGAAGTACTATGAGATCGGATTTAACGGGGATGGAAGTTTTATCGGGAAAAAGGCCTTCAAGAAGAAGCTACTCCAGGACGCACCGAAAGCTTTTGCAAACATTAATGACTCTTGGTGCATTGGGCTCTATGCCAATCAGATCATCAGGTAAAACTCGAATAAGCTTAACCAATGGAGCATAGGGCATGTCAAGGTACCGAATACTGACTCTGTAATGTTGTAATCTCCAGGAATATGCGTGTTACCGGAAGCAACGGTCGTACTGATACTGATGGTGTGCCAATGGAGTGCTCTGTATGTCTCGGCTTGATATCCTTACTATTATTCCACTCCTTCCCCTTGTCTGACCATCTGTGTGCGCAGAGATACGATGTGCAGATACATCACTCGTCATACGAACCAAGATCTAGCTACTTTTCAGCTACACCTAAGTGTCTAGAGAAGCAGGCCTTGCTGCCCACATTCCACCACTCCCACAAGGCGGTAGATATCTTCAACTACCAAACACTCCACGAGGCTCTCCAAACGCTAGACGAACCACCTCAAGGCGAATACGAATCGGAGAAAGGTACTCCGCTGCCAGCATACGGGTCTATTGCTCACCACTACCAACAGCAGGAATTTATACCCCCCCCTTGCCAATACCAATATGGAATCCCCATCACCCCACAGCCGCTTCCGCCACCGCCGCCCTTCCCGCATGACTCCTCGGCATACAATTTTATGCAGCCAGCGTATCCACCCGCCCCAGCATATGGGAGCTTAGGTCCGAACTACGGATCGATGTACTCAGCGTACGGTCTGCCGCTAGCATATACCCAACAGCAAAATCAACAGCACCAGTACCAGAACCAGCAACCCCCTGTATACGGATCAAACGGGGCAACCGCGTCAGCAGCATACGGGTACAATCCGCTTTACGCTCAACCCCTATATCCCCAGCACCAGCTTCAGCTCCAGTACCAACAGCCGTACTCGCCAACCTACATCCCAGCACCATACGGCTCACCCCCATCTTACGGCTTCACAAGCTACACCCTACAAACTACACCTTCCTCCTCCTCCACTTCTTCCCCGGGCAGTGCACCGGTAGCAAAGCCCTACCATGAATACGGCGACTGTGGGGAAACCCTCCCACTCCCAGCAATGGTGAGCGCAACCAAACTCCTGGGCGGCGGGGAGGTCCGTTCTCTAGCAGTATTCACATCTGTATTCCGGAACATGCCATACATAACCAAAGACGGGCCGATCGCTGGCATGAAACTCAAAGATCCATGCTTAAATTGCAAAGCCCTCATGCAGACCATCCCATCGGAGATATCGATCCTCGCAGGGACAGGTTCTGGCTGTGCACTCGATTGGATTGTAGAAAAGGCTGCTTCCGCACCCGCCACTACCACCGCTGTCACTACTGCCACAGCCCCGCCAGCCCCCATCCCTCCAATGATCGGAAGCACACCGACGCCCCAAGGCTACAACCTCGTCCTATCGACAGCCTATTCTGCAACAAAGCCAGACATTTACCACCTACTAGAAACTTGGACACTAAACAACACGACCCCAACCCTCCCCGCGCACCAAAAGGCCTCGCTGAGCACACTCTGGAAAGAATTCATCCTCCCCTTCCGCGACAGGAACCAGATCTTCCGACTTGACAATGGGGACAATGTAGATCCAAGCATGCACATCCTCAATTCCGTAGAATTACCCATATGCACTGTGTTCTGCGCTATCGCGTACGTCTTCTCTGTCGTTCTACGACCGGAGGTCTCTCAACTTACCTGCGCCTCCTTCTCCCCCCCCTCCTCCTCCGGCGCCGCCGGAGACAACGGCGGAGAAGAAGAAAGAGAGGAGGAGGCCGGCAGAGACGGGTTTTACTTACCACTCCTGGCGGTATTAGGGAAATGGTGTAGCACCATATGTCCATGGGCACATCCGAACGTAGTAAACGTTGCCTACTCCCCACCTCCCACCTCTGCGACAGCGGGAATAGACACCCACTTCGTTATCGGGACGTCTAAACCAAGTGTGCAAGCCGGCTTCCCCAGCGAAGTTGTGAAGAGCAAGCATCAGGGGCAAATGCGTACTTGGAGGAGGATATTCCTAGAGGAGAGATTCGGCGCGCTGAAGAACCCCTGTCCGGTTAAGGTCGCCGGAATGGCCGCCGGTGTCACCGCTGCTGCCGCTGGTGGTGGTGTGGTGGGAAGGAAGGGATTCATTTGATATTTTGATTATCTTGATTTCTGTTATTATTGCATATTTTCCCTATTTGTATGAATTGTTATTTTGGGCATGTTTTGGATTTTTACTTTGTCGGTTTAACTTGGTTCGGGACTGCAAGAATTGGGATATGTAACTTCAGTCTTCTTCTCTTTACCCCTCCTCCTCCTTCCTTCCCCTCTCCTTTTTCTTTCCCCTCCTTCCTTTTTATTTACAAAAACAATCATTTCTAATCCCCCTCTACCCGTGAAAAAGAAAAAAAAATAGTATTCACTTGATATCACTCGTCCCCTCCCCGCCTGCCGCCTGCAGAAACCCGAATGATCAAACTATACGCTGTGCACTAGTACAGTACAGCACGGTAGCCGGAAAATGGGTGAAAAACAAAACAAAAACAAAAACAAACAAAAACAAAAGGCGAGCAGCACTCAGCCCCACCAATAAACTCTAGGCATCACCAAAGCTTCCGCGAGGAAGGCAACTGAAACGATATAGGATACGATACTATAACTCAGCGCCTGAGATACAAGTAACCTACAGCAGGCTCCGATCAGTTGTGCGGGTATCACCAGTATGATTCCCATGGTACGGTATCCAGCCCCACAGGCGTCCCACCATACCCCCAGCAGAGATGGTATGGCATCTCATCGTCCATTTATCCTCTCTTTAATCTACGTCACTCAGGTTGCGCGCTGATTACATGCCTAAAGTGCCTACTATACCTACCTGTGATACCTCCGCGCCTTCTCTCGCCTTCTCGCCTTCGCCCATGATACCCACCTGCCAGCCTGCTCGCTCGCTCGCTCGCTCACCCGTTTCCTCCCTCCTTCTAAAGGGGAAAAAAGAAAAAACAAGTGGGAAAAGTGAGCCTGAATGAAAATGAAAATGACCACCTTCTTAATCTCTTTCCTTCCCCCCCACTCCCCCGCTCCCCTCATGGCACGGGAGGGTAAGTACGGTACGGTAGGTAAGTAAGGCCGCCCCCGCAACGGCGAGTAATAAGAATGCTATTATACCAGTGTCTTAACGCAACCCTCAAGTGGAAACCACAATATATCTGTTATAATATTTGCGAGGAGTGGGGGGGAGGTAGTGGGGCCATGACACTATTGTGGATATATAATGATAATAATAATTTGGATAACGGTAATGATATTATAGTAGGTATAGAATATCATGGGTTGTATTATGACTCTTGGTCTGCATTGTGGCCTGGTATATACGTTGTGCGGCTCCATCACATGTTCAGAGCCTCAGACCGTTTATCGTACCGAATGAAGGGACAGAGCCTCAGCATAGAATTCGGTATAAGGTATACGCAACGTATGATACCGGTAGAATAGCAAGGGGACAGACAACCAACAGGGCTGTACCGGTAGCTGGGGGGTGGGGGGAGATCAGGGAGACGAACGAACGAACGAACGATAGCCTAAAAGTCCAAGCCAGTGACGAAATCTCAGATCTGGTGGGGCTACTCGGCTTACTGTCTCAGTTGGCCCTGCTAGATAGATCACCCACCACATCAACCGTTGAAATAAGGAAGAAAGCTGCCAGGGTGAAACCCACCATTGTGCGTCAACATAGGAGCCCTGCAAAAGGCCCAACGGTAGTCCTGGCTATAAAGTTAGCGTTATGACCTTTCATTGCGGTTTCGGGACAGGACACCGGGATGGAAATATTATTGGGGGATGTTTACTTGTATGCAGTGCTGGGGCCTGATGGTTCTGCGGTATGATACTCCCCGCCGTTGCGAAAGTGCGATAACACCAGCATACTTTCCCACATATCTATACACCACAGTCTGGCCACGGGACCTACAAGTACCTACCCTCTCCCTCGCGGCAGGGGCTCAAGGTGGCTCAGCTTTCGGGCAGCTGTGGACGGCTCATGGTTTGTACAAGTATTGTACTGGAGAGTATTAAGTGTGATATTATAGGAGTCCTTATGATAGGGCGGGGAGAAACTGTGCCCAACTCAACTGTACTGTACTGTACCAGTACAGCCCCATTCCAAAAGTTCTAGCACCCAGGCTAGTACCTACTACAACACAAATGGCTATAATACATCCGTTGTATAACAAAATTTCGTCACGGTACATATAGTATCATACCAGCCTGGATGCCAGAACTTTTAGAATGAGGCTGAACTCGCCCAGTACGGCATCATACAAAAGTAACCCACAACGCCAAGCCCCATCAGAAGACTTTCCCGAAAGGGAACAATATCACGTCGTCCCTCGCGCCAAGTCCACCCCACACCCATCCCCCAACACGGGAATCGAAAATTAAAATATCGGCACTTAATTATTAGGCCCTGTTCGGCACGCCAACCATTCAATCATACCAGTATATCTAGATACAGCACCTTAGTAGCCACCCATTCCGACTATAGGGGCCCCTGTGCTGTAGGTTAGAGCCATGATATGATATTATAATCAAAAAGGTACAGTATCAATGCTGCAAGAAAAATGCCATAAAAATTTAGGGGGAAAATGCCATTCTTCATAAGTGCCTTATTAATTTCAGAACCATACGCCGGAGGGGAGAGATATCTCCGAAGCATTTTTATTTATTTACTATTCCTCCCGCCTCATCCCTTTTTTTTTTTATAAAAAAAACGGCTGTATCATAATAATAATATTATG
>Ga0307509_10004649_pt1 | contig 19608 bp, 19 predicted proteins | sample 10_EM_MG_FD_202245 | JGI IMG/M metagenome (GOLD analysis project Ga0307509, IMG submission 202245) | Populus trichocarpa ectomycorrhiza microbial communities from riparian zone in the Pacific Northwest, United States - 10_EM | ecosystem: Host-associated > Plants > Roots > Unclassified | place...
CAGTCCTCAAGGGTGCCATCGCCGCGCCCGAGCCGCATCAACGCGACGAGATCGACCTGCTCGTCCTCGGTCATCGCATCGATGAAACCCACGATCTCACGCACGACCGGATCCTTGCCGTTATCCTCGAGCACGTCGATCATGTCGTCATCGGCGGCATTCGATCCGGAATCGGGATCGGAGGCCGCTTCCTTGACGTCAAACTCCCGCGCCTTCTCGATCAGGAACGCAACCTTCTCGGCTGAAATCGTCAGTTCGGGCATGGCAGGCTCCTTTCGCTTGAGCCGATAACGCCGCGTAGCGCGAGATGATCCATTGCGCCTCGCTTGATAAGCTAGCATCTTTCCGAGCCGTTGCGAACACGACCTTCGCCCGCGAAGAGGTCGAACGACCAGGGGAAACGCCGGATGCACTGGACGGTCGGCAAGATCAGGATCACCAGGGTCGTGGAGATGGAAACCGTCGGCTCGACCCGCTTCATCCTGCCGCTCGCGACCAACGACGAAATCCTGAAACTGCCCTGGCTGATGCCGCGCTTTGCCACCGAGGAAGGCCGGCTCAAAATGTCGATCCACTCGCTGGTGCTGGAAACGCCGAGCGGACGCATCGTGGTCGACACCGGGCTCGGCAACGACAAGCAGGGCCGCAACGTCCCGGTCTGGAACAACCGCAAGAGCCGCTTCCTCGACACGCTGACGGCGGCCGGCTTTCCGCCCGAGACGATCGACACCGTGCTGTGCACCCATCTGCACGTCGACCATGTCGGCTGGAATACACGGCTGGTCGGGGATAAATGGGTGCCGACCTTTGCCAACGCCCGCTACGTGTTCGGCAAGACGGAGTATGAATACTGGCGCGATCACAGCATCGCGCCGGACAAGGTCGCCGTGTTCAACGACTCGGTGAAACCGATCGTCGATGCCGGCAGGGCCGAGCTGGTCGCCTCGGACCACCGCCTCACCGACGAGATCAGCATGACCCCGACGCCCGGCCACAGCGCCGGCCATATGAGCCTCCATATCGTCTCCGATGGCGCGGCCGCGCTCTTGACCGGCGATGTCGCCCACCACCCCTGCCAGATGGCGCATCTCGACTGGTCGTCGACGGCCGACTTCGATCCGGCGCAGTCGGCCGAGACCCGGCGGGCGCTGTTCTCGCGCTTTGCTGACACCCCGACGCTGGTCATCGGCGGGCATTTCGACGGAGCCCACCTGGCGCGGGAGGGCGATGCCTTCAAGTTCATCACCTAGGGCACCGTCCCCCCGCATGGTGACGGGCGCGTCGTCGCGTCTCGACCCATGGAAGGCGGGGGCCCATCCTTCGAGACGCTGGCCAAGGGCGGGCTCCACGGGATGAGGGGGGCAGGGTTGCAATGCAGGCCCGCAGTTGAATTTCCCCGCGCGCTGTTCCATGAAGCAGAGAAGCAGGAACAGCAGCAGGGAGAAACATCAGATGAAGCTTGTTCGGTACGGCGCCAAGGGGCACGAAAAGCCCGGTTTGATTGATAAAACCGGCCAGTTGCGCGACCTTTCGGGACATATCCGGGACCTCGACGGCGAGGCCTATGCGCCGGCGTCGCTGGCAAAACTCGCCGCGCTCGACCCGGCTTCCCTTCCCTCCGTACCGGGCACGCCGCGGCTCGGCGCCCCCGTCACCGGCCTCTCGAAGTTCGTCGCCATCGGCTTGAACTATGTCGATCACGCCAAGGAGACGGGATCGCCGATCCCGACCGAGCCGATCTTCTTCCTGAAGGCGAATACCGCGCTCTCCGGCCCCCACGACGCCGTGGAGAAGCCGCGCGGCTCGACCAAGCTCGATTGGGAAGTCGAGATCGCCGCCGTCATCGGCACCCGCGCCAAATATGTCAGCGAGGCCGACGCGCTCAAGCACGTCGCCGGCTACTGCGTCTGCAACGACGTCTCGGAGCGCAATTTCCAGATCGAGCGTCTCGGTCAATGGACCAAGGGCAAGTCTCACGACACCTTCGGCCCGCTCGGTCCGTGGCTCGTCACCAAGGACGAAATCCCCGACGTGCAGAAGCTGTCGATGTGGCTCGACGTCAACGGCCAGCGCCGCCAGACCGGTTCGACCGCGACCATGATCTTCCCGATGGCCAAGTGCATTTCCTACGTCTCGCAGTTCATGACGCTGTTGCCCGGCGACGTCATCACCACCGGCACCCCGCCCGGCGTCGGCACCGGCATGAAGCCGCCGCAATTCCTCAATGTCGGCGACGTCGTCACGCTCGGCATCGAACAGCTCGGCGAGCAGCGCCAGGAGATCGTCGCGGCCTAGCGAAGCCGTCATTCCCCGCGAAAGCGGGGTATCCAGTACGCCGCGGCCTTCGTGATTGAACGCAATCGCCGCGGAGTACTGGATCATCCGCTTTCGCGGATGATGACAGTCAGAACTCGTCACCCGCTGGCGGAAACCGCTGCGACTTTTCGAGGAAACACACCCCATGAAACTCTCCTTCTCTCCCGCCTCGCCGTTCGCCCGCAAGGTTCGGATCGCGGCGATCGAGCTCGGCCTGATCGATCAAATCGAGTTCTTCTCCGCCGCGGTCGCGCCGGGACAAGCCAATGACGAATATTCGCAGATCACGCCCTTGAAGAAACTGCCGGTGCTGATCCTCGACAATGGCGACGTCATTCTCGATTCCTATGTCATCGTCGAATATCTCGATGAGCTCGCCGGTGGCGGCAAGCTGATCCCGGCGTCCGGGCCACTGCGCTGGAAGATCAAGACCGATCACTCGCTGTTGCAGGGCGCGCTCGATGCCATGCTGCTGTGCCGCTACGAGAAGATGGTGCGACCGGAGGGGCTGCGCTGGCAGGCCTGGTCCGACGATCACTGGAATCGGGCCTGGACCGCGATGGCGCGCTTCGAGCCGCAGGTCGACGCCATGCTGGCGCGTCCGCTCGACATCGCGCAGATCGCGCTCGCCTGCGTGCTCGGCTATGCCGATTTCCGCTTTGCCGATTGCGGCTGGCGCAAGGCCTATCCCAATCTCGATCGCTTCCATCAAAAGATGCTGGAGCGCCCCTCGGTGACGATCTCGCTGCCGCCGGCGGCGTGACACCAGCAAGTCATTCCGGGGCGCGAGTGAACGAGCGAGCCTCAGGTGAGCGATTGGGAGGCGCAGGAATTCGCAAAACGCGCGCGACGGGCAAATCAATCGACGAAAACACGCGCAAAGTTGTTGCCGCACAGCGCCTTCTCATCGCTCTACGCATGTCGCGTGGCAGAGACAACCGTCACCGCCCCCGAAAGTGTTCACGGTCACGATCACCATGAAACTTCACGAACGGTTACGCTGCGGCGATTTCCTATCGACCGGCCGATCTAGTCGACTTGGGAGCCGCGACGGATTCGGCCTTCGATAGACGCTTGCTTTTCGGTTCAGGGGCCCTGCCGGGTTGCGTATTACGGACAGCCTGCGCCAACATCTCGCGCAGCTCAGCCTTCGTCTTCGGTGGTTCCCGCTTGATGGACGCTTGCCAGTTAGCCATGAAGACTATGTGGGGTTTCGGAGAGAGAATTAAACCCCCTTGACGGTGAAGGTGCGGGCGGCTGGCGGGAAGCGTGCAGCCCTGCGGCGGCTGGGGCTTATTAGGCTATTTTCGGGCAACTCGGGATCATATCAACCTTGAGATGCTTGTTCCTGTCCAGGGATCGAAGCCGGAATTCGCAAGCCATTTGCAGCTTGCTCATGGACGAACTTCGGAACCCAGGGAGCACTGGCAAGTGTATGATTTGAATGCGGTTCCGACTCTTGAGTTGCTCTGATGGGAACTTCAAATTCATCGTACTCGCGGATTCTTCTGAACCCCACGCGAACGCGCTTCCAGGCCCATGGCGGTGTCGATCACTCTTTTGCGGAAAGCGCATATGACGGTATTTGATCGTTCAGTTACCCCAGCCGCCATTCTCGTCGTCGAGGACGAGATGATGATCCGAATGAGCACGGTCGACATGGTTGAGGATGCCGGTTACGCGCCGCTTGAGGCCGTGGATGCTGACAGAGCCGTCGCAATACTGGAATCCAGATCCGACATTGCCCTGATGGTCACCGACATCCAGATGCCAGGCAGCATGGACGGATTGGAACTCGCGCGCGCGGTTCGCGCGCGGTGGCCATCAATCAAGATCATCGTCGTATCGGGGCATGTGAAGCAGCCGATCGAGCTCCCCGCCGAAAGTCGTTTCTTTGGCAAGCCGCTCGACCCCGGCGACATGATCTCCCAGATGCGAAATATGATCGGCCACGCCTGACGCGCGAAACCGTGATCATCGACACACCGGGTGACAAGACGCCCGGGTCATGCCCCCCTGGGACACCTTCTTCAGGACGACAAACCACCAACGGCCTTCCCCGAGGGAAGGCCGCGAATGTTTGCGCAATTGTCGATCAATTGCGATCGATAACGATCGGCCGACGGTCGTGGTCTCTGTCTCGGTCGTAGTCACGGTCCTTCCGAATAATGACTGTTTCGCCACGATGGCGGTCCCGATCCCGATAGTGTTCACGGTCACGGTCCCGATCACGATCACCATGAACCTCACCGACGGTCACACCGCTACGGCCTACACCGATCCCGATTTCTTCCGCTCCGGCAGGAATTGCGCTGCAAATACCCACCACGGCGGCCAATGCTACTGCGTACTTGATCATTACGTGCTCCTATGAGTGTGAAACTCAGGAGCCAATCCCTCGCTACGCCGAATGTTCCGAGACAGCGGTAAAACAGCTGGCACCGCCGATCTGACGTCCCTGCAGCACATGCGCGGAGCGTGGCGCTTTGACGATCGTCGCTTTCACGTCCGTCTTCTTACGCGCGGTGGACACGACAGGCGAGGCAAATCTGGCGGCCCAACGTCGCTCAAACTTTCGTCGGAGGTGAAGAGGAATAACGTTCATGGCCACACCTCTGCGTATCTCGTCGCGCAAACCCCAGGGCATCAACGCGGGCGGCCGGAAAAAGGTCCCACTTCGGACTCGGCGCTGCGTGCGCAGGAGGCCCGCTGAAGGCTCCTAAACTGGCGCACGCAGCCCGCAAGAGGAGGCCCAGCTCATCGACTTGGTCTCGGCGATGACCCTGTCGACGTGATCGCAATTGACGCCTTCAAATGTGCGCGACTCGAAGCCGACGCGTGCGGGCTTGATCCGTGTCAGGATCATTGGACCCGAACAGGCGGGACAGCGGTGAGGTCGAATCGCTGTGCGGCTTTGATTGAACGAGGCTGCTGGTGATCGCATCATGCTCGGCTTTACTCGGGCGGGAGCGCTACGGAACTCTCAGTCACCGGATGCCGCGATAGGGGCGGTGAACAAACAAGCATGCCACGGCCAGACGGAGACAGGCTGGTCAATATTGCTCAGTCACTCCGGAAAAAAGCGGTGTTATCGCCCGCCAAGACCCGCCTCTCAGACCCGACCGTCGAGCGACAGCGGAAGAGGACGGGGAACTTTGACGTAAGCCGTCGTGGAACATTGGAGTCCCTGATCCGTTGCTGCTCCGACTCATCAGGAGAAACAGTCATGACAAAGTTAGCAATGATAGGAGCTGCCTGTCTGGCAGCGGCACTGGCGACGGCGTCCCCGGCCCTCGCGCGAGATGGTCACGGTGGCGGTTTCCGCAGCGGCGGTGTTCACGTCGCAAACGGCGGCTTTCGTGGCGGCGGATTCCACCGCGGGGGATTTGGGGTCGCGCCCGGGATCGCCGCTGGCCTGATCGCCGGGGCAGCGCTGGGTACCTATGGCGCCTATGGCCCCGGCTACTATGACGATTCATACGCCTACGATAACGGCTATAATCGCGCCTACGACGACGGATATGCGGCCCGTAACGGCTTCGTCTGTCAGCCTGGAACATGGTTCCGGGGCGAAGACGGTCGCCCGCATCTCTGTCAGTAATCTCCTCCCGCAAGAATCCTCCCCCACAAGAATAGAGACGGCCCGATGGGCCGTTTTTTTGTTCGGAGCCGATATCAGGTGAACTCAACGCGGCCGTGAAGGGCACTACGTCCGGATCAATTCATCCGCCTCGCTCGCGAAAACTCTGCGGCGTGGTGCCGGTGTATTTTCGGAAGAAGCGGACGAAGTGCGAGGCATCGGAGAACGCGAGATCGTAGGCGATTTCCTGGATCGGCTGGCTGGAGAACACCAGCTGACGCTTGGCTTCGATCAGCACCCGCTGCCGGATGAGGTGACCGGCGGTAACGCCGGTCGCGCGCTTGACGTGATGGTTGAGGCGGTCGGGCGTCATCGCGAGTTTTGCGGCATAGAAATCGACCGAACGCTCCTTGCGGAATTCTTCCTCGAGCAGCTTCCGCAGTTTTTCGACGATCGTATCCGCAGGCTGCAGCGTCACCGCGCCTGAACACCCCCGCCCCGTTGCCAGGCGGGCGACCTCGACCGCGATCAAGGCAAGATAGCCATGCGTCGCGAGCACGAATCCCTCGCGCGAGAGCAGCCGTTCTTCCAGCAGGCCGGCGCACAGCGCGCGCAATCGCGCGGCCTGCTCGTGACCAGTCATCGGGATAACCGGGTCGAGCGCGAACACCTTGAGCCGGGCGATCGCCTCATTCGACCGTTCGCCGAACATCTGCGCCGCATCTTCGGTGAAACTCAGGACCCAACCTTCTGTCATGGACTGAAACTGAAAACCGTGCACGGCCCTTGCAGGAACCAGAATCACGGCCGGAGCGGCGAAAGCCGTCGTCGCCACCTCGAAGCGCATCTCGCCACCACCCTGCTCGATCACCAGGATCTGCCAGAGGTTGGAATGGCGATGGACACCGATGGTCCAATCGTGAATCGAACTACGCGATGAAATCGTCTCGATATGAATGAAGTCGAACGCCTGCTCGTCCGGCGGATCGCCGTAGAGGTGGAACGATGGAAGGTTCATCGCGAGCGACATGACCTAGCCTAACCAAGCAGCTCGCGTGGGGAAAGCCCCAGGCATGGCCATGTGAGGCGGCAGATTGTCGAAGCCAACGGAACCACGGGAGCCGGAACGGTGCCTCAGCACGAACGGCATTCCGAAGGGAGGGAAGAAGGCGCTGACGCTCGGCCCCACCCGAGGCACGGGTTTCCGCCTTGTCCCCTGGCGCAAGAGAGCAGCGGGGGCGTGCACATGGCTGCGCACGCGCCCCGCGGCTTCGCGTTCGATCAGGACTGCAGCCGGGACAATCCCCGGTCGGGCCCATAGCGATCAATGCTGATCGTCACGGTCATCGCGGTCGTGATCGCGATCGGCGAAACGCCCATCGGAATCGCAAAATTCGCGATCGACTCCGCTCTGCGCAAAGTCGAGTGGCCCGTCCGCTTCGTCCTTGTATCTCACGAGAACGTTCGGACAGACGGTGCGTCGGCTCTCCATATTGCCGCCGCAGGCCCAGTTGGCGGCATCATGAATGTCGCCCTTCCCTGCGTAGTTCGCCGTTTGCGGATACGGGCACAGCGGACGTGAGAGCGGAGCTGCCGCCGGACCCGCGCTCCGGCCCAGCACCTGGCTCGGTGCGATGCCCTTCTCCACCCAGGCCACCAGAGCGGCGAAATCGGCACCGCCTCGCGGCCAGGGTCCGATATCGCCAAGACCCGTGCCGGGGCCAAGCACGCCGGCAGGAATGCCGCAATGACCGACGCCCGGAGCATGGAACAAGCGATAGAACGTCTGCACGCCTTCAAATCCGGTTGCGTCATGACGCGCACGATAGCGTGCCGCCATCTGCCGGTAGTAGTTGAGCACGCCACGGGGATAGATGAACTGGTCGTTGCTCCCGACAACGGTGAGCAGCTTTCCGCCACGCGCCTTGAAGGTATCAAGCGGTCCGAACGTATCGGTGACATCAGCGATGTTGCGCGAGCCCTGTTCGGCGACCTTCGGATACGACAGTCCCGGTCCTCCCAGAGTCACCGTCTGCCACTTCGTCGATGGCGGTGAGAAGCTGGGGTCCTTCAGGTTCCATTCAAACTGGGTGACGCCAAGCGGAAACGGATTCGATCCGTTGAGAATCGGGAAATCGCTGCCGCGATCGAGCCCGAACCAGATCCGGTCACCGTTCTTGTTGCGCGGTCCATCCCAGATCCTGTTGACCGCGGTCGCTTCGGCCGTGGTGAGACAAAGCGGCGCAACCGGAGCACCGGGTTTCCCGCAGATGTTGGCGCTTGCATCGAAGCGGCAGGTGCGTGGATCGTCGATGATCCCGTCGGCGACGCCATCGTTGGCATCGCAGGCGGCAATGGCCGACTGCTGCACGGCCTGAAGCTTGCCCGTGGAAATAGGTCCAGCCGGCGTCTCGCCAGCCAGGTCGAACATCGCGAGCTGTCCCCACATCTGCGCCGTCTGGAATCGTGTCCAGTACATCGCCGGTGCGTTCGCGAGCACGCCGTCGAGCTCCTGTCCCAGCTCCTGAGCCAGCAAGTATCCCTGCCGGCCACCGGTCGAACAGCCGTTCCAGTAGTTATAGTCGGGGCGTCGACCGTAATACGTATTTGCGATCTGCTTCGACCAGAGGATCTCCTGCTTGATACCCACGCGGAAGAAGTCTTCGATGAATCCGACATTATAGGTGCCGTTTGCGTTCACCCCGGGCGTGCAATCGCCGCCGGCGTGGCCGCCATCCGTACCTGATCCAACGTAGCGGTCATTCACGGCGGCATCGACGTTGAGATTTCCCGCGCAACCGCCGCCGCCCAGACCTTCGGTGCGACCATTCCAGGCGCCTTGCACTCCGCTACTTCCGCCATCGGACGAATTCAGCGGCAAACCGATCGCGATCGTGATGTTCTGGTTCGGACTGGTGCCATAGACCAATGTCACCTTGCAGTAGTTGACGCTTGCCGGCGCGGCCGTCGTCGCGAGAGCGGACGTGACTGATTTGATCGCCGGGTTGCCGGCCAGCCCAAATTGGGGATAGCTTGCCAGGCTCCCGCAGCTCGGGGCCGCGGCGGGCGCTGCGCGGCTCGGCATCACGGAAACACCGGCCGCGGCCGCCAGCGCGATGACAGACAAGCCAAGCGCTGTCCGTCTCTTTATGCATCTCATGATTTTTCCTCCCTGAGGTTCAGTTAGCCTGCAGCAGGATGAGGACATGTGACTACGCTCGACGAGCACATCCTGGGCGCAAGATGTTCGGCGAGACAAGATGGAGCCCGACCGCGGCGGTCGTTGCCCTTGCACAATCGCGTCCCCTCAACCTTTTTCGCCCCACGGATTTCCAGTGGATTCAATCCCGCCAAGGACAGCGCCACCGCCGTAAGTTGGAGTCGCTTATAAATCCTTCATTTTCAACGTCAATTTGTCCTCGGCCAAATGCGGACCAAAGATTGAAATGTACAATCTTTTCTCGGATTCGTTCTATCGGCTGATGCAGTGCGAAGCGTTCCGCATGACATGATGATCCGCATATCGCGTGTGCCAGCGAGCGGGGGTGGACGATTACATCGCGGAGCAATGCGCCGATACTCATCCACACTCGACGACGATGCGAGCTTCGGATTCGGGACACGAGCGTGACATGCGCAAACGAACGCGGCCCGCGATGTGATGCGAGTATTGCAACCGAGAACACGAGACGATCGATTCCAAGCACCCAATTGGGTTTGAGCTCGCCGGAGCTCATCCCGAGAGGATGAGGTTAGAGGAGGATGCCGATATGATTCGGACCGAGGAAACGCTGACCTAATTCGCCAGACTGAGCACCAGTGCGATCGTCCCCACCAGAATGAGGCTGACCGCCCATGTTGCATCGAGATTGAACCAGCTCCGCGACAGGAACTTAAGGCCGAGGTAGCGGTAAACCAGCCAGGCCGTGCATCCACCCGCAGCGATCATCGCGGTGGCGTGGACGACGGAGACCAGCACGGCGACACCGAGATTGGCATTCATCAGGGCCCCGGCTGCCTCATGGCCCTTGTCGAGGTCGGCCTCCCGGCAGAGGCCGAGATAGATCGGCACCAGCATCAGTCCCGCGCCATGAGCGATGGCGACAGCGAAGGACCACAGCCCCAATTGCGTCGGCCGTATCCGTGCCAGGGCGCGTGGATGACGCCGGTCGACAAGCCGGAAGATGCCGAAGGCGATGACGATGAGGCTGGCGCCGACCTGGACCGGCCGTTGCCATTCGACAAGGGCGACCAGCACTGCGAACGGCAGCAGCAGAACAAGCATCGCGAGCAGATGGCCGGCCGCGAGCGGCCCAAGCGCAGCCAGCAGGGCCCGCGAACTCCTGTCCATCAATCCAGCCGACACCGCGAGCGGCCACCCCATTCCCGGATTGATGCCGTGGTAGAGGCCGCTCGCGACGACAGCCAGCCAGAGCCAGGCCGGCGTCCAATCGGCTGCGCTCAATTTCAAACCGACGGATAGCAGAAGGAATCCGTCGAACAGTCACCACCATCGAGCCTGATCTGATGCGCCCGGTAGCCCTCGGGGAAGCTGACCCAGTAATCCCTGGCGAGCTCGAGGCCGCCGGCCGGGTTTGCATTGGCCATCACCTCGGCGCCCGGCATTCCCGCGGGATAGAACTGGTCGTCCCACGTGGAATAGAGCGAGTTGGTCCAGTAGACGCGTTTGCCGTCGCGGCTGATCTCGACCATCTGCGGACCGCCTGCGTAGGCCTTGCCGTTCGGGTGAGGCGCCCCGTGGACAATGCCGCCGATGCGGACCGAGCCTGACAGCTTCGGCTTGCGGGGATCACGGACATCGTATTGACGCATCTCGCCCGTGCCCCAGCAGGACACGTAGAGAAACTTGTCATCCATGGACAGGTCGATGTCGGTGACCAGCGGCGGGACGGCGCCGAACCCCTGCAGCAGCGGCGGCAGCTTCTCCGCCGGCGCGGGCTCGGGCGGGATCGTCGCCGTCTTCTCGATGTGAAATTGTCCGCCCTCGCGCCACCAGGTCCAGATCGAGCCTTCGAGATTGGTGGTGTCGACCACGACGCCCAGGAAGCCGTATTCGCGAACGGGGTCATGCGCGGGCCGCACCTCGAGCGCCATCTGATGATTGGCGCCGAGATCGATGGTCTGAACATTTCGTCGCGCCCGGAGATCCCAGAAATGGATCCGATGGCCGTACTTGTTCGACAACAGATCCTCCGGCACGATCCCGTTCTCGAACTGTGGCGGCAAGGCCCACTCGCTCGTCACCATGTAATCGCGTGGCAGGTTCCACCAGAAATCATAGTGCAGTGTCTGTGGCCCCCGATCGATCTCCCAGCGTCCGAGGACCTCGAAGGTTTCGCAGTCCATGATGAAGACGCCGGGCGGTCCGTCTGTACCGTCCTTGCCGCCGCCACCAAGCGTGGAGACGTAAATGCCGTCCGGCCCGCAATGGACCGTGTGAGGCCGCGAGTAACCGGTCTTTTTGAAGATTTCCTCGGGCTCGATGATCTTGTGAATCTTCGCTTGGGTGGGATCGGGTTTCGTATCCACGATGTAGATGCGGGAGGAGCGGATTCCGGGAATGATGAGGTAGCGCCGTTCCAGGAAAGCGTGTCCTGCGAGCGGCGACAAAGCCGACGAGCAGGCGTTCCACCCGAAATGGTGGAACTCATCACCCTTGTTGGGCATCACCACCGTGTGAACGACCTTGCTGAACGTCGCTGAGCCTGGCTTCACGTCGATCACCGCAAGCGCGTCGGGCTTCGAGAAGTCAGGACTGAGCAGCAGGGTATAGGCGAAGTTTTCAGGCGGAGCTTCCATCGCAAGCTTCGGCGATGCATGAAACGTCGGGTCGGGCCTTAGGTTCATTTTCGTGCCTCCCTGTTTTTGCCTGGAAATATTTGCGGTTCGTTGAGCTCCTTGCAGCCGGCCGGCCGGCTTCGCTTCCCGCAACACTAGCATCAATATTGTTCGCTGAAACGAACGATGCGGGCCCCGCGCCCACGACAATGCCGGCTGAAGCGCCGTCCATCTGTTCCGCACTGCACCAGAGAGTCAGTCGCGTATGATTCGCCGCAATTCCTGATCCTTCAACTCGTCGCCCGAGCGGCCGAGGCTGTGTCGCACAATCCGTGAGCGGCAAAAGGTCGCGCGTTCAGAGCCTGTTCCGTTTCGATTGAGTCGGAACGGAGGCCCTAGCCCTGTTATTTTGACGCGCTTTCACGACGCGAAACGGTATCCGCTTCGCCGGAAAACGCTCTCGTCAGTCAGACGCGAGCAACCGAATGGCAACCTTAACCTGGTTGCCGTGGGAGCGAATGCGCGAGGAAGAAGCGCAGCATTTCCCGGGTTGCGTCAGGCCCGCGCGGATCGGTGTAGGAGCCCGCAGGACTGCCGCCCGACCATGCGTGTCCGGCGCCGTGAATGGTCCAGTGCTCGAAGATTTCGCGCCCGCTCGCGTCGGTATGGACCGTGCGGGTGTAGCCATGTCCGCCGGTTGCCCGTCCGCGATGCACCTTCGCTTGCGTGCGCGTCGTTCTCCTGAATTGCTCGAGAATTTGATCGCCGTTGTTTGGATGCACCGTGCTGTCGCGATCACCGTGAAAAACGATGGTCGGGACAGGCGGCCTGTCATCCAAAACCCGGTCATCGAACCCGCCGCCTTGCCGCATGGCGATGAATGCGGAGGGCAGGTCGCTTGCGGCCCCACAGGCGAGGCCGGAATGCACACCGATGGCCGCGTACAGGTCGCTGTAGGTTGCGCCCATGACGGCGGCAGCGGCCGCTCCGGCCGACAGGCCGGCAACATAGACGCGCCTCGGATCAACCGCATGGTCCCGCATGATTTGCCGCGTGATGCCCGCGATCAGCGAAGGTTCACCGCGGCCCCGCTGCTGGTCGTCCGTGCGAAACCAGTTCCAGCATTTGGCCCGGTTGGCCTCGCTGCGCTGTGCCGGATAGACCACAAGGCAAGCTTGCTCGTCGGCGATGAAGTTCATCCGCGTACCCGCGGCGAAATCGTCCGGCGACTGGGTGCAGCCGTGCAGCATCACGACCAGCGGAAGCGGTTGCCCGTGATAGCCGCCGGGGACGAAGAGCTTGTAGGCACGGCTGCCGGCCGCATTGCTGTAGTGACCTTCGATGAATCTGCCACCGTCCGGCACAATGTCGCGCGTGGACGGCGGGGTGCGCTTCGTCACACTGCGCAGCCCAAGCCCGGAGGGCTTCTTCCTGCGATCGAGCACCGTGCGGAGCTTGCGCGGCTGGTCGAATGGGGCCTTCGCCCGGGACGTGCTGGGCCTTTCCTCAACGCTGTTGGGCGTGACGTCGATGGTGAGTGGCTCGCGTTCTCTGAGCGCGGTGCGACCGGTGGCGCGCATCGGCGCGTCTGCCGCGCTGTCGCCGCGAAGCATGCGCTGCAGCAGCGCGGTGGCCTCGACGAGCTGTCCGGCGCGGGTGAGGCGGGTGGCCTCGCGAACGATGTCCTGGTTCAGCATCGGTATCACCTCATCCGGTCGGCGAGAGCGGCCTTGACCGCGGGACTGGCGTGCAACGCGCCCAGCACGGAGACTGATGCAATCGTGGCGCGCGCGAGCTCGGGCGTGACGTCCTGGGCGATGCTGGCAAGGCCGAGCACATTGACGTGCAGCATCTCGCCGGCGCGCTGCACCGCTTCGAGATCCGCTCGGCTGAAGTTCCGCAGGCCGAGGTCCAGGCTGTTTCGCGCCGTGGACTGTTTGACGACGTCGGCGTGACGTTCGAGCTGATTGCGGATGGCGGTTCGAATGAAATCGGTGCGGTTCGAGTAGAATCCTTCCTGCACCATGAGATCGACCTGTCCGAGGTCGATGAAACCAAGGTTGATGGTGATTTTTTCGGTGTCGGCGGGCTTGGGTCGGAATTCGTGAATATTGTCGGCCACGGTCTTTACCATCCCTGTATCATCTGTATGGATGGTATATGGATGTCAAAGGAGCCGCGTCAAGGTCTGCGGCCGCACAGAAAAAGGTCTCATTCCCTTTACGCGGCGCGCGACATTCGTCACGCTTGAACGCACGGCCCGCGAGATGCCGGGCTGACCAAGGATCCCATCATTCCCATCGTGCCGTCGCCGGAGGGCGCGCCGCATGACGGCATCGACCCGTTGCAAGGAGTACCCGTGAGCCTCACATTGTCCGCCGGCGATCTCACCATCCATCGCATCATCGAGCAGGAAACCACCTTCCTGCCGGCGCTCGACCTGCTGCCGGCGCTGACGCCGGAGGTGCTGGCCGAGAACCGGGCCTGGCTGCGACAGGCCGCTGCAATCGACGAGAGCGACGGGCTGATCCTCTGTTTCCAGTCCTATGTCGTGAAGACGCCGCATCACACGATTCTGGTCGACAGCTGCATCGGCAACGACAAGCCGCGCCCGCTGCGCCCGAAATGGAACATGAAGACCGACGATACCTATCTGCGCGGGCTCGCCGCAGCCGGCGTATCCGTTGCCGATATCGACTATGTGATGTGCACGCATCTGCATGTCGATCATGTCGGCTGGAACACGCGGCTTGAGAACGGCCGCTGGGTGCCGACCTTCCCGAACGCGCGCTATATCTTCGCCAAGGGCGAGTTCGACTACTGGACCGTGCAGAACGGAAAGGCCGAGGTGCCGCCCTTCGTCGACAGCGTGCTGCCGGTGGTCGCGGCCGACAGGGCCGAGATCGTGGCGCATGATTTCGCGATCGGCGACCATGCACGCATCCTACCGACGCCGGGCCACACCCCCGGCCATGTCGCCTTCACTTTCGGCAGGGGCAAGGACGACGCGGTGTTCAGCGGCGATCTGATGCATTCGCCGCTGCAGACGCGCTATCCCGAATTGTCGGTGAAGTTCGATGTCGACCAGGTCCAGGCGGCCGCGACCCGGCGCTCGTTCCTGGAGCGCTATTGCGACACCGCAACGCTGTGCTGCACCGCGCATTTCCCCTCGCCCTCGACGGGCCGGATCAAACGCTGGGTTTGCGTGCGAGGCGGTGGGGTGAATTTCAGCCGGATCAGGACTGTCTTGCCGCACAGCCGGTGCCACCTCTCCCAACGGGAGAGGTGAGCCCGCGATTGCCGCGACGAGCGAGATCTAACTCACTACTCATCTAATCGAACAGGTTCGGCGTGTAGTTGACGCGCGCGCCCTCGATTTCCAGCATCTTGAGCTTCGTGACCACGCCGCCATTCGCCGAGAACCCGCCGGGCTTGTTGCCCGCCGCCAGCACACGATGGCAGGGCACCACGATCGGGCACGGGTTGCGGCCGAGCGCCTGGCCGACCTCGCGCGACAGTTCGACGCCGCCAAGCCGCTTGGCAATATCGCCATAGGTCATGGTCTGGCCCGGCGGAATGGTCCGGGCGATGTCGTAGACGCCGCGATGGAACGCCGGCACGTCCTCGAGGTCCAGTTCGATATCCATGAGGTCATCGGACTGGCCAGCCAACAACGCGACGATGCGATCGATCGCGCGCTGCACCGCGACGGGCGGCGGCGCTTCGGGGATTTCGCCATGGCGCTGCCGGATGCGGGCGCGGGTCTTCTCCTCGCTGCCCATCGGCAGTTGCACCGAATGGATGCCGCGCGGGCCCCAGGCGATGGCGCAGGCGCCGATCGCGGTGTCGAACAATGTGAAATGCTGGTCGGTCATGGCAGGCCTCCGGTTATCCGATCCGCCCCTTTGTCTCGCTGACATGAAATCTAGGCTTGGACAATGTTGCGATCCACCCGGATTCCGTGGGAACTTGGCCTTGTTCCAGCGTATTTTATCACCCTTCGCCCACCCTTTTCGCGAGCCCCATGCAAACGCTTCACGTCAACAACTACGATATGGCCTATCTCGACATAGGCCGGGGATCGCCGCTGGTCTGCGTGCACGGTTCGCTCTGCGACTTCCGGATCTGGTCGGTGCTGCTCGGGCCGCTGGCACGCAGGCATCGGGTGATCGCGCTGTCGCTGCGGCATTTCTTCCCCGCCTACTGGGACGGTGTCGGCGACACCTATTCGATCGCCCAGCACGTGGATGATGTCATCGGCTTCATCGAACGGCTCGACGGCGGGCCGGTCGACCTGATGGGGCATTCGCGCGGCGGGCACATTGCCTTCCGCGTCGCGGGGCGGCGCCCCGACCTGTTGCGCAAGCTGATCCTGGCCGAACCCGGCGGCGAACTCGATGGCTCGCTCGATCCGGATTACAAACCCGGCCCCTCGCCGCTGGCCGCAAGGTTCGCCGCGTCGGCCGAGAAGATCGCGGCCGGCGACATCGATGGCGGCCTGGAATATTTCATGGATGCGCTGGAGGGCCCGGGGGCCTGGAGGCGGCTGCCCGTCACATCCAAGCAGCAGCTGCGCGACAATGCGATGACGCTGATCGGCCAGGTCAGAGACCGGCGCCCGCCCTTCTCGAAGGCCGACACTGACGCGATCAGGAATCCAACCCTATTCATCGGCGGCGCCAACACCAAGGGATTGCTGCCGAAGGTGTTGCGCACCCTGGCGGCGCATGTCGCCGGATCCGAGATCGCGATGATCCCCAATACGACCCATCCGATGTTCGAACAGGCGCCGCAAAAATACTGCGAAATCGTGCTGGATTTCCTGGCCCGCCCCTCATCCACTTTCGGGGTCCCACCCGGCGAGACATGACATGCAGACCCTTCGCGTCAACGGATACGACATCGCCTATCTCGAAGTGGGGCACGGGCCGCCACTGGTCTGCGTGCACGGCACGCTCGGCGATTTCCGCACCTGGTCGGCGGTGATGGGGCCGCTGTCAAAAACGCGCCGCGTGATCGCGCCCAGTCTTCGGCATTTCTTTCCCGAACACTGGAACGGCGTCGGCGACGACTACCTGATGAGCCAGCACGTCGACGACACCATCGGCTTCATCGCGCAGATCGATCCCGGGCCGGTCGACCTGATGGGTCATTCGCGCGGCGGGCACATCGCCTTCCGTGTCGCGCAGCAGAGGCCCGACCTGCTGCGCAAGCTGGTGCTGCTCGAGCCCGGCGGCGACCTCGATGCGTCGCTCAGCCCTACCGCCGAAACCTCCCCGCTCGCGTCGCTCGCCGGCCGGACGGCGATCACGGCGCGGAAGATCGCCGCCGGCGATATCGATGGCGCGTTGCAAAACTTCTTCGACGGGATAGACGGCGACGGCGCCTGGGCACGTCTTCCGGCCGCGGCTCAACAGCAGCTGCGCGACAATATCTTCACGCTGGTCGGCCAGGTCGATGAAAAGCGCGCGCCTTACAGCAAAGCGGACGCCCAGGCGATCCGAACGCCGACGCTTTTCATCGGCGGCGCCGCGAGCAAGGGCAGCCTGCCCGCGCTGCTGCCGATCCTCGCCGCCGAGGTGCCAGGCGCCCGGACGGCGATGATCGCGGGCGCTGGCCATTGGATGTTCGATCAGGCGCCACAGGCGTTCTGCGATATCGTGCTGGAATTCCTGGCTGCGTGAGCTCTATCCCTGCCACACTCCGGCCGGCTGACGCACTGCGACGTTGAGCCGGTTCCAGACGTTGATGGTGGCAATCGCAAGGATCAGCGACGCGAGCTCAGTCTGGTCGAATTGCTTGTCGACCTCGTTCCAGATCGCATCCGGCACCGGATCGGCGCGGTCGCTGATCCGGGTCAGCGCTTCCGTCAGCGCCAGCGCCGCGCGTTCGGCCTCGGTGAAATAGGGCGTGTCACGCCAGGCCGCGACCGAGAACAGTCGCTCGTCGGTCTCGCCGGATTTCCTCGCGATCTTCGGATGCATGTCGACGCAGGCGCTGCAGCCGTTGATCTGGCTCGCGCGCAGATGCACCAGTTCCAGCAGCTTTTGCGGCAGGCCGTTCTGCGTCGACGCGCTCAGGGCTTGCAGGGCCTTCATGGCGTCGGGAACAACCATCGCCGGGTGGTTCATACGGGCTTGCATCATGTCTCTCTCCATCTGCTCAGCTGTTTTTGACGCGGCCCCGCCAATCTGTCGTCACATCGGCCGGGCTCGGTTCGTCATAGCCATGACGGAATGCGACAAGGGAATGTGACCGATGGACGAGAAAAAATTGGACCAGAGCTTTCTGGCCGAACAATTCGAGGCCAACCGCGCGCGTTTGCGTAGCGTGGCCTACCGGATGCTGGGATCGTCAAGCGAGGTGGACGACGCGGTGCAGGAAGCCTGGCTGCGGCTGAGCCGCTCCGACGCCTCTGCGCTCGACAACCTCGGCGGCTGGCTGACGACGGTGGTCGCCCGCATCTGTTTGGACATGCTGCGCTCGCGCAAATCGCGACGCGAGGAGCCGATGGGGCCGCATGTGCCGGAACCCGCGGCGGGCGACGAACACCAGCGCGATACCGAGATGGCCGATTCCGTCGGTGCGGCGTTGCTGGTGGTGCTGGAAACGCTGGCGCCGGCCGAACGGCTCGCCTTCGTGCTGCACGACATGTTCGCGGTTCCCTTCGAGGAGATCGCGCCGATCGTCGGCCGCACGCCGGCAGCGGCACGACAGCTCGCGAGCCGGGCGCGGCGCCGCGTGCAGGGGACGCCCGTCCCGGACGCCGACCTCAGCCGCCAGCGGACAATCGTCGACGCGTTCCTGGCAGCGTCGCGCAATGGCGATTTCGAAGGCCTGCTCGCCGTGCTCGATCCCGACGTCGTGTTCCGCGCCGATCAGGTCGCCCAGCGGCTCGGCTCGCTCGCGGAAATCCGCGGTGCGGCAGCTGTCGCCGAAACTTTCAAGGGCCGGGCCCAGGCCGCCAAACCGGCGCTGGTCGACGGAGCGATGGCGGTCGCGGTGATCTTCGGCGGACAGTTGCGCATCGTGCTGCGGCTCACCATCGCCGGCGACCGGATCGCAGGTGTCGAAGCGGTCGCCGACGCCGAACGGATCGGCGCATTCGAGGTGGAGGTGCTCGATGCATGAGCGAGAGTGGAGCTAAACGACCGCGACGCAATCGACCTCGACGTCGAACGGCCCGGGCCATGATGGCACATGCAGAAAGATGCGCGCAGGCGACTCGATCGGGAAATAGCGCTCGTAGACGGCGTTGAACCTGCCGAAATGCGACGGATCAGGCGTGCAATAGACGTTGCACTTGACCACCTTCGCGAGCGACGAACCGGCCGCTTCGAGGCACAGCTTCATCTGATCGAGCACCAGTTCGACCTGGCGCTCGAACGGAGCCGGCTTGACGTCGCCGGTTTCGGGATCGAAGGGCGGCATGCCCGATAGATAGACCGAGCCATTGGCAACGATCACAGGGTAGACCGGGGCTTTGCGGCGCCGTTCCAGGTAAGTCGATATCGGTTCTACGCGCAGCCGTTTCACAGGTGTGCTCCCAGTGCATTGGTGATGGCCGCCATCCTACCGCTCGGATGTGCGCCGATAGTTCGGCCACGGCCGAATTGTCGGCGCTTGCCGCGCTGGGCGCGGAGCGATAGACCACTTCATGGTCGCGGCTGCCAACATGGTCGAGATTGCGGCGCTGGTCGGCGATACGGCGCGCGCGACGATGCTGGCCGCGCTAATGGGCGGACAGGCGCTGACCAGCAGCGAACTGGCGGCGCTCGCAAATGTGTCCCGGTCGACCGCAAGCGAACACTTGAACCGGCTGGTGAGGGCGCGGCTGCTGGCGGTCACCCAGAAGCGCCGCAACCGCTATTATCGGATCGCATCACCGCTGGTGGCCAGGATGCTGGAAAGCA
>Ga0307509_10004650_pt1 | contig 19607 bp, 27 predicted proteins | sample 10_EM_MG_FD_202245 | JGI IMG/M metagenome (GOLD analysis project Ga0307509, IMG submission 202245) | Populus trichocarpa ectomycorrhiza microbial communities from riparian zone in the Pacific Northwest, United States - 10_EM | ecosystem: Host-associated > Plants > Roots > Unclassified | place...
CCCACTCCCCCTGTCAAGAGCTCTCAAGAAATTGACAGCGATGCCGACGAGGGGGTTCTTGTGCTCGACAGTGATGTTGAGAAGAGTGATTGGTCTGACCTTGACCACTAGGCCTTAGACGCGGTGGGCTCCGGCGTTCCCCCTACGTATGTTTACCGTGTGCCAACCTCTCCTGCGGACTTGTAATATAGTATCATGTAGCTTCGCAATTAGACCCATTAATGTGATATACGTCCCTCTCTCCCATACAGCAGACAATACTGAGAAGCGTGCAGTTCGCGCGATGGGTAACTGGAACTGTTCAAACGGTTCACTCTTGGGCGGGAAACCTCCACGGCCAACTTACGACTCGGGCTCAATCGTCGAGCTGATCGCGCCCTTGTGTATGTTAACGTTCCATAGTCGTGTTTGAAATTCGACCATAGCAGTACGTATAATCGGACAACCGGATGCGAGATAGAGCCACTCTGTAACCAAAACCAAACTCGAAAAAAATGCTAATGCCAGGCATGTGGGGGATGTTTACGGACGAAAACACGACGAAAGTAAGGAGAAAAATGCAGTGTTCACGAGGCGGGTGAGAGGCCGACAATAAGAGCAGACCCGATGAAATGTCTCTGACAATCTTGGGGAACGAAAAAAGGAAGAGGGTACTTGCAATATCATGATGAGAGATGAGACGAGATCATGGAGAGGAAAATACGAATACGTAACCGTGGGTCATGTTTGTCCGCTTAAAGCGTGGGGAATAGCACACATAGTGGATCCATAGGGAAATCCAAGGGGTTTAACATCCCTTTAATAACTTAGAGGAAGAGCATAACCAAGGAAGCTGCGAGCAGGGAAACGACCATCGTGTTGGCAGGCTTGTTGCCCCAGGCAGAGCTGTTATCGCTGGCGTTTCCGTTGGAACTCCCCTGGGTACCGGAGGGTGAGGGGGAAGAGCTCGACTTAGAGGATGAGGACGGCGGGGCTGGGGACCGGGGGGTGGAAGGCGTGGGGGTGGGGGAAGGAGCATTATGCGTGATTGAAGAAGTAGAATCAGGGGTCTTTGAGGGAGGGGTACCAGGAACAGAGGTGCCTTGGACCTCTGGCCTTGAGACGCTGGACGGACCGAGGTTGACGGAATCGGAAGACGAGGATCCTCCAGTGATGGTGAAAGCCGGGGAGATGTTGCCGGAACTTCCGATCACTAAGTTCAATATGACGTTAGCCGACTGTGAGAGCTCTGTTCACGTTCACTTACGAGCAATGATATACGTATCCCCGTCAGGATACTGGGAAGGGACAATGAGGTCCACCTTTCCCGCAGTAATGGGGAAACCCTGGGCTAGTGGAGTATCTGGTGAAGGTCAATCAGCCTAGCGCCAGGGACGGAGCGGGCGTGACGTACCGAGCTGCAGGTTGAGCCCGTCGCCTTCCAACCACCCCAAGACAACCTTTCCAATGGGGTTCGTGATCTGGTCGGGCAAGTCTGCATCACGGAGGGTGTGCGTTAACGCCGAAGCTAACACGGGTCAAATCTGAATACCACGTACGTGAGATGTCCCTGAATGTGAACCGCGGCCTCGGTCAGTTCCTCGAACTGCGGGGGATGGAAAAGTCGAATTACCAGGTAACAGTCTGTTTCTCTCCAGCCTTCCAGACAACACCTTTGGTAGGGTATGTCACGGGTGGGGCAGCGACGTCCAACGGGAGTGCGTTCACGAGACAGGAGACGTATGCGAGAGCGAGAAGAGTGACGGAAGTGAAAGAGACCATGTTTACCGACGTTAGACTGTGGATCTTGAAAGGTCTTGAGGGAGGAAGGCGGGACTTGAGAAACTCGTGAGGCGGGGAGTTGACGGAAGCTCTACAAGTTGAACCAACCTTCGGATGATCCCACGAACGGTTTTATTTGCGCTCGGCTATCATCTCGGCTGTCGAATGTCATCCCAGCATCACGTCACCACCACAGGGTAGAACCTTCCGCAAATAGAATAGAAGGCAGATTGAGCATGGAGATCACCCCGTGTCCTCGAGGAGAAGCGGAAGTTCGCCCCCGGAGCGCCGGACAAGGCATGTCTAACCCACGTGGTTTCCATTGCACCGATCTTCGCGGATAACTCGAGTCGACATAGGTTCGGTAGAGCTGACGACACACTCCTTTGGCATCGCGATATGTCATCTGTGATGAACTGGGGCCATTTTTCCGAGCCCACGGCCAGCCCAGACGCGTCGGCAACCCTACGCAACCAAACAGCGAGGAAATCTGACTTTTACCGACGGACCCTGGACACGTTATCCGTTTTTCTTTCGTGGCGTTGGGTGTGGCGCGTATCTGGGACGACAGCTCCCTGGAACAATGCCATTAAGTACTTACCGTTCCCCAGCAGCGAATGGTCAGTTCCCAAATAGGAAGGAGTTCAACTGAACACCGATCCCCCTCTTATCTAGTGCTTTCGATCTCTGCCCAAAGCCACTTGGTTTACCCCGACCTGTGGCAACACATGGCGGCTGCGCTCTCCACCATCGTCGGCATGTTTGCCTTACATTTGACTCTGGGTCGCGGCGATGGACACGACATCGATACTACCCTCTCCACCTTCTCCCAGAAATCCCCCTCTCCTAAGGCGAAAGGGGGAACCGATTTCGAGTCGAGGAACTTGAACAACGACAACCTGTTCTGGACGGGGTTAAGTATGAAGAACGCTACACCCAGCGTTTCTCCTCATCTGAATGGGGACGACATGGAAAATGACCCCCCTATGGACATCGGTGTCGATGTTCCCACCGTCCAGCCCGGTCGCTCCGGCCCATTACAGGCTCCCAATCGACTCCTCCAGGACCCCTTTTCGGAACATCTTACCCTGGTACTAGAGGTTATCCCTGACGTTCTACCGAGCCATGCCATGGAACTGATCAAGAAGAGCCATTTTCCTTACCAAGACCAAGTTGTGGAGGAAGTTCTTCAAGGCCTGCTCGACGATCCCTCTTACCCAACGGCCAAGATTGACTTTGCGAGCGTGGACCGACCTAAGCCAGCCGGAAAGAACTATAGAACGTTAACCCTTGTGAGTTGCCCCTTTACGAATGGACCCCGCTCGATCTGCACCAGGTTAACGGCTACCCACGCCATTTAGAACCAGCTTTCTGCCGACTTTCCGCACACCCCGGCGTCCTATATAAGACAGGCCCTCGATTCAAATAGCGGATTATACGCCCCAACTCACATCCAGCTCACCACGGAAATAAAATCCGGTGCGCCACATTCCACGATGAGATCTGTCAGGCTGAAGATGGTGAAAGCCATCAAGGCAAAAATCCCCACGGGGAAGGGAAAGGGGAGGGAGACGAAAGACAAGGATTTTGAGGAGGAAAGAGCGTGGTTGATGCTCAACGGTGCCCTAGTGACAATGACCCACGCGGCTGACCTCAGCGACCTACTTGAGGAGGGAGGTAATCTCGAATGCGGGTGCTGTTTCTCGGATGCTCCTTTCGTACGCTTCCCGCATTCCCAGCACTCCGAACCCATCAAATAACTCCTTCACAGCACGACATGATCCAATGCACGGGGGCCCACTTATTCTGCAGGGAATGCATGGTTGCCTACGCTTCCAACCTCCTCGGCGAGTACAATTTTAAGATCGTTTGTATGGACCAATCCGGGTGCAAGGAACCATTCCCCGAATCGGAACTGAAGCGTTTCCTCACTCCAAAGCTTCTATCCTTGTATTGGAGGGTTAGGCAGGCGAAGGAGATTGAGATGGCAGAATTGGATGGATTAGAAGAATGCCCGCACTGCGAATTCAAGGCCGTCATAGATAATCCGAATGAAACGCTCTTCAGGTGCCACGCTAAGGAGTGTGGAGTCGCGACGTGCCGGGAATGCAAGAAGCCGGTGGGGTTGTCTCTTTGCGGACTTCGGTCGTGGCTGACAAAATGACGTTCCTAGGATCACCGGCCCCGTTTGTGTGCTAGTGAGTCGCCGCCTCTGGTGGTAGGTCGGTCCGAGGAAATCAAGTTCTCACCCCGTTCCAAGAGCTGGAGGACAAGAAGATCGACGCCTGCCATGTCGTCGAGGAAGCGATGAGTAAGCGGTCCGACTGTGAATGACACGACCCTGTGTGACGCACGCTTTGTAGCGGATGCACTCGTGCGGAACTGTCCCAAATGCAAAAAAAGTGCGTCCTGGTTACCTTCGATTACAGCTTTCTCTGACCCCCACATAGGATTCGTCAAGGAGTCAGGCGTTAGTCTTCTTGGCTACCTCGACCCGTTATACCATCCGCTAACGTGAATGTCACAGTGCAACGCGGTGACTTGCACAAACTGCTGGACGTCCTCGTGTTATGTTTGTCAAAAGAGCATCACTGGTCACGGTCATGACCATTTCGGGACATTCGGCTGCACGCTCCACGATAACGGCGGCGTTGAGGAAAGGCACAAGAAGGAGGTACGTTCGTCCCGACACTCCCATCATCCCCCCTCTCGTGCTCACCGATGTGTTCAGGTCGGAGAAGCCCAGAAAAAGGCCATCGGGGAATCCGGAAGCAACGTCAAAGAGTCGGTTAAGAGGCACTTCGCCTAGGCGTTGGGGCCCTGGGCTACTTTAATACTAGTGTCCATGGCGAGATTCATAAGGTACGTCTGGCGTTGGGTTGTTTGCGCCAGCATTCGTGTAAACTAACTGGCTAGAAATGTCTTCGCTCCCATATTATTTACTCTCACAGCTTTCCCTTTCGTTCTACGCCGCTACCATAGACCAAACTTTCGTTAATCTTGTGGTCGAATACGGCCACGGTCGAGAGCTCTTCCTGTGCTCCCGCCAGGCCACTATGTTTCACCCAGCGGATAAGCGCATTGATATCCACCTCGTGATCATTCTTCGCCCTGTGTGACGTGGACCACGCGGTGTGCTCAAGCATCGCTGTGCTCGACGCAATGTACCCTAACAAGAATAGCGCAGGGCGTGGGCTCAATGGGGAGGGAGAGTTCAACGACGTAACGAGAGCGTGAAGTGCGGATGCGATAGTTTCATCAATACCGTTGATCTTACCCTGTAGAACCGCCCTGGCCTGTGAAACTACTCCACCCACCCACTGAGAAGCGAGAGATTAGATGAATAACCCGGATTGCAATGGCTTACTTACCTGGGAGAGTGCCTCGATCGCCCCGCGAGTTTGAAAGGCTCGGACCATGTCGAGGGAAAGAACCGAAGTGGTCCCTTCCCAAATCTTCTCGACGATGCCATCACGGACGAGCCTGCCGATCCCGTTCTCCTCCATATATCCCTCGCCACCAAGTGCGGTCATGCACTCGATCGTGGCTTGGACGCCTTTTTCTGCGCAGAAGGCTTTTAGGACTGGGGTCAAGATCCTCAACCTGTGCCGCGCTGATTCGTCCGCAGTTTGGCATTCCACCTTGCCAAGCAACCCAACGACTTCGAACGCGAAGTGAGTGAGGGCTTTGTAGGTTACAGTGAGCTTCGCGAGCTCGTTGAGGTGGAGGGGGATGTCGCGAAGGAGGGTTCGTTCGGCCCCAGTCCGTCGAATGGATCCGTATGATGTTGCAAGGCTGAGGGCTTTCCGCACATATCCCACAGACCCAATCGCGGAATGAACTCGGGTGATGTTCAACACGGGGCTGACGATCTTCACACCCTGGTCCAAACCACCGATAAGTTGAGCGTGTGTTCCCTGTAGAGAAAGTTCCGCGGTAGGGACGATCTGGGTCCCGAACTTGTTTTTGAGGCGGTGAATGAGGACCCCGTTCCTCGTGGATTGTGTACGGGGGTCCGTGGTATCGGGATAGAGTGAAGGGTTGAGAGGGATAAGGAAGAGTGATAGTGAACGAGATCCCCGGGAAGGATCTCCGGTGCGTGCGAGCGCGAGTGACACGTCACTGTCAGTTGCACTTGAGAACCACTTGAACCCATCGAGGAGGTAGTTGTCAGAATCGATACGAGAAGCAGTAGTTTCCGTCTGGGAGACATCGGAGCCTCCAGGGCGCTAATCATCGAATTCAGCTGACAGTGCCGATTGTCGTGATCATGGGGACGAACCTCCGTCATCCATTGTCCAGCGGTGAACGCTGAGTCCGGGTCACGGCTAGAGTCGGGGGTTGATTTTTAGCGCACAGAGAATATGTGGGTGAAAGGCTCATTACCTTACGAGGTGTGGGAGTAGTTTTTCCCTCATAGTAGCCGTTCCGTGTAGCTCAAGTACTACGTGGAGGTTAGGCCCAGGTAATGGAACATCAGATCATAGGGTACCTCGAGCACATCCGTCTGTCATGGACAGCGGGCAAAAGACGACTTGAGCATCGCCGGTCATCATGAGGAGCTTCATAAACCCATGTACGCGGCTGAATTCCCCAGATTCCCGCTCATAGAAGATTCCGATGATCCCTTCCTTCTGGGAGATTGCTTTGAGTTTTCGCCACGATTCGGAGGTGACGAGCCTGTCGATCCGTTGGCCCCATTGGTTGTACTGTACAAGATGGGGAGGCGTCGCCAAGTTGGCCACTTCCCTCAGTTGTGGGATAACCTGCGCTCCGAGGTTGACGAGGTCCGCCCGGATGTTGTCAAATTGCCTGGCGGGCAATCGTTGAGGGTGAAACCTCGTGTGTTTTGAGAATCGGAGGCGGAACTCACTCTGACGGACAGAGCCGGTGTAGCAACGCTGGGAGAATCGGGTCATCGAGAAACGGATGGCCCTCGGTGGGAGGGGTTTGCCTGAACCCATCCTCGACCTTCATCTCGGTTGTTATCTTTTGTATGGAGATAAGAAAGGGAAATGAAGTCCGGCTAAAGACCGTTCATTTGACCCACTAATAACTCCGTTATGTTGACCTCGGCAACTCACGTGACCGTTGATGCACCTCGTGTCAACTTTGGTTCGAATTCAACGGAAGTTCTTTTGAACTTGTTCCTCAACGCGTCCATCTCGCCGCCCTCCCCCCCTCCCCGCAGGACCACGCCCGGCTTTCTTCCCCACTCTCGCGCGTCCAAATGCTCGCAGGAAATTCAACTCTACCGCCACCTCAATCACCCTCACCCAGTGGCTCGCGCTCGTCATCGACCACCCCTTCATCGGATGCCTCTCTAGAGCTATCTTTCGACTACGACTTCGATCCAGATGGCAACTTTATCCGGATATCGAAGGGGTCCACCAACGCCTCCAGCGAAGTTAACACCCCACCGCCACTTTCCTCGATTTACAGAGGCACCTCGGAATCACCCTTACCGGTACCTCTGCCAACGAGTACGAGCCTAAGGCGCGCTTCTCTTTCACGCTCGGATAGTGCGCCATCTGTGGCGGCCATGGAATCGTCGTCGATCCCGGCGCCCACCACCGCCGCTCGGTCGTTCCAAAGAGTGACCTCTGGTTCCGCTCTTACACCAGGGACTCGTGGCGCACTTATTCCATCACGTAAACTGATGTCTTCCACTCATCGCGCGACCACCGGTACCAAACCAACTACCGATGAGAAGGAGAACATCCTCTCTTCTTCGCGCCAGGTTCCATTACCGTCCGCTGGCCGGTCCGGCCGGACACTCAAACGATATGCTTCCGGGGTGTCAACGTCCGAAATACCTGATATCGAGTCCATTCGGAACGGTCTCCGGCGCTTCGATCTCGATGACGGTGTATCTGGAGAGGAACCAGGAAAATACGGCGTTCCGCACGCTGGGGGATTACATGCAGTTCCGTTGACAACGTCTTCATCGCTGTCAAGTTCAACAGGTAATAGGCAGAGACGATCCGCCAGTCTCAGTCAAGCGTCAAGTTTGTACTCATTAAACATGGGTCTGCAGATTCATCGGCGCTAACCACGCTGAACACAGGCCAGGATGAACACGATCGGCGGCACAGGCAGGATCCATACCTGCAACAGTACAAGAGCAATTCAAGGCCTGGGACCAGTCTAGGAACGACAAGTAGTAATCGACCCAGAAGGATCACACACGAGGAGAAGGTGGAGCAAGAAAGGAAGGTACAACACCAACTAGAGTTAGAGCAAGCCGGTACGATACCCCGCTTTTGCTGATCTATCTGCGTTCACTAACCCCTCTCCTAGAGTTGGAGCGTCGCGATGCAGAATGTGCGGACTGCGTGGTCTATTTATTTATCTCCTTCCGCACCGCTAACCAGTGGCTGTAGATCGATCGGGAAGCAGGCAGCAATCTCCCTCGCCGACTCACGGAAATCTCTTGGACCCCCGATCCCGATACACCACACACCGTCGACGGGACTCAGACACCCTTCGTACCGCCGTACCAAGCGCCGGATCACCTACGGCCGTGGAACATCGACGTGATTCGCCACCCACTCGCGGATACGTCCCATCGAACCGTCACCGTCGTAGCCCGACCGCTCCAGAGCAAGCCACCTGCGACATGATCGGCGTGGCAAATGGGAAGATCCAGAAGGCACGGACTGTTGAAGATATCAAGACTGACAGCGAGTTTGATATGAATGAGGCTCAACCCCCAGCGAAGACTCAATCCTCGAAGGCTGTCCCTACCGTGCAAGCTGTCGGCGCCAGGAACATAATGGTGTGCCCTCGTGGTTCAATTCTGACGGGTCTGCAAGCTAACGGTAAAGTGTAGGTTAACCGCAAAGTTTACGCACGGCTAGACATGATTGGGAAAGGAGGATCGTCGCGGGTCTATAAAGTCCTTAGCCACAGCAACCAGATGTTCGCCGTCAAACGCGTCTCGCTGGACAGGACGGACCAAGAGACAATGAGCGGTTACATGAACGAGATTTCATTGCTCAAACGCTTGGAGGGCAACCACAGGATTATCAGGCTAATAGATAGCGAGGTCAAGGCTGGCCCGGACGGCTCCAAAGGGCATTTGACGCTGGTTATGGAGTTGGGCGAGATTGGTGTGTACGCCGTGGCGGTGGCACTGCGTTGGAAACTAACCCCCCCCAGATATGGCACGACTTTTGCACGATCAACTGAAGCAACCCTTGAACGTCGTCTGGGTTGCATACTATTGGCAGCAGGTGTGACATCCCCTTTGAAACTTATCGCCAGAATTAATCGAGAATCCATGAGCTAGATGCTGCAAGCTGTGCATGTCATCCACGAGGAGAAGATCATTCATTCCGACTTGAAGCCCGCGAATTTTGTCGTTGTCCGCGGCCAACTCAAGCTCATCGACTTTGGAATCGCCAATGCCATTGCGAACGATACCACTAACATCCATCGCGAGAGTCACGTGGGGACCGTCAACTACATGAGCCCAGAGGCTATCGAGCTCCAGGAAGGCGTGCGGCGGTTCAAAGTCGGTCGACCGAGTGACATCTGGTCGCTCGGTTGTATCCTATACCAGATGGTGTACGGCGCCCCTCCGTTTCACAAACTCGGGGTTTACCAGAAGATGCGAGCCATCCCGGATCCCAAATACTGCATCGAGTACCCAGAGCACGCAACGCGTTTCGAGAGTCCACAGAAGAGCGGGGACGGGTCCCCACAACAAAATAAGATCCTTGACCAGATGACGAGGAAGGTATCGAATGTCGTGATCGAAACGATCAAGCGTTGTTTGGACCGAGCGCCGAAGGCCCGGGCGACAATACCGGAGTTGCTCGAGAACGAGTGGTTGGGGATGAAGGAAGTTGAGGATCTGCCATCCCCACCGCCCCCTCGGCCAGAGGCGCCGCTGAGGCCCGAGCTCGGCGCGGATGAAGCGATCATCACTCCGCTCTTCATGAAGCAGCTCCTGGGCTATGCGATCCAACTCGGACGGGCTCACCCTGACATGGACCTAGACGACCAGTTCTTGGCGAACGATAGCGAGGTAAGTGAGGTGTTGCGTTGCCGAAACCGTCGACTGACCGTTTCTCCGCTTTCAGCGCCTGATCGCTGAGCTTCAGTCTATACAAGGCGTATGAAACCTGTCGATACCACTGACTGGTACAGAGCCAAACTTCCTCGAACGAAAACGACAACCAACGTGTCGTGTATCAACGTCAATCAGCATTCCCTCATCGAGTCTTCCCACCCCATCTACCTTGCTTTGCATCATGCACTTCTTCATTCCCCGACCCCCGCATTCATCCCCAACTGACACTCCTCCCTCCCCAACACACTCTTCGGGGAAAGAGACGAGGGGGGACAAAACACACACGTAGTTTTTTGTATGACTATGTATTATGCGCGTCTCTTTCATTTCCGAAATCTCTCCCACTTTGACATCTGAAAGAACATTTCGACACTCATTCATATCACCCGTTCATACATCATCCCTTTCCAACATGCTGTCTCCATTCGCATCCCCTCGTCCTCCTCCCCGGATGGGACTTAAACGTCATTCATTCTGTTTCGCGGTTGGCATCCTCCCCTCCCCCTGGCGAACCGAGTTCGGTTTGGATTGACAGAACCTCCCGCTTCCCATGTGAAGACCGGTTCGCTCCCCTCCAGCTTGAAATACTCCAAAATGTTGTCGTGTTCCTCGTTTTATGTGACCCTTCCTGTCCTAATCCTTTAATTTCTTTTGATCCCTCCGGAGTTTTAGCCAACGTTACTGAAGTTATACTCATCACAAAGCCCCCCCTCTTTCTTTTCGTCTCGTCTCTTTCGTGGCAGACTAGGTGTAGAATATATCCATATAACATATATACAAACAATGTTTAGAAGAAGGGAATTTCTTGTCGAGTTCATGTCCGAGTTTCTGGGGTTACATAGGCTGCAGTTGACGCGCGGCGAATGAGGTTTTGGGACGGTCATTATGATCTTGAATGTCATCAATAGCCGCACCCCTTGCTGGGGTATGGCGGGTGACCGGTGGGTTGGGCGTAGGTGGTGGTGCTGAGCCTAGCAGCCGGCTGATGAAGGACCGTAACTCTGGTCCGACTTGCCGTCCTCTCGGGCATGGTTGGCAACCGGGTGAGCTCAAGTCTACTAGCCGTTCCCTGTACACGCGGAGTGGCACGCGTCGAACGGACGCCAAGCGGACACACCAGAGGAGACCACACGGATCGTCTGACTGCCGACCCGTACGCCTCCCAGCCCTAACCGAACCCGGAGGTGAAAAGAGCCCAACCTGGGCTGAGTAAAGAGCAGACAAAGGATGAATCGATGGCAATGGACTTAAAAGAGTGGAATCACCAAGGATTCGCAGGGCTGGATCATACGGCTTCATCTCCGACGAGGACGCAGGAACTTACGAAGGATTCCTCGTTCGTGTACAATTGAACGCTTTAAATGGCCGTTGTTGTAAACAGCGCGCGGGGGAGGGGAGAACAGCCCAGATTGGGCGCCGGTACCTGCGAATCTCGCTCCAGCTTGAATGCAAAGCTCGGGGGCCAAATCCAAGGACAGCACTGAATAAGTATTGGATATTGAAACTGGGCGTCTGGAATCCGGGAACCGGAGCCTTCCGCCAGCCCCACACGGTTTTTCCGAGGATGCACACCATCACCTGTGACCATCCCCACTGGATCGAGTACAGTATTGGCTGGGATGCCGATTCGAATGATGATCGGCGCGCGACGGGACCGCAGGAGTATCTCTGGCCGGTCTTCTGACCGCGCCGAACCAGAGGATGGAGTCCAAGCGGACCTCTCCAGGGGATCGCGCGGTTACCATCCAGAAGGACCGCCGCTTCCTAGAATCCTGATCGCCGCAGCACAATCAGGCCCTCGGATCAGTAGAGAATAGATGAAAAAAATGAACTCAAGTGAAGAAGGGTTATCAGCGATAAGCAAGGAGGAGCAAAGAGGGGAGCGGGCGGAATCCGTAGCGTATGAGTGACGGTCAGTTTATATTGGACAGCAAGCGCTGTAAGAACTGGGACAAGGGGCGATAGTATATATAGATAACCTAATATCGGTGAGAGAAAAGAGCCGACTGGGCACGAAACGACGCACGTGTAAGCACGGAGTGATGGATGGGGGGTAAGCGATATCAACTGAGGGTGCGCTAACACTGTATCAACCATGGTACCATTCACCAAGGGAGAGAGGATACAATCAAGAACACAGCAAACGGGAATCAAAACGAGGACGCAGGCAGAAGGAGAGGGAGAGAAGGCGGGGGTTCCTCAAGATCCTAGCTCACGGCAGGGTTCACTTTTCGTATGTCCCGTCATACTCAACCTCTGTGGCGACGGTGATCTTGACGTCGAGGGCGCCATTGTTGTGATCCGGGACGACATGGCGGTCGTCGTATTGGTGCTCGCCCTTGGAGTCAAGAACGCTGCTCTTGCCGTCGCTGTCAACCTTGACGCCCTGCTTGCCAATCTCACCGATGGTGTAGGTTTGATTGGGGTGGGAGTTGATATTGAGAACCGAGTTGGCGGTGTGGGCGGGGTTAGAGCGGGTCACCCGGGAGGCAGTTCCGGTAGAGTGGGAACCGGAGTAAGAACCAGAGAAAGAACCACCAGCAACGAGAGAACCGCGAACGGAGAGAATGATGCGCATGGTCATGGTGGTGGTAAGAACAGCAGCCATACTAAGTATAGTTAGCGGTGAGCGCTTCATTGGGGAACGAGGGTCACCGGAATTACCTGGTGACAATGGTCCTGACGGCGTCATCGGTGCCGGTTGGTTTGATGATGAACCAGAACAGGACGTTGGTAATGTTGACGATCCAGATGGACTATCGTTACGGGGCGAGTCAATGAAATGTGATCGGGAACAGGGAAAAAAGAGGACGAACGCCGTAGAGGTTGAGGCCATCACGGAGCATCAACTTCCAAATAGTCAGCGGCTTGACCTCCAGGGACTTGATGGAACGAAGAAGGGCGAGGCCGAACTAAACATGACAGGTGAGCGCCAAGGTTGGTATTGGCAGGGGTTTGAACGGGGCTGAGCTTACAGAAACGGTGTAGAGTAAAGTGGGGGCGACCCAGTAGATTCCTACCCAGGCGTGCTTGGGACCAGCAATGCACCCCTGGCCGGGTTTCAAAGGCACAGCTAAGAGATCGAGTGTTAGACGCCGTTGAACCCTTGCAGGGTCAATGTGAAAGTTGAACATACAGAAGTAGAAGGCACAGCAAACGGCGGTAACGACGAATTGGATTGCCCAGAGAGCACTCATAACCGCCAAAATGGTGCGATCCTTGTCGAAGATTGCGTGGATTCTGATAACATGGGCAGCTGGAGAAGCAGGTGAGGACAAGCTGGTCATGTGGAGCGGGGAACTCGAGCGTACCGGAGCAGCAGGCAAGGAGAATGGCGGTTGTGATGGGCTCAAACAAGTATGTCTTCCTGCAATTCTAGGGTCCGGGCGTTGGCGTCAGATGTGGAGATGCGATGAACTCCGCACAAAATACGTACTTCCTGTGACCACTTTGTGTCGAAGAACTGGACAGCTGCGAAAAGAAAGGCGATAAGAAGGTCTGTTGGTGGGTGCGGGGAAGGGTTCGGGCGAGACGAACCGGCGACAGTGAAGACAACGGGCATGAAGACCCTGATAAAGTGGTAGATGATTTTGAGCACGGGCCATTCCTTGGTGCGAAGGAGCTTCCAGGTCCGTGGGGAGAGAACGAGGGTGTCCCAAGCGGCGACGGTCAAGGAGCACACGAAGAAGTACTTGTGGGCGGACAAGTGGGGTGGAAGCTTGAGGGAGTCTGGAAGGAGGCCTGTGTGCGATTCGCGGTGAGCTCAGGAGAGACGTGTGGGCGTTGTGGGGACGCACTGATAATGTCGGCCATGGCTGCGCGAGGGAGAGACTACAACGGAGGGGGGGCTCGCCGAGAACGAGAGCGAGGTTTTGAATGATTTTAATCCCTGTTATTTGATGATGGGCGTGACAGCGTGACACCCTTGATGTCACACGTCTTGATCGCGATTTGATTTGCTGAAACCCAGAAGATGGCAACAAGTCAAGCAACTCATCACCCGAGTCGTCCTGGATCGCAGCTTGCAGTGCCAAGTAAGGAACTCAGACTGCAACAGGCCAGACAAAGACCCCCGGCGGGGGACGGAGGAAAGAAATATTCAGTCCTGCTACAGGGGCGCTTCTCTTGGAACGGCCCATTCCCGTTCTGGCCTTTCCCGGACTGTCCGCTTGTGTGCCTTCGCGCGGGAAATTGGATCTCCCGGCTAACTCGACAGTCGTCCATTTCGGCCGACCCGACCCGACACCTTGCCGCGAATTGACCGTCACTCGGAGTCTCGAAAGCGGTCTTTCCCGCCACGCGTAATCACCTGACCAGCCGTTGACTTCACGTGACGTTACACGTCGCCCGAGGACCGAGTTTGATCCCTGTGACGTGTCCGTAATCCCGATCTAACTTTCCTTCAAACACCCATGGCTCTCCTCAGGTGCGCCTCCCAAAACCCCACCCCCGCCAACCGCACACTCAGGTTGGGTCGGTAGGCTAGGAATATGCGTGGCTGGCGTGTATTCGATGTTTCTGGTTAGTCCCCGATGTCTCGCGCGGACCGAGAACAAAAGGGAAAAGGTTCTGATGTCCATTTGCAACCCCTCAGCTCTGGGCCATAGCCCAGGAACGCCGTAAGTCCGCACCCCCTCAGTATAATCGTACCGTCGACCCTGCAGCTGAAATTCCATACTTTACCGAACAGTATCCGTTCCTTTCAAATCTAATGACGGTTCCCCTCCCGCCAAATTCAAGTCGGTGCTGATAATCAGCGACCTTCAGAGTTTCTTCAGTTGCATATCCGCTCTCGTATACCTCCTCGTCCGGAAAGACCCAAAACACTCTTTCAAACAACTCATCGGACTCGTCCCCCCTCCCCACCTCCACAATAAACCCCAACCCAAACAACCACTCCAGAATGGCTCTCATGCAAACGGTACCGCCGCCACCGACGAGGAACACGAACACAAGCACGAACACAAGACCAAGGCGCAGAAACTCGTCGAGCATGGGATCCCCCTAGCTGCCGCGAAAGGATACGCCAAGGCTCTCCTATGGCAATACTTCCAATGTGCTGTGATCATAACCACAGCTGCCCCGTTCGGTTTCGCCGCTTTGGCATATATCTCTTACCCAGCCATGGTCCTCGCGAAATCATGCAAACTCGTCCCAGTCATGCTCATGAACGTCGTCCTCTACCGCCGCAAATTCGCTCCATATAAATACATCGTCGTCGCTCTCGTAACCACCGGCATCACATCCTTCATGTTCTTCGGGAACGAGAAGAAAGGCCATAAGAACTCTGGAGGACCAATTCAGCCCGCTATGGGCGCATGGGCACAGCTTATCGGGATGGGATACCTCTTGGCTAATTTATTGCTGGACGGGGTCGTAAACAGCACCCAGGATCAGATCTTCCAAACCTTCAAACCGACAGGTCAACAGATGATGTTACACATCAATTTGTTCTCCACCCTGATCTCGACTGTGTTGAGCGTTTTGCCCTTACCCCATATCCCGGTCATCCACCCCACCGCCGCAGGAGAACTCGAGCTGGTGTATTCCATCGAGTTTCTGAAGACTCACCCTGACGCTCTGAGGGCGCTGGCTCAATTCGCCATAACCGGCGCGTTGGGGCAGCTATTTATTTTCGAGACGCTGCAACATTTCGGTTCCTTGACCCTCGTGTGCGTATGCAATCCTCACATCTATCCATTAACCTCTCGCCCATCTTCGCCTCGTTCCCAGCACGATCACATTGACGAGGAAACTCTTCACGATGCTCCTCTCCGTCGTCGTATACAACCACAAGCTGACCGCTGGTCAGTGGGTCGGTGCCGGAATCGTTTTCGCGGGGATCTCCGTCGAAGCTTTAGTCAAACGAACAGGTGAGGATTCCGAAGCGTACTCCTCTCACAGGGGACGCTGACAGTTCCTTCCAGAGATTCACTCAAAGCGCGTTGCGCAGGAGAAGGAAAAGGCAAAGATCAAGGAATTATAACCACACCTTGGACTCTCCGTTGGCCCGCTCTTTTGTCATTATACCTATCTTTATTTACCCGTTCCAATCGCATCGCAAATATCAGTGGCGCTTGGACCCTGAGTGTTCTCTACGCGATCGGTGACAGCTCGCGTGATGGCAACAATCACGGGGCGGAGCGTCTTTACATTTCGGGTGGCGTGACAAGGACTGTGAAAATGCGGGTGTGTATGAAAACCTGGTAGGCACCAGGGACTGTAAACCGAAAGTGATTTGCAAGAAGAAAACTAGGGCGGATAATAAAACGACGGAGCACTATGTTATGTGGGATGGACCGGGCCGGGGAGTATGATCTTGATGGATTACCGGAAGGAACGCACGGGTGACGATGCATTTGACGATGAGCACGAGAGAGGTGAAAGGAAATGAAAAGGAGACGGCGTGATACAGAGCATTATAGCTCCATAGCATCCGGGTCATTCGCATTTTCGCCGTCGTCGTCGTCTACAGCTTGGCGCTTCTCGAACCTACAATCACGCGCACAGCACATGGGGGTTGAGCGGCTATGGACCAAGTTTCAGAAGAATGGAACACCGCACCTCGCCGTTTCCTCTTCGTCGTCGTCTAATTCACGTTTCCGCCTTGAGGTCGACCGATCCATCTGTGGGGCTGGATGTTGCGCGACCGCAACGCCGGCCTTGTATATTGGTTCGTATTCCTATACAAATCGCAGCAAGAGCAAACGTTAGTATTGGCCACTAACTTGACCCGCACCCGGCCTGGCGGGACCTTCCAGGTTCGGGTGCGGGTGTGGGTTGGATGGCGAACCTTGATCTGGGTGATGAAACCGCTGTTGGGAGAGATGCAATACCTGCGATTCTGAACGTAGTGCAGAGCGTCTTCCCATGAGATCTGGAAGTGTTGCATGACGAACATGATCACAAAGGCTGGCGAGGACGAGATTCCGCCTGAAACACGGGTGGAACCAAAGGGGGTAAGAAGGGTTAATATGGCGAGTTTAAGTTATGGCACGACAAGAGAAATAGAGTTGGGTGCGATGGAGGCTCAATGAGCGTGGAGGCGCCGCGTTCATTGAATGAGCGCCTAATGCCGATAGGGTGTGGTTGAAAGTGAGAATCGCGAACCATTGCAATGGACCAGAACCCGCCCACCGGCTTGGATGGCAGTATCGATGAACCCCTTTGCCCTATAAACGATCAATCGCACACTTGCAGGGGAACCGAGACACGGAACGTCCTCACGCTGGGAAGTACCGAATCAGGTTCTGTTCCTCCGAGTCCGCGAGATCAACGACCATGTATTTGAAGACTTCCGGGAACCGTGGTTTGACCGAGAATGCCTCTTTCGCGTCTCGAATGCACACCCTGTGGGAAGAGCGAGCGCGCGTGAGGACGTGTTCCGCTGAATTATGCACCCCGATCGCGAGTTGGAGGAGGGGGGAACGGAGGACGTACACATGAGTGACCCCGAGTGCCCGAAGGATGTCCAGAGACTTCGCAGCTTGGAGTGGGCCAAGGATGAGGCCGGGGAGGATTTCTTGACACTCCCTGCGCATCTCGTACCTACCATCATTCGCCGAGGGAAGAGCGGCGTGGTTATTAGGAACGGCCAATCCAATGAGAGAGGGCACAGCGCGCGTACTTCCACTCGACGTCTTGGGGACCCTGTATGAGCTCCCGGAGCTGTTCTTCGGTCATCGTCTGGGACATCGTCATCGCACGTTCCAGTGAGGGTCGCGGTAATTAGACTCGACAGGATGGAAGGGGGAGGAGGAGGGGACAGGCGGATCACACGTGACCTGGTACCTCTCCCTCTGCCACTTTTCGGATCTATAGTGAGAGCCTCCGTCATGGACGAAGACGAAGACGTCCCGTGCGTACGACTCCGGCCCATGTTGGGAGCGTACCCTGACATTATTCCAGAACTCTGCTCGAGAGAGAGAGGAGAGTACCAATAACGATCATCTCCGGATTTCTAGGAGCTGGAAAATCGACGCTCGTGAAGTCCGTTGATTCCGTCATCTACAACCCATTTTCTCGTTTGCTGAGGCAGAATTACCCCAGGCGAGTGCTAACGGAGAAGCACGGATACCGAATAGCGGTGATCATGAACGAGTTTGGAGACACGGCTGTGGGTTTCCCCGAAGTTTGGTTTGTTGCTGTGTACCCGATACTGATCCGTTGAGAAACTCCAGGACATCGAAGGTACCAAAAATTTGGCCACTGCACTTGGGGCAAACTCACAAACAAACAGCAAAGACGATAAATGTTTCTTCGGATTCTCAGCAGTCGGAAGAGTTCCTCGAGCTCGCAAACGGGTGCTTGTGCTGCAGCATCAAGGATATGGGGGTCGCTGCTATTGAAAACCTCATGAAGAGGAAGGGTGCATTTGACTACATCCTGTTGGAAACTACCGGGCTTGCTGACCCTGGTGGGTCCTTCAGCCTTGGCTGTCGAGTGGTTCGGGGTTACTGATTTCGATCGGATTGCGAAGGTCCGATCGCGGGGATGTTCTGGCACAACGAGGAATACTCGATGGGCCTTGGGAAGGACATTTACCTTGATGGAGTGGTATGCCTCGTAGATGCGGTGTACGGACAACGGGTAGGCGGGGTTTCTCTGTCACTGGTACGAAGGAGATCGATCACGTTCCACGTTTCTACAGCAAATCGAAGAAGATCACGCCAGCGACGGGGAAGGGGAGAGCGTCAGGTACGGTCATCAGGGCATGGGATGTCAGTTTTGAATTCATTGCGGTTCACTTCAGACAGGTGGCTTGTTCCGACGTGATTCTAATCAACAAGGCCGACTTGGCCTCGGAAACACAAATATCCACACTAGAAGGCATCGTTCGTGGGATCAATCCATTGGCCACAACACATCGGACGACCCAATCGAACATCGACCTCGGATTGGTGATCAACCTGAACGCATATGCCTCTCGTATACCACCCGCTTCCGCTCCGAAGACGCATCACGACCATAGTCATGTGGATGGAAAGTGCCCAGACCCGGAATCTCACCCAAAGTTGACGCACTACACCATCCGAGGGATATCTAGTATTCTTGTGCCCGTCCCGGTCTTGCCCGCTGCACAGGTGGAGACCCTGGACGAGTGGATACGATCGGTTCTCTGGGAACACAAGTTACCGAACGAAGGGGGCACAGAAGGTCTCGACGTGTTGAGGTGTAAAGGCATGTTTAGGACTGATGCGGATGAGGTTTACGTTCTGCAGGGTGTCAGGGAGATGTATGATCTCTCGCCCGCCGAATCGATGCAAGATTCAGATGGTGCTGGAGAGATTGGAAAACTTGTTTTCATAGGTAAAGGTTTGGACGATAGAGTACGAACTAGTTTAGAGGCAACCGTACGAGTCTAAGCCGCTAGATCTATTGGGGCACAGGATGCTCCCGTTTATTGGAAGACGTCGAGCGGGTATTTCGTGAATCGCAAGATTACCACTAGCCATCGATGCAGACTAGAGCAACGCGAGTCTTGGCTAGTGGCACCCTTTTACGATGGATTATGGTGCGTATATATTATGTGGATATTGGGTCTACCTACTTTACAAGGTGACCGATAGCTTGGCTTTTTCCAGCCACTAAATAAATACGATCGCCCGGCGGAGGAAGAAGGGGGTCGACATTGGTGAGGAAATCCGGATCTGCATGGTGGGTGAAGTCACTATATATAAAGTCCAGGAAAAACTGATCGGGAGCATGGAAAGAACAGACGAACGCAGGGTGGGAGGGATGGTTTGCTAGGGGCCTCGCTAGGAACGGC
>Ga0307509_10004651_pt1 | contig 19606 bp, 15 predicted proteins | sample 10_EM_MG_FD_202245 | JGI IMG/M metagenome (GOLD analysis project Ga0307509, IMG submission 202245) | Populus trichocarpa ectomycorrhiza microbial communities from riparian zone in the Pacific Northwest, United States - 10_EM | ecosystem: Host-associated > Plants > Roots > Unclassified | place...
CATCCTCGGCACACATGTGGGAGACGGATTGCGCGATTGATGACTTCCCAACACTGCTCGGCCCATACATCCACAGCATCCCACATTCTCTCCTCTCGTCGTGCAGCCAGGTCCTGATCATAGTAAAAATTGCTGTCCGCGTTCGTGGGTGACATTTTGGGGGGTCATATTTAGTACCAGAGTCGTAGGAGGCGCCGGGAGCGGTGCGTCGCTCAAGGGTGTCCGTGCCTAATATGGTGCTCGTCAGAACACCAAGCACTGAGGAAAATAGGTGCAAATGCACCACGTCGTCCGTTGGGGCAAACTGCACGCTCCACGGCCATATCTGCACTCGTCCCATTTCCTGCATTCTTCGAAGATCCACGAGTATGCCTTTCAGGTGCGGTGGTGGCAAAGTTTGCAATCATCATGGGCGAGGGAGGAATGTGGAAGCGCTCAAGGAAGAAAGGAAGTCAAATAAGTAAGGGAAGAAAGAATGCACTGCCTTGTGCCTCCACGTGGACAGTGTTGTTTAGCGCCTTTGGATCAAATGAGGTCCCTATTTCGGTAGTTACCTGCTTATGCAACGTGGTTAGCTAATAAATCCATTCCATTCCAAATGCGCCGGATTTAGACTGCTGTCATTCTTGGGCGTGGGCGTTGATCACTGCATTGGACGCCTCATATCAAGTGGGAACAAGCGCCAAATCGCAATGGGCGTCTTAATAAACGCTGGCGGAAAATTTTGGCGTGTGGGGGGTAGTATCGAAGGAGAAAACCTATGAATACAAAAAATCTTTTCGGCACTATGGGCCGGTGCTGAGTATAAAATTCCCTCGTGGTGTGGCACTAATCTTGAGCAAAAATTTGCATCCCGGCCGGACAAAGGAACGAATGAAATCCACCCTGTACTATTCCGACCGATCGTAACGGTGAGATATGAACATGTTACGACTCACATTTTTTGGGCTATGAAAACTTTACACAACTTCGGATACCAACTGGTCATGAATGATGGAAAACGTGTCCCGTGTAACATACCATGAACAACCGGTCATAATAGTACAATGTATTAATTCTACCTAAGTTGTCTAACTTTAATAGTGCACGAACTTTCCATATACTTTATATTTCTCTGTCCCGGTAATCGAACATCCCTCTCCTTCCTGTCCCCATTCTTCCGTCCACCAACTCTCCCACTCTAGCATTTCGCCGTTGCCTTGATATGCGTCTACTCAACGGTACGTCCTGGTGTTATTCAATTTTCGCTGCCCCATCCTGTGACTGCCGCTACCTCGTTCCTTTGCCACCTCCCTTCCCAGCTTCCGATGAATTCATCGGGGCCGTAAATGGAGGTGGGTGCGGTTCGGGTCTCGTTGTCTTTCCACACCATCTTGCCAGTCAACACGGAGCCACGCCTCCATCCTATAGGGAACCGACCCCGGCTGCATTGTGTTTTACACTCCGGCAGGCGTTTCGAGTGAAGGAGGGCTTCTGCGATCCACCCACCAACTTGTATCTCCCAGCGTATACACGCCGACGATGACACAAATTCCCGCAACCCCATTAAGGGCAAACGGGGTTGGATTAAGTGCCTTCGAGCAATCATACGGTCGAATTTTCGACAGTACGGCGTACGGTGTGGGTGTCGCGGTAACTGTCGTAAGCGAGGATGGATGTGCGCGGCGAACCGACTTGTTTCGCCGGCTTCAGTTGTTGTCCGAAGGGAGAGGGGATGTGGGCGTCGAAACCATATGTTTCGACGGCTTTCGAAAGTACCTGTAGTCACAGAATATCAGTTGCGCGGTTGCGAATCAGAAATAACGGGAGGTGTCGTCATTTCGACACCCTCCCCGACGCACCTGACAGGTCTCCCTCATACAGGGTCTCCTCTACAGTTCTCGTACCCTTCCACATCCATCCCGCTCCTTCAAAACGTAGCCCACATCCCTCGATGAGGGGAGGGGCTTCAAAACCGGCCTGGTTCGCGTAAATATCAAAAAAATCACCTATATTAGTGAAAAAAAACGCGTCAGAAGTGCTTAAAAAGCATTAATAAAACACTTTCCAACCTTTTTTTTGAAGTTCCTAAGCACCGATTAGCCAAACGAGAGATGAGCGGAAGTGGTGGTGGTGGTTCGAGTTAAAGATCAACACGCGTCAACGTCGTTCATCACAATTATCCCGCGCAAAGTCGGATTTTCGGATACTCATTTTTTGACGATACGTAGACTATTATACCTTGACAGAAAGCGTTTAAAAACGCAATTCCGAATCTGAAATCATCTAAGAAATTAACCCACCTTTCGTAATGTTATGACACTTTTTCTATTTTCCTACCTCTCAGTTGGCCCATTTTCGGGTTCTTCATTTCTGAATGCATCGTGAGGTATTATATACCGGAAGAAAGCTCTGAGTGAGGGAAAGATGAATCTGGAATTAGATTTCTCAACAAAAATTGTGTTCTCGACATATCTCAGAAATGGTCATTTCTGATGTAGCCTGAAGGTTAAATTTTTGCGTGGCTTATTTCGAACCATTTCACCCCATATTATATACTGGAAGGAAGCCCCGAGTGAGAGAAAAATGAATCTGCAGTCAGATTTACGAACAAAAATTTTCCCTCGTCAAAATATCATGCATACCATTTCCTTCCTCCTCTGAGTATTGAACTTGCTATAGCATGAGAAATAATCAACGGATTGGCAAACGGATTTTTGCCGTCTTAATTCAAATATTAGTACATTCATAAACTGCAAAAAAGATCCCCCAAATCGACCGGGAAATGAGACGGAGTTGACCTCTCCTGCTGGTTCCCCCAGAGGATTGAACTTGATATAGCATCGGAAATAATCAACGGATTGCCAAACGGATTTTAGCCGTCTCAATTCGAATATTAGTACATTTTCAATCTGCAAAAATGATGCCCAAAATCGACCGGGAAATGAGACTTTAGGGACCGATCATTCATGTAACGTGTAGCGATATATCATGATCTCAACAAATGTCATCAATGTGATATATAACGGTGAGATATGAAGTTGTTACAAATCACATGGTTTTTAAGCTACGAAAAGTTGTCGCGATTTATGGATCCGAATTTAGTATGGTTCAACAGCGTGTCCCATGAACAAGTTGGGTTATGTGTAACATACCATGAACGAACAGTCGGAATGGTACGGTATATTACATCTATAAAGTTGTCTAACTTTAATAGTGCGCAAACTTTCCATATACCTTATAAAATCCTCTTACAACTCATCTGTCCCGGTCACCGATATCACTTTGCTTCCTCTGTCCATCTCTTCTGTCTACAAACTCTCCCGCCTCGTTGTCTTAACATTCGTTGACTCATTGGTGGGTTCTACACTACTGAAATCCCGCTCCACCATCCTTGGAATGTACTACCTCGTTCCTTTGCCACCTCTTTTCGCAGCTTTCGATGAAATTCATCGGGCCGTAAATCGAGGTGGGTGTGGTTCGGGTCTCATTGTCTTTCCACGCCATGTCGCCATTCAACACCAAGGCGGACTGTCGTCCTGATCGCGGCCGTGTTGTGATTTACGCCGCTGCAGGTTACTCGCGCAAACGAGGGGTCTTTACTCTTCCATTACCACCTCTGCGAACCAGCCAACAACTCGTATCTCCCAAGCGATACCCGCTGAGGTTGACACGAACTCCCGCGACCTCTTTAAAGGCAAGCAGGGTTGGCGGCGTTGCGTTCGGCCTATCCTACGCTCAAATTTCGATGATACGGTGCAGGTGCGGGTGTCGCGGTGGGTTGTCGTAAACGAGGATGCATGTAGCTGGCAAAATGACATGTTTCGCCGGCTTGCGTGTTTGTCGCGAGGGGGAGTGGATTTGGGCGGCGAAACCATATGTTTCGCTGGCTTTCGAAAGCGTCTGTACTAACAAAAAATGAATTTGGGCGTGACGAAATAAAAATCCCGCAAGGTGTCGTCCTTTCGACACCCTCCCCGACGCACCTGACGGGTCTCCCTCCTCAAGGGTCTCGCCTAAAGTCATCGTACCCTTCCACATATTCGAAATGCAGCTCACATCCCTCGACGAGGGGAGGGGCTCGAAAACCGGCATGGTTCGCATAAATCACCAAAAAAAAACAACTAAAAAGATGTCAGAAATGGTTGAAAATCATTAATATAACCCTTACTAACTGTTTCTCGATGTTCCAGAGAACGGGACGGCCAAACGAAAGGCGGGCGGAGGTGGTGGTAGTGGTTCGAGATAGAGATCGACATGTGTCAACGTCGTTGATCTCAACTCCGGCACTATCCGAGCCATTCCGCCAAAGTCGGATTTTGGAATACCCATTTCTCGACGATACGTGATGCACTATACCTTTCCAGAAAGCGTTTGAATTCGCATTTCCGAATCGAAATCAGTTAAGGAATTGAGCCACCCCTCGTAATGTTATGACATCTTTTCCACTTTTCTACTTCCCAATTTTCAAGTTCTCAATTCCTCAACATTTCGGAACTTATTTTATGCTCAGAGAAAGCTCTAAACGAGGGGAAATGGAATCTGAAATCCGATTCTCATATAAAAATTTCGTTGTTAAGATATTTGAAAAATAGTCATCTCGGAAATAGCCTATAGCTAGGCCCTATACTAGACCAAATGTCTCGTTGCTCATTTCAAACCATTTCATAACGTATCATATACTCGGAGAAAGCCCTGAATGTAGGGAAAATGAATCTGAAGTCCGATTTTCATACAAAAATTTCCTGCTCAACTTATTGGAGAAATGGACATTCCTGGTGTAGCCAATAGGCCAATTGTTACACGGCTTATTTCGAAACATTTCACAACACACAATATACTGGGAGAAAGCTCTGAGTGAAGGGAAAATAAACCTAAAATGCCATTCTCAAAAAACAAAATTCTTTGCAAACATACTCGATATGATCATTCTGGAGTAAGAAACATACGGATTCTCTTGTATAAAATCCAATTTTGGACCGGATTGGTCCAGTTTAAATTCATTTGAACTCACAATAAGATCATTCAAATGCGAATATAAGACGGGAATCTATCTCCTTATGTTGTCCCTTCAAACGCATGAAATCTGTCCTGTGGGGGTGGAGATAGGCGGAACGAGGTATTAAAATCAAATTCTGAACAGATTTCTTAGATCTAAACAAATATTAAATGGCGTATAATTCCCTATCCACTATGGGTATGATAATTTGCACATGAAGCCTTCGAACAATAAGTAAACTTTGAATGTTAAGCCCGAGGTTCACGCCGTCGCGCGTCACAAGGTGTCACGTCGGATCGGTTTCCATTCCTCTCTTGCTTTCCCACCACCACCACCACCTCCGTCTTTCTCTCCTTCCGCTTTCTTCGACCTGGAACCGCGGCTGCGAGCCCCTCCCATGTTCTGAGTTGGCCTTTTTCTGATGCTGGATCGGGGCTACATACCAAGGGGGGACCCGTGCTGTGGGAGGCCCAGCAAGGTGAGTAACAGAACGTGTTCGCCATGATATTGCGAGCTCGTTCTGCTTTATTCTCTTCTTTTTCCTGTGCTGACGACCTCTCTATGACCTCCCACAGGTTTGACAGAATACTGCCCGCCAACGCAGTTTATCCTCCCTCGCTTGCAAATGCGAGTTGGAGGAATTTTGCCCAGCCGGAGTCCAACTCCGGCTGGGTGCTGCTCTTCGTCGATAAGGGGGCTTGTACGTGCCGCAGTAGCAGCGCGTTAGCCCATATGTACGTCTGTTCAACCAGACGTGCAGATTATTTTGCTTATTTATCCCCATCCCTCGCTTGCAAGTGCGAGTCGGAGCATTTTCACCCCATGCGAGAAATTTAGTTCTTATTTCGAACGCGAGAGTGATCGAGCATGCTGCCACTGCAGTATGTTTGTCCTCTGGGATCTCTGTTCAACCAGACATCCCAATTTTCGTTTCGGCGCCGCCTCCCTCGCGGGATGTTGGCTATTTAGCTCATGCAGAGGTTTGACCTCTACATGTAGTTTTTTCGTGAGCGTCAGATGAGTCGCGTTAGCGGCTCGTACACCTCCTGTTCGCCCTCCTCCATCGCCTGCAAAGGTGGGACGGAGAATTTTCGCCCCATGCGAGCAGTCAGACTCCCACTGGGTGCTTCTTTCGAAGGCGAGAAGGCTTGAACGTGCCATCCATTACTGCACGCTCGCCCTCACTCAAGTTCTTCGATTTTGTGTTTGAGGTTGGCTTCGGCTGTCTTTGCGGATTTGCTGGCCTCAACATGGGATTCGTGATTCTTGAGAATGGCCTTCAGCAGCGCTGCGCTGTGAACTAATGATGACTGTTTGGTATGTCTATTTTACTGGATATCCTGATTTTTGTTGCGACGCCCTCTCTCTCGCCGGATGACTCATGCGGGGGTCCGATCTCTGCATATAACATTTTCGTTAGCAGGACGGGTTGGACAAGTCACATTAATGGCTCATACAACCTACCGCGCGTCTGTTCAACCGGACGCACTGTTCTCTCTTCTCTCGACATCTCCGTCGTCTGCAAAGGCGACGAGGAAGCTTTTTCGATTTCACTCGTTTGCTGCCTACCTCTCCTTCTCTCCTTCTTTCCATCTCGTCTTGTCCCCCTCTCGACTTTGTAGATACACATAATTGTATTCTGTAGATAACGAAACAATAAATTTCCTTAATACGTATGATCTCTACTTTTGAAAGTACAATTGTTACTGGAACAAGTGTGGGCTATGTCCTCCATTGAGCTGAATTCCACTTATTACGGGAACGAGTATGGAGTATGGGCGTATCACGACAAGCAACGCACTAGTATTCACTAAATAACTAACAGTGGGATCGAAATAGTCAGAATCGTTACACCCGCCTGGAGATGCGAAGATAATTTAAACCCCCTCACATTAACTTAACTACATCTGCTTCCCTAAACCAACCAGTGGCTTTTCACCGCGCTTGGTTCCATTTTCTTAGATACCGCTGGGGCGGTCATGTGGTGGGCGTTGGTAGTCCCCCTCTTAGACGCACCCACCTGTTTTTAAGGGTTTCCGTGATGATTGGGCTCGCTGCTAGCCAGAATGTATACTACTTCCAGTAACCTAGAAAGAAAAATCGCTAGAACACTTCTGAACATCACCAGAACTGAATGGACTAACCTAGAGGCAATGGTGAATTGAAATTTGCCCTCGGCTCCCGCTAACCCAATGCAGCGCAATAGAACGAGCGGCGCGAGAAGAAAAAGGCGCAGGAATTGACCCAGAGGATTCCAGTGATGAACCGGATGATCGTAAGCCGCGATTTCTCGTTGTCGGCATCGAAATTGTCCCAGTCGCTCTGACTGACGTCGTCTTGCGCGGTTAGAACAGGGTGCTTCTCGTTTTTTGTCACGCTATAGTTAGTGGTGGAAGGCTGTCGAGTGACAAACTGATTAAATAGGAGAAGCCCTTAACGCGCTCAATTCCCGTTTGTTAGTGATAAGGAGGAGTGGCGGGGATTAACGGGAGGGAAGTTGGTTCAACCAAACAGATGCAGATTGTTGCGGGGCGTATCTAATCTTCAGGATAAGATGTAACAAAATCTTTATGGATTTTGTCACATCTTATCATGGAGATCAAATATGCTGTACATCATATCTAATCTCTAGGATAAGTTACGACTCGGAGTGCTTCAGATTCTGCTTTCGCAGTTTTCCCATTCCACGCCAAATTTAGATTCATTCCAGGCCCTCGCACCACCGCATTCCCGACAATTCGAGCTCGACCAATAAAGTCCTCGCAGCCTACAAGTGCACCTCGAACACCGCCACTGCTCAAACTTGGCCCTATCACTCTTACAATATTAATTGTCGACCAAGGGCCTACTTTAATGATTAATATTCTTATTAGGGTAAATCGCTGTCGATATCTATCTCGTCTTTTGTCCTTCTAGCTGTTCGACTCGGCGCCGTGTCGGAATAGTGTTCATCTAAGATTGATGGGGTGTATAATCCATATGTGGATTATCTTATCTTATCAGGCATCAGGCGTTCCTATTTGTCTGGCTGAATTTTCAGCTGGACAAATCGGAACTCGGAGAACGCAAGAGGGAAGTGATTCCCACGCAAAGACACAGCCTCATTGCCCACAGCGTCGCACCAACCCCTCACGGCCCTTGCGCATTCGACTCCGTGAAGGCTTGTTGGCCCCGACAATGTCGGCCTGCAATCGGTTGCGGCGCTTGGCGATCGTGATTCCAATGCTCTCTCACTCGATACGGATGAGCCCATGATGGAGAGATAGTTTTTCGCAAGAGAGGCCCAGACCGGAAAACGAGAAGAGTTAAGTAAACTCAAGGAAGGTGTCAATATGATTTTTGATATTTTTTTTAGTTCGGATGATTCGATGCGAGATGTTGGAAACAAGGCAGCACACGACGCTCCTTTTGCGGATCGTGTAGACTCAGGGCTGGAGGCGACATTGACGAAGACGCAGAGGGCTTTGCTGGGGAATATATACTTCTTCACCCATGGCAAAGAACCTGATTTTGAAAGAGCAGCTTAGTGATACATGTATTACTACGCGAGTTAGTTGTGTTAAGAGGGTCCAAAAATCGTGATGATCTTCGTGTCTCAATTTTTTTTTGTCATGTAACATGCCCCAACTCCTGCTTCATTCGCTGTTGCCCGACTTCACTTCCTACCACTCCAGTCGAGCATCGCACCCAGGTGGCAACCGATAACAACCCTCGCCCTTACTCGACTTCGCTACTTTGTTCCTTTACCACCTCCACTTGAAGCCGATGAAATCCATCGGTGCCGCTAACGCAGGTGGGTCTGGTTCAAGTCCCATTCTGATTTTTCTTTTGAATAACCCCCGGCGCCCTCATACTTCAACGATAACATCGTGTCCCAACTCGCTCAGCTGCATATCGACAAGCTGCATCGCGAGGTGGGACCATGCTGCTCTTTCGAAGCGGGCTCCGTGTACATCGTACACCTCCTTGCCCTCGTATTCCCCCGTGCCGATATCTGTCTGGTCTTCATGGACCCATACCCCCCGGTACCCACACCCGCAAACTCCGAAGATATTTGCAGGCCATCCTACACCCCAAGATCAATAGCCGTCGAGCCAACAAAGGCTCGGCGGCTGGCATCCTCCTTGCTCCCCGCGTCTACGCGCCAAGTATCACACGAACTCCCCCTACGTACAAACTCAAAGGCTCAGGCCACCGAGTTTTCGAATCGTCCGTAGGGGGGGTAGGGGGGGCAGCGTCTCGTGGCTGAAATGGCTCTGACGTGGCCACTGCCAACGCGCAGGACGGCAGCGGGTGCGTTTGGTCCCATCGTGGTGGCAATGGCGATGGGACGGCGTAGGTGCGCATGTTGGGATGGTTTTCGTGTGGGAGGAAGGGTGTGGGCGGCGAAACGACATCTTTCGCCGGCTTACGAAGGGGCCTGTAATCGCAATAAATGAGTTGGGGTTCGCGAAATTAAAATCGCGGAAGGTGTCGCCATTTCGACACCTTCTGTGACGCACCTCGTGGGTCTCCCTCATCAAGATTCTCCTCTAACGTACTCAGACCCTTCCACACTCGCTCTGTTCCTTCTAAACGAAGCCCACATCTCTCGGTGTGGAGGGGCGCTCGCGAAATCGTATGGTTTGTGCAAATGAGCGAAAAATAACTTATAGTCGTGAAAAAAGCGGCCAGTAATGGTTAAAAATCAATAATAAAACACTTACAAGCTTTTTTTTCGAGGTTCCACAGCGCCGGATAGCCAAACGACAGGCAGGGGGAAGTGGTGATGGTGGCTCGAGATAGAGATCAACACGTTGACGCGTGTTGATCTCAATTCCGGCAATATCCGAGCCATGCCGGATTTTCGCCATACGCATTGGACGGTAAATAGCGTAAGTATTATACCTCGACAGAAAGTGTTTGGAAAACGCATTTCCGAATCTGGAATCAGCTAAGATACTGACTTACCTTTCGTAAAGTTACAACATGTTTTCTACTTTCCCACCTCTAGGCCCAACTTGTTTTTGAGGGCCATTGCTACGCATGAGTATTCTTTTTTTCTTACATTTTATGTAGTTTATCAATTCTACTTTCTTCAATCGAAATATATACACATCAACGAATTAGTTCATCGTCCGAGCGTGTCTAAATTTGGACGGAGGCAGAACCCAAAAAAAAATGCATTAACGAACGAGAGCCAAAGCGACTTGCTATCCATGCCGTTGTCCTTGATCACAATCACACTCGAGACGATGAGCACTGGAACACGAGTACAGGAACAAGAGCCACTCACCATACGCACCACCTTCGATGACCAAGCTCAAGGAGGAAGGGGAAAGAGGCGGTTGGAATCCCAGTGGGAACTGGGGATGGACTGCAAACGAGAACAAAGAACCCTATAAGCGGCTGCGTTCGCTTCTTGGCCCCCTCCCTCTTGCATTAGTTAGATTAAACCCTTTTCAACTCTATTGCCTTTCGTGGACTTTGCTGTAGTTCCATGAATACATTTAATTTCAAGATCAAATATACGAATGTGAAAAGGAATGAGCCCGAAGCATGATATCGAACATAGCACAAACAAAGCAGATAACAGGGCAGTGGAGAGAAAAGTCATTTACAGGCCTCCACGGCAAATAAATATGAGATGCATCCAGTAAGGCGTCTCTCCTGTTGTTCATCACCAACAGCAGCTATAGCGAGCCTATACCGTTCCAGATCACCTTTCTCCAGAGGACCAGGATGTGCAGCTTCATCACCCTTAGACCGGAGGATCCAATCATTAACTAACAGCTCTAATGCACCAGACTCGATGAGGGCATTGGTAGCAGTTATGTCTTTCACATCACGCTTCTCCCTAATAAGCCTTTTTACTTGATCAACTTTTGTATCCACCCATCCTTCCCTTGACACATCGAGGAGAGTGCTGCAGTACTGGCGCCATAGCTTAGCGGCGTCGCGTTCCTCCAGAGTAGTTGATAAGCGAGTACAATATGCGAGTTGGGCTTGGGCTAGGTTGACCAGGTGTCGTACCTTGATACGATAGTATGCGAGGGTGTCCTCGCGACACTGGAAAGGGTCATCAGACAATGCTTATTAGAGAACTGAGACGATAAAAATAGAATGACTTGATAGACGCACCCCACTAGCGATAAACGTCGTCGTATCGACGATACTGTCCGCTTGGGCTGCAGTCGTCCTTTCCAAGGCCTGCTCCGCCCGCGTCGCCCTCGCTGTTTCCTGCGCGACGTCCACTTTCAGCTGCTCGTCAACCTTCTGCATAAGTGCGATTTCGGCCAGTAGCCTCTCCTCCGCCAAATGCGAGCATTTTAAATCCTCCTGCAGCTGCTTCGTCGCCAACTCTGACCGGTTCATCTTTTCCTTCATCTCCCTCACCTCATTTTGCAGTTCCCGCACTAGCGTCATCACGCCTGTTAAAGAATTCTGCTGCAAAAAGGAGTCTCAAAGGAGCTGGGGCGAATCAACAAGGTGGAGTCACTATACCTGCTCCTTGGTCGTCTGCCTCGTCTCCTTATCTATCAACCCCGGGACAGAGTATGAAAAGGTTGGGCCCATCTGAAACAGAAGGAGGCCGCAGCTACTTTTTGGGGAGAAAAAGGATTCCATGCAGCGACTGTGGTGTGTAGGAGGAATTGGATGTGGTAAAAGTTCGCCGTCTAAGAGTCGACATCAGAACGGATGTGGCAACAAAAATGATGGTCACACCTTTCACGTGACGCATGACGGCAGGGTACGGTGTAATCGCAAGGATCGCTTCTTTGACCATGTCGGGCTGTATACCATGTTTTTCGTTTATGCGACGGATAAATTCCGTTTTTGCGTCTTCTACAGTGAAATTGGTGCGAGATGCTGTAAGCATTCCAAGCATATCTCCCTCGCGGCTTAGCAACAAATCAATTTCGAGTTTGGGTTGAACGTTCGAGTCTGTGTCGGAGTTCGAGTCTGTGTGCGAGGAGTCCGAGTTCGAGTTCGCGTCCGAGTCATCAGGAAATGCATGCCCTAGATCCTTAGAGAATGAGGTTGTGGCGTCTGGGGTTTGAGACATGGCCTCAGAGTCAAGTTAGACCACTCGATTACGGCGGTAAGGAGATGAGAACGAGGGGCCCGGACTTCTTGGGATTTGTGATTCTTACCCGTTGCTTACGGAAATCCTTATCGGATGATCAGCCCGGAATTTCTTGTAATGTATGTTGATCGATGCCGTCCACAGCACTAACCTCGAACCCTGGACATGGTTCATTTGGCTCACTGGATGCGGTGACACGACAAGATATTCTTGGGCGTAATGCGGCCTAGTTCTGGAGCAGCACTGCCATGGCCGTCGGCAATGACATCTGTTTAATCCGATATATCTCCCATTAATCCTACATGAGGCTATCTAATCCGAACCCTCTAGGTCTAATCGTGTCCCATCGTCATCATGTCCTTTGATGGCATAGCGATGTGCTAAAGCCCACGGCTACAATGCCGCATGCGGATATAGAACTCTTATTTTATGCAGTCAGTTCTGCAATTGAACCGCGGTCTAGCCTCACTCGATTCTCGAACCTGGAATGTTCCCATTTCCACACCAAACTCCCTCCGCCGGCGCCGATCAGGAAAACATGATGGTCGTCTTTGGGCATCTTTGGGGTCTTTGGAAAGACCTAAAGACTTCAAAGACACGGAGACCGCACGTCCCTCGGGAGACAGGTACATTCTCTTTCAGAGACATCGACATCTTTGAGAGACCATCAAGAATAGGGACGTCAGAGTAAACGATTCACGCGCGATTCACAATGATTCAAGGCGAGATTCAGGATCCTTGAATCGCCTTTGAATCACGTCCTACTTTGACCGCCCCGATTCTGCAGAAGAAATAAATAAGGCCGAGCCTGAGGAAATTTATTTGTTGATTAAAACTTTGCGTAGCGTGAATCACATCGAGTGAATCACGATTCAACAGCTTGAATCACCTCTGGCATGATTCAAGAGTGATTCACCTTTCCCACGATTCAATGGTGGATTCAGCCATCCGAATCGCATCTTGAATCACCCATGAATCGCCTACTCTGACCGTCCCTAATCTTTCAAAGATGAACACGGAGCTTTGTGAAGACGATCATTGGCTATACATGATATCTTTACCAGTCTTTTTTAATCATGATGCAGTAATCTTAAAGTACTGTGTAAACAGTAGATACTATTCCATCCAAGAAGGTGTATGATACACTCACTTACGTCTCATTGCAATCGTTCAATCTCCTGTGAGAGAGCCATATCGTGCATGGATGAAATACCACACTTTCAATTGGCCTCGATCTACGATCTACGTGTCATAGGAAATGGCAGGACCCTTCAATCCGAAACGGGCAGCTTCGCCATTCCAAGGGCTATCCTTATGCTCCGCTCCTAAAACATCGTCTTTGCCTTGCACGCATCTGTTAGTATTGAGGTGCACACTCTCCAGTTTTTATAAGTATTTCTATTTTTATTGTAGCATATAGCCTTATACCTGTATCACACCACTTTTTTTGCCGACCGTCCCATTGAGAAGTGTCAGAATACTTGTACGGTGACAGTTATGGTGGTCCCGTCACCATGTCGTATTATGGCTGTACACCATATACAGTACGGCATGCAGCCCTAGGGCATAAGTATTTAAAGAGATTGTGACCGAAACGACCCCTCAATGGCACGAAAGGCATCCTCAAGCGAGGTTGTGAATAAAACAGTGCCAACATTATGGACACTATTCTGGAGGATCAGGATGGCGAGCATACTTGCACTCGTATTAGCTCATGCTTCACCTAACATCCTAGTTGGCTGCTCACCGGTTTGTTGTAATAAGGCCCTCAAACGAATCATGAGGGAGAACAATGTAATATAATCTTGCATGCCTAGGTTGCGGGGAAGGAGGGGTGTTTTCTTGCGTCATTAACTCCGGTGGGTGTTGGTGGATTGATGACATTGTGTGCTATAGAAATGTCTAGAGTCAAATATGGCTTTGTGTACAGGGAATAAAACAAACCAGTAGGCTTGTATGTTCAGTGTCCCCTCAATGATGTAAGAGAGCAAGATAGAAACTGTAATAAACGTGACAGAGGTCGGTCAGGGAGGTCAGTTCGAATTACGGAAGCGGAAGTTGGCGGACCGCGGAATCACGTGTACCTTCCATTTCCGGGTTGTACGAGAAATTGGTCGAAAATTTGGCCATCCCCTAACTACTCTTAACGGCCGATAAAGGACTGTTATCGTTCGTTGTTAGATAAGTCGCCCCTTTATTCTCCTCGTCCTCGGTCACGGTCGTTGTCGACAGTGCCTATAGTAGGCCATTCTCATTCTCTCTTGTCTCCTGCTCATCGTTGTCGTTTTAGCTCTTCAAACCGGAACCATGTCCTACAATGAAGAGAGTGAGTAAAATTTCTCTCCATTTTCGCACGACCGTTCTAACTCACTGAAACGTACATCCCTCGTCGATGTGTGGGCTCGCTCGCTGCTCGCATGATAAGCTTGAGTTTTGGAAATGGTAAGAGTTTGCTCGTCAATTGGGGGTGATAGATCCGGATTCACCATATTTCTCATAGCCGTCGTTGTCGATAGTACCCCTGCTCGTTCGGTGTTATACGTGTGCAATATCGCCCAGCTCCTATATCCCCCTATATCATGCTTATGAACTGGTCTGTCGTTGCCTGTCGCCGTGTAGGATTGCTGACATATGCATGTTACAGCCAGCCCGATTCGACCATCGCGATCAAGGTGGGGGGAGTAAATGGGCTAAGAGAGAGAGGAAAGTGACCGACTTTGGTAAGTATGGTAACAACGATAACAACGGGTGGTGATACCATACTCACCGGGTGGTGATACTATACTCACCGTGTCTCGTAGTAGCTGTCGGCACTGCGCGTTTTTGTCTCCTCGTTGTATGCGGCCCCTGCTGTCGGTGTGGATACTGACTGGTAGTTTGTAGTGCTCGTTGACGGTGTGGGGTCGAGATTTGGAGAAGTTGGTGATGGTCTAACGAGTGGACGTAAGAAATTGGTTTCATAACAGCAAAGGATATAACACACTAAAACCTCCCTGCGAAGCCCACCACGTCTAACATATCTTGTTATCGCCCATCGTTGAGGTCAACGAAAACCGGCCAGGTATTCGATATCGCGCTTCTTAGCCGTGGTGTTGAGAGAGGGTCTGTCGTTGAAGTCGCGGCGTTCCAGTAGCCTTGGAAGGAGGTAAAAAATAAGAATCTGGTAAACATAAACAGTAAGTAGTCGCTCGTGGACGCATGGGTGCACATACCTAACATTGCCATGCTGTATGGATCCCTAAATATATTAGTTCCGCGGTTGACTGTCGACTGAGTATCTAATATAGATAGCTTCATCTCCCAGATTTTTAATTCACGCAATCGGCTGTTGAGGTGGCGGGGCAATACTTGCAGTAACAAGTACCAGTAATAAACGACCCAATGCACCCTATTCATACCAGCAGATATAGTTGCCGTAGATCTACATTTATATCCACCTTACCTCTTCGCTCCCACCCCCTTCTCCGTCCCCCATTCTCAATAAACACATGAAAAAACAACTGTTTCATTTTTATCAAGTGTCTCGTCAGGACCTTATTTAACTCCATGCACACATGTGCGTGTACCGAGGCTTCTTAATCAACCGCCGAGAATTCCAAGCTGTTGGAGTGGTGGATTTGTGTATCCAACCCGTTTTGAGAGGATGTGCTATATTTTCGATGGATTCGAATTCAGGCCCCGTGTCCTTTTCCGTTGTTTTATGCGTACTATTTGGGTCCCAAGTACCGGATATTTGGAAGTTTCAGTATTCCGGGCGAATGGGATGGAGTTGAACGGCATGAAAAAAGGTATTGCTCGTTCCTTTTCATTTAGATTCAGACGCCGTTTCTCGACTTGGGAAAGAATATATATTGATGATTAAACTATATAGGGGTACATGATAAACTAAATAACGGAGCAAGTACAATAAATGAGTGACAGAGGGGGAGGAGAGATATACGCGCAGGTTCTTTGTTGATCCAAAGTCGACCATCGTCCCTGACACACTGGGCGTATAAATGGCCCATCAGATTTTCCTTCCAATCCACCCTCGATCCCCACTTCTCCGCCCCTTTCTATTGCCTCTTCCTCCTCCCTCCTCCCTCTTCCGACGATAGTCTCAAGTCGCTGCCGCCGCTGCAATCCATGGTGGGAGTATAATGCTCTCCTTTTCATTACCCGGGAATTTAATTATCATTTTATAGACTTGCTGGCTCGACGACAATGACATGCTCGGAAACTTGGTAAATGGACCGTGTTGTCAACTTGTCCGTCTCGATACTGACTCGTTCACTTCGTCTTGTCGACAGAATCATTCCTGTACGTTCTCCCATCACTGTCATCCCGATTATCGCTGACCTTGGCCATTCAGTTCAGTGTATTCATCGGGAGGAATTCTATACAGCGGTAAGTATCCTCCAGGATTGTCCTTCTTAATAAGGACCCACTTACTGCTAGGTTTCATGAAACCTGTGGACATCCAGTAAAAAAAGGGATATTTGTGACAATTTGGAGAAATCATACAAAATATCCATAAAATCTTGTTACGGTTGTTACGTTACGTGCCATCCCAGCGGGGTCCCCACTTCAGAATTAAGATTATTAGGTTTCTAGGACAGCCTGAGCAATAACTTTCTGGTCCTTTGGAAGGTTTCTGTTCTTGTGTACTGGCTTGATTTTCTGCAGGGGACGGATGGCAACAAGTTCGAAGGTTTTCCAAAACTCAACCATTCCAGCAGTATAGTAGACTGGATCAATGAGATCTGTGTCTAAACCTTTATCTCCTGTCAAATCACCATAGAGATCACTCTGTTCCTGGAGTAGAGTCTCCTCGAGGGAGTTGTGGTTGGAGATCTGCGGCGACCCTAGAATGCCCTCGTTGCCTCCGGATGGAACTTCAAAATAGCATATCCAGTTTTTAACTGCGCACACAGTTTGTAGAGTGATGTCGGTGAGTATGTGACCTAGTGAGGGGATAGTCTGAGGATGATCTTTCTTAAAGTGTGCCCACATAGGGCGCTTTGTCAAGGAGCAGAAAGGAAAGGGGTAATCCACACATAGGCCTTCGGCGCAACGGAAACCATGGGGGAATAAACGAATCCCATTAATTGGCCCCAATTGATCAGGATGTGGAAGAATGGGCGCCCACTCCTTCTCATGCTTGCTTCGGTTCGAATTCCCAGCAATATGTGGGGAAGGGTTGTAGCCAAGCTCCTTAAGCTCCTTGAGAATGAGCGCTTCTACATCGCTCTGGGTCATATCACCCTTTATTCGTGCATTGGGCCCTCTCTTGAGCGCAGGACGACTGTGCTTTGGAAAGGGCTTCAACTCAACGTACCTCTCCAAAGTTGGGTCATAAGTACTAAACATCTTGGCACCGCCTCGAGCATGACTGTAAAAGGAATTAAACATGTAGCCAGCCTCACACTCGACACAGATGACCATGTCATATTTGATGTTGTACTTCATGCCCAGCTGCTTTAGAGTCGCAGTCTCGACAAGAGTGACAGGAGCTTCCGTTGGCGCAGAGCTGCATAAGTTTGGAAACTTTAATTTGATGGGAGGAGCTAAGGGCTGGGTGGACATGGTTGCCAATTTCATCCGCTTTGTTGGGCTCCGGAAATCCTCATCCTCCTCGTCAGATGAATCTCCAAAGTCTGTGTCAGCTACTATATTGGCATGACCCCCGACAGACTGAAGAGAGGGGGTGATAGCCTTCCCAATAGGTGTAAAGACCGGCTGATCAGGGAGATTATCTGCCAAATCACTAATTTTGGCAACTTGCTAAGGAATTGAAATGACCAGATAAGGTGAAGTACAGACCTGAAATCTGACTTCCTGATACGACGCGCAGGCGTGAAGAGGCTATCCGTACCAGTATCGAACTCGGGGGATCCCTCTCGGCTATCCGGTTGTTCATCAATGTGCGGCCCTGCCTTCGCTTCTTTTTCAAATGTTTTACATAAGACTTCATTAAGTATATTAATAAATAAAACCACGAACTCACCAAATACTACGTTCTTGAGATCTTCAATTATCTCATCCAGGCTGCGCGCCACTTTTCTTGGGAATAGCGTCTCCTCATGAAAGCTGATTAGATTTTCTTGGACCTCTGTATTCATCGCCTCCTCAAACCAGGGCACAGCCAGTGAGACGAGCTGATAAATGGAATCATCATCACCAATGTCGCCTAGTAGATCTTGAGAAACCGCGACTGGCAGCGTAGCATTGTCGTCGTCATCATCATCATCGCTCGAGTCGTCCTCGTCTTCATCATTCTTCTCAGTGGTATAAGTCCTAATGAAATTAAATCAAAACTGATTTTCAATTTTGCCAATTTTCCGCTCACCCCCCCGTCAACTGGGCCATCCTTGGCAAGACGGACTCCAAGGTTTTCAATGCCTTCGTCCCATCTAAGTTGGTGGTAGAAACAGTATCACTACAAGCTAAATGAGGTGTTTTCAACAAAAAAGACCTATAAAACGAACCACCGCCACGCGTTGTCCGATTGCGAAACCAGATATATGTCATAGTCATCTAGTCGCTTCGCATTATACTGAACTAGATCCAGGAAGGTTGAAAATTTACTAAAATTCAATGAATATTGAGAAGATTGAAAAGGATTTGGCGGCGCACCTCATATCTCGTTGGGGAAATGCGGGAGAATCAGTAGAGCGCAGCTAAGGGACCGCCCCATCATGCCTGTATATATTTACTACCCAACAAAGCGTCCACACGCCCCGTGGCCCAGGGAAATGAAACGATGACAGCTCCAGAGGCCTCTGGACACACATGGCGGAACCAGCCGGGCTAAAAACACCGACCTTCAAAAGACGCTGTGTCTCCCCATGTGGTCAGAACCGCGAGATGGACCTTGGTTCTGTATACGAGGCCATGCGGGAGTCCCGATGTGCAGCGCAGTATGATGTTCGAAATTGACGTGAGTTACTGATTGCCAGTGATTGGGAAAGAATTGCATTGGACCGCAGTATCATCGAGGTGCTTTTCATTTGCTTGCATTTGACCCAATCTGTCACCATTCCATTCTCAACGATACCCCTCTTTCCCTTTCTACAACCTTTATCGACCGTTCGCTACAAACTCGGAAGGGGGGTCCGGAGTAGGTTTTACCTATATCTGCCAAAGCTGGGCGTTCTCAATGGGGGAATCCAGAATTTTGCTTCGTTTCCTTGATCGCCAGTCGGTCATCATTCATTCATTCATTTTTAGCTTTGGTTCATTCCTTCCAAAACCTGCCCCAGACTTCCCTTCCCGTCGCGCATAGGATTACCCACCAGCACCGCATTGTCTTCCCTGGCAGTTTGCTACCGTATTCATCAGCGAACCTGCCTCACTGTTATACCTTTCCCATTAAAAAAAACGGCGAGTACAAAGGTCTGCCTTGACAGTGAGTCAGTGACAGACGAGTCACCTGGGAACTTTCTTGCAATCGCCCAGCCGCCTGCTCAACCTGTGAACACGTACGTAGTTAGAGCTCACTATTTACCATTGGTGACTACAGATTTTCCAACCACCAGAGCCAGATCAAGAATTTCAAAACCTCCATTCAACTGCTCCACTTG
>Ga0307509_10004652_pt1 | contig 19603 bp, 25 predicted proteins | sample 10_EM_MG_FD_202245 | JGI IMG/M metagenome (GOLD analysis project Ga0307509, IMG submission 202245) | Populus trichocarpa ectomycorrhiza microbial communities from riparian zone in the Pacific Northwest, United States - 10_EM | ecosystem: Host-associated > Plants > Roots > Unclassified | place...
GAGTCCATTGTGCTTAATCTTTGTTTTTCCGCTCTCACAACCACGCAACAATTTGACGTCATGATCAAATTCTGAGCTTCCCTCAAAAAATTTCTGGCACTTGGACAACAGTTGACCGCGCAAAAGTGCAGATCTAGAGCTGCATAAGTACCGTCGCTTACAGCTACTTATGGGAGGGCCGACACGTAATTCAGTGGCCCCCGATACTCCATTTGAACGGACGAAGGATGGAGCATGATTTGAAAAGTTCGTATGTTTTTCAATTTCAGGGGGTTCATGTTGAAGTTGCTCAGGATTATGCACCAGCCACATCGTGACGCAAGTTCTTGTGTGCAGTAAATTCCCCAATTTCTTCCAATCCGGTCGCCTTGTTCACAAGAACTCGACGGTTTTGCTTTTATGCCCTGTATGGCTGTTCACTGCGAATATTGGCTTTGATGGTCGGTAGTGGAGCAATCTTGTTTACAGTGGCGGTGGTGCGAATTTCCGTCCTTGATATTTAACACCATCGTGCTAAACTCCTTTTCGCTTCTCTTTTTTTTTTTTCAACAGTGGGCCATGTTCGGGCAAAAAAGTGCTCCCTCTGAAAGTGGAGGGGGCTGTCATGTTGGCCTGACAAGCGACACGTAATGTTTTCAAGTTATCTACTCCTGCAACCTGACTAATTCTCGACATTCGGATATACTGAGGGCCATTCGTGAGGGCGTCTAACTCTCAATAGGGATAGCAAGCGCATGGGAAGCATTATTTATATATGACTCCATCATCCTTCAATGCTCGACCATTCCATTACTGGCATCGGCATTCCACTGATCTCACTCATCTTGAGAGATGGTGAGTTATCTGCCAGCCGCAAATCTTAGCGTTCAACATTCTCCGTGCTTCTGTGCATGCACGCTGCCGATATATGCCCCAAATTTTCAATATTTTGCCAATACCACGGTACTATCAAACCTTGCTCGCCAGTTGGAATTCAAGTTAGCCTGTTACCTCACTGGACAGACCCCTGACCATATGTAAAGTAAGTGAAAAATTGCTGCTCTCTTTCTTTTGCGTTTACGATCTACATTGACTTCAAGTTGGAACTTTCAAGCCAAGAAACCTCGCGATCGCTTACCCAGTCGCTCAATAAACCTAAGACGAACGGTAATCCAGATAGATCCGCCTTGAGGTGAAACCTTTCCGATATGCCGATAGTTCCACCCTCTCTGGAGTCATCCACGTTGAAGACTAGAAATACCCAGACTTCACCATCTGTAACACAAGCTCTGAACGTTGAGAGACTACAAAGGTTATCAGTAGTCCTGTTTACCTGAGAGTATATCAAAGGTACTTACTTGTATTGTCGGACGTATGACACAGCGGCCATAGCAACTTGGGGTAGTGAGTCTTTGAACCGCTCGCTCTTGGCCTGGTAAACGATTGATGAGAGGTATTTGACCATTTCAGGGTTCGCGAACGCGAGCTTTGGATCGCAAAGTATAAATTCTGAGAGGACAATAATATAATTAGTCTAGCGGCCAAAGGAAACAAGATACTTTATCCTGACTGATAGCATCAGGTTGGCCTCTGACAATCTGAAAGTCGATGATGTCACCATAACCAGTAGCAGCATATTCAAATTTGCTTGCTTCCATCTGGAAGCTAGGAACGATACCGACATCGACCCCATTCCGACTTAGGTTCGATACAACATGTGTTAGGATCGTACTGGTTAATATGCGACCTCCGGCCTCGGTCTGAATATAATGGTAAAGGACGTAGAAACAGAAGGATGCAGGGGATGCTCACAGAAATGGATACATGAGCCCGGATCGACGAGATGAGGTTTTTCGTATGATTAACTGACAATCGATCGCCATCTGTGCCTTTTTCTACGAGACCAAGTGTTTCTATCTCTGATATCTTATTCGATATCAAGGCTAGAGGTCCTGGATATATTCTTGCTTTCATAAAATCTATAGCAGGTGAACCGGGATGAGGAACATGCTTGATGCCAGACAAGTCAACGATTGGCCAGAGGCTTGTGGGGAGGGGCGCGCTTGAGCGATTCTGGAGTTTTGCAGCAATGTGTTCCAGCGATGCGATGACAGTTTTTTTCTCTTTGCCCTCTTTACTAAGCCCTTGCCTACACTTTTCAATCATCTGTAAGAATAAATTAGTTTCCTGCATGGTAAATTTGCGGCTCTTTGGGATCGTGCTTCGAAATTAGGGTCGCTAGTTGGGGACCAAGGGATCGTTGACTCGGAGCAAGATGTGCGGGCCGTGTCTCAGTGCGGTGAGTCTTGCAACATCAGTTAAAATTGAAACTTGACCAGACGCACCTTCAACTTAAACTTACAGCAGGCACAAAGCATCCCGCTCAGTAATGAAGTGGCCCAGAATGGTCTCAAGGCTTAATGGCAGGTATGGCATTCAATATCGTATAAACCATTTGTACAAACAGAAATTGGCAAAGAAAAAGGAAAACGTTCAAATCTGAAAGAGGTAGAGTCAGCGATTGTTACACAAATCATATAGATTCATACAAGGTGAAAGAATCAGATATTGACAGTTAATAGTCATCCGCGTAAGACGCGTAAGAGTCTAATAATTAACAAAGAAAACATCATAAAAGAATGCTGGGTAGTGGATGGAAAATGGGTATAAAAAATGGCATGGCAAAGCTCACCTGTCGCAAAATAATCTCGGTTTCGTGCCTCACCTCCCTACATATCCGCGGGTCCAACTGTAGCCAGAGGAATTATCATGCGACGGCGGAGCTCACCTGTTGCTCGGCGTATTACCCCACTCCTCCTTGAGTCCCATGGCAATTGCGAAAAGCGTACTTGATGGAAATATGCAGTTGCACGCCAGTAGAATCGTTGGTACTAATAAGAAACAACAGAGCACAGAAAAGAGGGAAATGGCAGAGAGCTGGATGCTGAGTTTGGTTCCAAAAAAAAAAAAAAAAAAAACTATTTATTTGGCAACAGCCTTATGTTGCATGTTATGACGTAATGAATCTGATGGTTTTTTTCACTGGCAGGGGATTCGGGAATGCAGAAACTACGTAAGTATTTGAGTAGAGGTCTTCTGATAATGCTACAATATTTGGGGTATTCTGAGTATTGTACAGGGGCTCCAATGATTACAATTCAGATTAGCTGAATGGCCAAAATTTAAAGAAAGAATTGGATGACGAGGGGCCTAGCGACGATTGGTCCATCTCGTCATCGAAATAAATGGTGACACTACCATTAGATGACTCGGCGTACAGCTCGTCGCCCTCCCACTTAGCATTCCGATCCAAAGTTGAGGTATCAAGAGGTCCCAGATAACAGCGGTGCACGCCTTGTACATCAGAGAAGGTAGTTAACATCGCACCTACGGCATCAGAATAGCGCAGGCGACCATTGCTTTGTTTGATACGCAGGGGACCATTGAAGGAACGTGGAAGGTAGAGGTCAATACGACCATTGGTAGTGGCAGCGGAGATGTCCAATGGAAGGCGAGTTCCGCTGTCGTGCTGAAAAAGGATGAGATTGGTTCATTAGACGTGGGTTTATTATTTATGTAATTTCTTACGATATTCATTAGAATTGAGCCGTTTGTCGAAGATGCATGAATCAAGACCCGGCCCCTCAGTTGCTTTGCTGCAATGACTTCGGCGCTTGTGGGAAGGACGAACACATCAGCATGTATTGATCCATTGGTAGACCTCAGGGAAAGGTTCTTTCGTGTAAGCTCTGTTTCTCCTGACGTAAGAGGGGGGAGAAAGTCACGAGGAATGACCACCGCAGGATCGACCACCCAACTACCCCGAATTTTTGAATTCGTTTTTGAAAGGTAAACGAAGTTGGAGGGTTTGATGCTAGGATCGGGATTTTGGGCGAAACTATTCGTGGAGGCCAGAGGTAGGTCCTGGATTGCAGAATACGAAGGAGGGGGATCGCTGAATTCCTTTAGTAAAATAAATGTTTGCGGATATATAAGATTGGGGCCTAAAACGCACCGTATCTTCAACTTGAAGAGCACGAGACTCTTGCCGAATTTTCTTGGGCTCAGAGTGTAAATCTTCGGGCACGATAATCATGGTAAGGCGCGAGTGGTGGGTTTCTGAAGGAGGGATTTATATTGTCTCTTGGCAGCTTATGACGGTGGGAGATCCGCAGTCGAAACTGCGGTAACTGCGGATAATGACCTGAGTGCCTGGTGGGGGCTCGCCTGCACCTTCGTGTGGAGAGAGAAACTAGCATAAGTATTTCGGGCTTATATACTTGCGAAAGTGTAATCTGGAGCTTATAACAAGAAATCACCATAATGGGCTTGCGACTTAATAGAACGTTGTAAAAATACAAAGTCTCGACCCAATCTCTCTGGTATGGATATATATGGGGGATATTCGGAATCCCTTTCCGTTTTGAGAAAAACCACCGTTCGGCCGTCTCAGTTTGAACGTGGTTTCGAGTCTAGAATCCATCAAGCAACCTTAAATCCTAAATCATACAACGTTGCGTTGCACATTTGATTTTGCCATCTGACCGGCTAGAACTTGAAAAGCTTCGATAAAAACCCCCTCTGCGGCTGCGCGGCCCCATTCTCCTCGTCATCAAAGTAGACATTTACGTTTCCGTCCTTAGTCTCAAGAATCAACTCATCCCCATTCCAATCCACGCCAGGCTGCCACTCCGTGGAATCGAAGAGTCCAAGGAAGCCGATTTTCAAGCCATTCACCTCCGAGAAGGGAGTCGAGGACAATTCTACGGCATTTGAATAACGAATCTTGCCCGACTTCGCTTTAATTCGGAATACTCCTCGAAAGGATCTTGGGAGATAGACACGGATGCTTCCGTCGCCTGAGTATGAACGAAGCAGGATTGGGGTTCGAATTTGGCCCTTCTGGGAATGTACTTCATGCTGCGCAAAAGCCATGAGTCAAAACCATATCCCCTGAAAGACAGAACTTACCATCTTGATCATAACGTTCCCATCTTTGGTAGACGTATCGATGAGTGTGCGCAAATTCATTTTACCCTTCATTTTCTGCAATTCTTCCGCCGTAGTAAGCAAAACAAAGATGTTGGCGATAATAGAGCCGTCTTTCGTTTGAAGTGACAAGTTCTTGCGAGTTTTTTCAGACTCTCCCTCGAGTAAAGGTGGTAGGAGATCTGAAGGAATAGACAGCGCAGGATCCAGCAGCCATGTCCCTTTGATACTGGAGTCCCTTCGGGAGACGCTCACAAAATTGCATGGCTGAACATTTGGAACAGATAGATTCAAATTAGCCAAGTCCGATGGTCCTGGAGTTTCAGAAACCGTGTAAGAAGGTGGGCTATCTTCCTGCACGATAATCGGATAAGCTAGAAGCATTACAGAAGGATTTAGTGAGACTAACATGTACAGATTTTTGAGAGTGCTCATTCTCTGCCAACGCCTTCTTAGAGATTTCTGAATCGCCGGGAATGAATATCATACTCGATGGTTGAAAGGGCCCTTCAAGTTCCACTGGGAGGCGTTGCGGAGTAAGGTGGGTACGCCATGTTAGGAATCGAAACGGCTTATATTTGGGCCCATTCATATTGACTCCGCAGCTTTGAGCTGTGGATTCCTATCTACAAAAGCGCAGTCATGAATGAGGCTATCGGAAAATACCGACGTCAACGCCACATACTCATTAAGTAGTTGCACAAAACATGCTTCAAAAGAACGGTTTGAAAAAGGAGATAGGAATGCATTCTGAAAATTTGTTAAACTAATACAGGACAGTCATAAAATTCGATTCATAACCTTCATCGCCATCAGGCAAAGATATAAAGAGTTTTTCCGAGGTACTGATGATGATGTCAAAATGGGAAAAACATTACGTTGAAAAAGAGAACTCACATCCGGAGGGTTGTTGAATCGTATGTTCTTGTTTAAACTAGAAATTTCCTGTACTTCTTCTGGCTGAAGATCGAAAGAAATCGACTCGAGATTCTCCAGGGCGCGCGCGGGGTCGTTCGCTTTGGGGATGATGGCGAGGTCGCGTTGCGTCGCCCAGCGGAGGAGAACCTGCGCTGGCGTCTTGTTGTGCTTGGATGCAATGCTGGTAATGACGGGGTGTTCAAAGAGCTTAGGGCATTGGATGGCCTTGTCCCAGTCCAATTCAACGAAAGACAACGGACCGAAACTAATAAAGCAGCGGTGTTAGTACAAGAAGCCAATTTTCTAAGGTAAAAATCAAAACGCACGAGGAGTAAGCAGTAATGGCAATTCCTTCAGTCTGGGCGAATTGGACTAGCTCCTCCTGCACGAGGTAAGGGTGAATCTCGACCTGAAGAAGTGCAGGTCTAATTCGGGCGTATCGGAGGAGGTCAATTAGAAGGGAGCCCTGGAAATTAGAGACACCGATCGACTTCACGAGGCCAATGTCGACGAGGTGTTCCATCGCTTGCCAGGTCTCTTGGATGCTGGCCTTGCTCTGACGGACCTTTCCATCAAGAGTATGCCACCCTGAAGGGTAGCTGTCCTTGGGATCAACGTATTCGAGGGCCACCGGGAAATGGATATAAAAGACATCAAAATAACTAAAAATGATGATTTCAGGCACATCGGTGACAATGGGCATAAATTCTGCAACGTACTCGATGCCCCACCATTTTAGCTGCTCACGAGTGATGGGTTCAACCCGTTCCTTCTCGTGGAAGGTGTTCCAGAGTTTGGAGACGATTACAAGATCCTCACGCTTCACGATCCCTTCGCCGATAGCTCTCCTGACACCTTCACCGGCCTCCTTTTCATTCCCATAATCTGCACCATCGAGAAATTCAAACAGGGTCCAGAGAAAACAGGAGTAAAACTCACCGAATGCGCCGTCAAACAACCTGTATCCTGCCTTGATAGCATTGTAGACAACGTCTGAGGTATTTTTTGTGACCTTCCAGAGACCGAATCTGCGATTATATACCCTTTAGGATCTCATCGCGCGAGTGCAAAAAAATGCGCACCCGATTTGGGGGATTTCGTTGCCGTTGTTGAGCTTGATCTTGGGTACGTTTACCATTCTGTTAAGGCGAGTGAGATAGCAACCTCAAGGCTGGGAGCAAGGATAACCTGATAAGTAATCTCCCAGCCGGCTAGGCGGTCCGCTTAGGAAGCGATATGTGGCCATGTGAACTCCTTCCACCACGTTGCCAAGATGCTCTCCGCTTGGCTCAGTCATCGTCGCGCGTGGTGAGCATCACTTTCATTCAGCTCGGCGTAATCGATCTCGAACTCAAGCCCCTTCAGTCAAACAAAACAAGAGGAACGGAGAGAAAGGATCAGATCCCTACCTCCGACATTCCGTGAACCCATTAATGGACTGGACAAACAGATCCTAAACACGAACATCGAACAATTGGTGACGCAGGTGCAGTCCGGGAAGCAGGATCCTGTCGAAATCCTCACGGCGTACGGAAAGAAGACTCTTAGGGCTCATGGAGTTACCAACTGTTTGACGGAAGTCATGATCTCTCCAGCCATAGACTGGGCGAAGGAGTGCAACAAGAACGGCCCCTTGGCAGGAATCCCCGTCAGCCTGAAAGATGTACGTTATCAAGGAACCTGTTGCAACTGCATTGCTGAACTGTTGAACAGACCGTCGGGGTCAAAGATTGGGATGGGTGCATCGGTTATTCAGCCTGGGTTGGGAGGCCAGCTGAGAAAGATTCCGCCCTTATTCGCCTCTTGCGGGATGCTGGAGCGGTTCCCTTTGTCAAAACTAATGTCCCCATCACTCTCCTGTCCTTCGAATCCGCGTCTGACGTGTTTGGGAGGACGACCAACCCTCACAAGCAAACTCATAGTCCCGGAGGGTCGAGCGGTGGCGAGGCTGCGCTGCTCGCTTATGGCGGGTCTCGCATCGGGATTGGCACAGACGTTGCAGGGTCTGTAAGAGTTCCAGCAAACTATTCTGGCGTTTACTCCGTCAAGGCATCTGTTGGGCGTTTTCTCAAGATGGGGAGCAGCACTAGTATTCCTGGTCAGGAAGGCGTGCCCCCCGTATATTCTCCTATGGCTCGGACTCTCGAAGACCTCGAATATTTTTGGAAGGCAGTCATGAGCATGGAGCCTTGGAAATATGATCCTTCGGTGCGTCAATATGTTGTCCCGCCGTAGCGGGAAATTTATTCTATTTTCAGTGCCTCCCAATTCCGTGGAGAAATATCGATTTGTCAAAGAAACCATTAACTTGGGGTATTATGTGGGATGACGGTTGATTACATTCCTGCGTGTCTCTTACTAGTACACTGATCTGGATACGTCAGGTGTTGTTCTTCCTTCTCCAGCTTGCAAGCGGGCATTGGATATTGTGGTCGGGACCCTCCGAAAATACGGTCATGAAGTTGTTGATATGTAAGAAGTTTCGTGAACTTCAAATTTATCTGGAACTTACTTGGCCCCCAGAAACCCTCCAAGTCCGTATGAAGGCTTGAAGATCGGATCCCAGCTTATCTTCGCTGACGGCGGAAGGACAGCGACAGCTCCTATCCGAGCATTTGAAAACAACGACGCAGGCATGGTGCAAGCTATGCGCATGTTTGGCCTTCCCTCCTTCTTACGCAAACTATATACACTTTATGTTAGGTATATCAAGGGCGACGAGATATACGCCGGTCTTCTCGACGGATGGCAAGCGAAATCCGTCGTAGATTTTTGGCCCCTCGTCGCCAAGCGAGAAGAATACAAGGCGCAGTGGTCGGCCTTCTGGCAGGAAAGAAAACTCGACTTTGTCCTCACAGTCCCGAATGCCCTTCCCGCTGTGCCACATAGGGGAATGAAAAACGGCTTTTCGGCATGTGGTTATACATTCTTATTCAACTTGGTGAATTTTCTGTACCATACCGACAATTCTCCTTGCTTACTACCTCGGCGCAGTTGGACTATTCTGCCGGTGTCCTACCAATCACACACGTTGATGGGACGTTGGATAAATTGGAGAACCTCCGATCCAGAAATCGCAACGCGATTGAACGGGGAGCGTATGCGGATTACGACTCTATTGCGATGGATGGTTTACCTGTAGGTGTGCAAGTTGTCGGGCAAAGACTTGAAGAAGAAAAGGTCATAGAAGGCATGAAAGTCATTGAAGGTTTATTGCGGAAAGAGGAGTTACAGTATCAGTTGTTGAATGCTGATTAAGAGCCCCATGTCCGTGAGCGTCTATTTCACATTCAGATGGCCTACCAATTCATGCCTCTCCAGTGCTTGGTTAATACAATCCTTTTTTGTTCGTGTAGATCATAAAAATAGGAATCTCTTTGGAAGTGGTCAGCCCATAGTAGTTCACGCGAACGCACGAATTATTGGTACTGCTCGGAAATACGGCGGGCAGATGGAATGACCGCAGGGCCGCGATCGCGAGGGCAGTGCTTTCCGTTCTCATCCTCAACCGTTGGTGCAGAGAAGCTCGTTGTCATTGCAGATTATACCAGGTATTAGAGCCACTTACGAGTCAAATGAAGACAGCGCACCCCGATTGGGCGTGGTTTCTTCCTTCCAGCACAAAGGCTCATCGATTAAATTGAAATTCGTGATTGGAGGTGCATATTACTATGAGCATGCAACCGGAACAGGATATCGATTCATAGCTCCTTTATCTCTCCGGAAAACTTTGACCCGATATCTCATTCAGCAAGCTGCTTACTTCAAATACTCCGAAAATAAAGCCGACCTGATGCTATTTGCATCGATGATATCCTCATGAAATCTTCGTCTCTTGTTCCATTCTCTCTGACGAACCTGGAAGAAGCTTTTTGCCTTGGCGTGCACTTCGTACCTCGTTTAGTCTCTGGCACCACCCCCTCAAGGATTCTTAATACACAGTTGGGTCGCCTAACATTCTGCTGGAATAATAGGCGTTTCAATTACTCTTGATTTCCAAGGAGGTCTTCAGGTTGCCGCGGAGGGTGCCCCAAAAGCTGGCCTTATTGGTCAACGTGCAAGACTGGGTTGGTTCAACGGTACATATCGGGCTTCAGAGGTGACTCCAACCTGATTAGAAAGTCTATAACTGGTGAAAGCTGAGTCGGTATCTTGGGACAGCAGCACCCTTGCAAGCTGCTAATGGAAAACACCGAGCAGTTTAACAGTACCACGCCCGATGGTATGAAGAATTTGTAAATTGATCCGTGTATCAATCTCAAATGCTAACCTTGGTCCTAACAAGTTAATCAAGCTGTAATTAGTGTATCCCCAGCAAAGAATTGAATCTTTCCCCAGGGCCTACAATGCAACAACGGCGGGAGATCTCACCTCGCAGCTCGCCATTTTTCACCTGGACAACTGGAACCATGAGAGCGCGAGACACCACGCCAGAACTTCTTGAATAGGAACTTACTGTACGTCCTTATCTGACGTTTTATAGACAGCTTAAATCTTATCGCCAGCGGAACTGGATGACGAATTGTCGTTTACGAAGTTTCCAAAAGGTTGTCGTCCTATATTCACCTGGAGTTGTCATTCAAGGTGACTTTTATGCCTTACGGTAGTTCTACGACAAGCGTAACTAATGGATTAATGGTGTAAGTATTCAAAATTTACTCAGTCAAATCAAAATTAGAAACATCCGCGCGAATGAGGCTTTCAACCCCAGTATGACGGGCCTTAATTGTACACCTAAAAGGTAGTGGTTGGCTATTTCAATGTGCATGAGCTTGGGCGAAATGACGAGTGGGGGGAACTCACAAGGTCACTGCAGAGTGATACTCCATGCTGGGCTCAATGGTGACCCCCTTTTTGTCGACGGGTCTAGAAATATTAAAAGTCGAAAGAACAGACGCCACGATAACCCATAACATGGAGTTTGCGATGTGTACTCCGGGGCAGATTCTATCATTTAAGCGTTTTTCAGTCACGTAAGAACGAAGTAAGAAGCAAGATACACTAAAGAAACTCACCGACGGCCAAACCCAAACGCAAGGGAGGTTGGATCACGCACAGAAAGGTCGGGATAGCCGTCTTTCAAATACCTTTCTGGGTTGAAAGCTTCTGGGTTAGGATAGTCGGCCTCGTCATTCAGCATTGCCCTTTATTTCCCAAAATTAGCTGGGCATTGAAATAGTAATGTAGCGAATACCAAATGTTGCCTATGACGATAGATTGTGCTGGGATGTGATAACCTTTATATTCGTCGTCCTTTTCTAAAAGATGTGGGATTCCTGAGGGTTAAGGTCAGGCACCAAAAAGCGCCGAAGAGGTAATCACTTACCCAGTGGTCCTGCAGGTCGCCATCTAGGTGTAACTTTACTCAGAAGCGAAACCAAAAAAATAAGAAAGAATCCTTACCGATGTATTTCTTTTAGTAACGCTTCCAGGTATGGCAAGTGAGGCTGGTCCTCGATTTCGGGCAGGCGTCCTCGGCCAATGACCCTGTCGAGCTCTTCCTGGGCTTTACTTTGAGCTTCCGGGAAACATGTCATAGCCAGAAAAAAAGTATGAAGTACGGCGTTGACAGTGCTTGATCCACCTGGAATAATTCTCAGCAAGCTGGGCCTCAAAACAAAGTGATGGATATACCGATGAATACCGTCCCTGCCACGTCTTTAATAATTGCGTGTTGAGCCATTTCTTCTTTTGCGACGCCCAAACCTTCAAGAGAGCGCAAAACAAAGGAGTCTTCAGCATGACCTTCCATCTGCGAAGGGCTAAAATTAATAACTGCGAAAGGAGGCAAAGAAATTCGAGTACTCTTAGCTGCTGGACGTTGCAAAATGGATCATCGCGAAATCTAGATATTAATTCATCCCACTGTAGTCGAGTTTTCTTGAACACAGTTCCCGGAAGCAAACGGGTAAGGATTGGTAGCAAAAAAGGCATTGAATCCAGTAGCACTGCGGTTGGAATGGCGCTATCAGATAGATATTCGCTTACTTCTTCAGCCAGGTTAATGTACGAATCATTGAATGGCTCGGTTTTCGTTCCGTATGCAATGGAATGGAGAATGCCACCTACGGCGCTGAATTCGGGTCAGGTCAAAAAGAGATTACGGGTCCGAGTGGCTTTGAACAACTCACTGTCGAACATGTCGCATGTAACTTTCAGGATCTTCTAAGAGTTGAAGGAGAAGCCGTCTGGTATACTTGAGCTCGGGGCCATTGTAGCCCCTATCGTTCGTCGGATGGAAGTGGCGCATGAATTGGCGTCGCCGCTCCTTCCACGCCGTCCCATACGGCATGAACGGAAGCAGCCACGAAAAGCCCATTCTAAAAGAGAAATAAGGATGGCGGAATTTTTTCTTGGGAATGTCCCTTACACTTTATTGACAAGAGTGAACTTGGGTCTAGCGGTTACAGTGTTTGAATTGAATTTTAAATAACGGAAAGGTGCCATACCGTCCAGAGTACAGATACGAGCGCTTTTCCATCAGGTCGTTTGCGGCCTTAACCGAGTTCAGAATGATTACGGATGTACCAATGGCCCTCAGATGAAGAATATCAGAATCTAAAAGGATCATTAAACTTGAGAGAGGAATGGAAAGCAAGGAGTCAGACTAACTATACTGTTTTCCCCATCTCTGAAAGCTTTTCCATTCGAAGCTGGAAGGGAAGTCGAATAGGTTGCCGAGAAGAGGAAGTTTTCGCGGACCAGGTGGAAGCGGTGGTGTAGCTTTCCTCTTGGCGCGTTTATACAATAGGGAGAGGGTGGCTATCGCGAGGCCATAGGCGAGCAGATTGTGAAAGAACCCAACGGTCATTCTGAGAGGCGCAAAAATATGGAAAGATTAGGGAGCGTCCCCGAAAACCAATATTTATACCTCGGGTGCTCCACGTGTTTGCCGATGCGCAGAAGCTTGCATGATGATCATTGTCGGAACAGACACAAAATAGAGTAGGAAGAGACTAACTTGGATAGCTAGCTTTCGTCCTATTGCGGCCATCCGCGATGGGTGGGGGCATGGTGCAGTCACATGAACTACATCGACAGCGAAGCGGGGTGGTGGCGAAAGAAGGCCAGGATTAAAGGTTCCGTGAAAATCTCCTGTTTTCCACCTTGTCAGTTTTTAAATCATAAAAAGTCCAATCCTTTCAAAGCATATTTATTGCTAGAGTATTTGGGCAAATTTTCCAAGGCTGAGCTGGTACTGGCGGAAGACACTATTTCAGGCAGGCGCGCAAAGGTTCATGACAGAAAAGCAAAAAGTTAAGTCTCTGGGATCAAAAAGATGTTATCTTGGACAATTCACGTCCTAACATCTTCCCCGAGTGGCTCCTAGCTGTTGAGAGTTGAATGTTGAATTTCGGAATTATTATTATTAATATTGGGGCCAAGTTTGGTAGGCTATTTGTTTCAAAAGCCTGAACCAAACCAATTCACACTTCCCCTAATCGACTCTCATCAGTAGCCATTTCATAAAGGCCGAAAGGCTTATTGTCCCAAATGTCGAGCAGTACAGCTCTGAAAACGTTCTCCTTGGAGAACAATATTCGACAAGTATCACCCGAGGACGAGATTTATCGTTATGATGCGGATGCAGATAAGAAAATCAACGATGAGGAGCCTTGGAAGCAAGAGTAATGTCTCGTCTGCCACATTTGTTGTAGTTTTAAGCTGATTTCCTTCGGTGTTAGCCCACATTACTTCAAGTCCTGCAAGATCTCCGCTGTTGCCTTGATTAAGATGGTCAGTTCCGTCCGCTTCGGGTGGTACAACTATGGCGAATTGATCCAATGCTCTTTCAAAATTCAGGTGATTCACGCGCGGTCTGGTGTGCCATATGAGATTATGGGTCTTATGCAAGGGAAAGTGGTAGGACAGTCGCTGGTCATTATGGATTCGTTCGCGCTACCAGTGCAAGGGACTGAAACGCGCGTCAATGCGGCCAATGAGGCGAATGAGTACATGGTTGAGTACATCAGTCAAAGTGAGAAGGTATGTGCCTTTGATCCTTCAAAATCAGAATACTTTCTAACAAGAGAAACAGGCAGGAAGATTGGAACATGCCATTGGCTGGTATCACTCCCATCCTGGTTATGGTTGCTGGCTTTCTGGTATCGATGTCAATACACAGATCAACAACCAGACCTATCAGGATCCATTTGTTGCTGTTGTGGTAAGGTCTTCTATCGTCTCCCAAACTTAGCTGACGTTTCTGAAAGATTGACCCCAATCGCACTATTTCTGCTGGAAAGGTGGACATCGGAGCCTTCCGCACATACCCCGAAAGTTACACCCCCCCAAATGTCTTCCAGTCCGAGTATCAATCAATTCCGTTGAACAAGATCGAGGATTTTGGTGTACATGCGAACCAATACTATCAACTTGAGGTTGAGGTGTTCAAGTCGTCTCTCGACAATGATCTTTTGGCCATGCTGTGGAACAAGTATTGGGTCAATACTCTGAGTCAGAGTCCTCTGGTCTCGGTTTGTGCAAATTTCAGTGTTCTAGGAGGTGTGGTGCTGAACTAAAGTAATAGAATCGAGCGTATGCTGTCTCCCAGTTGGCCGATCTACATCAGAAGCTCGCGAAGGCCCAGAACTCTGTATCTATAACGAGGGCTACCGCACCATCTTTGAAAGAGAAAGACGCTGTAACGGCTGCGCAAAAGGCAGGCACTCCATGTTACTATCACCGTGTGTTGACTTATCGTTTTCATTTCAGCAAAAGGAGAAAGAGGACAAGAAGAAGGATGATAATCAGTTGACAAAGAGCGTCAAGGATAGGTTCGCAATTCTGTTGTACCTCGATTTCCTCCTTAACGGATTTGTTTTTCAGTACGAAGATCGCAGTTGAAGCCCAACATGGTCTTATTGCCCAAGTAATTAAAGATGTTATATTTTCAATGCGCCCGAACGGTGGCGGGTCAACAGCATCGTCAAAGGTTGCGGATGTCACGGACATGGCCATTGGTTAGACAAGTGTCTTTCACTTTTCCTTCTGCCGCCTAGATTTCTCTACCGGATTTCTTTCCGCCTGTTTCATCTTCTTAGCTTTCTGGTATCGAATAAATGCATCTGTAATTGTAGTTCTTGTCAAAATCTATTATCTTTCGAAATTGTGTATGAAATTGCCGAGATGCCGAACGAAGGGCAATCACAGACAAACATCATTTCCAAAGCCGTCCACACAAATCCACCACCCTCGAGCCTCATCCATCCGCAAGCCAATCCTCGACAACGTGAGTCTTTCAGCCTTTTTTACAGCGTAGAGGGAGATTCTAGAGCATGTTCTGTTACTTGTTTGAGAGAAAAACCGAAGACAACCGATGGATGGATGTTTTGGATTTTGGATGACGGGATCTTTGCGAGCTGTGATTTGACTTTGAAGTTTTGCTTACTCTGTTCTTTCCTTTGCCTATAGAATGGGTCTTCAAGAATATCAAGTCGTCGGTCGCCATTTACCCACCGAGTCCGACCCGACTCCCAAAATCTACCGCATGCGCATCTTTGCGCCCGACGAGGTCGTCGCGAAGTCCCGTTTCTGGTATTTCCTAAGGTGGGCCTGGTGTTAAAACGTTCATGGGAACCATATTTACATCTTCGTTAGGAAATTGAAAAAAGTCAAGAAAGCCAATGGCGAAATTATTGGTGTCAACGTCGTATGTATCACTTTGATGTCCCTTGCAGCCCTCAAGAGGCAGGCGGAATGGGATTGCTGACTTTAGGGCTCTTGCGTTACAATTTTTCTTGTTCGCTTTTGCATCTTCTTTCCGAATAGATTCACGAAAAGAAGCCTTTGAAGGTCAAGAACTTCGGTATCTGGCTCCGATACGACTCCCGCTCTGGAACCCACAACATGTACAAGGAGTTCCGTGACCTTTCCCGTGCTGATGCGGTCAAGAGCCTCTACCAGGATATGGCTGCGAGGCATCGTGCCCGTTTCAGGTCGATTCACGTACGCTCACGTTATTGCAAGGCTAGTGGGCACATGGGCTGATTGTTTTAATTAGATCCTCCGTGTCGTCGAGGTCGAGAAGACCGAGGATCTCCGCCGCCCGTACATCAAGCAGCTCCTCGTCCCCAACCTGAAGTTCCCCCTTCCTCATCGTGTGACCAAGTTCCGTTCGACCTTCGTCGCACATCGCCCTGTTACTTTCTAATATGGAGGATCTTAAATGTCGCTTGTTGGAGGGGTGATAAGATTGTAGCGAAACCGATGGTATGCGTACTTATGATATTCCATGTCGATTTCGTACCAAACACGCTTATGCTTTCACCAACACCGAGTTCTCCGTGTTATAAGTATTGTCGCGCAGTGGCCAGCGTGCCCCAATTCTTCAGCTTGTGAGATTTCTAGATGACTTCGAATTGCATGTACACCAACTCGAACTGGTGAGCCCAACTTTCGTAGATGCATTTGTCGTCATGATGTTTTTGACGTTCCAGAAAAGGAAATCCATGTACCTACCCAACCTCATTGTTCTTGACCATGATTGTTAGAATTCCTTATATATCCTTTGGAGATTGGCCCACATGTGACAACCGTCACCCGAGAAACAAAGATGGGCCAGAGACAAGAATTACCGCCGCCTGTTGAACATGGCCCAGCTGTTTATAAAGGACCTTCCAGAAAGTGGGTCGTACTCATTTTTTTCAACCTCCCCCACCATGGAAGAATCCCGCCCTGCTCTGAAATTCGAATATTCTCTTCCTGATGCCGATGCATATTCGTGGAGTGAGTACTCTCCACTTCAACCTTCTCGTACTAATCGCCGATGCCTATGCCTTAGCCTCCACAGCGCTTAGCCTTCTTGCGCGGAAGGACGAGTCCGAAGAGAGACATCCTCGATATCTGGAAGGACTTCAGAAAACGCTTTCGAAGCATCTGCACGAAGACATATCAATCGAAGAGTTCGTTCATCATATTTGGGGTCTATCGTCTGAAAAGGTGGACGCCATTCTTTCGCATGACTGGAAGTTGGCCCCAAGCATTCTCGACCGGTACCAAGCCGCTTTCGACCATAAGGAGCGTGTGTTCCGTCCAAACCTGCACACCGCGTTCCGATCTCTCTCCTCCACCCTGCTCCTGGAGGTCTACGCTCAATTCGAGATGGAGCCTAGGGATATCGACGATAAATTTTGGGACTCAAGGTTTAAGAACGAGATGGAAAGTGTATTTGCGTTGCGCGATCCTGCGTTAGTGCGAGTCTGGAAATCCAGGCATGATGGTCCGCCGGAATGGGAGGCGATAAAGGCGTTCGCGGAATTCAGCACTATCAAGAAGATATCTACCTATCGAAAAGGAGGCCCCACACATCCTGAAGGTGGATACAGGACGGCCGAAAATATGCGATCTTCCCATTGGCATACGCCAAACCAAACTGTTTCTGGTGGATCGACCACCCTTAAACGCCAAAGGTCTGAAGAAGTATTGGACGGCCACAACGATCGCGATTTCCACCGTTCTAAGAGAATCAAGCGAACCAACGATCTCACCGACGACCAAGTGCGCTTCGCCAGCTACGCTGTGGAAGCGCTCTCTCACGTTTGTGATCGTTTATATGTTACTGGTCTCTTTTTCGACGTGGGGAGTGTGTCTCTGTGGTACTTCGACCGCAACGCCGTCATACGAACTATCTCCGTCGACTTTCTGTCAGAAGGCGGGATCAAATACCTCGCTCTTGTCCTCTTTGCATTAAACCAATGTGATATGCAACATGCAGGTTTCAATCCCTTCTTCAAATCTCTCGTTGACCACGGCCGACGCTCCGAGTCGTATTTCGACTTTTTACCACTTAATCGACCGGACGACTACGTCGATGACCTCTGTTTGGTATTTCCGAAAACTCCAAAGGACAAAACCTCCGACACTCGGTTCTTCATAATCAAAGACTGGATCGACGGTTTTAGCGGCGTCATTGGCGACGGCACCAACACCTTGGTCGTCCGCGAGGGGTGGGCAAAGGGCTTCGTGTCTGGTGAATACCAGGTGTTGAAGATGAGCTGGCTACCTATGTCGCAGCCGCATGAAAACGAGCTCGTGTATACCCTCCGCAGACAGGTTTCTGAATGGCGCGATCACCTCCCACAGCTGCACTTTTGCAATGTCTTCTTTGCAAAAGATGTCGGCATTCCTTGGACAAAGCTGGATATTGTACCAGCTTCGAATCGGGTCATTGAGGAGAAGGCTTTGCATGTGTCGGTGATGAAGGATTATAGAACCCTTTGGGAGGTTCGGAGTATCGAGAATTTCAAAGCAGTTTTTCTAGATTGTCTGGAATGTGGGTTTCCCTTGCATCGCTTTATATCATTTCAGAAGCTCAAAGTTCTTATAGGCCATTACCATGCCTATAATACTGGCGGAGTTCTCCATGGCGCCATAAGCGAGAAGAGCTTGATGTGGTGGAAACCAGCCAGCGATGTCGTATACAAGCGCGGTTCCCTTCCTGTGGGGGCCCTCACAAGATGGGAAGTCGGACCTTGTCCTCGAGAAGATTACGACATTCCCAACCCACTTGAAATCGGAGGAGGTGCAGGACCATATGGTTTTCTCGCCACCGAGCTCCTGGCACGAAATACGAAGCACTATTATCGACACGACCTTGAATCGTTCTTCTACTTACTCATCTGGGCCTGCGTACACTACGACCTGAAGGACAAACACCATGATTTGGTAAACCCTTACGAAGATATCAAGGGCTGGTTATACGAGGACACCGCTGAACGCACCAAGGTGAGGCTTATCCACGACTGGGACGCATTCCTGCGCATCGAATCGTTGGTCAAGGCGGATTTCCAGAACTTGTTTTCGGAGTGGGTCGTCCCACTGCGAAAGCTGTTCCAGATGGCGCTCGAGTCGATTCCGGATAACCCAGTGGAGGAGGGGTATGATTTAAGAACTTGTAATGGGATGTTGACGTTTGAAGCGTTTATGGATGCGATCGGGGAGCCTCCAAGGGGGCTGAATCGTCTTCCTATTATCGACAAATCAATACAGGCATTTAATGCTCGTGATTAGAGAATATATTACAGTTTTGTCCCGTTATATTGTATTTATGTGATAATGTTTTCCAATGAACCAATTCTTTGTTTCTTCGTCGAAAAGAGTTCAAAAGACGACGGAGGTTCCATGCTTCGAGATCTTGTTCGTACTCGAAGTGGTTCTTGCTCAATCCGATTAAACACCAGGAGAGATTGAACAAGCAACGGCTGCAAAGCGCCGATCGCCCGGTGAGAAATGACTCGAGTGGGAGGCACTAGTCGCCAGCAATTGTTTAATTACAGTCGTTTACATAACTATGCCCTAATCCTGACTGGAACCTAACTCACTTTAGGCCTTAGCTCTAACCTTAACGCGAACTGGGCCCTAACGCCAACGTCCTAACTTAACGCCCCAAACCGGGCCGGAACCCAATGCGAAAATCATGGCCTTATAGTGGCCATCAACGGCAACATGATGCCGACGACCAACTTCTCCTCCAGCCCATCTTTCGTCTGCTAATCAGCCTCAAATTTGACCAAGGGACCCATTGCAGGAGTTCTTATGCTTTAAAATGCTAACCCGAATGTCCATACGGGTGCGGGATATGCCGTAAGGCACGATCAATTGCCATCAACTGTCACGACTCAACAAAAAATGGGGCGGCAACTAATTATGTACGACTGTAAGTAGAATGAAAAGCACTCGAAAACGCTCGAAATTCCTACCTCTTATTCGGCTACAC
>Ga0307509_10004653_pt1 | contig 19601 bp, 6 predicted proteins | sample 10_EM_MG_FD_202245 | JGI IMG/M metagenome (GOLD analysis project Ga0307509, IMG submission 202245) | Populus trichocarpa ectomycorrhiza microbial communities from riparian zone in the Pacific Northwest, United States - 10_EM | ecosystem: Host-associated > Plants > Roots > Unclassified | place...
TAGAAGACAGTGTTTGGTGCTGGATGACCCCAATATGCCGCCCTACGAGGCGGGGGCTATCCACACAGCACACACACTAGCATGTTTTTTTTAATTATATTTAATAAATGTATTTTACAATAATGCCCTTGAGTGCATTTGAAAAATACAATAAAAACAATATAAAATGATAAAAAAAACCATTAGGTGAGAGTTCAATTGCTTTTGTCTTTAGAGGCATCAATACGAAAAGGCTATCTTGCTCCTAATTTCTGGTTCAAAATTTTAATAGCCAAACAACAATATAATAATAATAATATAATAATAATAATTATACTATTATAACGAATAGTTTTCTATGTCTTGCTACAGTAACTTCTCTTGAAGGTGTAGTTCTTCTCTAATGTGGCTTAGTTTGGTCCTTGAATTGAATTTGTACCTGGCTACATTTTGACTTTGTTTCGGGCTTCAATGTCAGCATCTATATGTTCCACATTAAGTTTTTCATGTCTTGCCCACAGTAACTTCTCCTAAAGGTGTAGTTCTTCTCTAATGTGGCTTAGTTTGGTCCTTGAATTGAATTTGTACCTGGCTACATTTTAAATTTGTTTCGGGTTTCAATACCAGCATCTATATGTTCCACATTAAGTTTTTCATGTCTTGCCCACAATAACTTCTCCTGAAGGTGTAGTTCTTCTCTAATGTGGCTTAGTTTGGTCTTTGAATTGAATTTGTACCTGGCTACATTTTGACTTTGTTTCGGGCTTCAATGCCAGCATCTATATGTTCCATATTAAGTTTTTCATGTCTTGCCCATAGTAACTTCTCCTGAAGGTGTAGTTCTTCTCTAATGTGGCTTAGTTTGGTCCTTGAATTGAATTTGTACCTGGCTACATTTTGACTTTGTTTCGGGCTCCAATGCCAGCATCTATATGTTCCACATTAAGTTTTTCATGTCTTGCCCAAAGTAACTTCTCCTGAAGGTGTAGTTCTTCTCTAACGTGGCTTAGTTTGGTCCTTGAATTGAATTTGTACCTGGCTACATTTTAAATTTGTTTCGGGCTTCAATACTAGCATCTATATGTTCCACATTAAGTTTTTCATGTCTTGCCCATAGTAACTTCTCCTGAAGGTGTAGTTCTTCTCTAATGTGGCTTAGTTTGGTCCTTGAATTGAATTTGTACCTGGCTATATTTTGACTTTGTTTCGGGCTTCAATGCCAACATCTATATGTTCCACATTAAGTTTTTCATGTTTTTCCCAAAGTAACTTCTCCTGAAGGTGTAGTTCTTCTCTAATGTGGCTTAGTTTGGTCCTTGAATTGAATTTGTACCTGGTTACATTTTGACTTTGTTTCGGGCTTCAATGCCAGCATGTATATGTTCCACATTAAGTTTTTCATGTCTTGCCAACAATAACTTCTCTTTAAGATGTAGTTCTTCTCTAATGTGGCTTAATTTGGTACTTGAATTGAATTTGTACTTGGCTACATTTTAACTTTGTTTCGAGCTTCCATGCCAGCATGTATATGTTCCACATTAAGGTTTTCATGTCTTTTTTTTTTAAATGATAATCAAAATGCTTCAAGTCTTGTTTTTTGTCCTGCTACAATTTTTAAATGGGCATCACCTATCGAGTTGCAAACAAACGAACAATTACTTTTTATTTGGTAAACAAAATACATGTCATCACCAACCACTAGACTTCCTTTCCTCCGTACAGAAGTTAAGCTGACAGTGCTTGCAATCTGCCCGTCGGGTACATATAAAGAAGAATTAATGAACAAAAGAATTATCCTCTAATTAATGAGATGATTAAAGAAGAATTAGCGGTATATATAGTTATCGTCACCAAAATGTTGAAAAGGTTTCAACTAGTGACTGAACTAGGTGCAAGAAAGTGGCTGGCATTTCTTGAAAGATTCCTAATTAAGGATTAGAAATAACTAGATAGCTTATTCGTGTTATTGGGTCGGACCAAGATTTTTTAGCATAAAAAAAGATTTTCAAGAGTATGTTTTTAAAAATAAAAATATGTGATTTGAGTTTTGGATTCGATTGGATCCAATAAACTAATTTCATTTAATTACATGATAAAAAAAATAGTTACGGTAAATAAATCAAATAAAAAAGGTGACCACATGATGATCTACACAAAATTTTTTAAAAAACAATTACAATATTTAATTTCCAAACAATCCTATATTAAATAGTGAAATAAAAAAAACTAAAAAAATTGATCTAAACAAATAATATAAGTTAAATGATAAAACAAAAAAAAAATATTAAATCTTACAAAAACAATTTAAAAAATATACCGGAGTTAACCTAAATTCATGTGATTGTGTCCTGTGGCCATTCCCAAATCACTGAAAGAAAGTTCTAATTGATGGCCCATTTGTTAACTTTTGCTTTTGGCATGGATCTTTGTATTTATTTTTCTTGAAACTTTTTAAACAGAGGGGTCTATACTATAAACCCTAGGGCCTTCAGATGCAAACTTGGCCACTCACAAATCGTTGCATCCAGCATTTGATGTTGTAGCCCACCTGCCCTTCTTAGGTCAGTGGATTATCTTTTCGGAAGTCGAGGATTTTAATGGAAGGAAAGATTGCTTTAGTTTCTCTTAATTAGGTGATATTTCTTTAGTCAGGAAACCCAATATTATATTATATATGCTAGCAGTCTGCGAGTTTTTTTCAATTTTTTTTATTAACGTGTATGTTTGGGCTATCTTGCATATATCTGGACTAATCTCACGGGTCATGAAATTAATAATTATATAAGCCTACAGTAACCATCATATTAGCAACCACAAGGTTTGAATATAAGACCATATGGGGAGCAAATCCCTTGATTCCAAGCTCTTATCACTAGATTATCTCTTAGATTTTTTTTTTTTAAAATTTCCTAATCAGGTGATAGCTCTCCTCTTCATTCCTCTTCTTTACGCTACTATAGCTCGCGGAGGCATTCCTCTAACTGAAATCTCCTTCTCTCATCCGTCGTGGTCTTTATCTACAGGAGAAAGAGGGTCACTTCTATGGACAAAGATCTCATGCCAGTCATCCCCCTATCACTACAACCCAATCTGCTCAACTATCAACCACCTCAAAAATTTTCCATAATTAGGTAATATTTCGGTGATATTTATTGGAAGTTTTCCAAGAAATATTGCTTTGATTTCTCTTAATTAGGTGATATTTCTTGGAATTTCTCCCTAATTTTAAAACACTAATTAGAAATGTTTTAATGCTTTTCATTAGTGGTTAATAATATGTTAACACTTACTTTTTAAAATATTTTTTTTTTGAAAATATATCAAAATAATATATATTTTTTATTTTTTAAAATTTATTTTTAAAATCAATATATATTTTTTTAAAGTTTTACCAAATGATTTCTGGGTTGCGTTCCCAAAAGGTATCTTAATTAGTCTTCTTTTAATTAAGTGATATTTTCTTAAAATTCCAAAATTCTTAAATTTTTAAACCCCAGTCCCAAATTTTTATTACATTGTTCTTTTTTCCCCTTTTCTTGTTTTATACAAACATGACTGTACAAGCAAAGAGGTACAATGCCACAATGTGGACATTGTGTGGTTTAATTTGGGCAAGGTAGGTAAGAGTATATGCATAGCTTTTATTATTTTATTCAAGAACGTAGATTAATTAAGTTCAAATATAACTCGTCTTAATTATACTGTATATATGTAACAAGTTCAGTTGACTAAATTATGTCAGCTAAATGCCATTTACACGCACATCACTTTGGATCAAGGTCAAGAATTAATTAACCGATTGATCACTAACAAATTACCAAGTGGGGATATACTCATCAACTGATATTGGACTGGAGTGAGCATATTGGAGATTTTTAGTCAAATCTTTGAGTGATTAGAGGTTGTTAACCTTTCAATCCCATATGAGATCATGCTGTGTAAGAGGAGAGTATTGATATGATGTGCATTTTTACATGTGCATGTTTCTTTGTGCCCACTGGCCTGCGTTTTCGATCAGTTTCTAGATGCTTGCGCAAATCAAATAGATATATAAAGAAATTAAAAAAAGAAGAAGATGATGAATTAATGATGAAAACATCCACCAAAAAACAGCAAATGGCAATACATGCATCTAAACTATTGAAGCAGAAGCTTGATGATGGTGTTAATTAAGCTAGTTCCAATTCCGTACCTCTTATAATTTTGATAAGCGAAGAGCAAAGATGCATTAACAGCTCCCAAGAGACAAAACAAGGCACTTGAAGAGAAAAAAACATGATACAAATTAAGGTTTTGGCAATAACAAAGTGAGGCAGATGCAGTATTTGGGCATATATATATATATATATTGATCCTGTATGTTTACTATGAAATCAAGTCCCAGGTAAGGATATGCTGAGCAGATCTACACTTTACTTGTTCTGCTATACGAAGGAGCAAGAGAGTAGTTAATTGTTGTTCAGAGTTTAGCTGGGCCAAGCAAAATCTACAGAAGAAAAAGAAATGCCTTTCATTAGCTGTGTTAAGGTTGGATTGGTGTTCTTTCCTCTCTACTCTGTGTGGAAAGAAAGGAATCATGCATGGTGATGAAGGCTTAACTGTTAATGCACTAAAGGAGATGATTATGATCGATCAGCTTACTTTATTAAACTTGGAAACTAGTTTTGTGCAAGATGCTTTTCTGACCCACTGTTTATTTATGCCTCGTGTTGAACTGGAACTTTCGGTAATTCCTGATTGAATGATATGTTGAGGTTCTTTTGTATTTAAAAAAAAAATTAAACTTTTTAAGTTTTAAATTAATTTTTAAATGTTTTTGAGTTGTTTGATGTGATAATATCAAAAATAAATTTTAAAAAATAAAAAAATATTATTTTAATATATTTTCAAACAAAAAAATTCATTTAAAAACAACATTTATTATCTTCTTAAATAAACATTAAATATAAAACTTGATTCAAGTTTAGTTTCAGATTGATTAGCTACTAAATTGACTTGTCAGGTCAAATCAGATTTATTAATTTTCTTTTATAAACTGAATATTAAATTCGAGACATATATAATCAGATTAATTTATTATTGAAATAGCTATTCAAATAATAGCTAGAAGAAACACAATAAAATTTAAAAAAAAATTAAAAAAATTTAGAAATAATTTCAATTACAATAAATTAATAACATCAAAATCCAAGTTCGTTTCTTACACGTTTTTTATTTATGTTTATCCAAAAAAAAAAAAACACTTTCAACGCTGCAAATAAAGTCAGCCTCGTTAATCTGTATCGAACAAAACAGATGTTGAAAAATCAAGCTAAAAACTCCATCCTAATACACTGTTTCAGAGTTAAATTGTATTGGGTAGCTATAAGTCCTGTCAAGATCATCATGTCGATTTCCACAGGTTACGTCAGATTATAAAACTATATCTTCGATGGCATTATTGGAGCTTGTAAAGTTATGCGTGTACTGCAATCCCTCGCATATTTCTAATAACCAAATAAATAAATAAATGACCAAAACTTCCGAAATTTAGGTTTCTGCACGCCCCAAATCAATTTTTATTGCTGATTAGTGCCAGGATATCCCATACGTGAAGAAGGCACAAAGCTACTGCTCCCAGAGATTTATTATATGCATGTTAGGATGAAGTTCAATATCAATCCCATAAATATTTAAAGACATGATACCGAACTGAAACTGAGTTAAAGCGTCAAGAATTCATCAAACATCGGTCAGTATGTTACCAATAAATTGAAAATGAAGAAAGATGTTTTCAATACAATCCAATCAAGTTGTTGATGGAGGTAGAAACACACACACAAACGTAAGATCTTATAAAATATATCCATGATAATATCAAAATATTAAAGAACCACCTTTCGTATCATTAAGAAATATAAAGTTATAACCCTGAGAGGTAGCTCAACTGGTCAGATTTTGAGTTTGTTCTTCAATAATCACGAGTTCGAGTCATCTCAGAGCTATTAGAGGTTTACATGATCGTTAACTTCAGGACCATTGATATAAGTTGAGGTGCGCGCAAGCTGGACCGCATATCGACATTAATAAAAAAAATATAGTTATTTTGTTTTATTATTTATTAAGAGTAGAATAATATCTTTAATTAGTTTTCTTTGTTTTAACCTCTATATAGTTTTTTTGTATTTAGGTTAAGTTGATCTTTGTTTTTACTAATTCATTACTGTTAAATAATAATATAAATCATTATCTTAGGGCTTTACCTAACAGCTTAAGCTATTGGGTTAAGATAGTTTTTTGACATGGTATCAAAGCCTTAATGACCAAGCGGTCACGAGTTCGAATCTCATCATCCCTGTTTATTTGATAAAAATTAAGCACAAGATAGTGTGAGTCTGTGCAAGTTTCAAGTGTAATAGGCTTTCACTTAAAGGGGTGTGTTAGAGAATAATATAAATTATATATTAGAATCTTACCTAACAGTTTAAGTTATTAGGTTAATTAAATTAGTTCTTTGACAATTACGTTATACAATATCTATGATACTCTAACTTCTTTTTTTTTGGATTATTTAACACGTATATCTTAGTTATTTGGTTTTAGAAAAAACTGGATTAATTCATTAATGCTAAATCATTTGGTGATCATAGCAGTTCTCATGTCATATGTAAAAATAACTATGCATCCTAACAAGCTAAATATATATTGAAACCTAAATTTCCCTTCTGTTACATTCCATGTCAAGAACGTCCAACTTCCAACTGATGCCATGCAAACTCCATGCATGTTAAAATAAATTACAATGTTGATTATAGTTTCACAAGTTTTTCAATCTAGGGATCATAGAAATTACATGTATTTGTAAACTAAGTACTGATAAGAAAAAGCCATGCCAGAATTCCTTATACAGAACTCAACTGATCAGAACTCCTTAGATCACAACTTTTTTTTTTTCCTTGTTCACGAAAAAGCAACAATATATACACTAAAATCGCTTCGGATAGAGAAGATGAAGTACTAATTAACAATATATATATTATTGTATGCTAATTTTTTGCAATCAGCACATACCAATAATATTCTGAAATGGTATATATGTATGGACTCGCACTCTATAGATGATGGTGTGGTTTTACGTACATGTGCTAGGACGGTAAACAACAAAGGTAGATGATCTTGACATTTAATTTAGATTAGCAACTTCCATAAAACTTCGTCTCTCTATGCATAGAGCTTTCTTATGTATATGAAATATTCCCTACATATGCTACGTACGTACATGTTTCTCCCCTTAAATATTACTTGAGTCAATGCAGTTGTAGGATACAAGACCGAGTAACTAATTAGGTGTATGATTACTGTGCATTTGTTGGTCACTCATTTGACACACCACCAAGCTGTGCTATGAAGATCTTCAAGCTGAGAAAAAATCAATGAATGGAACGCCAGCCTTGCTCTGATGTTCCAATATGACTTCCCGCTGATCTACCTCTTCATCCTCTCTTCTTGCATTGTCTATCACTTCACTTTTATTGGAGTCCGTGTTTACTTGGAGAAAATCGTAAAACTCAATGGGCCGATTTTGATCTGCAATTGCCATGTATGCAAGGAACATGAGCAATAAGAGCTAAGAAATTATTATCAATATTATTGTAAAACTAGAACTCGAACTGTATATATATAGTACATCACCATGATGCTAGCTCGATATATATTCTAGTTACCTTCACAATTACTTGGATCGTCATTGTAGAACTCTTTCCAAAAGGCCGGTAAGTAGCTGTGAGTGATCAAAGGATATTGGCCGAATTTCTCACAATACTTCTTGACAAATGAAGAAAAGCTCCTCGTCTCACAATTTATCTGCATGTCTTGTTTTGAAGAGAATTTTTGCTGGTTTACCAAAGCTTGAGCAGTTCTTTTTGCATGAAGCCTAGACCTTTCTCTATATCTTCTTGCCATGATGACATGCCAATGATTCTTCACTGCATTATCGGTGCGACCTGGGAAAAGCCTTGCAATAACTGCCCATCTATTCCCATGGATCCGGTGAGAAGCAAGAAGTCTTTCTTCTTCCTCTTCGGTAAAAGGACTTCTATTGATTCTTGGATCCAACTGATTAAACCATCTCAACCTACAACTCTTCCCTGATTCAATTTGTTCAAACTTCGTTTTGTTAGTTATTAGTCACAGTCATAGTTAGCTTCCCTTCTAATTTCCATTAGTTTTAAGTATATCTCAACTTTTGTATACAGTACCAAACCCTAGTTGTTTCTAAATAACAACATAAAAAAAATATTGAAATGAAAATATTTGTGAGGATACAAATTAGTTTCTCTTTAGGTTTAAATTTTCACCTGATCTTCCATGAAGCTTTTCGGCGATCGCGTTCCAATTATGAGGACCATACTTCTCAACCAACTCCTTAAGCTTCTCATCTTCAGCAGGCCTCCAATGGCCTCTAGTACACATTTTTTTTAATCTTCTAAATACAACAATCAAAGAATCCAATCCCAAGAACCAAAAACACGATATTTCTATAGTACTTGAATATATGAACCCTAGCTATAGCTATAGCACTACTTCAATTCAAGAACAAGAGTTCTTCATACCTTCAATTCTTGTACCTTCTTCTTGCTAAAGCAAAGAAGAGCTAGCAAAGCATATATATGTAACTACAGGGAGAGAGGAAGAGAGAGAGAGAGAGAGATGGTTAATTGTTTAGCTAGAATACCTAAATACAGGGCAAAGAAGATGATTGGAGAGATGAAGGAGATCGATGCCAAAGAGAATATAAGGAGGTATATAGAGGGAGGAGAGAAGTGTTTTCGATCCGTTAGAGAGTAGGAAGGTTTGGGCAGACCTCTACCAGCGATTGATGCAACATCTAGGCTAACAAACGTTTATAAGTAATCATCTATACGCATATCTCTCTCTGTGTGTGAGAGAGGGTGGTGAGGTTGCTTGGTGGGGTGAATTTCGTTCTGCTTTCAACATCTTCCCAAGTTTCTAACCTACAACGTCTACTTATAACCCACCTAGCTTTTCTTTTTAATTCTCTAATTTATTATTATATATACACAGTACTTCTAGCTATAGAACATCTAGCTAGTAAATGAAATGAAAACAAAAAAAAAACCTGCTTGTTAATTTTATGAAGATACAATGCTCCTATCACTAAACAGAAATTTAGTTAACCCTAATGGGAATACTGAATCATCCAAAACCCTAGCCACCTAGCTAGAAAAAGGGAGTTGGGTTAATTATAAGTAATTAAAAGTTGATTATGCAATGTACTTTGGGATATACAGAAGAGGTTGGTAATCTTGTTATAGATTTTGATAATGTTCGTTAATATGCTATTTATTTAGGGCGTTTCGGGTTTTGATCACTTTTCAGACCTAATTAACTAACATTTTAGCTTTACAAACTTGAGAAAGGTGCATGTGGAGAGTTAGACTAAGGCATCCATCATTAATTAACTATATATTCTTTTGAATCAAACATATTCTGGTCTTTCCTTTCTAATATTAGAATGGTATTAATCAATTAATTTCAAATAAAATCCATCCTAACCTTATAATGGGATGGTCGGTCTCTAATGTATATGCCCTGCAAATTATCTAATTTCTATATTTGGTACGTAGAATGAATATATATATATAGTGGTTTTATTTCAAGAGAAAAAAAGGCTTTTTTTGCCTATTATATTTATAATATAAATTTATATACACCATGTTTCATAATATATCAAGATATTCTTGTTCCTCATAGGTATCTTATTAATCTTTCCTTTCTTTAATTCTTTTTTCCAGAACATTACCTTTCTTTTTTTGGTTTTGCTCATCCAATCATGCATGAATAATGGTTTTGTTTTTAGTAATATGCGTGTACAATGGTTAATTGATGTGTGAATATGTATAAATTAAAAATAAGAAGAAATTAAAAAATAGCATTTAAAATTATAGCTTGTACATAGGAACAAATATGATATAATAAATAGTAGTTCCTATTTTTTAAGTGAGGTAACAATAGGTAAATTCTACTAGTCAACTAAAATATTTCTTTAATTATTATCAGCCAACTATTAGTTTGGAAGAGCTACTGGATAGTTAGATGAAAAAAAAGATTAGTAATATGTTATTGAAGAGTTAAAATTATACATGAAAGTTAGAAATAATATTTATGTAATTATCATAAACTTATTTATGTAATTGTCAAAAATTTATTTTGAATTTTTGGATGATTCTCTATTTCTTAATCAATGAAAATTTCTAGAGCTATATATTTTCAAATATTAACATTCAATATTAGATCTATTGGAAATGAGACTTTGTAATATATTATTGACTTGTGTTATTTTTTTAACCATTTTTTTCTAATTGATTTTTTTATTTTATTTTTTAATATTGGGTTGATTGAAAATTAATTTTTATAATTATCATTTCTATTTCCTTTCTATGAGGTTATCCTGATTTCATAACCTAGCTTATGGGTCCGATAGGTTGACTTAAGTTGACTATATTCATTTTTTATACATTTTTTAATTGAATATCTTTTTTATTGAGCTTTGTAATTATTTTTATTGATTTCTATGAGGTTATCCCGATCTCATGATCTAGGTTAGGGGTTTGGTAGGTTGATTCGGATTGAGTTGGTTTATTTTTTTTTCAATTTTACCCTCCAATACCTTAATTTATTAGATTTGTTGGAAATTGATTTTATAATTTTTTTTATGAAGTTATCCCAGTTTTATGACACAGGTCGCGAGTTTAATAGGTTAGCCCATGTTTACTTAAATTGTTTTTATATCTTTTTTTTTTAATTTTTTTTTCTAATTCCATCCTTCAATATTAAGTTGGTTAGAAATTGAGTTTCATGTTTTTTTTTTCTATTTACTCTTTATGGAGTTATTCTAATCTCATAACATATAATATTGTAGGTTTGACAGGTTAACTCGGGTTGACTCGGATAAGTTTTTATTTTTTTTCAATTTCATCCTTAACATTGGGTTGACAAGGAATTGACTTTCATAATTTATTTTAAATAACTTTTTATATAATTATCATGGTCTCATGACCTGTGTCGAAGATTTGATAGGTTAACCCATATAAATATAATATGTTGATATCTTAATATTTTTTAAAATGACATTTAATATGTCTCCGTAATAATTGTTTAAAAAATATTATTTAATATACATTATATTTTGCTTTCATAATTAATTTTTTTATTTGAAAATAAATTAACAACACTTAGATATTTTTTTATGTTCAAAAAATTAATCTAACCTCCCGTGATCACATACTAATGATCTAATATATAACTACTACTAAACATAACCCCCCCTGTGAGATGCTAAAATCCATTTTCTGATGATAATAATCCCAAGAGTTAAGAAACCTAATATCCAAAACAAGTTTACCGAGAATGAGGTGGAATCTTGAGCTTGACTTGATGAAGAGGAGCCTTGTAATTTTTTTTTTTTTCAATCTTCAATATCCCTTGTTGTTAAGAATTGTACTACAAGATCATGTTAGCATTATGCCTTCATTTCAAATTAAAATTCAGTTAGCAATATTTAATAAGGGCATGAGTCTTCTGTTGACTGTTGGCCTACCGTTCTCCAGGTAGGAGAATTGCTTGTTAAAAAAGTACCGAGGGAAAGCCATCTCCCATCTTTCACCCACCATTATGTCATGAGGAAAACCCCTTCCCAAGAGATTGGTGACTCTCATCTCATCTACTAACTCAGCCGTTTTCTTTCTTCACCAGCGACAAACTCCTCTCTCTCCCTCTCCCTCTCCCTCTCCCTCTCCCTCTCTAGCTAGTTCATTTTCTGTCTTCTGACCTTGAGAAATTTAATGTGGAATCCCTAGGAACTCACAAAACCATCCAAATGGATCAAAATCGTAGTAAGGGGGTTCTAGAGTCTACAAGTCCAGGTCCATGTTTGTATGGCATCACCGATGTGGAAAACGTTTTCTGACACTAAACTGTTTCATGAATAGAGACATCTTTCTTGACTGTTCGTTCACCAGTTTTACCTACTCACTCTTTTTTGCCATTACGGATTTTCCTTGTTACCAAGAGTTAGTTTTGTCTACGAGGGAACTTGAAATTTTCTTACACTTTGCATGCTAACAAGAACTCCCAACTATACAACTCTCTTGTCGCAGCAGTCTCTAACAAGAAAGAGGAATTCATTCAACTCCAAAAGAAAACTCAATGAATATATTCTTTTCTAGTTATAACTAGATTATTGATCCGCGTTACGCTGCGGGGTGGATCAAAATTTTTGTTTTTTAACATAAAAAATATATGTGTTGTTAATGTTTTTTCTAGTAGAAAAAAAAATTTAAACTGTTTGGAAATTGATATGATGTGACTCGGTCATTTTGACGGGTCCAAAGATAACCTGGATGACTGGTAAAATCATAGTTTAAGTCAAAATAAATATTTAAGATGAGATTTTTTTAATAAACATCGAGATGACAACATATTAGATTAATTCGGGTTAACCTGTCAATCCACATACCAAGTTATGAGATCATGATAACCCCATAAAAACCAAATCAAAATAAATTGCAAAATTCAATTTCCAATAAACTCAATAGTGAATGATGAAACTGAAAAAATATAATTAAAAAAAACTTGTGTCAACCCTAGTTAATCTGTCAAACCCGCGACTCGAGTCATGAGACCATGATAACCCAACAAAAAACAAATTAAAATAAATTATGAAACTCAATTTTTGATCAACCCAATGTTAAAAGATGAAATTGAAAAAAAATCGATTAAAAAAAAATACAAAAAACAACTCTAGTCAACTAGGTTTAACCCACCAAACTCGTGACCTGAGTCATGATATGAATATAACCTCATAAAAAAAAGATCGAAACAAATTACGAAACTTAATTTTCAATCAATCTAATATTGAATAATGAAATTGAGAAAAAAAGAAGTCAATTGAGTTAATCTATTAAACTCGCGGTTTGGATTATGAGTCTTAGATAGTCTCATAAAAAGTAAATTGAAAAAAATTATAAAACTCAATTTTAGTAAATCTAATGTTAAAAGATAAAATTAAAATTAAAAAAAAAACTATTCAAGTAAATAGTGTTATGCGAGTGGCGATATAATAAAAACCCTTCTCCTTAAGTATATATATTTTTTGGTTAAATTCTTCGTTATGGAAAGACCGACCTTCCCAAGTTGGTTACCAAATCAAACCCTGTGACAAGATGCTAAGCTATTTCGTTACTTGCTTTGGACATCAAATAATCAGGTTGAATATCTAGGGTGTTCATGTGAAGAATGTTGTAATATAGGACATCTAATTGATGGAAACTTCACACTTTTCTGGTTTTTTTTTGGCTAATTATCGCAGACCTCTCAATTTGGGTTATTGATGAAAACAAGATCAAGGCCGTTGGATCTTTCCTTGTCTGATATTATCACTATTAGTAATATGATTTGAGACCTCATTTCCCTAATGTGAGGTTAACGGTTTCTAGGGTTACAAGTCATCTTTGAACTGCTCAACTATAAAAACTGCCAATAGCCAGCTTCCGAACAACTTTAAGAGGTTTTCTGCTGTTTCTTCAGCTTCACACAAGAACAGTACACCTACCAGCCAATGCCAAACAATGTATTACAAACATCCGTTCTGCTAAAATTTTCTCCCTTCTGTTCATCTTACTCCTTTCATTATCATTTGTTTCCTCCTCCACCACCATCTTCAGTGCTTGAGAGCATATTATAATAAGACAAGATTTATTGAAGAAGAAAGGCTTGTTTCGTTGATGAAAGCATAGTTATAAGATTCAAACATGCTAATCTACAACTTGGCCGAAGCCTAATCAATAAAAAAAACTCTTCAAGTTCTTTTTTTTTAAAAAAAAAAGAAAAAAAAACTTGAATTGACCATATAAAAAACTTGATTAACCCACGACTCAAGTCTTGAGCCAGGTTCATCCCATACCAGGTCTTATCACTGTCGATGATAGTAGAAGCAGCATGAGAAAATGCAACTTTGAGTACAACTTACTTCTGAACTTATGGGTATTAGGTAGAAGAGATGGATGTAAATATCAAACTGTTGGACTGTATACATTCCTTTAAATTAATTTGTACACTAACCTTGATGGAATATAACACCTTTGCATTCTCTAATAAAAACCACATGCCTCAAGGACAAGGATCAAAGGATATCGTCACATGTTCTGTTAGATTCCAAGAACAAAAATCATCTGGTAGTGTTTCATCTGCTACTCGAGCTGTAATCTAACCAACAAGAAGGTGTATTTTGAAGGTCATATTTGCAAAAAGGAACACAAGCCTCCATCCAATAAGGTATTTTTAAATAATATACAGAGTTCCCACTATGATTAATCTTCGCGTAATATGGAAGAAAACTTACGCACTATGAAGTAGGAAAGCCTATCAACAGCATAAAGAACAAAAGCACTGAAACCATGTCTTTCGGCTCAAGTGTTGATTGACGCAATAAACTCAAAAAGTCTGGGATGATTGCAGCATTTTGTCATGTTTAAATTTGACCCGGAAGTTTATATCCATAGAACCCTCTCTAGCTGGGAAGATCATGAGGGAGAAGCATCAGCAATCTTCAACACTACTTGCGAGTGCGGCCGCAATCACTGCACAAGCCACTTAAATGACGACACATTCACTCTCGTTTAGCAATTTTCAAGCTCGGAGTTCGTATTGTCAAAATCTACGACAGTTTATTCCACAAAACTTTGAAATTATCACGTAAGGTCTGCTTGTGGACAAAGGAATATCTTAAAGTCTATCATTCGTCACAATGTCTGAGATTGATGCATTTCAGTCAAATATCAATGATGCAAAATGTAAAGTGAAGTGCTACAACTGAAACTCCTATCGATGCATAAGAACTTCACCTATGGTAGTCGATGATTTATAATTAAGGATTGGAAGGCAATTTGAATTCTCTTCAGATAGATTATTTTCCATTCACTTGCTGAATGCCTTTCCGCTCATAAATGATACGGTTAAGATAAGCGCAATCCTTTAGCTTTGCCTTCCATTTCTTAATTTACTGTGCAGCCAGAGGATTATAAAAGAACTTTTTGTCCAGCATCTGACGTCTTTAAGTTCCAATCTAATTCTAAGATGACAATAAAGAAAAGAAGAACTTGGTAGTGCAAGGACGATAACATTTCAAGACAACAAGTTTTGCTCAAGAAGAACTTGGCGTTCAGAATTGGTTTATTGAGCTTTTTATATTGTTTATTATTTGTTTTCACATAAAAATAAAATAAAAATTGAGTTTTTAGGTTACAAAAATCAGAGCTAGACTTTATCTATGACCATAAAAACAAATAGGCAGGCCGATATCTCCAAGACTTTTTTGTTGGGCCAAATATGAGGCTACACTTAGCCTCATTCTATGTTTGTTTTTTTTAATCAAGAATTTTTTCTTTTAGGTTTTGATTTTTATGCCTGTAAATTAAATATTTAAAATGATAATTAATTAAATTATTATTGAGTTTTAGTATATTTATTAAATAATATTATAGGTTATTATGAAAATATTTAAATTTTATTTTTTAATTATTATACACCTAATATGCAAATAAAATAAAACATTTGCTCATGATTGCTCAATAAAAATGCATTATTTTGTTATTTTTAATAGGCTTCTTACTTGTTTTATTGCATTAATTGATTTTATTTTGTCATTTTCAACTTAAAAATATTGAGGTATTATTTTAATATTTTTTTACTACAACTTGTATTTTGAAATTAGGTTTTTATCTAAAAAATAGTGATTGCGATTAAAAAAACATGATTTATTTAATAAAATAAAAAGATGCATTAAAATAAAAATGAGGTTTAGATTAAAAAAAATGTTTTTCACTATAGTAATTTGATGAGGGGGTGTTTTTCGAATAAAAATATATTAAAATAATATATTTTTTTAAATTTATTTTTAATTTTTAATATCGGTACATTAAAATTATAGATAAAACACTAATTTAATATCTTTTTAAATATAAAATACTTTAAAAAATAAATTTAACTAGAAAAACCAAAACTCGGGCAACTATTATAACAATTTTTTTAAACAACGCTCAGCACCCAGGCTATTAACCAGTAAAATTACTATACAAATATAGACATGGCTTAATGATCAAATAATTGGGCCCAAACAGAGTCCAGAAAATTGGAGGCCCAATAACATTACCCCGACCCGGTTTAATTAAGATATCAATAATAATAACCCTAATAGATACAGCCTTCGCAGCTCTCTCTACCAGACTATACTTGGAAGCCGTAAGAGAGGAGAAGAGGCTCAAGAGAGGCGCAGCTCAGCAGAGTTACTGACCTTTTCAACTTTACGTTTGCAAAATGGTTAGCTGTTTTTTATTTTTTTAAAATTCAACGTTTAAGTTATGTGCTCTTTGGTTTTGGTTTTGTTGTTGGATTAGCTAGCTCATAGGATTTCATCTTGTCTCAGTGATGCTTAATCGTGTTGTGTAGTTGACGTCTTAAAAGAAAACATGGGCTTACATTGTTTCTTGTTGGTTTTGATATCGTTGAATTTGGGGGATATGATTGTTACTTTGTTTTGCACAATGAAGTGAAAATTGTATTTACTGTTCTCGTTTGTGTGTTAGTGATGATTGCTAAATTTGGCCCCTTTTTTTGTTTATTTTCTGTAAGATCTCGTGAATGATTTTTCTAATTTGGATTTTCAATTGAAGCCTTTTTATTTATTTATTACTACACCTTTGTGTAAGTCTTTGTTCATTTGTTTCCCTTCATCTTCCTTCTGTGTGTCTTGCTGTTGTTTTAACCTGTGCATGATTTAACGATAGCATCTACATGTTTGTAGAATTTTCAGGTGTTTTTCTCATCACTCTTGTTTAATTGGATGCTGCTTTTATGGTGAATTACAGGCTAGAGGGTTGAAGAAACACTTGAAGAGGCTCAATGCTCCTAAACATTGGATGCTTGACAAACTTGGTGGTGCATTTGTATGTTTGCAATCTCTGACCCTATGCTGCAATGTCAATTTTTTTTATTACCTGTACTAGCTTCTTTCTTGTTCTTCTTTGCTGATTGTGATTAGTTTTATTTTGTGTTGTATAGGCACCCAAGCCCTCATCTGGACCCCACAAATCTAGGGAATGCTTGCCTCTGATTCTTATTCTGCGAAACAGGCTGAAATATGCTTTGACATACCGTGAAGTGATTGCTATTTTGATGCAGAGACATGTCCTTGTTGATGGGAAGGTCAGGACAGATAAAACTTACCCATCTGGTTTCATGGGTATGTGCAATTCTGGCTTAACTCCTACAACTTTTATGATTTTTTTTTAACGTGGATCGTCTAGATGGGAGTAGGATTTTGTACTTTTCAATGCTTTGGTATTGGTTGTAGATGGTTAAATAGGAAGTTTTTATTATTACTATCTCTGGCTCAAAATAATGGATGAACTTGCTGTTATTTTGATTTTCACATCTCTTGATTAAGGATATGAGGCCTTCAATACAGCAAAAATAGTTGTTGGCAAGTGCTCATATGTGTGATAGGTAGGCTATTAGAGTCCCTGGCTGCCAGAAGTTAATACTTGTTTTAAGTGGTCACTTTGTGTGATAGGATATGAGAGCTCTTGTCTTCTGTTGTGCTTGATTGGAAGTGCTTGTTATGTGTGATATACTATTAGAGTTTCTGTCCCTTTTCACTTATATGATCATTTCTTTTTCATTTTTTCCCTCAAATTCCATAATCTTCATTTGGTTGCTTACTATGTTTTGCTTCCGTTACAGATGTTGTGTCAATCCCAAAGACAAATGAGAGCTTCCGTCTCCTCTATGACACCAAAGGCCGCTTCCGGCTCCACTCACTCAGAGATGATGAGGCCAAGGTTTGTGATACTTTTGGCTACGTGGTTTTGTTTATTTTTTTTTGTGATTTTTTTCTGTTGTTTTTCTGGACCATCCACTAATTTGATATATATGAATTGCATTTTTTTATTTCATGTCTTAGAGTGGAATCACCTCAGATAATGATTCCTTTTTTTGTTTAATGCCTTCGCAGTTTAAGCTTTGCAAAGTTCGGTCTATTCAGTTTGGGCAGAAAGGAATCCCTTACCTGAACACCTATGATGGGCGCACCATCCGCTACCCAGATCCCCTCATCAAGGCCAATGACACCATCAAGCTGGACCTAGAGAACAACAAAATAGTTGACTTCATCAAGTTTGATGTGGGAAATGTTGTCATGGTCACTGGAGGAAGGAACAGAGGCCGAGTTGGAGTAATCAAGAACAGGGAGAAGCATAAGGGCAGCTTTGAGACAATCCATGTCCAAGATGCCACTGGCCATGAGTTTGCCACCCGCTTGGGCAATGTGTTCACCATTGGAAAGGGCACCAAGCCATGGATTTCTCTTCCCAAGGGTAAGGGTATCAAGTTGTCTATCATTGAGGAGGCTAGAAAGAGGCTTGCAGCATCCCAAGCTACTGCATGAAGTTCATGATTTTTCCTTGAATTCCGGGGTCAGTTGTGTTTTGTTATCGTAATTTTGTACTCAACTTTGAACAATGTTTGTTTTTAAAGACAATTCTAGGGATTCCAATGCCAGGATTGGTTGCAAAGCGCAATGTCATTAGTAGATTAAAAGGCGTTACATTGAAAGCGATATAAATTGTGGGGGAAAAAAAAACAAGAAAGCGATGCAAAGACAGCCCAAAAAAATCGAAGGATATCATAGCTATTAAATCTTGGCTTGATTTGATGAGTTGATAGAGCTTGATTTGAGTTGGTTTTTAAGTTGAATTAGAAAAAAATATTAACTTGGTAAAATTTGATTAATCTAATTGAGTTTTAATGATTTTGTTGACCTCATCAAATTTATTTAAAGCTAGATTAGATTTTTGGTCAAATTCGACAATCCTGACTTGAACTAGGGGAATTTCCGGCTATAGTAACAATACTAGATAGTGGCGTGTGTTTACCCGGTCGTGGGCATGGTTAATTTTTTTTTTCTAATGTAAAAAAATGATGTTTCATCTTAGAATAATTTGAGTGATCTTGAGATATAAAATTAAGATAATTCTATATAAAAAAAAATCACACAATTTAAGGTTTAATAATTTAATATTAAATAATAAAATTAAAAAAATAATTAATTTTTAAAAATAAATGTTAGAAAAATATGTGTGTTAACCTAAGTTAACTTGACTAATCTACTATGTGTGATTTCAGATCAGGATAAAAAATTAAATTTTAAAAAAAAATATGAAAAAAAAAATTAAAGTTAAATCAATAAAAAAAGTTGAAGAGAAACCCAAGTCAATCAGGGTTAACTTGACTAACCCGTACTCGGGATAACCCAACAAAAAAAAAAAGCGAAGAAATCACAAAACTCAATGACCAATAATTTAATGCCAAAGGATGGAAGTAAAAAAAAAAATCAATTTCTTAAAACATATTGAGAAAAAAACCATGAGTCAACCCAGATAAACTCGACTAACCTATTACCCGAGATATAAGATCGAGATAACCCCACAAAAAAGAAATAGGAACAAATCATGAAGCTTAAGGCCAATAACCCAATGTCGAATTATATATATATATATATATATATA
>Ga0307509_10004654_pt1 | contig 19600 bp, 24 predicted proteins | sample 10_EM_MG_FD_202245 | JGI IMG/M metagenome (GOLD analysis project Ga0307509, IMG submission 202245) | Populus trichocarpa ectomycorrhiza microbial communities from riparian zone in the Pacific Northwest, United States - 10_EM | ecosystem: Host-associated > Plants > Roots > Unclassified | place...
CCATCGGCCCGACCTCCCAGCAAACCTTGTTCGGAAACCTTGGTGTTCCCTGCCCCTAGCGTGGAAATGGATGCACCACTTCCGTGCGGGGGATCTCGATGCCTTGCTGGTATGCCATTTCGTACACAACGGTGGTGGTAGGAAAATCCCGACCTGGGAGAGCGCCCAGCTGGAAAACGCCAATATCGAAAACCAAGGCGAGGGAAAAGGTATAAAAGGAGAAATCGCGAGGACCCCATTGGAGCCTGCTGGGCGTCTGCGAAAGGGCGCATCGACGCGCACGATATCGCACGCCGATCTGTTATTGCACAGCCATCTACCATCGTAGAACCGTTTGCGCCGGCCCAACACCCGACATGGACATACGAAATTCGTTCTCTAAATTGAAGAAGAAAGTTAAACGCCTGGGGAACAAACAGAAACTGGGCAGAACCGGGGCCGATGTTGATGGAGAGAGCGCCAACCCAACGAATCCGCCCCCGCGACCAGGGCCCCATGTTGTGGCGGACGGTGGGGGTGGGAAGGGGGCCGACGTAGACGGACAACAAGCCAGTTCAACAGATCAACCTCCACAACCAAATGACCCAGAGCCGGTGCCAGCAAACATGGTCGAAACCGACCAAGGAGGGGGAGAGGCGGATACCGATGGAAAGAAAGTTAGCCCGATGTACTTGCCCCCACATTCAGACGTTGAGCCTGAGGTCGGGGTGGGAAGCGGGTACTGTCGAGATGGAAATCGGGCCGATGGCGGAGAGGGCGGAGAATTTTATTCCCATTCATCCACTCCTTCGATCCCGCACTGTGGGGAAGAAGACGAGCAACCTTATTCCCGTTCATACACTCCTTCAATCCCTCAAAGCGAGGAAGAAGGCGATCGATTTTATTTCCATTCGTACACCCCTCTGATCCCGCACGGTGGGGAAGAAGACGAGCAACTCTATCCCCGCTCATACAATCCCTCAATCCCGCACAGTGGGGGGGAAGACGGGGGGTTTCATTCCCGTTCATACACTCCTTCGGTGTCACGCGGTGGGGAAGGAAGCGAGCGACCTTATCCCCGTTCATACACTCCTTCGATCCCGCGCAGTGGGGAAGAAGACGGGCAACTTTATCCCCGTTCATACACTCCTTCAATCCCGCAAAGTGTGGAGGAAGGTGAACAATTTTGTTCCCGTTCATACCCTCCTTCAGTGCTATACAGTTGGGAATCCAATGGTATGCTGACATGGTTACATGGTTGTTTAAGTTGCTTCCCTCATCACTCCCTCAGGCAACTTAGGCACTACTGTTCCTGATGAGAGTGCTGAACTGAGCGCTGCTGCAAATGGAACCACACCAGGCAGGGGGTCCACTACAACTGTTGGATTACTCTGCGCAGTGAGAGACTCTGCAAATGACTTTGGCCCACTCAAGTCCATTGCTGGAGAACTCTGCCTTGTCCTAGGAAATTGCAAGGTATGGCTTCCCTCCCATGAGTTTGCCTCACAATGCTTAAGTTATCCCAGCAATCAGAGGTGGATGAACAAGCCATAGAGTTATTGGCACCCCGACTCAGGGTTCTCTTTGAATCACTCTGTGCACCAATTCCTCTGGATGATATTGAAGAGGAAGAGAGGGAGAGAGAACTGAAACAGTGAGCCTGCAATCTCCAGGGTCGGGTGTTGAGTCTGACATGGGATGACCAGAAAACTGGAAAATATTTACCAGGGACTAACCTTACCAGCAGAACAAGGGGAAGTCACAAGTTTCCTGGCCAACACTGAGAATGCCCAAAGGATTAACAGCCTGGTAGAGGCTATTTGTGAAGCAATGATGGAATATCAGGTTCACATAGTGACTGCTCATTTTTCTACCATGTCTGACCTTTGTATTAGATGTCATTACAACAAGATATCTATAACAAGAGTTGCCAACTCATTGTGAATCACCTCCTTCCCTTCTGTTTTTATGGGCTAACCAATATACAGGAACCAGCAGACATTGCCCTTCTCAAAGGAATGCCCCATACTGCAGATGCCAGTTACCTCAGTGGAAACAGGCAGGGGTGCCTAAGGGGAACAAGGAAAGAGGTCCTCTGGGAGATTGAACATTGAGTGGCTGGTGAACAGGAGCAGATTTTCTGGTTGAATGGCCTGGCTGGGACTGGAAAATCAACCATTGCCCAGACATTTGCTGAGAGGATGTTTGCAGATGGAAAGCTTGGGGCTAGCTTTTTTTGTTCACGAGACTCTGTGGACAGGAGCAATCTTCAAGCAATCTTCACAACACTTGCCTTCCAGCTTGCCTACCGGTATCCATTTTTCCGGCATAGGTTACTCCAGGTCCTGAAGGCATGCCCAGATGTTGCAAGGGAATCCCTCTGTTCACAGATGAAGAAACTCATTGTTGGCCCCCTCAAAGCTGGTGCCATTCCAACCCTCATAATCATTGATGCTCTTGATGAATGCAAAGATGAAGAACCTGCATCTGCCATCCTCTCAATACTTGCCAGACATGTGAATGAGATCCCCAGGGTCAAGTTCTTTATCACTGGCCGGCCTGAGCCCAGAATTCGTACTGGGTTCCGCTTGAAGTCACTCCTCCCCATTACAGAAGTTCTCAAGCTCCATGAGGTCAAGCCTGAGACAGTAAACAGGGACATCAAGCTCTTCTTCCAAACACAGTTCACAGAGCTTGCCCAAAGGCGAAGTGACTGTGACTTGACAGAAGATTGGCCAAGTTCATCTGAAATTGACATTCTCTGTGAAAAGGCAGCAGGATTCTTCATTTATGCTTCAACAGTTGTCAAATTTGTCACATCTAGCAACTCCCCACCTGGTGAACAGCTAAATGTGATCACCTCATTTCCACAAAGCACTGCTCATAAATGGAGTTCTGGGATTGACATCCTTTACACCCAAGTTTTGGGGCAGGCAGCCAATGATGTAGATGTTGATAAGGAGAAGCTTGACTCTCATTTCAGGACTGTAATTGGGGCAGTGGTGCTTGTGTTCAACCCTCTTTCAGTCATGGCACTCTCAGATCTCCTTGGGGTGCCTTGTATCTCTGCCATTCTTCGTTCTCTCCATTCTCTCCTCCTTGTCCCAACAAGCAAGATAACCCCCATCCAAGTCTTTCACAAGTCATTTCCTGACTTCCTCGTTGACCAAAGTCGATGCAAGGACCAGCGGTTCTTTATTGACCCCCCAGTTCATCATATGGAAATATTACTCTCATGCCTCAAGCTCATGAAGGAAAGATTGAAGAAGAACATCTGTAAGCTAGATGACTACACCACCCTCAGTGAAGTCAAGAATCTCCCTGATCTCCAGAAGGACCACATTGGAGATGCACTGGGATATGCATGTTGCTTCTGGACAAAGCACCTTCTGAAAATACCAGGCAGTGATCCAGGTATTGAGGAAGTACATGAAACAATTGACAAATTCTTTCCAACCTGTCTACTGTTCTGGATTGAGGCCCTCATTCTGATGGGAAAGCTTGAGATTGGTGTTTATGCCCTCAATGATGTCCAGCAATGGTGTACACTGGTGAGTTATATGTGGAGCAACTGGTCAGGAAATGGTGTTCACATTTATTCAGGCAGGGAGCTCATGCAAGTGGGTAGATGACAGCCAGCACTTTGTCTTGGAGCACTTTGATACAATCTGCAACTCCCCTTTCCAGATATACCATTCTGCCCTCCCACTTTGCCCTCCCTTATCTTGGCTTCACAAACACTATACTACAGAGCTCTCACAAGAGGTTAAGGTGGTTAGGGGGCTTCCAGCTGAGTGGGAAACATGTTCTCGTACAGTTGCATTTGGTTATAGGCCTCAGACCCTTGCATGCTGGAAAGATATCATTGCAGTTGGTCTGGCTGGTGGGGAAATCATTATCCTTGATGGAATTGCAGGCATCCAGACAGCCATTCTTGTGGGGCATACCGATTATGTGAACTCACTTGCCTTCTTTCCAGATGGGACATCACTTGTATCTGGGGGTTTTGATGAGAGCATTAGGCTCTGGGATGTACAGACTGGTGGGGTTGTCAAGACCTTCCATGGACACACAAGCTTTATTTGCTCTGTTTCCATCTCATCAGACTGCACCACCATTGCTTCAGGGTCTTATGACAATACAATTCACTTGTGGTATACTCAGGAGGAGGGGTGTTATTGTGTCATAGAACAACAGGATTGTGTGTGGAGTGTTATGTTCTCTCCCACAGACCCTCAATACCTGATATCTGGGTCTGGTGATAAAGTCTGGCACTGGAACATCAATGGTCACCAAACCAAGCCTGCACAAAAGAGTTCTTGCATTGCTTTCTCCTTGGATGGCGCTCAGATTGTTTTGCGTCATGAGGGGGAGATTCTGGTTCAAAACTCCAATTCTGGGGAAATTACAGCTAATTTCCATGTGGCTGACAGTGAAATCAGTTACTGCTGCTTCTCCCCTGATGGCAGGCTCATAGCTGCTGTTGCTGCCAGTAAAACTGTCCATGTGTGGGAAACCACCAGTTTACATCCCCACCCCATCAAAACCCTTGTTGGATATAGTGATCATATCACCTCCCTTGTATTTTCTTCCCCCTCTTCCCTTATCTCATCATCTAGTGATCACTCAGTCAGGTTCTGGGATATTGGTACCCAACAAGCAGACCCAGTCATGGCTGATCCAAAATCCACATCCCTTACTTCAGCTGAAATATTGTCCATTGTCCTACAAGCAGAAGATGGAATTACTATCTCAAGTGATTCAGATGGGGTGGTGAGAACCTGGGATATCTCAACTGGTGCCTGCAAGGCATCCTTCCAAACTCTAGCCAAACACCCTGAATGCAGTGATGTCCAGCTGATCAACAGCAGGTTGATCTATGTCTGGTGTGTGGATGCAGAGGTTCACATATCAGATGTAGAGGAGGGGGAACTCCTCCAGACAATAGATGTGGGCTTGCGTGGTGATGGCATTAATGATGTTGGGATATCAGGGGATGGATCTATTGTTTTCTGCCTATACTGGCAGGCCATTCAAGCTCTGTCCATACAAACAGGAGAGGTTGTAGGTGAGGTGAGACTTGAGTATTGTCAATACAAAAGATCCCTCACTGTTGAGGGCTCACAAGTCTGGCTCCATTCTCCTGTATCAAAACTCATGGGGTGGGACTTTGGGACTCCAGGTTCAACCCCTGTCCGGTTGTCCAACTCACATCTACACCCCCCAAAAAATGCCAAGGTGTGGGATGTTGGCCAACTCAGGATCAAGGATGCAGTTTCTGGAAAGACAGTTTTTGAACTGTCTGGGAGATTTACACGGGCTGTCTGGTCACAGTGGGATGGTCATTTTTTGGTTGCTGGTTATAAGTCAGGGGAGGTGTTGATTCTGGACTTTGATCGCGTGCACTTCTAGCTGCAATTTTCAGAGTGTGTACCCTCTTTACTCACACCCCAAGTTCCATCCACCAGTTGCCATATAAGGACAGTGTTCCCAAACTGTACAGTCAGCTAGAGAAGTGATCAGGGGAGATTGCCCAGATGGTATATAATATAAGGGCAGGGTACATATGGTGATGTCTTGAGAGGCAGAGGACCTCAAGCAGAATCAATACAGGAATAGAATGAAAACACCCATGAGACAATGAAAAGAAAATGACACAAGCCTGATAGGAGAGAATGAGAAAGTGCCACCTACATGTCTACCCAGCTAACCATCTAGAATGGCCCAATACCACATATTGGAATCAGCCAAGGCAACAACAGTAAATGAACTCAAGAATAAGTCATGGCATGAGTTTGTCTGTTGTAGTACAATATATAAGGACATTTCCCCAACATGCAAGATGTGGAGATTAACAGATTGACCAAGTAAATAGGAAAAGGACAGATGAAAGGAAAAGAAACAAAAGTATAGTGTTTACAATGGTGAAGGATCCACCTCACACTCAACCCCCAATATCATGATGTGGTGGCAGGCACATTCTCCTTCCCCATCCCAAACACATCCTTCACCTCAACCCCAATCGTCTTTAAAAACGAACCTCTCTTCGACGGGATACTCGTGGTTATTGTCTCAGGTTCGAAATCCTCCACATGCATACTAACCCCTTCCCATTCCTCCTCCAGCAAACTAGGCTGACCCTCTGCCTTCGCCTTGGTGGACACACGCAGTGGAGATTCGGTCATGCTCATGCCGGGTTCATTGGTTTCGGCGATCTTGAGAGATTCCAACGAGCCGACCACGAGGCGGTTCTTTTGCCTTTCGGCGAAGATTGCGTTCGCGCCTCCTGGAGTTGGTTTTGGTGGGTTGAAGGGGGTGGACGTGGATAATGACGAGACGGGGATCGATGGCAGTCCTAACCCGCCCAACCCCAACGCGTCGAATTTCGAGACGAACGCCGCGAGAGCCTGCCTCTCGTTCTCCAACTTGACCCTCATCTAAAAGGAGGAAGTTTCAGGCTCATCCAATGGGCTTGACAACCAATCTTACCTTCTTCTCCCTCTCCAACTGCTTGACGAGCTCATCTGCCCAAGCTTCCTTCTCTTGCCTCTTCTTTACCTCTTCGTCCAACTTCACTTGCCACTCGCTCTCGACGTCTTCCCGAACGGCGCGCAACGGCTCCCCAAGATTGTCCTCGTAGCCCTTGACGACAATCTCGAGCTCACGGATTGTCTTCCCCTGCTCCATGATCAACTTATCCTTCTCGCTTTCTGGGGCATCGGGCGGAAGCAGCGGTCGGTCGCGGAGCGCGTTTTCGAGCGCGAGAATCTGGACGGCCTGAGAATCGATCTCGCGACGAGTGGAGAGGAGTTCTTGTTGAAGCTGTAGACGGGGGCGTCTCAACGTTAGTCTTCAAAAACGCTGAAGGGGATTGGAAAACCAAGAACGAACCTGGTAAGGAGACATGTCGAAATCAATCTTGACCGGGCTGCCGGGTCGCGAAGACTCCTCGACGGTTTGACTCGTCAAGATCAGCTTGGTGAGTTGCTTGATCCTACTGTTCAGGTCCTTCATGGCATTGCTCTCGTCAATTTGCTACGAGGCGAGAACCAACACGGTGAGAGGGGGTGAGGACTAGAACGAAAGGGGGCTTACTTCGCGAGCGGATAACCTCCTGGATCTAGCAGGAGCTTCCTTCTCCTTGTCCTCCAACCTGCGCTTGAGATCTTCGATTTCGCCACGGTACCTCTCGATCAGCGCTTCCGTGTCGACGATCTCCTTCTTTGTCGCGTTCAGCTATGGAAGAAATCAACGAGATCAACAACTGCGAGATTGTAACAGGGAGAAATATGTCTTACCTGGACCTTCTTGATCCTCTGGGCGAATTGGAGTGTGCTGGTGGACTCCACAACGGCCGAAACCTCGGGATTTATCGTACAGATAACGGATATCCTTGCGTTACCAGACAGAGAGGGTTGCAGCATCCTCGTCAACTTGGAGTTGCGGAACGGCACGTGGTCACTGGTGCGTACCTTGTCAGCCAACGCACAAGAACGAATACTGCCTAGGAGTTTTACCTTTTGCCCTTGGCGGCGTTCTCGGCAAGGGTAGAAATCACGCTTCCCAACGTGAGTAAGCTTTACGATGGTTCAGGTCAGCAGTAGGTTCGTTTCATGGATACACAACGACGGGGGAGTACTGACCTGGTATTGATGTATTTTCCTTCCCTCGTCCGCTCCTTGTCCGAAGTCGCTTTCTCCGAGCCAGCGAGATCGATCAAGCTCTGTATGGAGGTGTCAGCCGGCGGCGCAAACGAGACACAATATACTTACCAGCATAGACGTCTGGACACTCCGTCCATCCCTAGTCTGCAGCCTCGTTCCTCCTGGGGTCTGGGGTCGGAGGCCGGGGGTCATCCGTCCAGTTGGCGTCATCCGCCCGCTGGTGTTTCCGTCGTCGTCTCTCCGCGACAAACCGCTACTTCCACGCTCCCGACTCTCAATAACAACCCGGAAAACGCTGTGACTCCTGCTACTTCTTTCGTTCCAGTCCGTGCTTGCCGTCCTCCTATTCGCGTCACCTCTCTCCAGGACCTTCTTGACGCTCGAGAAGTTCGTCACGACCTCCTCTCTGAGTGGGGAGAGCCAGACGTTCGCACCCGAGCCTTGGATTTGGACGGGTTGGGAGGATGGAGGTGCCAGGAGATCGATGATGGTTTCGTTGTAGATTTCGATGTACGAACACCGGAGAAGGTATTCGCGGGTCGTGTGCTTGATGTAGGCGAAAACGTCCTTCATGGCTCGAGGAATGATGCCAGGTTGCTCGTCGTCTCCCGTCTAGAAAGAGACAAAAGATCAGCACCGTCCCACACCGCCATGGGAAGAACGCAAGGACGGACTCACCAACGTGAAGGTCTTTCCGGATGCGGTTTGTCCGTATGCAAACACAACAGAGTTGTAACCCTCCATAGCGGAGATTACGTGGTTCCTAGCGACCTTGTTGTAAACCGGTTTGTTTTCGGATCCCGTGATGAGTTCGTCGAAGTGGAATTCGGGAGGTGTGGTGCTGGAGGATTTTGTGTACTGGGGTTTGAGTTTGATGGTCTGGGAGCCTGAGGGTGGGAAGTCCCATGCCACGGCGTTTGAAGTCGGTTTAACACTAGATGCAAATAAATATGCCCATTAGGATATCGAACTGACGATGCGCAAGGGAGGGGAAGAGAAGGAAATTGTGGGCATACCGAACGGAGACGAGGACTTTATCTTGCGCAGATTCGGAGAGCGTGCTCGGGTCGATATCAGCGGATATATCACCCGCTTCGACGGTCTCGAAATCGACGAGAGCCTCTTCAGGATCGACCCTGCTCACGTCCATCTCGCTGGTGTTGCCGCTGAGCAACGAGTCATCGCCCCCGTTCCTGCGGGGGGTCGTAGGAGTCTTAGGCCTACTCCCATCCGACTTCTTCGTTGGGGAACCGGGGACGACAGTCAAACCAGCAATCTGTTTCGTCCGCGGTCTAGACTCGGTAGATATGGCCGCCTTGTATCGTTTTGTGGTGGAGGATAATAAGCTGGATGTGGTGGTATCAGAAATCACAGATGACGGCCTTTTGGGTGTGAACGGGATCCTGGATGACATGGCCCTCGGCTTCGATGATGGCGTGGCGGGGATTGGAGGCATGGCGGAGGGCCGGGGCGGGGTGGCGGTTCGTCAGTGGGATCGGTCTGTCGCGGCGTCGTCGTCGAGGAGGAGTGACGCGAAAATTCTTGCTTGAGGTCGTTGAGCTTGGGGAAGTTGAACCAACCTTCCCTCAGCGCGATGAAGCACGTGACGCCACACGTGCTGCTCTTTACATTTCTGCCTTCTCGATTTTTCCCCGGCGTCTTGGGGCTTGACCGTTGTGTTGCCCGCACCCGCCTGGATCTTGTTCTGGCTGTGAGTACTCATCCCGAACCTACAGTTGACATCCATACAAGGGCCTATGATTCCAAAATATTATACTGATTTTAATGAGCCTGAGCACCTCCAGTCGGAGCGTTGCGGTGCTGATCACCTTTTCTGAGGCCTTCGTCCCCTTTCTTTCCCCCCTCACCGTGCTGTACGTTGTTGACTCACGCGTACGCCTCTCCAATAGGTCCGTTGGGTTAGGAAGTCGGTTCTCTGGATATCTTCAGTCTAGTCCTCCAACGTTCACCGGGCACTCGCTTCTGCGCTCACTTGAAATACCAACCCGCTCCTATCACAGGCCGTATTACATCCCACTCCACTCGCACGTTGTACGGTTATGTACAAATGTTGGAAGAAATGATGCGATCCTTTCTCCCTTCAGTTTTTGGCCGCCTGAATGCTCTCCGTTGGGTGCTGGCGCCCTGTTTCCTACATCACGCAGTCAGCCATTGGACGGTCAAGGGCGAGGATATAAGTACTTTTGGCTGTTCTGGTATCGACTCTTCCCCGACAGTCCAAAACGTCCGATAGGCAATCCAAGCCTGCATTTTGGATACAGTTTTGTCTGGTGTGCTCGGTGAAGGAATCAGGGGGTTTCCCCCTTGACTGGATTGTGATATGATCCGGGTTCCGCACGCGGTGTCGACTGTCGACCGCCCATCATCAATAGTCCGTCGGTTCCTGGTGAAACGGAGGAACCCCGGTACTCGGCGCTGGGGTCTCCCCTACCCCTGCGTTTAGCCCCGTTACAACTTGGGGTATGGCTTGGAGGCTTTGAGCCAGAACAGCATCACTGATGGTCATCCCCCCTTTTAAAAATGTACTCGAACGACGATTGTCTCAGCACCTCTGGTTCTACCTCTGTGCTTCCACCAATCGTTCGTTGGCATCCCTAGCCAGAATTTGACGGAAGTCGTCTCCTCGGCCCCCCGAGGCGGCTGAATCTTTGGCCTTGTCGATATCTACCCCAATAGCGGATGGGGTGATCTCCAGCGGACGGTGAGATGCTGGCCAGGACGATTTTCGAATATTGTGACCCCACACCTTTGGTCTCAATCAGGCGAAACACAAAAGTCGTTCGAGGATGGAAGCGAGCGGCCACGGGCATCATCGCGGTCGCTGCGGGCTGGGGATGCACCCTATCGCACTGGGCAATGACCCCATTGGATGTACACAACGCGAGAGGCCAGCAGCGGGATGGAGAAGCGGTTACGTGGGCCAGAACATGGAAACTCATAGGCGCCGGGTCTCGGATCGCGGCCCAGACGTAGGTCCGGATCCGGGTCGAAATCTTCTGTCCCCCATGGGCCCGGTCCGGTCCGGAGACCGAATTTTGACCAGAATCTGGTCCGGGATCCCCCAGGAACAGATGCGAGCGAACGCGGTTGACCCCGAACGCCACCACGTCGCCAATTATAATGCGGGTTTTCCACTTTCGAGGCGCCTCACTCCCTCGCGACGTCTGATCGCCACCGCACCGGCTCTCTGAGGACCCGACGTTACGAGAGGAGAGTTAGGGTGGCCATGCGATCTAAGTATGGGCGGCACTTACAGTGACGTGATAATTGTGGTTAATTGCCTCTAACTATCTTCACTCTCTCTCGTTTTGGTGCCCTGACTACATACTAGGATTGGTCGGACGAGAGTTGTGCTTCTGTTTAGAAGGGGTTATGAAATGAAGACTTTGAAGTGGGCCGCATGTGGCCTCGCGGCGGGAATGACGCCGCGAGTTCGAGTGACAGAGATTCCATTCCTCAATCCTGGGGTCGTGGTGGTCAGGTGTCGAACTGAACATACAGTCCGATGGACTGGTGATACGATCGATGACAGCACGAGCGATGCACATACATCGCTTGGGCCTCGGCGTGCATTTCTGTCAGTTGTCCTTGCCTTTGTGATCGTGTCGCGGGACAAGGGGCTTTTTCTCTCTGTATCATAGAGTCAGCCTGGGGGAGAATTGCGTGCGGCTTGGCACCCCCCTTCGTTCTATTGGGCGAAAGGGGTGCACATACGTGGCGCTTGCCATGAAATATGAACAGGATGCTTTGGTTCCGTGATACACAGAGCCTTGCAACTGGTAGACGACTTTGAAAAGAGCGGGGTGGGGCTTTACGTCCACCACCCCGCATACTTCCGGGTCAAAGCCACTGGGGATATGGATCATGGGATGGTAACCAACAGCGCTTATCAACTTTACTGATCTCCGCTCCGATGAAGCTTTGTTTGGATGTTCACATTCCGGCATAACGAAGGAATGATACCGGTGTTCCAAGGAGGGTTTTATCGTTTTGCAACGTGCTGTAAACCTTCTGGCGATACGCACTCTCTACGCTCAGTTCCATAAGTACTTACTTGGTTCGTGATCCTGAGATTGTTCCTGAGACACGGAGACTGTGGCCTGCGGTGGTTCGGTACTTTTGAGACGACCAAGTTCAACCTCGCCCCTATTCACCTTTGGGGTCGCGGAGTGTCAAGGACTTCTCCCGTTGGAGAAAAGAGGATAGAGAACCGCCATCACCTCGTGGTCCATCTAGGAAAGCGCGCCGCCGGGAGCGGGTGTCAAAATAATGCGGTAATGACATGATCAGAACAAGTCTCCGAATCTGCAGAGCCAAGTTGTGCTTCTGACACATCCTTACCTGGTTAGCGACTCTTGCCGTCCCTCTGAACTGAGCCCAGATCTGATCTATTCAGGCTCGGAGTCTAGATGTCAACGACGTCGGCCTCTCTTGGTCGTTTTTTTTTGTATTCTGCTCTCCATTGTGCCACATGGGGATGGAGGAAGTAATTGCGACTAACCCCACCCTTCTCGTCCCTCGCCCCCGCTATACGCCGATAGGGACCGCCGGTGCGACCAGATTCTCGTCCACCACTGTACAGAGTTCAGGGGCACCACGGAACGGGTGCGACGCGGAATAGCCGGTTTCAATCAAATCGATATGGGCCATCCTCCTTACGGTAAGCGAATTTGGAGCGAAGGTGTGGATGACAGATCGATCGAGTTCATCCTGTTCCTTCCCTTCCACAAAGAAGTCGGCCAGATGGTTTCGCTTGCGTACCATCCCGTCATCGGCGGGCGCAGTTATAACCTCACCCTCATGCCTTTTCTTCTCCTCCCCCGCGCGGTAATCCGGACCTGCTCTCCTCTCACCACCCCCAGTCCCCGTCCTACCGCAGCAACCTATGGCGCTCCCGTTGGATAGGGCGTACCTCACCGCTATTTGGCTCGAGACTCTGTTTTACGGTGCGTGCTTTCGTGTCGGCTGTTTGAAACACCACCTCATCTCTCTGATTGTTTAGGCATCAACTTTACCCTCTGCTGGATCTGTGGTTACGTTCTCATCAAGAAGAAGGGAAAGACTCCATGGATCATGCTGGCCGTGGTCATATTTCAATGGATGCTTTCTACTGTACACGTGTCCCTCGGCTTTACCGTACGTATATGCTCCTTCCATCTACGCCGTATCACGAATCCTCACTTCTCCCAACACAGCGATTGGTGTACGGATTCATCTACAACCGCGACAAACCTGGAGGTCCTGCCGCCTATTTCTCAGACATTTCCATACCCGGAAACGTCGCCAAGGTCTTCATCCATACCCTCAACGTAAGTCCTCTTGGCCCAATCGGATGTTCACCTAGTCGCGCTTCGAGAGCTCATCTTTGACCCTTTGGTGCGCGCACAGTCCGCTGTTGGTGATGGTGTGGTTGTTTGGAGGTGGGTGCGACAGACCGGGTTCTCCAAGTTTCAGATGGCTGACCTTGAGCCTTCTCGCCGATCTGCTTCTATCTTGGCCTGATTTTGCCTAGGTGTTACCTCGTGTGGGGTAAGAGCTGGAGGGTGGTCACCCTCCCTCTGATCCTTCTTTTCGGTTTTGTGGGTGGGTTGAGACTTCTTTCATACTCGGATTCCTGGAATGTAAAGCTCATGGCGATTCTCGGTCAGTTTGCGGCATCGGCCAGACATACCACTTTGCCAAAGGACACTCCATCCACAGTGCCTTCCATCGTACACTCACGATTTGGAACGGTTCCCTATTCAGTTTCTCCCTCGCTACAAACATTACCGCCACCTCTCTCATCGCGCTGAGAGTCTGGTGAGTCCTCGTGTTAACTGGGGTCGAGAATGAATCCCTTATCCTATTATCAGGCACGTGTTCCGTATGATCTCAGGCGTGTCCCGCAACCTTGGCACGGCGAAAATCCTCGTCCTGATCATCGAGTCCGGTATGATTTACTCTGCCGCGCTGATCATCGAGATCTCTTGCTACTTTGCCGGGTCCAACGCGTTCTACATCCTCTATGACCCCATCGCTCAGCTTACCGTAAGTTCCGTTCACTCATTTCCCTCGCTTCCACCCCTCTCATTTCGCATTGATTAGTCAATCGTGCCCACCATGATTCTGCTTCTCGTCGGATTCCGTCAGACATCAGGTGACATCAAGACCCGCGCGACTGCAACGAGGCAGCATGGCGGCACTCATTCCCTGCCGACCGTGAACTTCCGTACCAACCCAGACCTGACCACCACTACTGACCAACAGGTGGCGGCTCCAAAGGTCACCTTTGGGTCCCTCGACGGCACGTCCTCGGGGTCGGAGTCTCCATCGAAATTGGGTGGCTTCAAGGCTGAGGTGGTTGGGCTTGATACTCGGATGAGCATTAACTCGGAAAAGAACGTATGAATTGTGCCGCGTAAGTGCACAGAGTCCTTTTTCGGGGTGGCTGTTATATATATACCTACTGCATGCTTACATACGGACTGTTTATATCCGTTGTAAGATTAGAGCTCCTCGGGTCCCCCACGTTCGTTACACTGTAATACGCGTCCTTGTCCTCGTCGTTTGATCATTGTTTTCCCTTTCGTCGTGCTGTTTTCTCTCAACGTGTTGACCCATATAATCGTTTTTTTTTTCTCTTTTGAGTGCGGGATGAGGGTTGTTGCCGGTTGGCGGCAGGTGGCCGAGAAACCCGGCGCCGCGGGGCAGTGAACCGAAAAGGGAAGGAAAGGGTCCAAGTGCTTGACCGTTTGTGACTTAAGCTTGGCAGGCTGAGACCCAGGCTCTGGTCTCTTTCTCACTCTCTTTGTATCTCCCCCTTACTCTCATCTCGACCAGTTCGCCACCAAGTATCCGGGATACACGACCCCTCTTCTCTCTCTTCCTGACTCTGACGACCCCGCAAACCCTCACTAATATCGACCGACTTCAACCCAAGCCACACACACCACTTCAACTCGTTCCCCTCATCCCTCCTAGATTCAGCCTTTTCTCACCCCTCGCGTCGGTCGTTTTTTTCACTCCGGTAAAAGGACGAGCACAGGAAGATATGAATTGGAGACGTTCTCCTTCCGCCATTGCCGTTTTTACGATACCCCTTTTGCTCTGTTTGCCTCAAACGCTCGTTGCTGCTTTCAGCGTCTACGATTATGTGCCTTCGTCTTTACGGAGTGGGTGGTTAAGGGGCCCGGCTGGTGGAGGAGGGTCGCTGGTGAGACGGAATGAGTTGGGATATTATAACCCGGTAGATTATGGGGGGTACATGTTGACCGTGAGTTTCCCGCTCTCTCTCTCTCTCTCTCTCTCTCTCTCTCCCCTCCTCCCCTTTCTTTCCCGGATTTGGGTTTCTTGCCGTTGGGGCGACGTCAGGTCTGATCGCTTGTTGTTTCCTGGTTCGCTTTCGTGTCGCGTTGTGGCGGACGATAGTATATTCCTTCAGAGTGGACGGTTGGGCTTGGAGAACCCGCGAACGCGATCTTGTCCGCTAAGTCGGACCCAGATGTCCTGATAGACCAAGAGACGAACGGGGGCTTAAGGAACTACTTTCTGTACGTGCTCACCTTGCCAGTCTTCGGTCCCAACCCCCACCGCTCGCTTGTAGATTGGTTGACGGTCTCCCTATTCTAGGTCGTTCCAATTCGGGGCAGAGTGTTTGGGCCAGCATGCGGGTTTGCATCAGATTCTCGACTTGGGGGATGGTAACGGTCCCAGTACGTATCATATCATCTGTAGTCCATTTCACGTTATCTTATCTTCCATTTCAGAGAACGAAACGGCCGTGATACGGTATAACTACGGCGACCCATCCCTAGGGACGTGTCAGGAAACCATCCAGGGCGGGAACCATTTCAGGTACTGGGTACAGAACGGACCACAACGGAATAGCAGTGCGGTGTTCATGGCTGTCTCGTACGAGCTTTCGCTACAGAGTATGTGTTTCCCGGGATTTACTTCTACTCTTCCCAGCCATATTTCAATTGGTGTCGATCGGGATACTGATGTCATGTTGTGCCTTCTTGCGTTTAATTCTTATCAGTGAACCATCTTATCGTACCAAACGGGTATAATCTCGGCCGGTAAGTCTCCTTCCCCTCTCTTCACATTCCGGGCGCGCATATATCCACGATGGCGGTTGGAATAGGGACTGGGCTGTCGGCAATGCGACGAATCAAACACAGGTCATAGACACGAACGCCTTGACGAATACCTCGACTTTCCGAGGTCAAACCTCGTTCAACGGGTACACGTACAGCACGACGGTGACGTACGTGTCGGGGCTGTTGTCGAATACGAGCGATGGGGTGAATCATTCTGGAGATGTCGCCCCGCCAGGGAGGTATGCGATTGATGGGTTGGTGAGCGTGTACGAGGTGCATATTGTGGGGAGGCCGAAACCTGCAAATGCGTCATCGTGAGTGATTCTCTCATTCTGTTCCCCCCAACTCCTCCCACGTCCCATTCTCTCTTCCGTCTTGCAACGGGAGTTCGTCCATGGTGTGTTTTGCTGACAGGTTGATCGTTTTTTAGAGCGACATCGCCATGGACGTGGTCGTGGGCCGCCTCAACGCTGGTTACAATATTATTCCTCATCTCGCTGTGATAATACCCCGGGCCCCCGCATGTATCGTTTATATATATATGTTGTTTTCTTTTATCACCACACTTGAATCACGCTCTATTCACCCTCTAGACTTACACAATTACTACACCTACTTCCCCCTCACCTCGACCTCTCCGTCCCACCTCGACCCTTCGCCTCCGCCGCCGCTTTTCAGCTTCGCTTATCGACGCGTAACTCCCGGCTTCCGTCTCTCACAGTTACACATACCCTATCCCATATTTTCTCCATCGCGCCGAGGTTCGAGAGTTGACCTTTGCCCCTCTTGCCGTTATTCCTCCACCTGACCACGAGTACTCGGCCGGACCTTTTCATCGTCTCTCCGCCTCTTTTGCCTTCAGATTTGGGGACCCTTGATATCTTTGACAAATGTCATTCCTTCGTTCATGGATGATCTCCGTAGGCTCTGCTGTTCTGATGTTCTGGTGCGCTTTGCTGGCAAATCAACAAAGTGAAAGCTCCACGGTACTGTTGGTGGGCGGGCTCCGTCTAATGCGTATCGGCCACCAGCAGAACCGGAAATTTTGAACTGGCCGACGATGAACGTCTGTGTCGTTCGATGACGCTAACCAAGGCTGCATCGATTCCGCGCGAGGGTCGGAACTCCAACGCGGCTTGTGAAGCCCAGGTCCAGACCATACGCTTCACGGGTGTTGTAAATTCCAGGGAAGAATCAACAGCACAAACCGAGCCAACACAAATGAGACAACGAATCGGTCAACGAGGCTCCCCGGGCCAATACGACCTCTATGGAGGACACGCGAGGAGTTTACGAGCCACCCAGAGAACAGGCCAGGTGAGCTTTCAGTTGGAGAAAGGATGTTCGTTGGTGGACACCCACTTCTTTCAGGAGCACTTCGGTCGCATCATGGGCTCCCCCCGATCCACATCACCCAGCGATCGTAGCGTGAAAGGGTACCTGAGCCTGGTCGTCGTCGATGGTATGTCTGACCGCGTCCCGGGCCTTTTCGTCCCCCCTCCCCTCCCATCGGGGTACTCGTTTGGCGAACTGGGTGTTGCCTGGGGAATCCTCTAGGACCCAGCTCTTCTATATTTCCGCTCGAGGGGACGTCGACGCCGGCCCCTACTTGCCCCTTACCTGGCAACGGTCCGGCCCTTGACCGTCCCTGACTCCCCATACGTTATACCACCGAACGGCTCTCAACATCGGGTTCGGGTTCGGCGCGGCTTCGAGCCCCGATATCCGTGCGACTTGAGAACTCTTCGGCTCCACGCACATTAAAACAATTGAGCGGACCCGATTGGGAAACTTCGTTCCCTCGCCCCAGTCTTCGAGAACATTGATAAGATCTGTACGCTGCTATCTGCGAGCTTGGAGTTCTTCGACGATGCGAAGGAGTGGCGAAACCCATAGGCCAGACGCGAATCTGTCCTTCAGTCTGACCCCCTCCTCCCGTGGTTTCCGGCGTTCTGGCCCATCCGTAGTACCCGTCGAATCCCTCCACCCGTTCGCCGTAGAGGGCCCCCTTTGACGCGCACAAACAATCCCATTCTCCTGTTGCACCTTCATCTGACTACGCCCCCTCCCGATTTCCCCCACGCTCGTCGTACCTATCCTGACATCCTGACCCTCTGATTGTCGGTCCGCCACGAGTCTGAGATCTGTTGTCGTACCACCATCTACGCCGATCCAATCCCGACGTACCACTCCCGGGTTTCCTCTCTCTACCACGAAAGAATTGGCGAGCGCGAAACGAGGCGAGGAGTGAGGCCGATGCGATCAAAGCACCAAGCGAAACAGGTCTGGCAGTACCGCCCGCCCGGCGGAATCAGCCCAAGCTCTCGGGGTCGGATCCTCAACCTTACCAACGGTTACTCCTTCGACCTTGCAAAATTGGGTATCCAGCAGTACGCCAACAGCTTTATTTCAGGTGATCCATCTAACTGATCTTCTTCACGACTTATTGAAGTGGATGCTTGGCTTTTGTAAGTGCACTTCCATGCTCTTTTGGTCCGCTTTTGTTGCTTTTGGTGCTTTCAGCCACTTTGAAAGTGATTGGAGCGTTCCCTGATGGCCCGAGGAAAAGCCTGAGTTAAGTTTGGGGTCATTGTATACACCTCGGCCAAGGTAGTTGTTGATGTGGTAAAGGAATCCTTGGATGCATGAAGGGGTCCTCTGGAAAAAACTTGTCTGGGGGCTCCATTTACCAGTGATCATTGGTGATTGCTAGTGATTCCTGGTGATTGCTAGTGACCACTGGTGACAACTAGCTGCTTGTCCGTTGCAGTTCACTTAGGGGGGTGTTTCCATGGCCCCCATATATACAGTCTAATCCTATAGTTGCTTTACCTAACACAGTGGGTATTGGGGCTAAAGCCCCCTGGGAAAATGTCTAGTTTATGGTCTGACTAGGTCAAATTTTCTTTGTATATTCCTAATCAGTTTACTCCTTGAAATTTGTTGGGAATAGTAGCCTGAAAATACCAGGATACAGGTAAAAATATTCCAGCATGGAATATGGCCCTATGAGGCAGATGATTGGCTCATGCAGCAGAATATTTTTGATTACCTGCAAAGTTTTCCGCCCACAATCTGTAGTGAAATATTTGTGCTTTTCTGAGTATTTACTTATTTGGGAAAGGTTTGACATATTTAACCTAGTTAGACCATAAACAGGGCATTTTCCCGGGCGGATTTGACCCAGATGCCCACTGTGTAACCTGACCATCCACACAACCAGTTGAAGTTCCTTTCAGGAAGATGACAGATTTGTTTGTAGTCTTGGCTAACAAAATACTTATCACCACTTGTTATCACTATCACCCATCATCACTCATTGTCACTAGTTACCACCCATCATCACTTGCCATCACTCACCATCACTGTTGAACACTGATTGTCACTCACTGGGTCCAGGATAGAGTAAGTTTGGCCGGATTATTGTGAAAAACAATCAGAATAATCCTACTATTATGTGTGTGGATAACTCATCACATTATTAAAATCTGCTCAAAGTAATTTGCCTGGATCTTATTTAATTTTGAGTGTATTCTGAATGATATGATGAGTTATCCACATGAAAGATTGTGGGATTATTCTGAATGTTTTTCATGATAACCCAGCCAAACTGTTCCTACCCCAGACCCAGTGACTGGTGATATCTAGTGATCACCAGAGACAGGGGTAAATTTTAGTGTTTACCTGAGAATTTGTCCAGGGTTCCCATTCATACTCACTTCTCTCCTCAAACATTATATACATAATATCCAGTTGTATCAATGACAGTACTAACAATGAGAAGGTTGAAGTGCCAAGGGTGAAAATGTTCTGATTGCCCTTGGGGTCTCAACCCCAGCTGGTAGGTGTAAGAGAGTC
>Ga0307509_10004655_pt1 | contig 19597 bp, 29 predicted proteins | sample 10_EM_MG_FD_202245 | JGI IMG/M metagenome (GOLD analysis project Ga0307509, IMG submission 202245) | Populus trichocarpa ectomycorrhiza microbial communities from riparian zone in the Pacific Northwest, United States - 10_EM | ecosystem: Host-associated > Plants > Roots > Unclassified | place...
CTGGGGTGAAAGCCCACTCAAGAGAGGAGGAAAAAGTGTGTTCAGTCTTTACCGTCGCCTGGCATCTGTTGTTCTTAAATACTTCGGCGCTAGTAGTCGCGCCATGACACCTCGGAATCATAGGTATCATTTACTCCTGAAGAGGATACATGGTCTCCGAGGCTCAAATACACACATTACGTCTCGTTCCGCAATGTTTCTAGCTGTTTCCACCTCTCTTCTGATCGTCCGCGCACTACAGCCGGCAATGAACGTTGGACGGTCATCCAGTGGTTCCGTGTATTGCTGCAACCTGGTCTCCCACGGAGAAGGCACAGAAGCCCCCGGGGCCAGCCATTTGGAATCGGCGAACGGAGGATGGTGGATGAGTACCTCATTTCCGGACTACGCTCAGATTTCTCGCACTGATCATGCGACGTTGCGGCTTGGCCTGGTTTGGCTATGACCGTTCCTTTGCGGAGGTTACACGCGGGTTTCCGGGAAGGCGGTCTCGGGCGCCAAGGTGTCACAATTTATCATTCGCCAAGTTAAGTAGTATGGAACAGGGGTCGAGGGCTCCCGGCCATCAAACTAGCACGACCTAGAGGCAAGATGCATAGAGCGGGTTAGCCAATTTTGAGGACGCATCCCGTCGGCGATTGTCAAACGCACGTAATTGCTTGGGAAGATGCCTCTCTTCCCGCCCTCGTCGATGCCTGTACGAAATATAAGTGTCTGGCAATAGGCGAAGCGGATGCGGTGAGAACGCTTTAATTTTGGGATCCGTGGATATATCACGGGAGAAACGAGCACGGTGAAGGGGATCGAGGGGGACGAAGGTGCTGAAAGCGGCAAGATGTGCGCATGTTTGCCACGACCCCGTAAGAAAAAATTCCCCGGCATATGAATGACCGGCGGAACGAGGTAGCAAGAGATGCGGGGATTTTATGCGGAAGTTAAACCATCCGCATTCAGAGGAGGCCCGCCGGAGGGTGCTGAACGTGCGAGGGAAACACTAACCTTCCCACCATCCGTCTCCGTAGTTTTGTCCTCCACGGGGTCCGGTAGTCAGTTGAATCATACGCCCCTCCTGGACGACGATCTCGTCTTCACCTGTCGCCTGGTAATCGTACACTCCGCGGACTACGGGAGGGCACCACGAATTAGGGTCAGCGGAGGCGGGCCCAGGTAGCGGGGAAGCAATTAGAACAGACCCCGGCGGAAAGGGAAGTGATGAAGATGGATTGACGCACCATACTGGGCACTCGCCCTCGGGGTTTCATTAGACTCCCCCCCAGACCCAACCTCCTCCACATAAGATGCGGGGACCAGACCTTTTCCACCTGCATTATTCGCCACCTTAACCCACCCAGACCCATCGTCCTCCTCCAAAACATTGACTGTCTCCCCTTCGCCAATACTCAACTCATAGGGCGATGTAGCAGTGTACTTAAACACCACACGGGCCTGCGTGAATTCTTGGGGTGGCGATGGCTCCGCACGAGCAAACGAGGACGGTGTTGGGGTAGATGCGGTCTTTGGACTCGTTCTCCTCGACATGGTGGATACTCTCGATGAGAGCGTCGAGCCCCCTGAAACACGCTTGGACCCAGTACAAGTCGCTGGTACCTGCGGGACTGAGTTTAGCCCTGCAATGGGGACCATTCAGGCACCTGGGGCTCACCTTGAGTTCACATTTGGCATGGACCGACACTCCGCAAAGTTTACACGTCTTTCCCAGTTTGCTCAGACCCCAGATCGAAGCCTAGGATAAACTCGTCACAAATTCAGGCACGGAGAACAATGGGGCATGTCGTTCTACCTGACAGCAGCCACAAGTGGTTGGTATGGAGAAGGACGCGCTCTTGAACTCGTGCGGCCTTTGTTCCCCCTCATCACCGTTGAGGGCCTCGCTGATAGTTTCCATTTCTGCGAGCAAAATATGTTCCGACGTGGCGTGGGCAGTCAAGTCATGGACGGAATCAATAAAGTTCTGTCGGCATGAAATTTACCTCAGCGCCTGGCCCGGGAAGGCGCATGAAAACGTACGAAAGCAACGTCGTCGGCATTTCCGACGTTTTGGGGCGCGAGTGTTTTCTCCAATTGATCGACGTTTCTCCCTTGAGACCATATTAGCACGTGAGGACGCACTGCCACTGGCGTCGCATACGTTTGGAGTCCATCACAGGCTTCAGTTCCCCCAACTTTGCCCTACACTTGACGAGCCGGTTCTGTAAGACAACCTTCGGGGCTGGGTCTACGACCATCTCCGGCTAGTCGTGGACTATTAGCACAATAACCAGGAGGTCCGAGGCCGATTTCAACATACGGCATCGTAGTGACCAGGACATGGTTCGAAAGTCCAATCCGGCGGTGCGACAAAGGGACGAACGTTGAAATCGATGAACAGGTTTTGGTCTCTCCCTGCACTGACTTCTCCTAGAGCCTGTTCAACTGCTCCGACACGTTTCTTGAGGGTGTCTAGGTGGCCGGAAGTAAGGGCCTGGGCATGGGTGAGGATCTTTACTACCCTATCAATGAGGCCGGTTTGCAATCGTTCTTTAGGGGTGATATCAGCACTCGCTGGTGAGGTTGTGGAGGGGTCGTCGCACGGTAGAGCTAACCAAATGTGATCAATGGGGAGTTGGTGTGTAGGACAGTCGTCACGCACATTCTCCAAGGCTGGTATGTCCGCATCGTAGAACTTTACCTTGACCTTGTTTGCAATCGCAGTAGAAATGATGTAGGAGCTGGAAGATATGGACTTGAGTTACCCGCGCTGACAAGCTCCCGGAGTGGCGCTGACTTTTTGGTGTTTTGCATGTCGACCTGCTGCTGCTCGTACTGCTTAGCCACTCGGCCGGAGTGTTTGTCGTCGTGTGCCCGGTCCTAAATTAATCAGCGACAACGATGAGCTCCGGCTTCGAGACACACCTGTTTCTGTCTGTATGTCTCAACTTCCAGACATTCGTCGTCATACTAAATGGTGTGGGTCAGCTACTTGCCTCCGTGCCTGACAGACAACCAGTGTACCATCTGCTTGCTCTGATGATACGGGGTCAGGGTGCGGGATACGCAAGACTATTGGTCATAGTCGCCTTACCTTGATTCGATCCCCGTAAGCGCGATCCCTATCGGAGAGAAGCTTTTGGAATGCTTTCACTTGCTGAGATAGACGTCAGGCGCGGAGGGAGTGGTCGTGTTGAGTGCACATACCTTCTTCTTAGCCTCTTCGTGCCTCTTCTCCACCAGTTTGAGTACATTCACGACCTGAGCGTCTAACCCGTCGGCGAGGTTAACGTGGTCCTGCGCGGATTCAGAGAAGGAGTGGATTAATTGTGTGTAGGCGTGACCCAGAGTGCTGTGGTACGTGAGAACTTGGGTGATCCAAGGGCCGAAAGGAGTATACCGCACCTACTCTTGACGTCTTCCTCCCCCCAGGCCTTGGTAGGCTCCTCTCCTAACACGAGGGTGGGGATCTTCCTGGACTTTTTCTCTACCGCTTTATTGGCAAGGATTAAAAGCTTGCCGGAGTACTCCCTCTCTAGTGCTATTCTGCTCTGATAGATCTCTCGGACCTATGTGGGGACAAAAGACACGTGAGCTGAGGGATACGGAGGATGGAACTAGAGGTAGCATGGGTCAAATGGGATACTAACATCGCTCAGAAACTCGATCTGTGCATCGGTTAAGCCGGCGATGCGCTCGACTTGGTCCTAGCGGGAGGTAAGCAGTGGGGACAGTGGGTGGAGGGATGGAGAATGATGTTCACCGGGAGAGATTTACCGTATGTCTGATCTGTGGTCATGGGGATATCAGATGAAGACGCGATCAAAGTCTAAGTATTCTGCGTGAGATATCTGGTATGCACATATGTAAAAAACTGTAACAGAATCTAGTGGACGATGGCGCTCTTTCGTTCCTCTTCCAACTTTCGCCTTGCGAAGACGTGGATGTGGGCTAACCCTCTTACGCTCTGCAACCTCGGCGGGTTGACGAACCAAGCGGTCTCCCACTCGTCCTCCTGCCACTTGCTTCGCACAAACTCATGCACACCCGCGCCAGCACGCTTGACGAGCTCTTCCTCTTCCGGAGTTCCCTCCGATCGATTTACGGTATAATCCAGCGGTATACCCCACTCGGCGAGTGCGGGGAGAGAGGCGGGAAGGGAGGAGGGAGAAGGCGGGGGGGAAGTCAGACCGGTGAACCCCCACAAACCATCGGCTTCTATGTGAGGAGATATTGCGGGTGCGATGATCGCACGATGGAAGATGGGCTGGCGAGTCCAGACGACGCTGTGTTCGACCTCAGGCGGAACTGTGCGGGGGAAATCAGTGGGAGTTTTACAGGCGAAACAAACCACTCGTGCCTGAGTAAGGCCAGTCGTTCACGATTATGCTGATGAGATGGGGAGGGGTATCAGCTCTGAAGTAGTCGACAGCGGGAATAGGCAGTGAGTCTGGATCGTCGAGGACTGAGATCTCGTCATTGCTGCCCTCGTACGGCTTCAAAACCGACAGTCTGTCGGGTTGACCCCACCGAAGGCGATATTTCAAAAGGTAGTTCTCTTTCAAATGGAGTGAGTTGAGGGCGGGGGTGGTTTAGGGAGGGGAAGTGCGGGTGGGTACAAACCTAGTATGCCCCATTTCTTCTTGATCTCCTCGCTCCAGTCGTCGTACCTCAACTGAAGCATCTTGTCTCGTTTAAGCAGCCCAAGGTCACTAAATTCGCCAGTCAGAGGAGGGACGCCGGGAGCAGCTTCACAACACGTACCCAGAGTTGACAAACGTCTTGAGGTCCTGCCATGTGAACTTTGCCGGGTAGTGGTCGAGGAGTTCCTGGTGCGTTGGTAATCCAGTTCCGGCGTTTGTCGTGGTGGGGACCTTGGTTTCGGTGACAGTCATCTGCTGAGATCAAGTGACTTCCCACGCTGGATTCCTTCCCGTCCTCTCTATAGTGCTCAGCCGACGGAAACGCGGTAGCCGTAATCCTGGCCGTGCGACGAACGGGACAACAAGGAGACTGTAACCCAGATCAGGTTTCACCGGTTCGCTCTTAGGTCTCCTCCTCCCTTAGCGGTCCCTAAACGTAAATTCGTCTTCATCGATCGTCCCCGGGGTGTGAACATTGCTCTCGGTCGGTAGGATCCTTACTTCCACCCTTTCTACACCAGATCGCGCCTTGCATTCTCGTTCGCATTTGCCGCTATCATACCTCTCGCTCACAACCGAGGGCCTTGGTGGATTCGTCTTCAGACCCAATCGCCGCCATTGTTTCGGGGCCGGAAGCAATTGCGATTGAAGCCAGGGATTGCGACCTCTTGTACTCCATCACCGGTGCCCAGGAGTGGAATGACCGACGGGGTGAATAGCAAGTTTATCTATGGAAAATTTGCCATCAGGAAAAGGTCGAACTGCTTTTCCCCGCGATTGGCCCCCAATTTGGGCGTTTGGAGCTCAAGAGGAGGCCTGGCTTTCGCAAGTGCATCTCTGTGCACTTACTGTAACTACGACTTTCTTTGGCAGCCTTGGTGTGTTGTTGTCGAGGCCGTTCCCTTGACCTTGACTTGGAACCCAAACCATATACTTTTATAATTTCACTGCGCCACAATCCGCACGACTGCTTGGGAGGCAAAGGAGAATACCGACATCTACATGAACCAGGTATCCTGCTCCCGCTGACTAGTAGTATACCGTGCTACTCCGTTTGCTGTTCTCGACGAGGGATTCGATTCCATTGCTGTTTATCCCGTCTTCCTTTGAGGGACCACCGTGTGTGAGTGGAACGGTAGTCACTGCGCTGCGGCTGAAAACGCGCTTCTTGGTGCGTGTTATCTTCATGCGTGATTTGCATTGCGGGTCTGGGCAACTGAGCAGTTGTTAGGTACGACCAACGATGCAGTCCATGACTACTCACGTGATTATTCCATCGGTGGCCATCCAGTCGTTTGGGTGCGTTGTCCTCTGTTTTGCGGCAAGGAGTGGTAGTACGGCGCCTGATAATAAAAGCGCTGAGGGTCAGATCCAAGCTTGAACCAAAACCTCCGCGACCCGTGCTTACTTAGAGAGTAAATCGAGATCCCTTGGCCGGGGGGTAGTTTGAGCATCTCCCCCTCGAGGAGGAAATAGTCTCCGTCTTTCGCGCCGCAGAAGATTCTTTCGTTCGGCGGGCAGATGACTTCCACCTTGAGGTCGTACAGTTCGAAGGTGTCATCTGTCCCAACGGTGCGGGTATGGGTGGAATTGGGGCGAGCCATGAAATTTGAAAGCGGGGGGGTTCGGGTGTTCAAATTCCGGGTATTTATGCGTTGAGAAAAATCGGATTTATTGTCAAGTCCGAATCGCCAAGCAGACCTCCGCACAAACCAATGAGAGCAACTCCCGCCTATTTTATCACCCCAAATTTTTCAATTGTTTCCATTCGTCTTTGTCACGAAGGAACTGATCAAAAGCCTGGCATACAATCATTATCCCTCCGACGGAAGAATATCTCATTGCCCTGGTATACGTAGGAATAGGGCTACGATCTCCCCCCATCGCGCAGTACACCCTTAATGAGGTCAGGGACTGGATCGTGACCGGTGATGCGTGGTCGCGCTTCCAAGAACGTCCGTGGACGGGGTCAAAACAAGATATACGATAGCGACAGATGACGGCAAACTGAGGCCACCGGTCACCGGTCACCACTTTGGTCGCATACTCGCTTTCTTTTTCGCGTGCTGTCCCCTACCGTTTGCCCCCCGAACTTCCTGCATCTGCTTGAATTTCTTCTTTGCGTAACTCTTCGCCTCCGAGTCGTGGAGGAGTTCTTCGACCAACGTACGTTTACGCTCTGCACGCGTGAGGTTGCCCCGTGATGGTTCACCGAACGGCGTTTTTGTTGGGAGGACAGTCCCAATCTATTCCGGGAGTGATATAAGCCAGCGCGTTTATCCGGGTGCACAGTGCTGTTACCCACCGCAAAGTATTTCGGTAATCCTTTGACCCCCTTGCCTTCTCCCTCGTCCTTTCGATAGAACCGTTTTGGGTCAAGCTGGTTGCGTAACCTCAGAGCCTCGTATTCACGATACAAGCGGGGAAGATCGGCTTCAGCTGGAGCAGGAAGGTCAAACCAATCCTTTCCGGCTGTCTTCGTTTTCAACTGCAGTCGAGAAGGTTAACTGATGTCGGTCCCATCCAAGGGGAAACATACGGCTTTCTTCTCTCTCTTGGTGAGAGCTTTTCCAGACGTACTAACCGCTGGTGGTGGGGGTGGTGGGGCGGGAACGTACTGTTGGGAAGTCGCCACTGTTGACGTCGATGCCAAACTTTCGACTTTGTCGACCTCAGCGTCTCGAGTAAGAGTTACTTTGCCATCCTTGGTGGTTTCAAAAGTGAAGTAAGACTCGGGCAGCTTTCCGGGGTTCAGTTTCGGCAGACCCCTAAAAGAACGTTTGTCATAGTCGATTTAACGGTCGTGCGAGACCTTACCTGTGCTCTGAAGTGACAATTGAAACTTCCTCCTCCTGGTTTGCAAAGGAGTCCGTCGTTGATCCCCCCGAAAACCGTCGACTCATGTTCTTGAGGTAAACCAACAAATCATCTCTTGACAACGGAGGGCCTCCCTTGGTTACAGCCTTAGGTTTTATACCTGGCGCGGATCCTGGGCCTGAGCTAGAGCCTGAGCCCGAAACGGAACCTGAATCCGAGTCCGAATCTGAATCTGAGGACACAGATAAAGATCCAGAGTTGGTCGCGTGTTCGGGGTCGTCAAAATCTAGGACATTGCCGCCCGTCGCTTTCTGCTTGCCTTTCGCTTTGAGGGAGGTGGGCGAAGGCATTTAGTGAACGAAAGATCGGAAACTTCCGTCCTCACCTTCGATCATGCAGCAAGCTTGCGTTCAAGGCATTCGCAGGTCGTCGCGTACAATACCCTATCCTCTCTTCACCTCTCGGTTTAACCACACTACAACGGCAACTGGCGCGTCTGCCACTCCTCCCACCCCAGAGTCCTATGAACCTCCTCGCCGGACCCACTTCGGTTTCAGGACGGTTGCTGAGGAAGACAAAGAACACTTGGTTCGGACCGTGTTCAGCTCGGTCGCCTCGAAGTATGACCTGATGAATGACGCCATGTCGATGGGCGTACACCGGTTGTGGAAAGACGATTTTGTTTCATTGTTGAGGCCGGGTTCCAAGGGCCACATCAAATGTCTGGACGTCGCTGGGGGCACCGGTGATATCGCCTTGCGGATATTGGACTACGCTCGGGAGAAGTACGCCGACAGGGAAACGACTGTGGATATTGCAGACATCAACCCTGAGATGCTTAAGGAAGGCTATACACGGTTCAAGAAGACGATGTACCACAACAGTATGCGCTCCTCTTAACATTCCGGTTTGTCCTAGCTAAGTCATTGTCCCCAGCCCAACAAGTGTCCTTTGCCGAAGCAAACGCGCAGGACATGTCGGACATACCCTCAAACACGTACGATCTGTACACCATCGCGTTTGGTATCCGGAATTGCACGTCCATACCTGCAGTACTGAAGGAGGCCCACCGCGTCCTCAAACCGGGAGGCACATTCGCATGCCTCGAGTTCAGCAAGATGACGAACCCCGTACTGAATTCGTGAGGGGTCTTCTGTCATCCGATCGCTTACGGCAGACTGGCTCACCAGATTTGCAGTTTGTACGATCAATACTCGTTCTCGGTCATCCCAATGTTGGGGACGATACTCGCGGGAGACCGGGAGTCGTACCAATACTTGGTTGAGTCAATTCGCCGGTTCCCCGTCCAGCCAGAGTTCGCCAAAATGATCTCCGACGCTGGGTTTGCGACTGGAATGATGCGCGGGGGCAGGGGTGGTGCGTGGACAGACCTTTGGGGAGGGATTGCGACAATCCACACCGGGGTCAGGTTAGAGTAGAGATGGGGGGCTCCTAGCTATAGGATAATTCGAAATAATGACCCATTAAAGTTCATTTCAACCGCCACAGACGCGTCCGCGTGGGGTTGGGCGGGGCGATCCCATCAGCGCTTCAGCGGCCACTCAGTCACACCTCGAGACCAGAGCATCGAGTCCCCCCCTCTCTCTCCCACACCACCACCACCGTTTACCTTAGATTACTATCCGATTTCACGAAATGGCCGCAAATAACCCAACCGTCTATCCGATGCCTCCCGCAAATGCCGACCTCCCTACAACTTGGGCCTTCTTGGAAGAGGGGGTCGACCACATCATGACCAAACTCCAGACCGGGGTGTCCTATTCCAAGTACATGGCGCTCTACACCGTCTCCTACAACTACTGCACCTCCTCCAAGATGCACGGGGGAGGGGAGACCCTTGGGATGGCAGGACGGAGTAAGTTCCTCCCATTCCACGCGTCTGCCACGCACCCCTCCATTTTTTCTCCTCTTCGCTCCTCCATCCGAGGTGATTGACTGACAATGTGCGTGCGGGAAAAACAGCTGGCGCAAATCTCATGGGATCTGATCTTTACAACAACCTCATCCGTTTCCTTGTAACCCACTTAAGGACGCTCAAAGATGTCAGTTCCCCTCACCGATAACCGAGGGGACAGGTTTTAATGGCCCTTTTGATCCTATTCAGGCGTCAGAATCACTTCAGGACGAAGCGCTGTTACAGTACTACGCCAGGGAGTGGGATCGGTACACGACGGGTGCCAATTATATCAACAGATTGTTTACTTATCTCAACCGACACTGGGTAAAGCGAGAAAGGGATGAGGGTAGGAAGGGTGTCTATCCCGTCTACACAGTACGTCCACCCCCACCCCCTGTGTTCTTCCACCATCCGTTGTCGAACACATGTTGATCACACGATCCTCTTCCTCTCCCCCACACGCCGCCACCACTGCAGTTGTCTTTGGTGCAATGGAAAAACAACTTCTTCATCCATATCCAAAACAAAAACTCCAAGTTGGCCGGGGCCATCCTCCGACTCATCGAGCGCCAGAGGAACGGCCAAGAGATCGACCAGGGGCTCGTCAAGAAAGTCGTAGACTCTTTCGTATCTCTTGGCCTCGACGAGGCCGACATCAACAAAGCTCACTTGGACGTGTACAAGGAACATTTCGAGATTCCCTTCCTGGAAGCCACCGAAAAGTACTACAAGCTCGAGTCGGAGGCCTTCCTCGCCGAAAACAGTATCTCCGATTACCTCAAAAAGGCCGAAGAGCGGTTGAGGGAGGAGGAAGACCGCGTGGAGAGGTACCTCAACACGAACACGAGGAAACCGCTCATCAGCAAATGCGAACATGTGTTGATCAGGGAGCACTCCAGGTTGATGCATGAAAGCTTCCAGAGTTTACTCGACTACGACAAGGACGAGGACCTCCAGAGAATGTATGCGCTCCTCGCGAGGATCCCCGATGGTCTCGAGCCGCTGAGGAACAAGTTCGAGGAACACGTGAAGAAGGCTGGTTTGGCCGCCGTCGCGAGGCTCGTCGGGGGGGGCGGTGCGGCGGCGGAGGTTGACCCAAAGGCTTACGTTGACGCTTTGCTCGAGGTCCACCGTAAGAGCTCTGAGACGGTCAAGAGGAGCTTCAAGGGCGAGGCCGGTTTCGTCGCCAGTCTCGACAAGGCCTGCAGAGACTTCGTCAACAAGAACGCCGCTACTGGTACATCTAGCACCAAATCCCCTGAATTGTTGGCCAAGCACGCAGACGCTTTGCTGAGGAAAAACAACAAGATGGCTGAGGAGGAAGACCTCGAGAGTGCCTTGAACCGAGTGGTATGTGCCTTCCCTGGCCAGCTCTGCATTTGACATGGTCTGACCTCCTGTTTAGATGGTGTTATTCAAGTATCTCGAGGATAAGGACGTCTTCCAAACCTTCTATACCACCAAACTCTCCAAGCGCCTCATTCACGGCGTGTCGGCATCCGACGAGGCTGAGGCGAGCATGATCTCGAAGCTGAAGGAGGCGTGTGGTTTCGAATACACCAACAAACTCCAACGCATGTTCACAGGTATGCAGCGAGAGCAGGTGTCGGTGCTTCGTCATTAACGTTTTCGATTGCTTGTTCTAGACATGAGTCTGAGCAAAGACTTGACCGACCAGTTCAAGGAGCGGATGGCCCAGAACCACGATGATATGGACATCAATTTCAGCATTATGGTCCTTGGAACCAACTTCTGGCCGCTCAATGCCCCGAACAACGAATTCAACATTCCCGCGGACATCTTACCCGTTTACAATCGTTTCTCCCAATATTACCAGACGAAGCACTCCGGAAGGAAGCTCACGTGGTTGTGGAACTATTCCAAGAACGAGCTCAGGACAAACTACCTCAACCAGAAGTACATCTTAATGACCAGCTCTTACCAAATGGCAGTGTTGCTCCAGTACAACGATAACGACACCTTGTCGTTGGACGAGCTCGCGACCGCTACAGCGATCAGCAAGGATGTATTGACTCAGGTCCTTGCGATCCTGGTCAAGGCCAAGATCCTGATCAACGAGGAGAAGGACCAATACGACTTGAACCCCAGTAAGCCTTTTCCCCCTCCCACTTCGACGGCCACACGACTGAGTTGGGGGTCGTAGATTTCAAGTCGAAGAAGATCCGTGTCAACTTGAACTTGCCTATCAAGGCTGAGGTCAAAGCCGAGTCAGCGGACGTTTTGAAGACCGTTGACGAGGACAGGAAATATGTCATCCAGGCAACAATTGTTCGGTACGCCCTTTAGAGGATGCTATATATTCGGTCCTCGTTTCTGATCATCTACCACTGGACTGGAACAGTATCATGAAGGCTCGCAAGACCATGAAGAACCAGGCGTTGATCCAAGAGGTCATCTCACAGATCTCGCAACGGTTTGCGCCCAAGATCCCAGACATAAAAAAGGTTTGTGCATCCACACCATCCGTCGTGGCCCGGTCCTGACAGGGATTGCAGGCCATTGATACCCTGCTGGAGAAGGAGTATATTGAGCGAGTCGAGGGTACCCGTGACACCTTCAACTACGTCGCATAGGTTCGACGCCCCATCTCCCCCTCTGCAAGGGGATCTTGTCTCAAGCCCTTCGGCTTTCCTTTCATACTCACTATGGGTGGCGGGGTTGAGGCGACCTCTCTTGGTCATGCACGGATATCGATATCTTGTAGCGTATTAAGTAATCGTCTTTGTTTTTCATCGTCTTTCTCCCTGTGGTCTTCCCTGCTCATTAGAATGCACCTGTATATTCGACGCACTCGAGATAAACGAGACACAGCGGCTCTGGACTTCGGCGTTCTCCCATAATTCCTGTGGGGGCAGGACCTCGGCACAGTAACTTCCACACATCCCCTCCAAAGGTCATGGCCCGGTTGACGTGATGGAGAAATCGACCTCGGGAATGGTGTGTACCATTCGTTGGGTAGAGCTCAGTACTGGTCCGCTCTGGTCTCCATCCCTGCCACTATTTTAGGTTTAGACAATTCCGATAGGGGGGGAGACCGCTTCCACCAGGTCGACCGACTTTGTTAGCGAGAGCAGCTCATGGATTTGGGTGACGATACGATAGAAGTATTTGTCTCTGCCTCACTCGAGCCCGTTGCAACGCGTGTAGTTTCGCGGGGAGCGTGACATGTTCCCTTGTACACGTGATCGCCGATGAACTTGCGAGACAGCCTCCTCGATGCCCTCAAATCCCTTCCCGGAACGCGAGAGTTCCATATACATACCCTCGTCTCCGCGCCATCGAAAACTCGGGAGCTCTTTCCGTACGCGTCCCCTCGTCCCAGAGTGTGGCAGCAACATATCATCGTCATCGTCTCCGAACAACCCTCCGTCGCGCAACCTCGTGTATTCGTGACCGCGGTCGAAGCGTACTTCTACGTAATTCCGAGTACAAGATCTGGGATCCTCTATGTCTCTAAGGTGGATTCGACTGGGCAGGGGAAGAAGCCCTCTCCCACAAGCACGATTGTCAAACGACTCATCCGATTTTACGTCAGTCCCGACACGCGGCCCAATCTAGGGGGTACAGGCAGCCTGGAAGAATACGTCTGGGTACACGTTTTTGCGCGGGCCCAGGGTCAATACCTTTTCCCGAATTCTGCGGATTTCGATGGGAAGAAACCACTGAGCGACGTTAGGCTCTGTGTGTGGTGGAAGGCAGTTCTCTCGAGCGTTGCCGAGCAGTTGCCGGGGCGGGTGGGGGGGAATGAGGGAGAGAGGGTCAAATTATGGCATATTCTTCCGGGGTTGAACGAACTCGAGGCCTTTCAGGCCCTCAGGTCAGCATCAATCAACCTCAACCCGCCATCCAGCTCCGATCCGTCGTTGGCCGTGTGGACTTACGGGCACCCCTCTACTCAAAACCCCGGCGGCGTGGATTCCATTCCTCTTCCATGTCCAGCTGAGGGGAAAGGGGGGATGTTGGGGGGTGGTTTCAACCTCGGCCGATTTATCCCATCTTTTGAAGACGACCCGAAAGCGAGGTTCATGGACGAAATCGCCCACACGACAAACTCAGACATTGTGAAGTCTCCTGTCCGAAAGAAAGCGAAGAAGGCAGTCGACGAAGACGTTCGTGAGGCGGAAAAGAAGGATAGTTCGCGGACGGGTGAACTGGAGAAGGTGACGCCGGGAGAATACTGGGAGCGTATGTCATTTCGGCAGGAGTGCGTCGCTGGGATCGTCACTGGTTTTTTTGTCATGGGATACGCCAGCCCACCGTCGGGAGCAGGTATCGGGGGATCGGATCCCTCGATTTTCGCACCTCAGCCAGGGCAAGTTTCGTCGAATATCACCAAGCGGGTAATGAACTCCTTGATGACGGGGATAGAGTTCTCGACTGTTGACAGGGCCGTTCGTGGAACCGAAACGCTGGAGGGTGCGATCAGGGGAATGTGTGAAGGGATTCCCGTTGGCGTTGAAGTAGGTCCCCCACGCTCACACCCGGAGCAAGGACGGAAGACGCCGGAGCCCACGGAACGACGCGACCACCTCGCGGTTCCTCCCAGTACGCCGCCCCGTGGCATGGGATCTGGTAGAGGTTCGATTGAGGCCGAAATTTCCCCGAATCCTTTCCCAGAGCCAACCGCCTCGCTGGAGACATACGCCTCGTGGATATACGGATCGGTCTACGTTGATAATCCCCTGCCTGCGAAACCCTCGGGAGAAAGGGAAGGCCCCGACAAGGCGTCAGGCCGGAAGGTCACTGTTTTGGCTGTCCGGAAGAAAAGGAAGAAGGAATAAATGGGGGCCATCAACGCAAGGTACGGGGTGGGTTGAGAATGTATTGAGAGCGTTGGGCTAAGACGTTTCAGGTGCCAGCAAACCGTGGGGAGGTTGTTGGTCAGGATGCAGGACGGAGATGCGGCGGGATGGATTTCCCGCCAGGGGTGATATATTGTGGGCTTATAGAATACAGGCCGGGTTTACTGCGAAAGAGGGCCGGAGGAATTTTGGGAGGAGTCGCAGAGCGTGTTTACGTTACATGTTACGGATTTGCAACAAGGGCTGGCGTCGCGTACGGGCATACACAGGATATAACCCCATCTCATCGGCGCCCTCTCTTTGCCTTTCGCTTTCACGTCTCCGTCACGACCCCAACGACCGCGACGACGAGGCCGCGACGACGACGACGACAAGGACGGTCGTGTACCGCCGCGATTGTCATAGTAGCCGAGAATTGTCGATCTCCGGAAGCCGCCAAACACGTTCCCCTGATACTCCCTCCCCTTGACGACGACTGCCTCATTCACGAGCCTCGCCTCGACCGACGTTCTTCCCCTCCTCCCTCTCCCCGTCGTCCACGACGTGCACGATGGCTAATCGCTCAGACGTCGCCACACATCCCCAGATGTCCCTCCCGTCTTTCTCCCAGGCCTTCAGTTCCTCTTCCATAAACAGCATATCGAATAACGGCAACTCTTTGCCCCCTATCAACTCAAGGTCACGTCCCAGCTCGCCTCCTTATCACCTCCGTCGCGTCAACACGCCACCCCCTGAGGAGGAGTCCGCTCGTGTCACCGAGCAAGCCAGGAACCTTAGGAAGAGGACGTTTGCGGAGGCATCAGCTTCACCTCCCGATAGGCAGGGACAGTGCGTTTCATGCTCCTTCGCTCTCTGGTTTCACATCCCTGATTCGTTCCTTCTCCCATCCGCAGACCGCCGTCACCAACCATGGTCAGGGTAAAGTCGGAGCCGGATCACGATGAGCAGGGTAGTCAGCCCTCTTCCTCGGGCTCGAACCACAGGCCCTATCAGCAGTCGTGGAAGGCTGGCACTTCTGGCGTGGAGGCCTCGAGTTCATCAACCTCAAAGCCCCAGGCCCCTTCCCCCACCAAGCGACGGCGCGTTACGATCAGCGGGATTAATACTGATGTCAAGCGTCCCTCCTCATCAGATGCCAACACTCCGATCTCGCCAGTCGTCATTGGTTTCAATCTCGCACGGGAGGATTCTGCTGCAATCGAACAGGTCAGGTCCATGCTCAACGTCAAGCTCCAACAGAAAGCCTTGATCGAGCAGAGGCGTAATTCCACCGCCGGCCTGACCAGTCCTATGGTCAACACCACACCCACGATACACATAGCCAACGTAAACGGTTCTGACGCCCGGATGAGCAATTCCCGAAGGCATTCCATGGTCCCTGTCCATCGAGAACCTCCCCCTCCCCCTCCGCCCCGTAATCCTAGTCCGCCCCCTTCCTTCCCTCAATCCCAACCACCCCCCCAGGTTCCGTCCCAGACACAGCCGCCCGCACACCTCCCACAGACGCAGACTTCGACCCACGAGATTTCTCTTGCTCGTCAGCCAGACAGCTTCGGACGACGGCGCGCGAGTCGAATGGGGATGAAGCCCAAACCCGCAGATATTTTGATCAGCCCTCGTGAGAACAACAGTGATCAAATACCAACGTCTATCATGAGTGCACCTGCGCACAACACAAGATTTTCGATGGCCTTGCCGAGTTTACCCCCAGCTATGGCTGGCCAGACTGTGCCTCGCGTAACCTCCAGTATTGTGCCTCCCACTCCTACCAGGCTCGGTGGCCCCAGAACTGCTATTCCGAACCTTGGCCCCACGAACCCCCCCAGTCGACGCTCTCCCAATCATCATGTGCCGATTTCCTCCAACCTGATACCGCAGACCCCTTCGTCTTTGAAGTTCGATTCCTCGGAGAAAAACGCGTTCCTCGCGCCATTCGAGAAATTCTACGATTCGCTTGCCGATTCGAAGCAGCTAAAGGACTGGTTGAGCCAACAATTACAAAAGTCCAACATGCTTGTGAACGCTCTCCAGAAAAGTGATAAGCTGGAAGAGGTGGTCGAGGCTATGGTGGAGAAAAGGGTAGCCCCCATGAGAGAGGAGATGTATGGGCTTCACCGGAGGGTCGAGGAATTGGAGCACGCCTTGAGGATTTCCTCCTCCCAGGGTTCAGGATCGGCGTCGCTGAGCCAATCTGGCTCGACTGGCTACGTGAAAGGGAAAGGTCGGGGACCGGAGCCAATGGTGGCGGAAACGACGGAGTCGTATACATTCCCACCACAACCAGCTCCATCGGAAGTCCGTTTGTCCGCTAAAGCCGACTTCGTCACCAGGAAGATTTCACCTTCGGACTCACCGAATTCCCAAACGGGGTCGCCTGTTCCATTCCACGACGGCCGAAGACTTTCTGTGTCTTCTGTCAGGTTTGAGAGGCGGCCCTCCCCTCCGCCCACCACAGAGAGAAGCCAGAGCCACGGGACCGTCCCTCCACTTCTCTCGTCCGGGCCGAGTGGTCCGAAGTCCGCCAGGTCACCAACCAATTCTAAGGCGCCTCTACCGAAACCCGAGGCCCAGCGCCACCATTCACATCCTTCCCCGTCCTCTGGCGGTCAACAACAGTCTTTACCGGCAAAGAAATCGTTTGGAACGGCGGACAAACGGCGCGAGCTACGTGAGCTCATAGAGGAGACGAACGGTAATGGCTCTCGATCAAACACTTTGCTCTCGCCCTCCACGAGGGAAACCAGAGAGGATGGTGGCTCAGCGGGCAGGAGGGAGTTGATTAGTATGGTTTCGCAAAGGGGCAGGAGGTATTCCAGCTCATCCGACGACGCTCCTTGAAGGATCGCGAAAGGTGTGTTTCTGAGGTTTCTGGGTCCCTAACCCTTCATTGCATTGTTTTCCCCGCCTCTGTCTCTCTCGCTGTGTTGTATCACTACGGCGCTTTCTCTCCTTTGTCTCTCCCTTGTCTCACTCCATCTACTGTTTCGGCATGCTTACTTGCAGTTGACTCTTTTCACACCACACCACTTTTACTCATTTCTCCCCTTCCGCCCAGTCTGTCGTTATGTTTCTCCTTTGCAACGCTTTGTACTCGTGCCAAACCGATCTTTTTCTGTTTGCGAGACACGATGAGGTACATGTCTAGTTTTTTGCTTACCGGTTTCCCTGCCTTTGTGTTGTTTCTTCGGGGTTGTTTGTTCCTCGTTAGCTCGGACTCTGTCCCTTGTATATATCTCGAGCCCGTTGCTGGACTTGTTCTGCACGTGCAGAAATGTGATACTCAGTAAATAAGTTAGGTGCAAGGGCGTGCCCATAAACTGCCGTTTTTAGAGGAACGTGGATCACGCTTTCCTGATACCGAAAAGGTGGGCGATGAACTTGTGGATCAAACCGACAACAGGGACGCATCTGTGATTCAAATTTTCAAAGGCGAGACGCGTTCGGCGCCAGACAAGACGCCGTCAGAAACGCGTCGATGGGAATGTGCCACACCATTATCGGACGGATCAGGTAAAGCCAGCTTGGTCAGCATTGACTGGGACCTTTCTCCGATTCGATCCGAAGAGAGCTGGGGAGGGCTTTCTCGATCTGGACCTCATAATCTCCCAACGCCACGGCCGAAATCGAGGAGAGTTTGCGTACCACGACAAGGCCCAAGGCTTATGGTAATGTCGGGGCGAATTGGGGGCAAGAGCGGGAGGGGGCGAGCCGGGTATAGAATGTGATGGTCCGTGCGGGTGCTGATTGATTATGGTAATGAGTCAGGATTAAGTCGGAGTTTCGGGGTTTGAAATGCATGGTATATAAGAATCTCCAGATCAGCCATTCGGAAAATTCCCTCCTTCCTCCCACGCGCGGGATCTCGTTGTTGGTTGTCACTCCCGCCACTCGCTCTAGAAAATCGACCATGTCTTTTGCATTACCCGCCCGCCAGGTCAATTTTGGCCGTTCTCACTTCTCCGCTCAGCAACAGCAGCAGTATCTTCAGCAACAACAGGCGCTTCAGCAGCAGCAGCCTTCCACTTCGAAAGTCCAGCCATCTAATGGACTGGCGCTCCCATCTTCGTCGACCTCCAATCCTTATCTCGCCCCCCCTGCCCCAACATTATCCCTCCCTGGACCCTCGACGTCCACGACACCCTCTCAAACCCCCGCACAATCCACTACTGATGCCGTTACTGGACCTACCACCCAAACCATTGTACCCGCCACACCTGCTCCTCTGACTCTTGAGCAGCAACATATCACCGCCGTAGAGGGCATCGTTCCGACCCTACAAAACATCGTCGCCACTGTGAACTTGGATTGCCGACTCGACTTAAAGACCATCGCACTGCACGCAAGGAATGCGGAATACAACCCCAAGGTTTGTGGTGTATTTTGATTGCAGTGTACGAACCGTTCCCACGTTCGTCCACTTCAACAGCGTTTCGCCGCCGTCATTATGAGGATCCGCGATCCCAAGACGACAGCGCTAATTTTCGCGTCGGGAAAGATGGTCGTTACGGGTGCGAAGTCGGAGGACGACTCGAGGTTGGCGTCGCGCAAGTACGCTCGTATCATTCAGAAGCTTGGATTCGACGCCAAGTTTTCCGAGTTCAAAATCCAAAACATCGTTGGCAGTTGTGATGTCAAGTTCCCTATTCGTCTGGAGGGGCTTGCGTACAGCCACGGACAATTCAGCAGTTACGAGCCAGAGGTTTGTGCGCCTCCGCGTGCTCTGCTTACAACGTTTTTGACGTTGGTTTACCTCAGTTGTTCCCTGGTCTGATCTACCGTATGATCAAGCCCAAGGTCGTGCTCCTCATCTTCGTGTCCGGAAAGATCGTCTTGACTGGCGCTAAGGTAGGGGTGGATTTCCCTATCCACGACCACACCCTCTCGATCGTTTAACATAATTCTAACATCACTTCCTCGTCAGGTTCGAGAGGAAATCTACACCGCCTTCAACACGATTTACACCGTCCTCTGTGAATTCCGCAAGCCCTAATTTTTTTTTTTTGGGTTTTAACGACGCTCTTACTTGGACTCTCCACTCCTCGCATCAGGCCAGCCCGGGAACCGTAACTCCATTCCTCCCCGCGCCGTCTCTTTCTGGTTCTGGGTTGTTGGCTGATGCGTGCCCGATGTCATTGTTTGCATCACGTCTCCGTTTCTTGCGTCGATGTTGGCACGTTTGGAACTTTCATCACGACAACGATACACTTACACAATGCACCAGTAAATATACAACTACAGTAGCCCCCTTCTAGTTTCAATCAACACTGTACAAATAGCAATTGTAATTTTTTTTTTCCCCTCACCCCCGACGAGTGCCTGTTCTGAGGATCGAACCTCACTCATCCACGTCCTTCATCGATCAGCCATGGTGGGTGATATGAGCCGAATGTCTAACCCGACCATCAAGA
>Ga0307509_10004656_pt1 | contig 19591 bp, 18 predicted proteins | sample 10_EM_MG_FD_202245 | JGI IMG/M metagenome (GOLD analysis project Ga0307509, IMG submission 202245) | Populus trichocarpa ectomycorrhiza microbial communities from riparian zone in the Pacific Northwest, United States - 10_EM | ecosystem: Host-associated > Plants > Roots > Unclassified | place...
AACTGATTAACCGCGCCCTTGGAGATGACGCCGACGATGCCACACATGAGGATTTGCCTTGGTTCGACCCGCCACGCGCATCACGCCTGCGGGTGTTGAGAAACGTCGTTCATGAACATCGGTCGAAGCTCGTGCACCACCGCATTGAGCCACGCCACGCCCATCGATTGCTGCCACATCGGCGATTGACCCCACGGCGACACGCTGATCAACAGCGCCGCGATCAGCAGCACGACCAGCCCGCGCACCAGCCCGAAGCCTGCGCCGAGCAGCCGGTCGATCGGGCTCAGCGGCGTGGCGCGGATCAATACCCTGACCAGCCGCGCAGCAATGCTCCAGATCACGAGCGCGGCCAGGAACACACATGCGAACGTGGCGCCGTAGTTCAAGTTCGACCCCGGCTCGCCGACGTGCAGCCAAGGCTGGGCCAACGGCGTGCAAAAACGCGCCGCGAAATAGGCCACGAACCAGCCGGCGAGCGACAGCAGTTCGAACACGAAGCCGCGCATCAGACCGACGACCATCGACAGCAGCAGGAACACCAGCAGGCCGATGTCCAGCCATGACACGAAGAACTCGCTGTTCGTCATGGCCGGGGCTCAGAGGGTCAGCACCACGGCCGTCAGACCCGCGTCACGGGCCTTCGCGAGCGCCTTGTCGGCCTCGCTGCGCGACGCAAACGGGCCGAGGCGAACCCGGATGCGGTTGCCCGCCGGCGTGCTGGCGATCTGCGTATAGGTCTTCAGGCCCAGCTTCTCGGCCTTGACCCGCGTGTCGTGCGCCGCAGCTGCGTCGGTGAAGGCGCCGACCTGAACCACGAAGCGGCCCGCGTCCGCGGGCTTGTCGGCCTTGCCTTCGAGCAGCGACTGCGCGCGTGCAGCATCGGCCGCGGCCACCACGGGCTTGCGATCGGCAGCGGGCTTGGCCGGCGCCGGCGGCGCGGCGGGCGCGGACCTGGACGCGGCAGGCGCAGGCTTGGACGCAGCAGGCGCGGCGGCTGGCGGCGGTGTCGCCGCGACTTCACGGCCGGCCTCTTCGCGCGACTCGGTGATGATCGCCTCGGCCGGTGCCGCAGCCGCAGCAGGCTTGGGCGGCGGGCTCGACGCAGGCTCGGCAACTGGCGCACTCGCCGCCGGCGATGTCGGGCTCGTCGCCGACGGGCGCGCGGCCGGCATCGTCAGGGCAGGCGCGCCGTCCTTCGGCGGCGCCTCGATCGGGATGTTGACCGGGATCGGCCGCGGCTGGGTCTCGAACACCAGCGGGAAGCCGACGATGCCGATCCCCAGCAGCACGATCGCGCCGATGAGCCGCTGACGGGCCCGGGTGCGCGCACGCTGCACAGCGTCGGACGCGTCGGCGGCACTCGCTTGGGTGCGCTTGGGTGAGTCAGACTGACGCTTGAAAATGGACAGCAAACCCATGCGATGCGAGTTCCGGCAGTGGCGTGATCTTGGAGGTGCGCGGCGTGGGCAAGCGGCCCGCCAGGGACCCGCTCAAGCGCTGTGTTTGCCGGTCAGGCGCGGCACGCCATCCTGCAACACGCCGCCCACCGTGAGGAACGACCCGAAGACCACGATTCTATCAGCGGGGTCGGCCGCCTCGAGGGCCGCGGCCAGCGCGGCACGCGGCTGCGCATGCGTTGTCGCGGTGACCGGCCCCGGGCCTTTCAACGCGAGCCGTGCGTGCAGCGCGGCCAGGTCAGCGGCCTTGGCGGCGCGCGGCGAAGGCAGCTCCGTGAAATGCCAATGGTCGACGAGCGGCGCCATGCGCGTGAGGATCGCCGCGATGTCCTTGTCGGCCATCACGCCGAGCACGGCGTGCGTGCGCGGGAAGAAGCCCATCTGATCGAGGTTCTGCGCCAGCGTCGCGACGGCGTGCGGGTTGTGCGCGACATCGAGCACCAGCGTCGGCTGCCCGGCAACGATCTGAAAGCGGCCCGGCAACTCGACCAGCGCGAAGCCGTTGCGCACCGCCTGCGCGCTGATCGGCAGCCGCTCGCGCAAGGCCTCGAACGCGGCCAGCACGCCGGCGGCATTGAGCAGCTGGTTCGCACCGCGCAGTGCCGGATACGCCATCGCGTTGAAGCGCTTCTCGCGGCCGGCCCAGCTCCACTGCTGCTTGTCGCCCGAGAAGGTGAAATCGCGGCCGAGCAGGCGCAGATCGGCGCCCTTCTCGCGCGCCTGGTCCGACAGGCTTTGCGGCGCCATCGGGTCGCTGACGATGACCGGCTTGCCGGCGCGCATGATGCCGGCCTTCTCGATCGCGATGGTCTCGCGGTCGTGGCCGAGGTACTCGGCGTGATCGATCGCGATGCTGGTGATGATCGCGCAGTCGGCGTCGAACGCGTTCACCGCGTCGAGCCGCCCGCCCATGCCGACCTCGAGGATCACCAGGTCGAGCGGCGTCTCGATCAGCAGCCGCGTGATCGCCAGCAGCGTGAACTCGAAGTAGGTCAGGCTCACGTCGCCGCGTGCACGCTCGACCGCTTCGAAGTGAGGCAGCAGCGCGGTGTCGTCGACCATCTGGCCGTTGATGCGGCAGCGCTCTTCGAAGTGCACGAGGTGCGGCTTCGAGTACAGCCCGACGCGGTAGCCGGCCTGCAGCGCGATCGCCTCGAGCATCGCGCAGGTCGAGCCCTTGCCGTTGGTGCCGGCGACGGCGATCACCGGTACGCTGAAGGCCAGGCCGAGCCGCTCCTTGACGAGGCGCACGCGCGCCAGCGTCATGTCGATTTCTTTGGGGTGCAGGCGCTCGCAGCGCGCGAGCCAGTCGGCGAGAGTCGTCGGCAGTTCAGGTGACGGCATCGGCGCTCTGGCGTTGCAGCATCGCGATCGCGCGGGCGATGCGGGCGCGTAGCTCGCGCCTGTCGATGATCGCGTCGATCGCGCCGGTCTGCAGCAGGAACTCGGCGCGCTGGAAGCCTTCGGGCAGCTTCTCGCGCACGGTGTTCTCGATCACGCGCGGGCCCGCGAAGCCGATCAGCGCCTGCGGTTCGGCGATCACCATGTCGCCGACGAAGGCGAAGCTCGCCGACACGCCGCCCATGGTCGGGTCGGTCAGCACGCTGATGTAGGGCAGGCGCGCCTTCGCCAGGTGCGTGAGCGCGGCATTGGTCTTGGCCATCTGCATCAGGCTCAGCAGGCCTTCTTGCATGCGCGCGCCGCCGGTGGAGGTGAAGCTGACGAATGGCGTCTTCTGCTCGATCGCGGTCTCGACGCCGCGCACGAAGCGCTCGCCGACCACCGAGCCCATCGAGCCGCCCATGAAGTCGAACTCGAAGCACGCCGCGACCAGCGGCACGCTCAGCACCGAGCCGCCCATCACGACCAATGCGTCGGTCTCGCCGGTGGCTTCGAGCGCGTCTTTCAGGCGCTCGGTGTACTTCTTGCTGTCCTTGAACTTCAGCGCATCGACCGGCAACACCTCCTGGCCGATCTCGTAGCGGCCCTCGGCGTCGAGGAAGGCATCGAGCCGCGCGCGCGCACCGATGCGGTGGTGGTGGCTGCACTTCGGGCAGACGTTGATGTTCTGCTCGAGGTCGGTCTTGTAGAGCACCGTCTCGCACTGCGGACACTTGATCCACAGGCCTTCGGGCACGGTGCGGCGCTCGCCGCGTTCGTTGGGCTGAATCTTCGGGGGCAGCAGTTTTTCAAGCCAGCTCATGGATCGTGTCCTTTCAGGAATCGAGCGCGGTGCGGATGTCTTTGATGAAGGCACCCGCAGCCGCCGCCACATTGTCGCGCGTACAGGTTTCGAGCAATTGGACCAGCGCACTGCCGATCACGACTGCGTCGGATACCGCCGCCACCGCCTGCGCCGTCTTCGCGTCGCGGATGCCGAAGCCCACGCCCACCGGCAGCTTCACGAACTGCTTGATGCGCGGGACCATCGCAGCCACCGCGGCGGTGTCGAGGTGGCCGGCACCGGTCACGCCCTTGAGCGAAACGTAGTACACGTAGCCGCTCGCGATGCGGCCGACGTGCGCCATGCGCGCCTCGGTCGAGGTCGGCGCGAGCAGGAAGATCGGGTCGAGCTCGTTCGCGCGCAAGGTCGCGGCGAAGGCCTCGCATTCTTCGGGCGGGTAATCGACGACGAGCACGCCGTCGACGCCGGCCGCGCGCGCGTCCGCGACGAAATGGTCGACGCCGTAGCGCTCGACCGGGTTCGCGTAGCCCATCAGCACCACCGGCGTGGTCTGGTTCGTGGTGCGGAACAGGCGCACCTGCTCCAGCACCTGCGGCATGCCGATGCCGCGCGCGAGCGCACGTTCGCCAGCCTTCTGGATCACCGGGCCGTCGGCCATCGGGTCGGAGAATGGCACGCCGAGTTCGATGACATCGGCGCCGGCCGCAGCCATCGCGCGCATGATGTCGACGGTCGCGTCGGCGAACGGATCGCCGGTCGTCACGTACGGGATCAGCGCCTTGCGGCCCTGTGCTTGCAGCGCGTCGAAGGTGGCTTTGATGCGGCTCATGCTGCGAGCCCCTTGACACTCTGGCCGCCTTGCGATGGCCGATCGAAGTAGGCCGCGCCGGACAGGTCGGCGACCGTGCCGATGTCCTTGTCGCCGCGCCCCGACAGGTTCACGAGCAGGTGCTGATCGGACCGCATCGTCGGTGCGATCTTCATCGCGTGCGCGACCGCGTGGGCCGATTCGAGCGCCGGGATGATGCCCTCGGTGCGGCACAGGCGGTGGAACGCAGCGAGCGCCTCGCTGTCGGTGATGCCGACGTATTCGGCGCGGCCGATGTCCTTCAGGTAGGCATGCTCGGGGCCGACGCCGGGATAGTCGAGCCCGGCCGAGATCGAGTGCGTCTCGATGATCTGGCCGTTCGCATCTTGCAAAAGGTAAGTGCGGTTGCCGTGCAGCACGCCGGGCGAGCCGGCGCTGATCGACGCGGCGTGCTTGCCGCTATCCAGCCCCTGCCCGGCGGCCTCGACGCCGATCAGCCTCACCGCCGCATGGTCGATGTACGGATAGAAGATCCCCATCGCGTTGCTGCCGCCGCCCACGCACGCGATCACCGCATCCGGCTGGCGGCCCGTCATCTCGGGCATTTGCACCAGGCATTCGTCGCCGATCACGCGCTGGAAGTCGCGCACCATCGTCGGGTACGGGTGCGGGCCGGCGACGGTGCCGATGATGTAGAAGGTGTTCTCGACGTTGGTGACCCAGTCGCGCAGCGCTTCGTTCAACGCGTCCTTCAGCGTCTTCGAGCCGCTCTCGACCGGTACCACCGTCGCGCCGAGCAGGTTCATGCGGTAGACGTTGGGCGACTGGCGCTTCACGTCCTCGCTGCCCATGTAGACCACGCACTCCAAGCCATAGCGCGCGCAGATCGTCGCGGTCGCCACGCCGTGCTGGCCGGCTCCGGTCTCGGCGATCACGCGCGGCTTGCCCATGCGGCGCGCGAGCATCGCTTGGCCGATCGTGTTGTTGACCTTGTGGGCGCCGGTGTGGTTCAGGTCTTCGCGCTTCAAGAAGATCTGCGCGCCGCCGAGTTCGCGGCTCAAGCGTGCAGCGTGGTAGATCGGGCTCGGACGGCCGACGAAGTGCTTCAGCTCATAGCGAAACTCTTCGATGAAGGCCGCGTCGTTCTGCACCTCGGCATAGGCGCGCTTGAGTTCATCCAGTGCATGGACCAGGGTCTCGGCGACAAAGCTGCCGCCGTAGGGGCCGAAGTGGCCCGAGGCATCGGGTTGTTGATAGTTCGACATGTTGTGCTCAATCCCATTCAGGCAATCGACGCCTGAGCGCGGGCATCGGCCTCACGCACGGCATCGCAAAACCGGCGGATCGCGTGGGCATCTTTGATGCCTTTGGCGGACTCGACGCCGGAACTCACGTCAACGGCCCAGGGCCGCAACGTGTGGATGCCATGGATCACATTTCCGGCATGCAACCCACCAGACAAAACGACTGGAAGGGGCACGGCGGACTGAATGAGCGACCAATCGAAGACCTTTCCGCCACCGCCGTACCCTTCGACGTGGGCGTCGAGCAGGAGAGCTTGGGCGTGCGCAAAACGAGTCGCGAAGTCTAGCAAATCGAAGCCTGGCGCAACCCGGGCGGCGCGCAGGAACGGCCGCGCGGCTCGCGCGCACTGTGCCGGCGTTTCGTCGCCATGGAATTGCAGCAGCAATTGCGGCATGACAGTGCAGGCGGCATGGACTTGCGCATCGCTCGCGTTCACGAACAAGCCGACCGGCATCACGAACGGCGGCAGCCGCCGCGCGAGCTCGGCGGCACGCGCCGGCGTGACGAAGCGCGGGCTCTTGTCGTAGAACACGAAGCCGACGGCATCGGCACCGGCCTCGACGGCGGCGTCAACGTCGGCTTCGCGGGTCAGGCCGCAGATCTTGATGCGCGTGCGTTGGTTCATGTGCAGTCATTCAGGGCAGCCAGTCCATCGCCGCCGTGCGGTCGGGAATGGCATGAACCGCATCGTAGTACGGCCCGACGAAGTACAGGCCGTCGGCCGAATATGTCGCTGCCGCAAGCCGCCGCTCTCGCAAAGCGAACACCTCGGCGAGCCAGTCTTGGCTGCGCGCGCCCGACCCCACGGCGACTAGGCAACCCATCAGGTTGCGCACCATGTGGTGCAGGAACGCACTCGCGTCGAACTCGAAGCGCCAGTACGCGCCGCGCTTCGAGATGCCGATCGAGCGCATCGTCTTGATGGCCGACGCGGCCTGGCATTCGGCGGAGCGGAACGCGCTGAAATCGTGCTCGCCGAGCAGCAACTGCGCGGCCGCCTCCATCGCCGCGCCATCGAGCGGCCGGAAGCTCCAGCCCACCGCGCCCGCCTCGACCGCCGGCCGCACGACGGACTCGAGCAGCACGTAGACGTAGCGCCGCCCGATCGCGCTGTAGCGCGCGTGAAACGACTCGTCGGTCAGCCGGCACCACTGCACCGCGATGTCAGCCGGCAAGAAGCGATTCGTGCCACGCACCCACGACTGCGGCTCGCGCACGGCCTCGGTGTCCAGGTGCACGACCTGGTTCAGCGCATGCACGCCGGTATCGGTGCGACCGGCGCACAGCGTGCGCACCGGCTGGTCGGCAAACTGGCCGAGTGCGCGCTCGAGTCGATCCTGGATCGTCTGGCCACCAGGCTGGCTCTGCCAGCCCTGGTACGCCTGGCCGCGGTAGCCGACACCGAGCACCACCCTCACGAGTGGGCCTCGGTCGTCGTCGATACAGGCCGGCGTTGCCCCCGGATCACCCGAGGTCGGCCAGCATGCTCTGTGCGCGGCTCTTCACGGTGCCGCTGGACTTGGCCACGACTTCGTTGAGCAGGTCGCGCGCGCCATCGGTGTCGCCGATCTGGCGGAATTCTTCGGCCAGCTCGAGCTTGCGTGACAGCGGGTCGTCCTCGCCGTCCGCACCCAGTGCCGGCAAGCCCAGATCGCCGAAGCCGGACGGGCTCGCCGAGGGCGTGGCGGCAGGTGCCGGCGCGGGTGCAGGCATGTCGAGGTCGAGCGAGATGTCGGACAAATCGAATGCCGGCGGCTCCATCACCGGATGAGCCGGCTTGGCCTGCAGCTCGGGGACTTCGGGCATCGAGAAGTCGAGCGGCTCGGCGTCCTGCGCAGCCGGATGCGAGCGCGCCGGAGCGACGGGCTGCGTCACCTGGAGCGGCGCCGGCGCGGTCAATGCGCCGCTGCTGGGATCGCCGAGATCGAGGTCCAGATCCATGCTGCCGCTGTCCTGTGCGGCGGGCACACCCGTGACCGAGCTGCCGAATTGCGATGGCGACGGCAGCACGGATTGCGGCATCGTGCTCGCGCCCAAGGGCTCGATCATCTCGCCGCTGGCGCCATGCGCCATGGCCGGCGAACCGCCCGGCCTGAACAGCGGGTTGTCCGGGTCGATCTGGACGCCGAGTTCCTGAGCCTTGGCCCAGTCCTCGCCCTCGCCGCGCGTCAGCGCATAGAGCTGGGTCGCGAGCAACTCGAAGCCCTTGGTGTCGCGGCGCTTGGCATAGACCTCGAGCAGCTTGGTGCGAATCGCCATGCGGTCCGGGCTGCTGCGCATCGCCTCTTTGAGGATTTCTTCGGCCTGCAGATCGCGGCCGTAGGCGAGGTAGACATCGGCCTCGGCCACCGGGTCGACGTCGCCGATCGCGTCGAGCTGACTCAGCGAGTAGCTCATCGACGACGACGCACCGCCGGCGTCGCGCGTGTCGATGCGCTGGCCGCCGCTGGCACCGAAGAACGAGTCCGGCTGCAAACGGCTTTCGAGGAACGAGGTCTCGCCGCTGTCCTTCTTGGTGCGCTTGCTGAAGCGATACGCCGCGAAGCCGCCGAGCAAGGCGATCGCAAGTGCGCCGATCCCCAGTGCCATCGGGTTGTCGTCGAGCAGCGAGCCGAGCATGCTCGGCTCTTCGATCGGTACCGGCACAGGCTTGGGCCTGGCAGCAGCGCTGGCCGCGGGCTTGGGCACCACCGGCGCCGATGCGGCCGCGGCCACGGGTGCGGATGCCGGCGCAGGCGCCGATGCTGCGACTGGAGCAGGCGCCACCGCGATGGCAGGCGCCGACGCCGCCACCGGCGCAGGCGTGGGAGCCGGAGCGGGCGCAGCAACCGGGGCCGGCGCAGGAGCGGGTATTGCTGCGACGGCCGACGCCGGCGCCGGCTTCGTCGGCAACACTGGCGCAGCGGCCGGCGCGGCCGCCACGGCAGACGCCGGCTTCGGTGCAGCTGCGCTGGCAGCCGCGCCTGCAATCTTCTTCAGCTCATCGACGTTCTTCGAGAGCTCGGCGACGCGAACGTCGTCGGCCTTCTTGGCCTTCTCTTTCGAGATCTTTTCTTCGGCCTTGGCCGATGCTGCGCCCTTGCTCAGGGTCAGCTTGTCGGGGGCCGGCGCAGCGCCTTGCTGTCGATCGTTGACCGACGCTTCGACCTTGCCGCTGGCCTGCCGCGACGACCCTTCGGTCTTGGCCGCCGGCACGTTCGCCGCGAGCCGCTGACGGTAGGCGCCGAAGTCGGCGCTCTGCGCCTGGATCACCTGGTGCGCTTCGCTCGTCGTCACGCCCTGAGCGCTCTCGGCGCTCGGCACCGACAGCACGACACCGGACTTGAGCCGGTTCATGTTGTTGTCCAGGAAGGCTTGCGGGTTGCCGCGGTACAGCGACACCAGCATCTGGTCGAGCGACACGCCGGGGCGCAGCGTACGCGTGGCAATGCGCGACAGCGAGTCGCCGGCCTTCACCTTGTACTCGTCGGCTCCAGCGGTGGCCGGACGCTCGCTCGCGGCTGCGGGTGCCGGCGCGCTTTCGGATGCGGGCGCGCGCGGCGTCGGCGCGGGGCGGCGCTCGGCGGCGCGCGATTGAGGCGTGGCCGCAGGCGCTGGTGTGGGTGCAGCGGCTGCCATCGTCGGCGCGGTCGCGGGTGCAGGGGATGCCGGCGCCGCACGTGCCGTCGTTGGCGGATCGAACAGCAAGGTGTACTCGCGCACGAGGCGGCCGGTGGGCCAGCTGATCTCGAGGATCACATCGACGAAGGGCTCCTGGACGCCGCGGTCGCTGGTGAGTTTGAGGTAGGGGCGGCCGTCGGCATGGCGCAGCAATTCGGCCTGCGTGCCGGTCAACACCTGGTTGTAGTCGACGCCCGCAGCGCGATACGCGTCTGGCGGTGCGACACGCACGCGCAGGTTCGACGCCTCTTCAGGCGACAGGCTGGTGACGTCGATCTCGGCACGCAGCGTTTCGCCCAATGCCGACTGCACTTGCAGCCTGCCCAGGCCCAAGGACCAGGCGGCCGGCGCGGCAAGAATCAGCGCGGCTGCAGCCACCCCCGTGAGGGCGAAGCGCCCCGAGAACGTCAATTTTCTTTTCAAGGCGTCTCCCAGAAAGACGGGGCGAGGACACGAGAGCGCCCGCCGATACCAACAACGTCACTGTCGCGATTTACACCGCGCCACATGCTTCTTTGGCGCGGAGCCAGAAATCACAATAACATCAATGAGATACGCTGACAAGCTCATGCAATGGCTGACATTGTACGCGGAACCTGTTCGCGGTCTTTGACAACACTGGCGTTGCAACGTGACAACAGGCACCGCGCACGCACCGTCAGGCCTCGATGACGATCCGCAGCATGCGGCGCAGCGGCTCGGCGGCACCCCACAGCAGCTGGTCGCCGATCGTGAACGCACCCAGATACTGCGGACCCATCGCCATCTTGCGCAGGCGGCCGACCGGGATCGTCATCGTGCCGGTCACCGCAACCGGCGTCAGGTCGCGCAGCGTCGCTTCCTTGGTATTCGGCACGAACTTGACCCAAGCGTTGTCGTTCGCGATCAGTGCTTCGATATCGGCCAAGGGCACATCCTGCTTGAGCTTGAACATCAGCGCCTGGCTGTGGCAGCGCATCGCACCGACCCGCACGCAGTAGCCATCCACAGGCACGGCCGCGCTGCCGAAACCCGGCCCCTGGCCGAGGATCTTGTTGGTCTCCGCGCCGCCCTTCCATTCTTCCTTGCTGGTGCCGTCGCCGAGGTCCTTGTCGATCCACGGGATCAGGCTGCCGCCGAGCGGCACGCCGAAGTTCTCGATCTCAGCCGGCGTCAACGTGCGTTGCGTGTCGGCGAGTACGCGGTCGATCTCGAGGATGGCGCTCTTCGGGTCATCGAGCAGGTGCCGCACCGACGCGTTCAGCGTGCCGTATTGCGTGAGCAGCTCGCGCATGTGCGCCGCGCCACCGCCCGATGCCGCCTGGTAGGTCATCGTGCTCATCCACTCGACGAGGCCGGCCTTGTACAGCGCACCCACGCCCATCAGCATGCAGCTCACGGTGCAGTTGCCGCCGATCCAGTTGCGGCCGCCCTTCGCCAAGGCGTTCTTGATCACCGGCATGTTGACGGGGTCGAGCACGATGACCGCGTCGTCCTTCATGCGCAAGGTCGACGCTGCGTCGATCCAGTGGCCGGACCAGCCCGCGGCGCGCAGGCGCGGGAACACGTCGCCGGTGTAGTCGCCGCCTTGCGCGGTGATGATGATCTCGCAGCGCTTCAGCGCCTCGATGTCGTAGGCATCTTGAAGCTGGGTTTCGTTCTTCGCCATCGCAGGCGCCTTGCCGCCGGCGTTGCTGGTGCTGAAGAACACCGGCTCGATGTGGTCGAAGTCGCCCTCGGCCTGCATGCGGTCCATCAGCACGGAGCCCACCATGCCGCGCCATCCAACCAATCCTGTGAGTCTCATCATCTGCCCTTTCAGTAAGTTGTCGAAACCTCTTGCTGCCCCGGCTCGTTCGCCAGGGATAGGGGCGAGACGAACCGGAGCTTGCTAGCCCTTGATCGCCTTTTTGGTGATGCTGGTCGTGAGCGCCGCCACCACGGCGTCGCCCATCTCGATCGTGCCGACTTTGGTCGAGCCCTCGGACCAGATGTCTGCCGTGCGCAAGCCGGACGCGAGCACGTGCTGCACCGCGGACTCGATGCGGTCGGCGGCGGCAGTCTGGTTGAGTGAGAAGCGGAGCATCATGGCGGCAGACAAGATTGTAGCCAGAGGATTCGCCAGATTCTTGCCCGCGATGTCGGGCGCGCTGCCATGACTCGGTTCGTACAGGCCTTTGCCTGCGGCATTGAGCGATGCCGACGGCAGCATGCCGATCGAGCCGGTCAGCATCGCGGCCTCGTCAGAGAGGATGTCGCCGAACATGTTGCCGGTGACGATCACGTCGAACTTCTTCGGCGCGCGCACCAATTGCATCGCGGCGTTGTCGACATACATGTGGTCGAGCGCCACGTCCGGATACTCGGCATGCACCTCGGTGACGATGTCCTTCCAGAACTGGAAGGTCTCGAGCACGTTGGCCTTGTCCACGCTGGTGAGGCGCTTGCCGCGCTTGCGCGCGGCTTGGAATGCGACATGCGCGATGCGCTCGATCTCCGGGCGCGTGTAGCGCATCGTATCGAAGGCCTCTTCAGCACCTTTGAACGCCCCGTCGGGTGACTCGCGCCGGCCGCGCGGCTGGCCGAAGTAGATGTCGCCGGTCAGTTCGCGAATGATCAGGATGTCCAGGCCCGATACCAGCTCGGGCTTCAGGCTCGATGCATGCGTGAGCTGCTCGTAGCAGATCGCCGGGCGGAAGTTCGCAAACAGGCCGAGGTGCTTGCGCAAGCCCAAAATCGCCTGCTCGGGCCGCAGCGCGCGCTCCAGCGTGTCGTACTTCCAGTCGCCCACCGCGCCGAACAGCACCGCATCCGCGGCCTGCGCGAGCTTGAGCGTGGACTCGGGCAGCGGGTGGCCGTGCGCCTCGTAGGCGGCACCGCCGACGAGCGCGGTCTCGGTCTCGAACGGCAGATCGAGCATGCCCAACACGCGCACCGCTTGCGCCACGATTTCGGCGCCGATGCCGTCGCCCGGCAGAATTGCAATCTTCACGAAGTGGTTCCTGTGCTCAGTTCAAAGGCTGTGCGCGAGCCACGGCTTGGTCAACAGACGCTCCGCTTCGAACGCGCGAATCTTGTCGGCGTGGCGCAGCGTCAGGCCAATGTCGTCGAAGCCGCCGAGCAGGCAATATTTGCGGAAGGCCTCGACCTCGAACGCAATCGTGCTGCCGTCGGGTTTGACGACAACCTGTCGCTCCAGATCGATGGTCAGCGAGTAGCCCACGAAGGCCGCGGCTTCGTCGAACAGCTTCGCGACCTCGGTCTCCGGCAGCCGGATCGGCAACAGCCCGTTCTTGAAGCAGTTGTTGAAGAAGATGTCGGCATAGCTCGGCGCGATCAATGCGCGGAAGCCGAACTGCTCGAGCGCCCACGGCGCATGCTCGCGCGACGAGCCGCAGCCGAAGTTTTTGCGCGCCAGCAGCACCGAGGCGCCTTGGTAGCGCGGCTGGTTCAACACGAAGTCCGGGTTCGGCCGGCGCGAGGCCGGGTCCTGCCCCGGCTCGCCGTGATCGAGGTAGCGCCACTCGTCGAACAAGTTCGGGCCGAAGCCCGACTTCTTGATCGATTTCAGGAACTGCTTCGGGATGATCGCGTCGGTGTCGACGTTCTCCCGGTCCATTGGCGCGACGAGGCCGGTGTGAATGCGAAACGGTGTCATGGCTTGTCCGCCTTACCCGAGCCGACTGACGTCGACGAAATGGCCTTCGATCGCAGCTGCCGCTGCCATCGCCGGGCTCACCAGATGCGTGCGGCCGCCCGCGCCTTGGCGACCTTCGAAGTTTCGATTGCTGGTGGAGGCGCAGCGCTCGCCCGGCTCCAGCCGGTCGGCGTTCATCGCCAGGCACATCGAGCAACCCGGCTCGCGCCATTCGAAGCCCGCCGCCTTGAAGATCACGTCGAGGCCTTCGCGTTCGGCCTGCTCTTTGACGAGGCCCGAGCCAGGCACGACCATCGCCAGCTTCACGTTGCGCGCGACCTTGCTGCCCAGGCGCCGCACCACGCTCGCCGCCTCGCGCAGGTCTTCGATGCGCGAGTTGGTGCAAGAGCCGATGAAGACCTTGTCGATCAGGATGTCGGCAATCAGCTTGTTCGGCTCCAGCGCCATGTACTGCAGCGCGCGTTCGATCGCGCCACGCTTGCCGGCGTCCTTCTCGCGGTCCGGGTCGGGCACACGGCCGTCGATGCCCAGCACCATCTCGGGCGACGTGCCCCAGGTGACCTGCGGACGGATCGCAGTCGCATCGAGCTCGACCACGGCGTCCCAGTGCGCGTCGGCATCCGAGTGCAGCGTGCGCCAGTAGCGCTGCGCCTGTTCCCATTCCAGACCGGCGGGCGTGAAGGGCCGGCCCTTCACATACCCGATCGTGGTGTCGTCGACAGCGATCAGGCCAGCGCGCGCGCCCGCTTCGATCGCCATGTTGCAGACCGTCATGCGGCCTTCCATGCTCAGCGCGCGAATCGCCGAACCGGCGAATTCGATCGTGTAGCCGGTGCCGCCGGCGGTGCCGATCTTGCCGATGATGGCGAGCACGATGTCCTTCGCGCTGCAGCCCTTGCCGAGCTGGCCTTCGACGCGCACCAGCATGTTCTTTGCCTTGCGCGCGAGCAGCGTCTGCGTCGCGAGCACGTGCTCGACTTCGCTGGTGCCGATGCCGTGCGCGAGCGCACCGAACGCACCATGCGTCGAGGTGTGCGAGTCGCCGCACACCACGGTCATGCCGGGCAGCGTGGCTCCCTGCTCCGGGCCGATCACGTGCACGATGCCCTGGCGACGATCGTTCATCTTGAATTGCGTGATGCCCGCCCGATCGCAGTTGGCATCGAGCGTATCGACCTGCAGGCGCGAGACCGGGTCGGCGATGCCATGCGAACGATCGGTGGTCGGCACGTTGTGGTCGCTCACCGCCAGGTTCGCCGACAGCCGCCAGACCTTGCGCCCGGCCAGATCCAGCCCCTCGAAGGCCTGCGGGCTGGTGACTTCGTGGAGCAGGTGGCGGTCGACGTAGAGAACCGCCGTACCGTCGTCTTCGGTGTGAACGACGTGTTCGTCCCAGATCTTGTCGTACAGCGTGCGGGGCATGGTGAGGTGGCGATATCAGCGTGTGCGAAACGTCGATTCTAAAGGCTTGCCCCCGCCCATGAAAAAGGGGCACGACCTGCGTCGTGCCCCTGGCGCGGGATTGTCTAGCGCCGGGTCACCAGCCGATGTCCTGCAGCAGACGGAAGGTCAGGTCTTGAGGCGGCGTGACCTGGTGCGTCAGGTCGCTGTTGATCGCCGGCTCCATCAGCTGATTCGGGAACGCACTGATGTCCCAGTGCGATACCGACGATCCGCTCTGGTACGGGTTCGGCGCGTACATCAGCGCCCGCCCGAGGGCATCGGCCCCTGCATACTGACTCGTGTTCACGCCCAATCGCCCGATCACGCCGGAGGTGGTCCGCGAGCGATGCGTCAGCTGGGCCTTGATCGTGGTCGCGTCGGCCAGCGTGATGCGGACCGCCGGGATCGTGATCGTGGCGTCAGCCCCACCCAGGCCAGGTGGCGGTGAACCGGCGACGTTGTCCGCCACCAGCACAGCAATGGCGCCGGCGTCTTGCAGGTTCTTGACCTTGACGTTGAACGTGCAGGTGCCGCGATCGACGAGCCCGATGTTGTTCTTCACGGCCAGGGCGTTCAGTGCACTCAGCGGGTTGCACGCCAGCCCCGTGCCATTGGCCTGGTCGACGACCGGCATCACCTGCCCGATCACCGGCACCGCGCTGAGCGCCGGGCCAAACGACGCCGTGCCGACCAGGTAGTCCCCTGTCGCTGCGCCCGCCGCCGGCCCGCTGATCCCCAGCCCTGGCGTGCCCAGCTGCAGCACGCCCGGCAGCGCGCTCGTGACCGCTGCGCCGGTCCAGACGAGCCGGTTGCCGGTCAACGCGGACGCCGCACGCTGCGCATCGGTCATGTCCTTCCAGAGCAGGCCTGTTTGGCTGCCCAGGAGGTAGTGATCCCAGATGGAAGGCAGGCCCAGGAACTGCGCGCCCGTGTTGCCGTTCGTGAAGGTTTGGAACCCCAGGCCGTGGCCGAACTCGTGGGTCAGCACCGTGACGAGGTCGACATTGGCGCCGTGGTTGTTGTCCAGCCCGAGGTAGAAGAAGGTCCCTGTCAGGCAGCCGGGCTGCCCGAGGTTGACGTTGAAGCGCGCGCGAATCTGCGCGGTGGTCGGGTCTTCGTCTACGCCGGTGAGCTTGTTCGTCAGCGCGAACGAATACCAGGTCGCGGGCTTGGCTGCGCCAGTGAAATCGCTGAACACTTCGGTCGCGCCGGCGCTGCCCAACACGGCACCGGTCGCAGTGCAAGTCAGGGCCTCCCAGGTCGCATTGACCTTGATCGGAACAGCACTGGTCAGCGTGGCGCCCCACTTGTCCGCCGCCGCCTGGAACGCGTTCAGGCGCTGCTGACCCAGCGTGGTGCCGGGATTGCCGCCCACGGGGGCGACCGCTGTCGGGTCATTGAAACCCACACCGGCAGGGTCACCGTTTTGGATGACGATCGTCGCCGCCGCCTGTGCCCCGCTCACCCAGCCGATCAGGCTCAACGCCAGCGCCGCGGCCAGCCGCTGCGAAGCGACGAATTTATTCGTGGTCATGCGCATGCTCCTTGGCGTTCTTGGCGTTCTTGGCGAGCGACTCCTTCTTGCCCGACAACACTTTCTGGGCCGAGTCGGCCCCGGTCACGCAATGCTCGGTCAGCGAGCCGTCCGCATTGCGGGTCACCACCGCGTAGCTCATCTGGTTTTCATCCAGCACGGCCTTCGCCGAACCGTCGGCGCGGCGCACCGCCACCGGCGCGGCCGGTACGGTCGACGCGCGCGCAGCGGCCTTCGCTTTGAGCTCTTGCGCCTCGATGGCCTGGAACTCTTCCGAGGTGGGCGCGCGGAGCTGTCCCGTCACGGGGTCTCGCACGATTCGCATGCCGGTGCCGTCGGCCGCCTGTGCCGCGGGTGATGCGGCGAGAACCAGAATGGACAGAAAAGCTGCCAGGCTCGTGGCCTGCAGTTTGGTTTTGCACATGGCGTTTTCCCTTTCAATGGATTGCCACTGACATTCAAAGTGACGGACGGGTGCGCCTGCACCCGAACCCCTCGGCAAAGCCGGTCAGGCAGCCGACTTGCGCCGGCGCAGCGCGAGCGCTGCCAAGCCCAGGCCCATCAAGGCGTAGGTCTCGGGTTCCGGCACGGCGGTGACCGTGACGGTGTCGAACCCGATGTAGTTCGAAGTGTCGACACTGCCGAAGTACTCGAACGCGAATCGGCCGGTCGCACCCGCACCTTGCCCGGCGAGTTGCACCGTGTATTGCGTCCAGTCGCCGACCGCGACGGTATCGGCCAGCACTTGGCTGACGGCTTCTCCGCCAGGGCCGGCAGTCGTGCCTGCCAGCACTGCGAAGGAGTCGGAGAAGCCGAGGTTGTCGGTGCGCGCCCAGAAGGTCAGGGTCACGTCGGACTCGAGCGAAAAGAACGGCGTGATGAGCAGCGTGTCGATGAATCCCGTAGGCGAGGACGCCAAGAAATTCGACGCGATATACGAACTGTCTGGACCTGATTGGGCCGTGAATTCGCTGGTGTTGTCGCCCTGGAACCAACCCGCGTTGGGGAGCGCGACCGGCCCGCTGAGCGCTTGGTAGACCCAACCCGATGCGGCCAACGTGCCAACGTCATCAAACCCTTCACTCAACAAAGTGGGCCCGGCCTGGGCGCTTCCAACAAGCGCCGCCAATAGCAGTGCCGAGGTGAATCTCGCGATCTTCATGAACACTCCCGAATGAACCATGATTGGCCACAAGCCGCCTGGCCTTTTCGATGAGACGCGCAGCGGCTGGTGTCTGCATCGAATCGCGGGCAACGGGTAGAAGCGCCGGATTCGATGGCCCCCTGACACGTGATCTAGTGCACACGTGAGCAAGTAGGCTAGCAATAAAAGTTCACCCGACAACCCCCCTGTTCAAGGGCAGTATTGACCCGAGGATTCGTATGTTCAGGTTCGGGCGGGCAAGAAAAAGCCCTTGGCAAATGCCAAGGGCCTGGTGCAAGCATCGACGGGCCGCCGCGGCGGCCGAGCACGCTTCAGCGCTTCGCGATCGGCATCACGTTGCGCGCGGTCGCGCCGTTGAACAGCTGGCGCGGGCGGCCGATCTTGTACTCGGGGTCGCCGATCATTTCGTTGAGCTGCGCGATCCAGCCGACCGTGCGCGCGAGCGCGAAGATCGCAGTGAACAGGCTCACCGGGATGCCGATCGCGCGCTGCACGATGCCCGAATAGAAATCGACGTTCGGGTAGAGCTTGCGCGAGACGAAGTATTCGTCTTCGAGCGCGATCTTCTCGAGCGCCATCGCGAGCTTGAAGATCGGGTCGTCGTGCAGGCCCAGCGCATCGAGCACTTCGTGGCAGGTCTCGCGCATCAGCTTGGCGCGCGGGTCGTAGTTCTTGTAGACGCGGTGGCCGAAGCCCATCAGCTTGACGTTGGAGTTCTTGTCCTTCACCTGCTTGATGAACTCGCCGATCTTCTCGACGCCGCCCATCTTGCGCACGTCTTCCAGCATGTTCAGCGCTGCTTCGTTGGCGCCGCCGTGCGCCGGACCCCACAGGCAGGCCACGCCGGCCGCGATCGCCGCGAACGGGTTGGTGCCCGACGAGCCGCACAGCCGCACCGTGGACGTCGACGCGTTCTGCTCGTGGTCGGCGTGCAGGATGAAGATGCGGTCCATCGCGCGCACCAGCACGTCGTTGGGCACATAGTCTTCGCACGGCGTGGCGAACATCATGCGCATGAAGTTGCCGGCGTACGAGAGGTCGTTCTTCGGGTAGATGTAGGGCTGGCCGACGGTGTACTTGTAGGCCATCGCCACCAGCGTCGGCATCTTCGCAATCAGGCGGATCGCGGAGATGTCGCGGTGTTCGGCGTTGTGGATGTCGGTGCTGTCGTGATAGAAGGCCGACAGCGCGCCGACCAGGCCGGTCATGATGGCCATCGGGTGCGCGTCGCGGCGGAAGCCGCGCAGGAAGAACTGCATCTGCTCGTTGACCATCGTGTGGTTGGTCACGAGCTTGGTGAACTCGGTTTTCTGCGTCGCGTTGGGCAGCTCGCCCTTCAGCAGCAGATAACAGGTCTCGAGGTAGTTGCAGTTTTCGGCGAGCTGCTCGATCGGGTAGCCGCGGTACAGCAGCTCGCCCTTGTCGCCATCGATGTAGGTGATCGTGGAGTTGCACGACGCCGTGGACAAGAAGCCCGGGTCGTAGGTGAACTTGCCGGTCTGCGCGTAGAGCTTGCGGATGTCGATCACATCGGGCCCGATCGTGCCCTTGTAGATCGGCAAGTCCATGGTCGGGCTGCCATCGGAGAACGACAGGGTGGCTTTCACGTCTGACGGGGTCATGAGCTTTCCTTGAAGTGTCTAAAAAGGGGTGACAACTCGTCGGTCATGCCGGCGCGCGCAGCATGCGCAACACCTGCATCACATCGTCTCGCTCCAGCTCCCCGGCAGGCTCCTGGCGCGCCAGGAGCAAGTCGAGCAGATCGTTGTCGGACAGGTCCATCAAGGCCAACAAGCCTTGGGCCTGGTCTTCGTTCAGCGTCGCCGCATGGCGCTTGAAAAAGCGCTCGATGAACAAGTCATTCTCGAGCAAGCCGCGCCGGCAGCGCCAGCGCAGTTTGCTCAGCGCTCGTTCGTCGATCAATGCGGCGGCGTGCATGGCGATCAGACGGCGCGCCGCACCATCAGTTCCTTGATCTTGCCGATCGCCTTGGTCGGGTTCAGGTTTTTCGGGCAGACATCGACGCAGTTCATGATCGTGTGGCAGCGGAACAGGCGGTACGGGTCTTCGAGGTTGTCGAGGCGGCCGGCGGTGTCCTGGTCGCGGCTGTCGGCGATGAAACGATAAGCCTGCAGCAGGCCGGCCGGGCCGACGAACTTGTCCGGGTTCCACCAGAAGCTCGGGCAGCTCGTGGAGCAGCTCGCACATAGGATGCACTCGTAAAGGCCGTTGAGCTCGTCGCGCTCTTCGGGCGACTGCAGGCGCTCTTTCTCGGGCGGCGTTTCGTCGTTGACGAGGTACGGCTTGATCGAGTTGTACTGCTTGAAGAACTGCGTCATGTCGACGATCAGGTCGCGGATCACCGGCAGGCCGGGCAGCGGCTTGAGCACGATC
>Ga0307509_10004657_pt1 | contig 19590 bp, 22 predicted proteins | sample 10_EM_MG_FD_202245 | JGI IMG/M metagenome (GOLD analysis project Ga0307509, IMG submission 202245) | Populus trichocarpa ectomycorrhiza microbial communities from riparian zone in the Pacific Northwest, United States - 10_EM | ecosystem: Host-associated > Plants > Roots > Unclassified | place...
CTTGCCCTTTAACTATTATCTCTCTTTATTCTCGAGCTCTCTGAGGACTCCCTTAGATCTAGCGCTTGCCGGTCAACTGCTAGCCCTCTATTGTACCTTTTCGTTAGACAGGAGTAAACCTGTTACAGGTTCGTTTTCCTCCATCTGATCAGACGGTGGGTGTGTGGGCGAACGTGGTGGGAGCGGTTGACGGACGGATTGTTGAGGTTGGGGTCTCAGGTAATCACGCTGAAAATCCCCACAGTCGGCTATCTTATGTCAGGTCAACTCACAATAGATACAACGGCTTTCCGGAGTAACGCTCGGTTTTCATTTCAGGGCCATCTTAATGGCTTGATTTGCCTTCTTTAAACAAGACGCCCAATGTAAAAAGTAAAACTCACTACTGTCTCCCCCCACTATTTGACAACCTTCATTACAATACTTCGAAGCAAATTATCCTGGTTGATCTTACAAACCTGACCATCCAGCCCAGCCTGAAGGCTTTGCCGGAGCCAGCAGTACTAGTGCCGAAGCAGAGGCTGCCGGATTGTGAGGTGTGGCAGGTATTGGCGTTGAAGCCGCCACTGCGTAAGGCCGATCTGCTTCTACCTGTATCACCGGCGCTGGTGTGACAGGTTCAACTACCGGTGGGGTAGGTACGTTCGATGGAGCTCAGGGTGGTGCCTGTGGCGAGGGTTGCCTCAAGCTTTTTCTAGAAGCTAGGCTTCTTGACTTTGAGATACCACTTCACTGAGCAGCTGACCGAAGGTTCCTGAGGGTCACCACTGGAGTGACACCTCTAGATCTCATGGCTTCTTCGAACACCAGTGTCAGCAGGTGTGGTTGGGCAATGACTAACACCTGCAATTGCTGCTCCTATTGCTTGACTCGCTCTTGCAATTCGAAGGCTGTCTGTGTGACTTGAGTCAAAATCGGTGCTATCTCCTTATGTAACATTACAGCTGCCATCTCAGCTGCGTACTGTGGAGGGGGCTCAATTGCTAGGGGTAGCGGAGGTGCTATGCGCATATTCACATCATTGTCGGAGTCTATTGAATACCCTTCCTAGACAGCCAACTCCAAAGCTGTCAGGTGTGCCCTAATCATTCGATCTAAAAGGGCACATTTACGGTATTCTGCCTGCTGTATCTTCATCCAGCAGTTGGCATTAACTACCACCTAGTTTTTGCCATTCAAGTTGAGTAGCAGTAATGAAATCTCCCATGGAAGCCCTGGCTTCTTGAAACCTCTTGGTCACTTCTCTCATGATATAGAATTCAAACACTTCTCTAGTGAAGTTGGCGAACATCATAGGGGTTCTCCTTTGTAGAGGCATTCTATCTGTTAGGCGGGAGCCTATCTCAAGACTTGCGAGATAACTCAAGCTGATAACCTTTATCGTAGACAGAGATTGTCTAGGAAGGCTCAATGATTTAAAAGTAGGTAGAGTGAGAAAAGATTTTTCTAGCGTAAAACCTATTTATGATAAGATCCCTTCTCCGTTCTGTGTTACATAAGCATCCCTTGGAAGGATCTTAAGTTCAGAGCTCTCTGCATCCTTCTGTCATGAATAAAATAACTATGTTCCAGATGAGAGTTGAATTCAAGACCTTAAGTATTCAGTCCTAAAGTCACCCAATTAGGCTACTATCATACTAGCTAAGTATCTGCTAACAAACTCCAGCTTCTTCTGAAAGTGCGGACACCATTTGACCCTGACAATTCTGTTATCTCACTTGACTTCCGAATCGCAACACCACGAGTTTTTTCCTGACCGTGCTCCCACACATTAGTCCATTGGTTGCGATCTATCTTCGTTAGCATGAAGCTTTTTGCTTACCATTTAATACCCAGAATTGTCTCCATGATCGAACCAACAAAGGGGCCAGCTTTGTTATCGAACCTCTCAGCATTGCAGATGTATCCTGCACTCGACAGCTGCGAGGCATAAGATTGACTTGTCCCAATAATCGCACCAATGGCCATTATCTCTCCATAGTCATATCGTTATCGAATGGTTCCATCAGTATCCGAAGAATACTTAGTGACATGTGTGAGTGCGAGTATGCCTGATTTCTCAGACTACCTCTTCCAACAACACCATTCACTTCTGCCACTTTCATCGCGGGAGCATGAAGTATAGAATGTGTTACTTAACCATTGTCTGTAAAAGCGTCCCGTTACTTAGTGACCACTTTTGCGACTCCTGTCTTTAGTGCTCAGTAACTTTATGAGACGTTGCCCGATTTGGCTCAAACCAATTGCATAAGCTCGCCAACGGTCTTTCCTCATATATCCTGCGAACAGGATCCGGTCGGACGGATGGCCGCGATGTATAGGGGTTACGAGGAGGGCTCCAATGACCATGTCTTTGGTGAGGGGACGCAACTACCGCAGCGTCTGCCGGTGTAGCGCCGTCCCAACGCTGGTGCGGGAGGGGGGTGTTGGCTTGTCCCTTTGAACTCACGATCCTAAGATAGGGTAACTATAGGTCTTTATTCACTAATGGAAGGCTGAGCCTTTCGGGTATGCCTAACACTATTCCTCATAGAAGGGTCTCGAGTGAGACTATGAAGGAAAGTAAAAGGGTTTAAAGTTTCTAACTCATGTACTTCCTCAGGTATCTCTGTGGGTTGAAGGTCGACCATCTGCTCCTCGATGGATAGCCAGCTTATTCCTCGCAAGTCTGCAATAGCATTGAAGTGGGAAAGGTCATAATCATATTCGACTAAATCCATATCTGAAGACATTGTGTTTTCCACTCAATGCTTCTTGTCCCAGACAAGCAACTCATACTCAAACAAATATCAAGATAATAAATTTATTCAACAATTCTCAGAAGAGAGTTAAGCGAGTGTGCTTGTAACAGGGGCACTCTAGAGAGAGGTGAACTCTAAGGTTGCGACTGCACCAAAACTCAAAGCAGAAGATAAAGATAGAGTAAAATAATTCACGAAGAATCAAAACGGTAAAACTTAATATAGTTAAGCTCAAAGGTTCACTCATTTAGTTCTCTCGAGGAAAAGTTGGTTGTCAAAGTAGAATGCCAAATGCTTAAACTTAAGTAGATATCAGATTTAAGCCTTTGACATTCACCACTACTGCAACCTTGTGCGAGCACCCTGTCCTGCTCAGGGCTGTCCGAGGTCTACCCTCCATCAGGGATTATCCTGCCCGAAGTATTGGACCGGCTCAGGTACACTTAACTCCGTTAATAGGATATGAGTTTCTGTAATACATCTCCAATACAACCGCTGGGGGAAAAACTCTTCCTATCGAAGTCATACAAGTGGCTAACTGTTATGACAACAACTGGAGTTAATACCTAGGTGGTGGACTTACTAGCCCAGTGGTAGATTCATCTATACAAGCTATGCAGTCCATTGTTTAATCTACGCGACTACTCAAAACAACAATCAGACATGCAAGCTCCCCTGATGAGATGTAACCGATGGTTGGCTCAAGGGGAGCTACCCATAGCCAGCCTCTTGGGACATACTCTACAGTGACAAGACTCATACCTCTAGAGTCCACTGACAACCCATAGTAATGCTACAAATCAAGGGGAGAAGGTTCCAGCTGGTTACTTAGGTTTTTGTCCCAAAAGCACCCTAGCCTCCTTGGACTACCTAAGTACCTCTAGGAAGACTACCCTACTAACCGTAGGCTAAGATAGTTTTCTAGATGCCTGAGGGACCATTTATGTGCAACCTCATATTTGGCGGTTACCCACACTCCCCTTATATATCCTGCGAACGACATTCGGTCAGTTGGTCGGCGACGACTTATACGGTATTATGGCAGCTGCTCCAATGACCTCTTTTTACTAGCAAACGAGCAACTACGCAGCTGTCTGCCTATGACGCGCCGTCCCAACTCTCAGGCCAGAGGACGGTGTTAGCTAAACTCATCCAAGTTCAATAGTATGTTCGGACCACCATTACGCAGGCGTCGGATATCTCTGTGCAGATTCATGTCTGCCTATAAACATCTAAGAGCCTATGGAATGTGAGGTAATTGACCTCTAAGTTCTAGGATGACTTTGCTGGTCAAGGTAGGGTAACTTGGACTCCTCAGTAGGGTAACTGGGGTCCATGGGCATAATGGCCAAATTCCCAAGGTAGGGTAACTTTGCCCTCTTATTTCTTTAACCGCTTTGGAAGTCCTCCTGTCGACACCTAATATTGTCTTGGAGGCCCATGTAATATTCCCATAACTTCCTTGACTTTATGCGAACTTACTCCTCAAAGGTTACCCTGCCTTATAGAGTGCCCAGGGCTACTTCTCTATTCCCTAGGCCTTCTCCTAGGTTAACCAGCTATTTGTATACCAAGTATACGAGACCATACCACCTCTGGTTACCACTTGGTATGCCATTTGGGCTAAGGTCAGAGTCATTGTAGCTACCTATCATAGGATCGTTACAGTATTAGTCATGTGAAATCTGCCTTCCTTAGTCACGATTTGTGATTGTTAAAGACAATAAAAAGGTCATAATATTCTTGGAAAATAGATGGGAATCAACCAAGCCAGAAGGCACAAGAGTGAAGGCCGACAAAAGCGGCAGTCTGTGTTACGCACATGTGCATAGCTCACCTAGTGAGTACGAGATATGCAGCTTCAAGAGGATGACTGTATACCCAAACCCCAAAGCTTGCTAGAAGTAGGACGAACCCGGATGCATCTGCAGTGTCTACTCCGGTAACTAGAAGAGTTCATATTTCATGAAGTAATTTATTGATTCGTACGATAAGAAGAAAAGAACCCTATGAAATATCCAGTATAGCTGCTGCTATATGCATACTGCTTTGAAAGATGACCATCTGAACTAATCACTCGTTATGTCATGCGAACGATTGGTATTTTGGCATATGTGCTGCATATCTTGAAACATAGTTCATTAGGACAAAGAGATCGAAGACTATCTACTGGAGAAGCTGGGACACCCTCAGATGCAATAGTAGTCGTAAGACTCTCGGAATTCGAGCAGGGCTATTATTTTCAGAGTCAAACCGTGTTCGCACTTTGCTGAACAAAGTCAAGGGATTGAAAGACACATAATTCTTTAAGAAATGAAAGTAGCGTACAATTTAGTATAAATAGAAAAGCTCTCCCCGGTGGTTGTGAAATCATCAAGCAACGGAGAGGAGACCTTAACAATATAACAAGTTATTAAGAAATCTTCTAAGTTCGAGAACTTTAACTTTCCAATTACTTTACCGAGCATTCCTGACAATTCTCCGTACCCTCAAACCACTACCTAGTTAGCTCAATATCTCTTTATGTTAGCTATTCCATAATACTCTGCTTACAGAAGCTTAACATCTTGATGGTGATAAACAGTTAATGGGAATCCGGTAAGGTGCAGACAATAAAAGAAAGATTATAGAGTATCGCTGGACAAATTCATGCCGCCAGAGGTGGCAGAGTCAAGTGGACAGTAGTCAGTACTTGGGAATACGCCACAGTTACTTGGGTTTTCTCTCCTAATCGACACTTTTTTATTAAGTGCTAAGAGGATTATTTAGGAAGCCGAGATTGGAAAGAAAAATGAAGAAAAAGTATCTGCTATAATACAAATGAAATAGATTGATAGAGAAGAAAAGATCAGGTAAGAGAGGCTGATAGTTGAACTGAAGCTGAAGCAGAAAGGAGTATAGTGCGAATCGTATAAAACGTGTACCAGTGGTGTTCCAAAATGTAAGGCTTTATGTAATTTCGGTCAGGATTCTATATTATGGAAAGATCTGTTCTACAAGCCTGTCATTCAACTCTTGAAGTAAGTTTATATTTTTGAATATTTTTTACAGTAGAATTTCTCTAATCAATATAACAATATGAAATCAAACACTTTAGAGGCCAATAGTAATAAATATTTCCAATAACAATAGTTTGTATCAGAAGTTTAAAATAAAAACAATGGGACAAAAACTAATATATTACTGTGAGACTTGAATGAGAGGCCTCCAGAATAGATTTTTGCATAATTTAGAGCCCTGACGATGATTATATAAAGCATTACATTTTGCAACACCACTAGTACACGCTTTAAACGATTCGCACCATACTTAAAATATTAAGGAAAGTAAGAGGAGATTGTGCTATTACCAACCTTGTAGTTGGCAAAAGCCTGGGCGGAAGGAAAGGGAATCAAGAGAAGGCAGATTTAGGGTTGCCAACTGATCTTTCATCACCCATCCAAAACACCATCCTTCAACCATCAAGAAAAAGGTCCACTAGCTTCTTTTGGCCCATACCCTGCCCTAATGGACTCCGGTCTGCAACACCATTTTTGACACAAATTCATGGTTATCAACTCTGAATACCCTTAGTGGATCAATAATTTCTTCCCTATACTATAGTAAATGCAATATTAGGTTATAGGCAGCTATCTATTCTCCCTGTACTGTACACCTTCCACTGTCTAGGTAGCATTGACTGTTCGCTCCATCTCTTGTTGCTAGAGGGCCGTCTACTGGTAAACAGACTCTTATAGGAAAAATTATCCCCTTATATACAGCTCTTCTATCATAACCCTATTTTGTTTCCATTATCTCTCTAGTATGATCAAGATATTATCACTACATATGTTTCCTCTGCCAAGATTTGGTCCAGGTTCTTAGATCCCCCATCTTATCAATATTTTCTGAAATTTTTCCCAACTCAGCCCTTCCTTGCAACTGCAGTGTAACAGAAGGAATTCAATTTTTACTTCCATCTCTGAGTACTAGGGTGTGCACAAAAGTCTGTCAAACTCTGCTCTGATAGGTTTAGTTTACTATGAGAATGCAAGTTGTCTGGATATATCATTGGCGGGTTCTCTCACAATTTGGTGATGGAAAAAAGTCTGTCAAACTCTTGGCATTATTCTGTCTATAGAGCAAGAAAACTATTTCTACAATTTAATACAATGTAGCTATACCCCCAGCTGCTATTACAGCTTCTAGTCTGTATCGCATACTTTGAATCAGCTGTAGTTGCCTTTCTGGAGTAATATTTTGCTATGCTACCCACAACATCGCAATCAATACCACCTCATCCAATGCCTGCCCATAAATCTGCCCCAGCTCAGACTCTATCTCCCCCCATAAGGCTTCAATGAGATTCAAATCCGGTGATTGAGGATGCCATTGGATATTGTCCATTCCATTTAGCACCCGGTAGGATTTGGCATAGCCTTGATGCCTGGGAGCGTTGTCCTCTACCACTCTAGTCTACCCGTATTCCTCACATGTTTGGTGCCAAAAAGGTACCAGGTACGGCATCATGACATTATCTCTATATCTCTTAGAGTTTATAGTTGTGCCAGGAGGAACTATGTAGAGTGGGAACTTCATCTCCCCCCAAAAGGCTCCCCATATCATAATACTTTTCCTCCCCGACCCCCAGACCTCATCGATCCAGTCTGGGTGGAACTCTTCCTCTGGGAGGCGAGTTACCCAAGGCGTATCAGAGAAGCCAGTAGTGCTAAAGTTGGACTTGTCCGTCCAAACTACCAACTTCCACGCCTCGTCTGTCCACTCTAAGCACTCCTGACACCACTGAACATGCTTAGGTTTATTCATACTCCATATCCCCCACCTATATGGTATAGGAAAAAACAAAAACCATAAGTAACCCTTTTGTATTACTTATGATAAAAGATAAATTGGGCTTACTTTTTACGTGGAAGGCGTTTATGATATCCCATGGATGCCATAACATCCATTAATGTCTGCACAGAGCAGGCATACCCCATTTCCATAATCACCTCCTCTCATTGAAGCCGGCGACTCCTTTTATCCTGAGTGACAAAGGCTCCCAGTCATTCTCTCTCTGCCTCATCGACACCACACAGGGCAGCCACAGCGGAGTCAATTGGAGGGTGAACCAGCATTTAGCATTGCCCACTAGTAGAGTTTCTGGCATGTGCGGAAGTCAAGATGAACCCGAGCTCCAATCTCCTAAATACCCTCTATGTTAATAGCCTACTTTTACCTATACAGCCTTCGGCAAAAGGAAAGGAAATGTGAAAATGAAAGGTCAGAAACACAGTTGCTTAATTTACTTGAATATCACAAACCTTGCAGGTCATTCCTGCTTTTTCTCGCAGGGTAATGACTTGCATGTGTTCATCACGCGTGGTCTCCCGGCCCTTAACACTCACACTAACCGGAACATAATCCTCACGATGTCCTTTACCCCTCATAGTTGATAGTGAAGAAAAGTAATGAAATCGGGCAATATAGTTGTTGTGATTGTTGTATTAACTGAGAAATACCGGTGGGCGAGTACTCAGGTTTACTATCATAGCTTATTTACTAATCCCTCCAGGTGGCAGCAGATTATTCGTCATTGGCCGAAACACTGACAGCGAATCAGGTAAGGTTCGACAGACTTACCCACAACCCCCGGTACAACCCACTTGCTTAGCATTGACTGCCCTGGTCCTGATATCTATTATTTACTAAATTTGTACCAGCCCGTAAGACGGTTTTGGCCATGGTTTGATATTAATCTTTTATTTTTCTCCGGGATAAATTTATTGAACTATCTACCCTACATTTCCCCGCGCCACCCCCATTTCTCCCTCACTCCTACCCCACCCCCTGCCTGCCGGTAACTACATTTCCAATGCCCACAGCATCCCAGCCCAACTCCCCTAAACCATCCAACAAAACCAAAACCCCCCCACGCCTCCCAAAGGCCTGCCCTCCGAGGGTGCCGTTACTTGCACAGTACTGTACAGCATCATCTAGTCCCACAATACATCACCATCCATCCCGACAATCACCAAATCATAAGCGCCATCACCCGTACCATAGCTGAGTATCACACATGGCTCCCAAATCACTTATCATACCCCCACTTCGCCAAGCAAGTAAAGCAAGCAATACACTCTACCCACGCCAATTGAAATAAATAAATGAAAAATTGACGGAAACTTGTCTCTCTTGTTCGACAACCCTACCACGCTGGGATCCAACGCGGCGGCACTGAATGAGCTGGGACACCAACGCCCCGGGCCGTGAATCACTTGGTCTACCGGTGCCATTCTGTGGAGATGTGTGCCATTGGAAGGAAATCTGGCGTAGAATGATGTTGTTGTCCTGGTGGATGGATATCTTGGCTAGGTTGTTGGGCTGAGTTGGTTGGTTGGTTGGTTGGGGGAGGTTTTCACTCTTTTCTCGCTGCTGGAAGCGCTTGTGGGGCTTGTCTGGGTCCGAGTGCAACATTTCGTTGGGATTCTTTGTGCGGTATGGGGAGAGGGATTGGTGGTTGTGAGGTCCTAGTGGTGGTGGTGGTGGTGGTGATAGTGGTGGTGGGTAGGCAATCAATGTCAGATCCCACTAAAAACCGTTCCCGGCAGGGTTTAATGTTTCCGTGTGTACCACACAGCACTGTAGATCGGAGCAGATTGAGGAGTCCCGCAGGAGAAATAAAAAGAGACGGTGCCGGTATCTTACGGGATTTCTCGGGGCATTCTCTTTTGGTTTGTGTGGCTCATGGCAGAGGTGGTGGTGGTAGGCTACCATATTTCTCATCTATGCATGTTCAAAGGGCCAATACCGGCACGGTGACTTGTGAGTTAAACCCCACAAAGGGAAAATACCGGTATCATACAAACACATCATCAGGTCAACCTTAATATTTATTAAAATATTCCCACCCTCTCTCTCCTTGATTTCCGCAGGAGGGGAAGAAAAAACGTATTTGGTAAGCCATAAGCAAAAATGTGGTGAGGATCTTGGCAATCTTATCGGCTACCATCGCCCATACATGATTGGACGGTCAGCCCTTCTCACTAATTAATCTTCTCCCTCCCCTCCCATCCTTCAAGGGGGTGATATTGTACGAGTACCGGTACCGGTACTGTAGACTGCCATTAGAGTGCGGTGCTCGCACCGCCCAAGCGATAGATAGCCTTTAGACCCGATTCGTTTCGTGACTGTTTGATTTGCCCTCGAGCCTACCAGGAGTGGCAAGAGATTATGAGGGAGCCAACATGGATACCGGTAGGGCAGGGGGATGATAAAAGAACAGGTAACCCTCGAACGCAGGGAACCTCACAATCGTTTTTATGATGTGAATCGCGGGCGGGCGTAACCAGTTCTACGTCATAGGCCCCCTTGTTGAGCAGTGCATAGATTAATTGGACAGGAAATTCCCATTCAACCCAGGAAGCAAGAGAGAAACCCATCGTGAGTTCCCCCCACCCCTCAATCCTCCCTCGGTAGTCTCTAATCCTCTTTGCCGGGGGGATGATAGGAACTTCCAGGAGTGGACCCTTATCTTGATTTCCAAAGTAAGAGAAAATAATCCAGGTGAAGAACCCCTGGATCACCGTTATCTCGCAGACCTTGATATGAACAGTATTCCCCTCGGCATCAGACCAACTTTTGAGGCTATCGTACAGGTAGTGGAGAGAGGGTTCAGTTGCACCGTGTCTCTCCTTTCTTGGCCTCCCGAGCGAGATTGTGGCGATCGAAGCATGATTCCGAGTGAGAAGTGCACAGTGTCGTGAGAATAATCATTCCGTAATTCATTTTCCAATTCCCGGACTCTCGAGAAACAAAGGGACGGGGGGAGGAATAGGAGGAAGAGCAGTAACCAAGCAAAAGGATTCAATGAGCGACAGTGTGGAGTGACGATTGGCTGCCGAAAAGATAACCAAATACGATACTGCAGCCAAGTTCATATGGTTCTCCAACACTCGTATCGTCAAGCTTTTCCTTTCTTTTTCCTCTCTCTTTTCTCCACCTCCCCAGAGTCTCCACCATCAAACATTTTTCCAGCTAGCGCTTGCACAGCCAGCCAACAAGGTGCAAATACCTGTATACGGTACAGTGCCCAGTACTCTGGTACAAAAGTAAAAAAACTTAAAGAAGAAAAAGAGAGAAGAGGAAAGAAACAAGCGACCAGCGATCACAATAGCAACAACACGTTCCCATACTGACAATCCCCAGCGAGAAAAGAAAAAAGGGGGAAGAATACCAAAGGCGAATTTAGGTAATGACTGCAGATCCCTTCCTTTTCTTTTTCCTTTTCTTTTTCCTTTTCTTTTTTTCGCCCCTCCCCTCCTCCAGAGGTATTTTCCCACAATACCGCATTCCGTTGTCAAGGTGAGCCCTTCTTTACGAGTGGTGGTGAGAACTTCGTATCATGCAGCAGCAAGCAACCAGGAGAAAGTAACACGGCATGGCAGAGCATGGCATAGCATGGCAATCCGTCTGTCTGTCTCTCTGTTCTGTCCGCTATGTCGGCAACGAGCCTTCCGTATGACGAACCAGCGAGCACGCAAGCAGGCAAGGAGACTGACCTTGCAGCCCCCACAAAATAGAAAAAAAAACGCCTCCGAATGATTAATTCCCTCGTGATGGACATGAAGATTCCTCAGCATGTGTGGTAGGAGATTGAAATGTCGTCAGGGGGGAGTCTTTTTTTTTTTTTTTCATTACTATGATATTGTCATTTTGCCCAACTATCTGACTGCTGGTTGCTAGGCAGGAAAGCAAAGTAGGCAACCATGTGGGGCAGAGGTACAGTATACAAACTACCCCCGATACTCGTACCATACCTACCCAGGGCATTTGCCTCCCCCTCCATCGCTCCTCCCTCTCCACTGTGCTCGAGCACCTCCTGCTGAAACCGGAAAGCCATGATCCCTCAATCCGTCTGCGGATTTCACAGCTCTTTAGCGCGGTTAACGGGCTTAGTTTAGCCTAGGTATGATCTTTGCCAAAGGCAGTATAGCCGGGGAGTTCTTTGCTGACGCAATCAGTGCTCGAGTTGAAAACACCTGTGATACCTGTTGCGGGCAAGAAGAATCCGGAGCAGGGGTTGTGGATTTGCGTGGGCGCTCAGATACACGCTGATCTTTTTGCAATATTTGTGAATCCCTGTTTTTAGGTGCTTCCTGTCCGCCGCGAGCACAGTGCACCCCATTGCCACACTTAAAACTATTCCTAATCCAGGAACACATTTGAGAAGCAAAAAGTGACAAACACAGACGAAGGGATAATCTAAAGAGAAACAACTGCAGCTTAAGACCTTCAGCTCAAAGTGGCAACAAGAATCGTCAAAGCTCGAAAGGGGAGAGCTGGTGATGCTACTCGAGCAAGCATTCCGTTTCTGGTTCCAGACTTCCGCCGGAATTTTCTTTTATTTCACAAGAGAAAAAAAAGAAAGAAAAAAAGACCCGGGAATTCCTTCCGCTTCGCTTGCTTCATTGTGGTTTCGCGGGATAGGGGTGAGATTATGGAACGCGGCTATGGTACTGTATTGTGTTCTTGTCGCATGTATCCCATGTGCTCACACTCAGCACATACCGGTATTGTGAATATGAGAAACAAACCGACACCTTGTCGTATGGTAAACATTTCTATTTCTTTTTTTTTTCTTGCGAAGATCATGTCTCGGGGAGGAAGGAATAGAGGGAGGGGGGGGGTTCGAGATTTTAACAACCTCAAAGTACTGTATCATACTCGAGTACCGGTATCGGTACTGTAGCTCGCCAAATATGGATGAAGTCGAATATTTGGTGAGGACTCCCGCAACATAGACTATCGGTTGGTGGAGGCATTCAGCGGTGGTGCCAGAAGGAAATTATCTAGCTACGGTTCGTAGGTTCTCACCTCGCCCCCCCCCCATCCTTCCTTTAATGCTGTGTAACTCCTACCTCTTCGCATTGCGCCATGGTACAGGTGCGCAGCGTGCGGCGACCTCGAGATATAATATCGCTATGCAGTGACTTTGGAGGAAGGAAGGAAGGAGAGTGTGTGTGTGCTAAAACTCTAGTTCGTGTCACTTGATACATGTACAATCTCGAGAAGTTAAGGTACTGTGCGCACGTAGTCCCCCCTTATGAGCTGCATAAGTACGGGAAATATGTATGCGTATAGTACAGACTCGACGATTATTGTACGTACATGAAATCGTAAGAATAGGGCTTTCAATTGAGTTCCGAGCCGTTCTCGAGAATGTATTAATACTCTCGAGACGGTGACTGAGCCATATGTAGCATGTATGGTTGGGTAAGTCAAGTACATGCAAGCCTTGTGCGGTGCAAGTGGCCCGGTTGCGGAATCATCGTTAGTTCAAGCACGCTTATACCCTCTCACCGTAAGGCTTTTTCCCCTCTTGAACAGCGCAGGTACAGTACCAGGGCCCCCGAACGCGCGCGAATTTCGACATAAAGCTAAGCCCCCCAATTTACGTTTTGAAGAGAGACGTCTTCCGCTAGGCTCCTGGGTCCAGTTTATCAGTCTTGAGTATTCTTCCCGCCAAATATACCCCTTGTTTTCGCGTACTTCCTCCTGCCTAGGACGAGTATCAGGTGCGCGCTGGATGTCAAGCATTACACTACCCCTTGCACAAGGGGGGGAGCTGTCGTATCATAACACGCCAGCTCGTATGACAGAGGTGAGAATGAGGATGATGATGATATGATGAGGGAGGGTCGTTTAATTGAGGGGCACGGACTACAGTACCAAACTTTGTGGCAACTTGTTCCTCCCGCGTGCGTGCTTTCTCCACAAAAAAAAAAAGGGCAATGTGCGGGTGTGTGGTCTGTGGCTGCGGTGGTGGAGGTCTCCGTTTCACATGGGCCAAAAAAAAGTTCGCCAGAGGTAGTTAGCGTCCGCCTATGCATCGGTTATTGTAGATTTCTTCCTGATGGTTGCGGAAGGGAATTCAAAGTTCCCCGTGTTTTATTTTTCTTCTTCTCAAGGCTTTATTGCGCAATAGCATTCCCCGGAGGACGAGCTGAAAGTCTCGCTCTGAACTCTTCGATGCGGCGCTGGTATGCTAGGAATTCTTAGGTTCAGTAACTTGCCAAGTGCTAATTAAACAGAAGAGCTCCGGATTCCCGGACTTTAGAAGAGGGGAGTTACTTGTAAAGGGACCTGTTTACAAGCACTTCGCTCACCGAAACAGCACTGCACCGTAAGAGTATCATGATATAGAGCCACGGGAACTGTGTGGATGCCACCACTTTTTTTTTTTTTTTTGAAAAACAGGGGAAAAAAAACATTATGTGGCGAGAGTGGAGAGATGTGTCTGGATAATTAAAATTAAATAAAATGAGGAGCAGACATCGGACGCAAGCCTTTTTTTTCCAAGTTTACCGGTAACGCAACCCGATAACAGCTGATCATTGATGCCTTGAGAAGCATATTCAGCCCCACCGTGGTCAGAAGAGAGTTCAATAAACAGCCGGAAGATAAAATGGTGGGGGGGGGGGTGGGTGAAGGAGTACAAGGTTTACCGTGATAATAGGAGGTTTTTTATTTTTCCAATCAAGAGTACTGTAAACCACAGCGTGAGTTGCCCGTTTAGACGAGATCTCTATCTAGATTTTGCGAGATCGGATACCGATATCATCAAAAAAAAACCAAAAAAGAACTTTAAAGGCAAGACATACCCCCTGTATCCCAGCTCGGAACCATTTACTCGAGTACCGGTACTCCCCTCGTACGATAGCAGACTGGAAGTATCAGAAAACAGGGATCGTGGGTTTTATATGGGCCTCATAGACAGTACTCGTACTTGTACTGGAATGAAGCTCACAAAAGTTTGGCACATATTTCGCAAATCCCTGCTTTCGGGTACAGGTAGTAGTACTGTGCTCTAGCTTGATACTCGCGCTCCGCTCGTTTCGTCTATCTGTGTCTACTTGGAAACATTGCCAAAACGGTTCGAGTGTCTGATGACATAGATGTGTGATGGACGATGGGCAAAGGGCCTCAATATTGCTCGGTGCCCGGAACAGATGAGCTGCTCGAGTGGAGGAAACGCACGCGAGATGCGTTCCTGGGAGAAAATGCGGGGAAAGCTCGCACTTCAAAAGTACTCGTACTCGAGTACATACCTGTACTCGAGTAGGGAAGCCTGACCCGTATCAAAAAGGTTGGTTTCTTGAACACTCGAAAGGAAGCTCCCTCTCTCCCCCTCACTCTCCCGCAAAAGCAAAAATGTAGTGGATTTGTGGCTCTACGAAAGGAAAGAGGTGAAGAAAAAGAAAGGAAAGAAAAGAATCCAGTAAGTGAAAAGTTTAAAAAAAGCAAAAGGGCATAGTAAATTCCCCCATTTGGATTCAAGGGCGCTAAAGTGAAGTGGAGTTGGGTTCCGCAGAATTGCACTCCACAGACATGCCAAGACCTGGGGAAATGGTTGGCCGTGGCACACGGGATCTCGCAGTGGAAAGAGAGGTTGCTTTCTCTCCTACCCTATGGCACAGACTGCTATGTACCCACGGTTGAGGGGGCGTGGTGTGGTGGAGTTGATGAGCTAGCTATGTACTCGAGTACAGATGTCGACAAGTTCTCTCCAGGATTCTTCCATAAATGGTTTCCCCAGGACCCACAGTAATCGCGGGAGCTACATTTCTCGCAGCAGCAGCAGCAGCATCTTCTGATACTGGCGCATGATCATGAAGACGCGGTGGTAGGGAATGCAACTTACTTTACTCACTGCGGTGGGACATTCTTTGGGAGCACCGGTGCGGTGATCAAAAGTGCACTGTGCCCTTGATATTGTACGGTATTCACCTTCTCTGTCCTCGAGTACGATACGGGTGGGTACGAGTGCCCCATCACAGCACACCCCACCGGCATAAATGTGCCCTTTTCCTTTTCCTACTGTGCGGTATGTATTCATCGTATTCCAAACCCTACCACCGGTAAATGGAGATCTCAGCAAGTACTATACACCGTGAACCAAAGGGTACGGAAAAGGCGGAGGTGAGAAAAAACAAAAAAGATGAAGCAGATGAAAGCAGCACGATATGCTTGTGGAGGCAGAGTACTACGGTAGTGCACCGGTACGCTACACTACACTCTCAGCTGAGGAACAGCACTGATACCGGTATCATTATCATGGTCGCGAGAGGCGGCAAAAAAGTAATGAAGAGAAACACAGAGATGGTGTAGAAGGACCTATTTAGGTTTAGCTCTATTCAATGCTGACTGACCCTCTGTTCACCTTTGTCCCCTCGCTCAAGCACGGAAGGGGAAATATGTCTAGCTTGTCCTACAGTACCAGCGCGCACTTCTCTTCTCTTCTCTCTCTCTCCCTCTCTGAGAATATCAGACGGTACAAAGAGGGCAAGAAGCAACCTGGGTCTTACAAGCACGGTGCAATACTGTCGACGAAAAAGCCACTTGCGGGTGCAGAAAGGGGTCTAGACTGGAATATGCGGCCAATTGACGCAAGCCGAATGGCAGACAGGCTACCGTATGCCCTTTTAAAAGTTTTGGATGACCAGGTGAGCAGACCCCACCTGATTGGAAGGGCAAAGGGGGAGAGGAAAAAAGAAAGAAAAGCAGAGTGAGCGAATGAGCGAATGAGTGGAGCAAAAAAGAAAGAAATAACAGGTTCGGGGTCGGAATAATAGTAACAAAAAGTCCACAAGTCTTCATCAGATATCACTTTTCGCCCATAGAGCTGAATCAAACCTAAAGGGAAAAAAAGGAAAAAAAGCTTGGTATCATCTCACAAAGGAAGGAGAGCGGAATTCCGTTTCCCTTTTGACTCCTGCATTCAGTAAACGGAAGACCAGACACGGTTCGTCTCAAGAAGAGAACAACCCGGAAAACATCACCAATATTTTACGAATCAGAAAGGCGACTGACAGGCCGATCGTGACATATACCAACGGTTTCTTAACCATTCCTGAGACCGCTTCGCCGCAATGAGCAAGTCATGCATCGTGGCCTTGAGCGCCATGTCTCAGAAAGCCTGGAAGATTTGGTGGTGCAGGGTTCAAAATCCAGCACTCGCAGTTAGCGATGGAAATTTTTTTTCAACGGAAGGGGGCGGTTCGCAATTATCAGGGCGTACCAGCACTCGAGTGGCGGACCCCCTTCAGCAAAGGGAGTCGAGAGTACGGTACTCGTGCCGTATCGTGAGAGACTCAACAACACCATGACCAAAGCCTGCCCCTCCAAGTGAGATAGGCGTCATAGTCTACCGTACTTGTAATGTGTGGGACTTTACTGTATTTTATTTATTCATTATTTTTTCTCCTTCTAGCTAGCGTTGTCCATCCTGGCTCGTTTGCATTGCTTTTCTTCCCAGCGCTACGCTACTCCGTAAACTAATGCTACGAAGCAAAGTGCCCACTGTTGATGGATAGGTCGGCTAGAGCGGGTTTCCGGTCATTTGTTTCGCTACACTACGTAAGTGCACCTGCGGCAGTGCCTCGTTATATTTAAACGAGCCCGGTCAGAGCTCACGGTCGAGTGTTTAAAAATAAAAACAAAATATTTAAAGCGGTAGAGTACAGTTTGAACAGCATCCGTCTACTGCACGGTATGGTATAATACAGACCTGTGCACGATATGTGTCGTGTCTGAGAAACGGATGTGGGGGGGAGGAGGAGGAGGAGGAGGAGGTAAAAAAATTTACTCCATGGAAAAGGAGGATGGAATACCGTAGAGCAGAAAACTCTCTCATCATCATCGTTGCCCCTTTGCTGTCCTCATTGGTCTTGTACTCGAGTACTCGAAGTAGCTTGGTAACAATAGTGGGGAAAAGTATCACGAAGCCACTTGCCACTGGCTACCATGCGCGAGTTCATTGATACCTGCTCTTTACTTTATTTTATGAGCAGTCGTAAATGATTGGTACTGTAGTCGACAGGAGGCTTCGCCTCTTTTGTTTTAGGGGGTGCTTGGATGGTGTCTGGTAGCAAAATTCCCAATGCAAGTAGAGTACGGTACCGGTATGATAGCAGTTAGGAGCAGTGAGTTAGTGATGAGGAGCTTATGTAACGGATAGTAATAACCTCAGCTGTTGGTGTAAAAACTCAATCCTTTCTAACCGTCTTCTCTGCACAACGCATTATCCACCAATCCCGTATTATTCTCACTCGTAGATACCTTTCTACAGTAGCAACATCACCAATGAATCAAGCTGCGGGCCGTGGTCCGCGAAGGCGGAGGAGGGCTGGAAGGTGGGGGGGTCTACCGAGTACTCGAGTACCTACCTACCTACCTAGCCAAGCTTCAATCACCGTGTTTCTGTTAAGTTGCCTGCTGGGTGAACGGTTCAAAAATGATTACTCTGGTGATGGGGAATTATTTTTGAAATCAACGTGATTCCTAATGTTTCTTTGCCATGAAAAAAGGGAAAAATGGATTTTAGGTGGGAACAAAGAAGGAAATAAAAGCATGAAAAAGTGGTTTCTTCTTCTTCTTTTCTTTTCTTGCGAGGTGTTGTTTCTGGTCATAGAAATTGCGTGCCATGGAGTCATCATGGAGGGGGTCCGCAGCGGATTACTGGAGCAAGGCGCGACAACGGGAACTTGCAATACCGTACTCGTACGTTCAGCAATTCTCATCAAAAGTCACGACTACGTACTGTACATTACAGAACGGTACAGTCCTTGTACAGCACGGGAGCGTCAGAGGTAGGGAGGGAGCGATGCAGAAGAGAGCGTTTCTGGTTAGAAGGATTGTCTTGCACAGGGCATGGAGAGAGACCGAGCTGGGTCGAAAATTGGAATAATCTTTTTTTTTCTTTTTTCTTTTTTGAGATTCGCGCTGGAGACGACGAAAGGGAGAGCACGCAGGAGGGCCACTTGATCCTTGCACAGAGTGCCTGCACCCTTCCCACCACCTATGATATTATTATTTTCACCACTTCTCTCATTCTCTCAATCATTCACTTTCACCCTTGTCTGTTCAGAGTGAAGAAGACACACCATCATTCTCATCCAAGCTGTCTGGAGAGAGGCCAGCGAGCCTGTGGTGCTCTTTTCCTGGCTGGTGCGTGCATGGGAGTTTCTCCCAGTCCGTCTGTGCGAGTGTGTGTTTGGTTTTTGTAACCAATCACGACTGTGGATGTTGCCAGAAGCTGATAGGCCAACTGGCGGCTGGCTTCGATCTGCTTGGCTTGTGTCCTCGCCCACTCCTCCAAAGCACGCAAAAAGAAAAAAAGAAAAGAAAGGTAAAGAAAAAAAAAAAGGAAAAAGGAAAAAAAACTAAACTGTAGGACTCTCCCCCCCCATTCAGCTCCCACACCACTAAGCACCCACACGCCTTCCCCTACCCCCTGCCCTTTCCCCCCCCTCCTTCCTTCACGCCCACTACCTTGCTTCACACTTAAACCATATCTTCTCTTTAAATATATGTTGGTCCTTCTCGCTCCAAAAAAAGGCACCCCTCTAGCCTTCCTCTCCTTCACTCACAATCTCCCCCCACAACAGCATCATCATTGCTACCACTATCTTCGAGTCAGCATCACTAGATCCAAAGTCCTCTCCTTCATCTTCGTCGATTTCGAGTACTGTCTCGTCCTGCTCCTACGCACTAAAACAACGCTGGGCTCAACCTTCGAATTCAACCCCTCCCATCATCATCATCACTCTTGACTACGTAACCCAAACTCGTAAAAGCTACCATTCACTCACTTGTCCCCCCCCCCCCCCACTACCAAACAATCAAACTTTCCAATTGCAATGGATTGGTCTCCGGATTACTGTCTCTCTTGCGATCGTCAGATCTCTCAATCTGGCCATGGAGCTTACTGCTCGCAATCCTGCCGCTTGGCAGATTTAGAGCGTGCTTCTTGCCGCTCTGGCTCATCGTCACCGCAGGCTGGGGCTTCGTCCTCGCCTTCGTGGTCGGG
>Ga0307509_10004658_pt1 | contig 19590 bp, 12 predicted proteins | sample 10_EM_MG_FD_202245 | JGI IMG/M metagenome (GOLD analysis project Ga0307509, IMG submission 202245) | Populus trichocarpa ectomycorrhiza microbial communities from riparian zone in the Pacific Northwest, United States - 10_EM | ecosystem: Host-associated > Plants > Roots > Unclassified | place...
CGCGCGCGCTCGTCCTCTACTCCGCGCACGATCACGTGGTGGTCCCCCACGGCCAGGCCACGCGGGACTTCACGCTCGCCGCGCTGCGCGCCCAGGGTGCGACCGTCGCCGCACCACCGATCGCGAGCGACGCCCACGGGGTGTGCGAGCACGGCGACTACTGGGATCCGACCAGAGCCTGCGGTTACGCCGAGATCGTCGCCGAGCTCCACGCCGCCTTCCCGTGACAATTCTCGGGAAGAACCGGATCGGCGCTGCGTCGACCCGGTATGAGGTGGTTAGCCTTGGCCGTGCTCCTCTCGGGCTGCACGCAGGATCAGTGCTCGCTCGCGCCGGATCAGGACGGCGATGGTCACAACGCGGTCGAGTGCGGCGGCGACGACTGCGACGACACCGACGCGAACCGGTATCCCGGCAACAACGAGATCTGCGACGGCGGCAATCACGACGAGGATTGTGATCTGACCACGTTCGGGTTTCGCGACGACGACGCCGATACCTACGTCGACCAGCTGTGCTGCAACATCCAGGCGGATGGCACGCCCCGCTGCGGCAACGACTGCAACGACCACGCGCAGTCGATCCATCCGGATGCGACCGAGGCCTGCAACGGGATCGACGACAACTGCAATGGCCTCACCGACGAAGGCGTGCAGATGAGCCTCTACGCCGACGCGGATCACGACGGCTACGGCACGGGCGCGGCGGTGCAGGGCTGCTTCGTCACCCAGGGCATGTCGTTCCTCGGCAACGACTGCGACGACGCGAACCCCGCGATCGGCCCTGGCTCGATGATCTGCGCGTCGCCGACCGCGTATCAGATCTGCGATCAACAGGGCCAGTTCGGCCTCAAGATCGCGTGCCCGAACCAGGCGGCGTGCCGGACCGAGCCGAACGGCACCGGCGTGTGCCTCTAGAGCGCTTGTAAGTTTGCGCGCGCACGAGCATCGTTCGCGCATGCTGAAGGACAAGGTCATCGTCATCACCGGCGCGAGCCGCGGCATCGGCGAGGCGATCGCGCGCGCCGCGGTCGCCGACGGCGCGAAGGTCGTGCTCGCGTCGCGCAAGCAGGCCGATCTCGACAAGGTCGCCGGCGACCTCGGCGGCGCGGCGATCGCGGTCGCGTGTCACACCGGCAAGGCCGCCGATGTCGACGCACTGTTCGCGCGCGCGATCGAGCAGTTCGGCAGGGTCGACGGTGTCGTCAACAACGCGGCGACGAACCCGTACTTCGGCCCGATGATCGACACCCCCGACGCCGCGATCGACAAGACGATCGAGGTCAACCTGCGCGGCTACTTCTACGTCGCGCGCGCGTTCGTCCGCCACGCGCGCACCCGCGACGGAGGTGGCTCGATCGTCAACGTCGCGAGCGTCGCCGGGATCCGCGCGGCACCCATGCAGGGCATCTACGGTGCGACCAAGGCCGCGGTGATCAGCATGACCCAGACGCTCGCCTTCGAGCTCGGCAGCTCGAAGATCCGGGTCAACGCGATCGCGCCCGGCCTCGTCGAGACCAAGTTCGCCTCCGCGCTGGTCAACAACCCGATGGTGCGCGATCAGATCGTCAACCGGACGCCGCTCGCTCGCCACGCGCAGCCCGGCGAGATCGCCGGCGCGGTCACGTATCTGCTGTCCGACGCCGCGTCGTTCACGACCGGGACGGTGATCGTGATCGACGGCGGGATGACCAGCGCCTAGCGCTTGGCCAGACCGGCGGAGATCGTGCGCGCGATCGACGGGTCTTCCTGCATCGCGGTGTTCCACGCGCGCGCGACGTCGAGGTAGCCGGCCTCGTCGAGATCGAACTGGGCGAGGGCCTCCTTCGGCGCGAGCGCGGCGAGATCGCGAAGCAGCGCGACGTAGTCACTCGTCCGCGACACCTTGCCGCCGGGGATGATCACGCGGTCGACGAACGCGGCCGGGGGCGGTGCGTCCTCGCCGAGCACGACGCCGCCGCGCGCGCGGAACTCCTGGTAGAACGCCTCGCGCGTCATCCGATCGCCGAGCCGCGGCACCGGATCGCGCGCGAAGTACGCCTCCTCGCGGATCTGTAGCGCGAGGCAGCGCGCGAGCAGCGCCTCCTTGTCCATCGTGCCGGTGGTATCGGACAGCACCGCGATCGCCGCGGCGCGCGCCCGCGGCGTGACCTCGAGCTGATTCTCCGACGCGAACCGGAACCGGACCGCGCGGAGGGCACCGCGCCGGGCCCGCCAGCTCGGATCGGAGAGCTTCGTCGCCGCCGTGGCGTGATCGCCGGCCTCGAGGAGCGCGTAGACCGGATCGCGCAGCTTCGGTTGCGCTGGTGTGGTGGGCGGCGGTGGTGGTTGCGCGGCGCGCGCACGCTCGAGCGTCGCGGCGAACCCCGGCGCGTTGTCGGGCAGCGGGTTCTGCGCGATCGCGCGCTCGGCGAGCTCGACGGCCTCGGCGAACTTGCCCTGACCGATGTACGCGCATGCGAGGTGGTTCCAGCCGTTGGTCTGCCACATCACGTCTTCACCCGCGATGCGGAGGAGGTGATTCGCGATCTGCTCGCACGTCGCGTACTCGCCGACCTCGTCGAGGACGCCCGCGTACGCGTTGAGCTGGCTCGCGTCGAACGCCGCGGGGTCGAGCTGGTAGGCGAGCCGGTACGCCTTGACGGTGCGCGGATTGTCCATCGCGGCGTACGCGATGCCGCCGTAGGTCAGCCACTGGTCGGCGCGGTTGTACCAGCGGCTCGCGAAGTCGAGCACCGCCATCGCCTCTGGCAGATGGCCGCTCTGGTACAGCACGCCGGAGAGGATCTGGGTCGCCTGCTCGCGGGTGCCGCGCACGAGGTGATGCATCGCCTCGTTGGTCTTGCCCTGCTGCGCGAGCGCGAGCCCGAGGTTGCGATGCGCCTCGGCGTTCGTCGGATCGTAGGCGACGGCCCAGATCCCGAGCTTCTCCGCACGCGCCGGATCGTTCTTCTGGAGCGCCTCGAAGCACCCGGCCGCGACGGCATCGAGCTCGAACGGCACGTCGAGGCCCGACGCGCGCCACGGCTCGCGCAGGGTCTCGAGCTGAGCGTCGCGCCAGCTATCGCCGCGGGCGGCGGCGGCGCGCAGGCCGGCGCACAGCACGGTGAGCGCCGCGGGCGGGCGTCCCGCTTCGAACAGCACGCGCGCGAGATGGACGCACGGCGCGGCGGTGATCCCGTCGCCGAGGTAGCAGGCGGTGTGGAGCGCGTCGACCGCGTCGTCGAGCTCGAGCTGGCGCGCGGCAAACTGAGTCGCGACGGCGTCGGCCCACTCGTCGAGCCCCGCGCTACCGGTGTGACTCGCCAGGCGCGAGGCCTGCGCGGCGACCTTCGCGGCCCAGCCGTCGGGGCGATCGCGATGGAGACGCGCGACCGACCACGAGAGGACGGCGGTCTCCTCGGGACCGAGGATCCGCGCGGCGATCGTCGGATAGTCGCGCACGAAGTTCGCGACGTCGCCGGCGCTGCGCTCGTCGATCCCGAGCGCGCGCTCGACCGCCGCGATCCACATCGCGCCGAGCCAGCGATCGACGCGGCGCAGCTGCGGCTCGATCGCCCCGAACACCGCGCGCGCGTCGCGGTCCGTGAGCGCGTGGCGGTGCTTGCGGACGAGCGCGAGCGCCTCGGCGGCGACGGTGCGCAGCGCACCGGCGAGCGTGGTCGGCGCGAAGGTCGTCGCGGCGAGGTAACGAGCGAGGGCCTGCGCGGCGGTGTAGGCCGCGGCCTGGACGAGTGCCGCGTGATCGTCCTCGGACGCGGCGCCGAACACGACGTCGAGCCAGCGCGACACGAGCGCATCCCCGCGCGCGAGCTCGTCGGCGATGTCGAACGCCTTCGGCGCGCCCTTGCGCAACGGGCCGAGCTCGGCGAACAGTGCGTCGAGCTGGCGGCGGCCGCGGGTGTCGGGCGCGAAGCCGGAGAGCCACCCCGGTTCGAAGTCGCTCGGCGTGGTCTTGTCGAGCGCGCGCGCGACGAGCCCGGACTTCGCGGCGGCGGGGACGAAGTCGGCCACGATCCGCGCCATCCGCCGCGCGAGCGAGGGCGCGCCGATCGCGATCCGCTCGGCGAGCGCGGCTTCGATCACGTCGATCGGTGCGGCGGCCATCGCGAGCCCCGCGCGCGCGATCGCGACATGCGCGTCGCGGCCCGGCTCGATCACCTGGACTCGCCACAGCTCCTCGATCCCGCGGCGCGAATCACCGGCGGCGATCAGCGCGCGGGCCGCGGCGATCCGCGCGACGCCGCCGGTCTGACCGAGCCCGAGGCCGAACTGCGCCCACGCGAGCGGCGTCTCCTCCTCGCGGCCGAGTGCGACGAGCGCGTCGAGGAAGATCGCGAGATCGACCGAGTCGCCGGGCTCGACGCGGCCGAAGCCCTCGACCGCGCGCGCTTCGTCGCCGCGGAAGTAGCCCTCGCGCGCGTAGCACCACGCGACGAAGCGCGGATCCTTGCGCCAGCTCGCGAGGATCCGCATGTGGTGCGGCCAGGCCGCCTCGCGTCCCTCGAGCCGGTTCGCGCGCAACGCGATCGCTTCATCGAGTCGGCCCGCCTCGAGCAACGCGTTCGACGCGCGCAGATCGACGTGGATCTGATCGGGATACCAGGGCAGCCCCGGATCCATCGGACAGCCGTGCAGGCTCGCCGAGCGCAGCGCTTGCTCGAGCCACGCGCCGACCCGATCGGTCTGCTCGTGGACGTGGAGCAGCGCGAGGTGCGCGCGCGGTTCCTCGGGATGGAGCGTGACCCCGCGCTCGAGCAGGCGCATCCCCTCGTCGACCCGGCCCGTGTCGGCGAGCCGATCGGCGGCGGCCTCGAGCGTCTCGAGCGCGGCCGGCCGGCACAGCGCCGCCATGCTCGCGGCGGCGACGGTCTCGAGCGTCGTCGGGATGGTCAGCGCGCCGAGCGGATCGTGATCCTCGCCCTCGTCGGGCGCGAGCTCCTCGTAGGGACGCGCCCAGCCCGGCGCGCTCGCGATCACCTGACGGAGCAGCGCGAAGTCGCGACCGTGCGCGGCCGTGCGCTCGAACCGCGCGAACAGCGCCTGCGGATGATCTGGATCGATCGCGAGCAGGTCGTCGCCGAGGTCCTCGCGCAGCGCGAGCTCGAGCAGGCGCAGCGCCGGTCCGCGGAACGCCTGCGGCAGGCGATTGACGAGCGGGCGCGCGATCGAGCGACGCCGCTCGCTTTCTGGCAAGAAGGGGGCGATCGGCGCGTCCATCGTCGAGTCGATCGTCTCGGACAGCACGACGTCGGCGTGGATCGCCATCGTGTCCGCCGCCTCGTCATCGTCGTCGTCCGGCTCGTCCGCGACGATCGCGAGGCTCCACAGCGGCTGCTTCGCGACCGGCAGGGCCCACGCGCGCGCCTGCTCGACCAGCGTCGGGCCGATCACGCGAACGATCGCCAGGATCTCGTCCGCCGTCACCGGCTCGAGCTTCTTCGTCGGTGCGCCGAGCCCGCGCGCGGTGCACCACGCCGCGAGTACCTGCTGGATCTGCTCGCCGGTGCTGCGGCCGAGCGCGTCGAACGTCTCCTGCTTACCGTCGCGACCGACCGCGTGAAGTCGAACGACGCCGGCCTTCGCGCCGAGCCCGAGCTCGAGCCAGATCACCTCGTCGCGGCGGGTCGGCGCGTAGAACGCGTCGGTCGGCTTGCCGCCGCGCCCCGCGTACTGCGGCGCGAAGTGGCCGTCCTGCGGGAACAGCGGCGTCGCGTCCGCGTCGAGCACCGCGATCCGTGGATGGCGCTGGCAGACCTCGATGCACGCGGTCCACAGGAGCACCGCCGCCTCGCGCTCGTACGCCGCGTCGGCGCCGTCGATCTTGACCTCGGGCACGAGCACCGCGATCCGGTGCGGCTTCGGGATCGCCGGCATTATGTTCCGCGCTCCTCGCCGAGCCGCGCCCCGGCGCTCCGCACTCGCTCGTCGCGCATCAGATGCCCTCCAGCTCGCCGCTGCGCAGGCGGCGCGCACCCTGGCGTTCGAGCTGCGCGATCGTCTGGACCGCGCACCAGTCGCCGTGGACGTAGTAGTCGGTGCCGGGGAACGGGCCGTTGACGAGCCGCGCGCCGGCCTTCTCGACCGCCGCCGCGATCTTGCTCTTGTCGAGGTACTTGAACTCGCCCGCGAGATACACGGTCGCCCCCGGCAGCCCGCGCCCGAGCCGGCGCACGACCGCATCGATCGGCTCGATCGTCGGCGCGTCGGCCTCCGCGTCGAACGGCGCCGGCTTCGCGATCTCGAGCAGGCCGGGCAAGCCGGCGACGAGCGCGGCGACCGCGGGGTTGTGCCCGTGCTCGATCAACCATCGCTCGTGCGGGCCGGGAAACCCGGGGAGCGCGGTATCGTCGACGACGTCCGACGGCGGCAGATCTTCGGCGAGGATCCGCTCCGTCAGATCCGGACGCCCCGCGCGGTAGCACGCGAGCGCCCGCGCGCACACCAGCTCGGGCGTGTGCAGCCGCGCGGTCGCGGCGAGCTCGAGCGCGGCGAGCGGCCGTCCCCAGATCGCGAGGTGCATCGCGCCGAGGTCGGCACCCTGCAGGGTCTGCGCCGCGGCGGTGAGCTGCTTGACCCGGCCTCGCCGCGCGAGATCGAGGAGGTACAGATCGCGGACCTGGCGCTGCGATTCGGGATGCGCCGCGACGAGCTCTCGCGCGCGTACCGGATCGTTCGAGCCACGGACCATCCATCCCCACAGCTTGTAGAGATACGCCTCCGGATGCCGCGCGAACTTGGTCAGCGCGCCGAGATCGTCGGCCGCCTCGCCGCAGCGCTTCGCGCGATCCGCGACGGGGAGCACCGCGATCGAGCGCGCGACGCGCAGGCCGCGCACCGTCGGCACCACGCCGCGGTGACGCAGGTGCCACTTCGCGCGCTGGCGCAGGAGGTCGGCAAACTGCAGGCCCTTGATCACGTCCTCGAGCAGGCCGAGGCGGGCCTCGCCTGCGAGCGTGACGACGAGCAACAGCATCTCGAGCTTCTCGTCGAGCGCGGCCTGCGGGATCCGCGCGAGCAGCATCGGCACGGCCTCCTCGCCGAGCGTCGCGGCGACCAGCCGGAGCGCGCGCAACCGGTGCTGCGGCGGGACATCCTCGAGACACACGAGCAGCACGCGCGCGAGCGCCGGCGACGCGAAGCACTCCAGCGCCTGCCCCCACAGCCCCGGCGCGCGCGCGTACATCGCCGACGCGCCCTCCCACTGGACGTGGCGTAGCGCCAGCGGCAGCTGCTCGCTCGTGATCTTGCCCGCGGTCGTCGTCGCGTCGGCGAGCTTGACGAGCGCCTCGTCGGCGAGCTGCACTGCCTCGGTCGACCACAGGGTCGCCGGGTGCAGCGAACGCAGCTGGCGATAGCCGAGCGACCAGATCGCCTGCTCGCGCACGGGTTGGGGCGTCGCCGTGTCGAGGGCGAGCGCCGCGAGTCGCGTCGCGGTCTCCAGCGACGGAAACATCGTCAACCACACGCAGCCGCGCCGGCGCAGCTCGACCGCGTGCTTGGCCTGGATCATCCAATAGCCGACCTCCGCGAGGCCCGGCTCCGCGCCGAGCCATGGCTCGCCGTCGTCGAGGAGACGCGCGAGGCGCTCCGCCGGTACCCCGTCGAGCGCGCCGCCGTCCGCGGGTAACATCGCGAGCACGTCACGCGCCCGATAGCGGATGCCAGGCGGCACCGCCTCCATCGGCCCCAGCGTGACGGGCAGATCGGCCACGGCGCGAGCATAATACAGCTCATGAGATTGCTCCTCGCGCTGCTCCTCGTTTCGTCGACCGCACGAGCGGGCTCGATCAAGGGCACCGTCCTGTTCGAGGGCGAGCCACCGACGCAGCCCGTGCTCAAGCGCGACTCCGATCCCAAGTGCTCGCAGACCCGCACCGACGAGGCCGTGGTCGTCGCGAAGGGCAAGCTGCGCGACGTGGTCGTCCGGATCAAGAACGGCACGACCGGCCACCACGACGCGCCCGCCACTCCCGTCGTGATCGACCAGCAGGACTGCATGTACACGCCCCGCGTCGTCGGCTTCGTCGCCGGCCAGAAGCTCGCGGTCAAGAACAGCGACAACACGTTCCACAACGTCCACGGCACGCTCGTCGGCAAGGACCTCTTCAACAAGCCCATGGCGCCCAAGGCCGCCGACCTCACGCTCGATCCGTCGAGCGCCAAGCCCGACGATGTCGTCGGCCTCCAGTGCGACGTCCACGGCTGGATGAAGGCCTACGCCGTCGTCAACGACTCGCCGTTCTTCGCGGTCACCGGCGCCGACGGCACGTTCGAGATCAAGGACCTGCCGATCGGCGACTACACGCTCGAGGCCTGGCACCCGACGCTCGGCACCAAGACCCTGAAGGTCTCGATCGGCAAGGGGAAGCGCGGCGACGTCACCGCGCGGTTCTCGTACAAGCAGAACGAGATGTGACGGCCGCCGACGACGAGGAGCAGCTGCTCGCGGCGATCTCGGCGGATCCGGAGGATCCGCAAGCGCGCGAGGTCTACGCCGACTGGCTCGACAGGCGCGGTGACCTGCGGGGCGAGTACGTGCGGCTCGAGGCGCTGTTCCACGCGATCCCGGCGAAGCTCGTCACGCTCGCCGCGGGGTTCGACCCGGGGTGGCTCGCGCGCATCGGGCGGCAGTGCGATCTCCGCCTGACCAAGGTCGGCCCCAACAAGATCGCCGCCATCAAGCTCGTCCGCGAGCTCACGGGCCTCGGCCTGAAGGACGCGGTCGATCTCGTCGGAAAGATCACGCCCGTCGTCGTCGGTGCCGTCGACCACGACGCCGCCCTGAGAATTCGCAAGCAGTTCGAGGCGGCCGGATGCGAGATCGCGATCGTCGGCGTCGGTACGACCACCGCGAGGCTCGCGTCCGTTCCGGCACCGGCACTTCCGATCGCGCGCGGAGTGAACGTGATGCTCGAGGCGATCACCGACCGCCGCGGTGCGATCACGGTGGTGCGCGACGTGCGCGGCTGCGGCATCCGAGAGGCGTTCCGGATCGTCGAGCGCGTCGCGGCAGGGACGCCGGTCCAGATCGCCGCCGGCATCCCGACGACGCGTGCGACGGAGATCCTGGCGGCGTTCGCACCCGTCGGTCGCGCGACCTGCACGTCCGCGACGCCGGGCTCTAGAACTCAGGTCACAGCAGATGCGATGGGCACTCGCTGCGATCGAGGTCGCGCATCCGAGCACCGGCATACATCGGCCGCACTCCGTTCCCGTGCGCCTTGAATTGGTACTGATTCCCGGCCCAGTTGCCGCTCGAGGTGCCGGAGTCGAGCACGATCTGGTAGAGCCCGATCCCGTTCCAGTTCGTCACGTGCAACGGGTTCCACGCATCGGTGGTGTGCCGGCGCGACTGCCAGCTCGCCGAGCTCTGTCCCGACGAGCTGCAGGCCGAGACCTCGAACCTCGCCGCCGACACCGTCGAGGTCGGCGTGCTGACTTGCCAGTCGAGCCATGCCGGGTTGAACGCGCCCCACGAGCTGATGTTGTGCTCGCAGTCGGGATCGGGGCCCGGCGTGTAGGTGGTGTGCCACGCCCAGCATCCCGGCGGGCCGTCGTCCGGGATCTGCGTCGGGTCGCAGAGGTACAGGAAGTCTCCCGTGTGCGCGCTGTACACGGCGCACGAACCATCGCCCCCGAGGAAGTAGATCGCGTCGCACGACTCGCCCGTCGGGATGTTGATCGTCGGTACGTAGGACGCCGCGTCGACGAGGGCGTCGTACCTGGCGTTGTAAGCGGACTCCGTGCAAGCCGGGCCTGCCGCGTTGCTGATCTGGAACGTCAGTCCACTCGGGCGGAGCTCGGCGACGGTGGCCGTGGTCGCGAGCTCCGGGCGATCGTGCGTCGCACAGCTCCGGCGGAGCACCATCGGCACCACGGCGTCGTCGGGCGCGATCCGGAGGAACGTGTCGAGCGCGCACGCATCGTCGACCGGCGGCAGCTGGCCCGCAGGCGTGAACACCTCGGTCGCGACGACGCCGTCCTCGACGGAGAACCGGAACGTATACGCGGCCCCATCCGGCGTGGAGTGCTCCAGCTCGGCGATCAAGCCATCCTGCGCGACCCGATCCGGATCCGACTCGACACACCCGCTCAGGGCACAACACGCGCTTGCAGCCAACAGTACGCTTCTCATGGTGACGTTCTCCTGGTTTGTTCGAGCCAGGTAGAGTTCGCGGGTCGGCTCCCGTTACAGAGATAACGAACGCGCCGTCACGACTGGATGTCCAGGTGGGTGATCAGGCCGTCGACAAGCTGGAACAGGAAGCGCAGGTGGATCGGGCTGCCCGGGAACGTTCCAGAGACCTTCACGCCCACGAGCGTCGCGTCGGAAGATTCGCTCGTGGTCTCGATCACGAGCTCCATCGCGTAGCGCTCGATCGTGTCCTGGAGCCAGGCGCGGATCGCTTCGCGCCCGACGTGATCACGACCCTCGTCATGGACGACGGCATCCGCTGCGAACGCAGCCGAGGCGGTCTCGGCGTCGCGAGCATTGGCGCCGTCGAAATAGCGGGCGATGGGAGAAGGAACGGTAGGTGACATGCGCCCAACTTGGAGAGATCGTGGCGCGGTGACAAGAACGCACCCAGAGGTAAGCGACGCGCCCGAAGGTGTGCGGCCGCCTTGGACCAGGACCACCGCGGCCGACGGGATCGAAGCCGCGCTCGCGATCGTCGGCGGCCGGTGGAAGCTGCGGATCCTGTTTCAGCTGTTCGGCGGACGCGTCCAGCGGTTCTCCGAGCTCGAACGAGCACTCTCCGGGATCTCCCAGAAGGTGCTGAACCAGCAACTCCGCCAGCTCGAGCTCGATGGTATCGTCGAGCGCGTCGCGTACGCCGAGAGCCCGCCTCGCGTCGAATACAGCCTCACGCCCTGGGGTCAGGCGCTGTGCCCGGCGCTCGATGCGTTGCTCCAGTGGTCGACCGGCCGCGAGGCTCGCCCGCCCGAGCTGTGACCGTCACTTGCTCGGATCGATCAGGTACTTCTCGCCGGTCGCTCGCTTCGCGTAGCGCGCGATCATGTCGGGCCGGATCGCCTCGCGGAGCGAGATCGTCGCGGTGTACGTGCTCGCGAACGTGGTGGTCAGCTCGGCGAGGATCCGGGCGCGCAGCTTCTGGCCGTCGGCGCCGAGCTTCGCCATGTACGGCGTGATCAGGAAGCTCGCCACGCCCCACGCGAAGCCGTAGTTGCGATCGAGCTGGGTCGGGCCCGGATCGAGCATGCCGTAGATGTAGACCTGCTTGTGGACCGGCGACCCGTAGCGGTTGTACGCGGTCAGCTTCTTCAGCTGCGCGGCTTCCATCGCGTGGAGGATCTGGTTCACGAGCGGACCACCGCCGATCGCGTCGAACGCGAGCGTGGCGTTGGTCGCCTCGACGGCGGCGGCGAGCTCGGCGGTGAACTGCGGGCTCGTGCTGTCGATGATGTGCGTCGCGCCGAGCTCCTTCAGCAACGCCGCTTGTTCCGGCTTGCGCACGATGTTGACGAGCGGGATGCCGTCTTTCAGGCAGATCTTGACCAGCATCTGGCCGAGGTTCGACGCGGCCGCGGTGTGCACGATCGCGTGGTGGCCCTCGCGCTTCATCACCTCGGTCATCGCGAGCGCGGTGAGCGGGTTGACGAAGATCGCCGCGCCCTGCTCCGCGGTGGCGCCGGCCGGCAGCGCGATGACGTGGCGGTGATCGAACAGCTTGTACTGCGCGAACGTGCCGCCGAAGATCGCGACGGTCTTGCCGACCATGTGCTGCGCGTTCGCACCTGCCTCGACGACGACGCCCGCACCCTCGTTGCCGACGCGCATCGGTTGATCGAGCCGCGCCTTCAATCCCGCGAGCCGCTTCTCGGGCACCGTGAACAGCGTCCGGTCGCCCTCCACGCGCACGGTCGCCGGGTCGACCGGCCCGAGCAGGAGGCCGAGGTCCGACGGGTTGATCGGCGCCGCCTGGACCTTCACGACGATCTCGTCGGGGCCGGGCGACTTCACGTCGACCTCCGCGAGCGACAGCGCGAGCATCCCGTCCGAACCGACCTGCGAGACCAGCTCCAGTGACTTCATGGGCGTAGCTAAGCACTTTTCATGCGACCGGGCCCCGGCTCGCGGCTCGTACTCGCATGAAGACGCTCATCGTACTCACCATCGCCGCCGGTACCGCCCTCGCCTCCGCTCCCGCGTGGGCGAGCTGCCGCATCCACAACGACACCGGCTTCGACTTCAAGGTCGAGAGCGGCAACACCTCGAACCAGAGCGTGGGCGCGCACACCACCACGTCGATCGCGGCGGGCACGATCAAGGGCAAGGACGAGAAGGCCGGCAAGACCATCTCGGGCAGCTGCAAGGACGGCGACGAGCTGGAGGTCAAGGACGACCACGGCGTGCCGGTCCTGTCGAAGAAGTAACCTAGAAGTTCGGGTACGTGTTCGGTGGGTTTGGGCCCGAGGGCACCATCGGACCGCCGGGCAACCCGGACCCGCCGCCACCGCACGTGCAGCGCCCGTGATCGAACGTGGGCTGGACGCCGTCGGCGCAGTCGGTCGAGCCGCACATCCCGCCGATCTGCGTGGGCTCGCCGTTCGCGAGCGCACCACCGCAACACGTGCTCGCACTGCTGTCGGAGGGACCGCAGCGCACCGCCCAGCACGCCTGCGAGATCACGGCGTCGACCTCGCCCGCCAGCTCGGAGAAGCATTGGAGGCCGGTGCCCGATTCCGGATCGATCGGGTCGGCGTTCAGCGGCAGACGGTCCGGAGGCTCGCGGTCGTCCGCCACGCACTCGAGCATCGCCTGCGCGAGCGCCGACATCGCGGAGCAGCCGCCGCACGTGCCTTCCATGCAGTACTCGCTGCCCGAGCCCGCGCCGGAGCCCGCTCCCCCGGAACCGCCATTCGATCCCGGACCCGCCGATCCGGCGCCGCCCGCGCTGCCGGCGCTACCCGCGCCAGAGCCGTTCCCCGTCGAGGCGCCCGGGAACGCGGCCTGGGCATCCTTGATCGCCTGATCGCGCTTGGCCGCGGCCTCGGCCCTCATTCGCGCCGCGGCTGCAGCTGCGTTGTTGATCGCGTCCGTCCACTTCTTCTCGTCGTCCGTCATCGGCTCGTCCGGAGTCCTCCCTTTCTGCGCCGCGGCGAGCCTCGCGATCGCGTCCGCCAGCGAGAAGTTCGCCTCCTTCATGTCCTCCTCGTACTGGTACTCGGCCGACTTCACGAGCGAGTCGTAGGCCGCCTGGTTGAGGTTCGACGGGCCGAGTAGCCCGAGCTCGCACGATCCGCCCGGCTTGAGGCCGGTCATCGACGTGGTCGTCATCTGCTTGCCCATGCGGTCGAGGGGACTCGCGCGGTGGCCGGTAGCTTCGACGAGACACGTCAGCGTCGCGCGTGTCGACGACTGTGCTCTTGCCTTCGTGGCGCAGCTGAGCGCTGCGTTGGTCGACAGCTCCGGCAGATCGACGGCACCCTTTGCGGGCGGCGTGTCCCCACCCGACGCCGGCACGGCACACGCGCGGTCATCACCGTTCGCGCACGGGGCCCCGAGGCAGTGATAGACACCGTCGTACGTGCCGCGCTGGATCATCTCGGAGTAGCTGCACGTCAGGTCCGCGCGCTCCGGGTGCGCGACCTTTTCGAACAGCGCTACGAGCTCGACCTCGTTCTCGTCGACCGCATGCTCGGTCGCGCGAAACCCGCGCACCGCACCGGTCATCCGATCGTAGAGCCACAGGCCGTGCCACTGCGCCGGTTGATGCTTCGTGCGGACGCCATCGACGAGCGCGGCTTCGTACTCCGCGAACCACCGCGACAGCGGCTCGTCGGGCCCCCACTGACGCTCGACCTCCTGTACGAGCAACATCGGGCTCGCCGTCGCCTGCGCGAGATACGGGATCGCACCCTCGAGATGGTTCAGCCGCAGCGTGCTCTCGACGTCGTCGAACGCGATCTTCATCGCGGTGGCGAGGCGTGTGCTCTGGAGCTGCTCGAGGCACGCGGTCTGCTGGGCGAGGGCCTGCAGCGCCGCCTCCACCCGATCCGCGCTCCGCTCCCGCGAGCTCGCCGCGACGACGTAGTCGAGCAGCAGCGCGTCGCTGACCACCGAGCCGCGGCAGTCGGGATCCTCTTGTAGCGCCTCGACCCGCGTGTGGAGTGAGTCGCCGAGCTGGCGGCGGACCCCGCGCACCCACTCGATCGCGGCCGTGCGCACGACGGCGCGATAATCGTCGGCCGCACCGAGGCCGGCCTTGTAGTGTTCGCGCAACGCGGCGTCGAGCGCATCTTCGATCTGCGGCACTTCTTCGCTGTGCTCGAGCCACGGATGGATGGCGGCCCGCTCGACCACCGCGGGGTCGGAGGTATCGACGTTCTGAAGGACGCTGCTTGTGGACGGTCCGCCGCACGCGGCGACCGCCAGGACCAGGATGGGAGCTCTCATGCGCCCCAGGAGCCGCATGCTCCAAAAAGTCGCATCGCGGTGGTGCGGATCCGACAAGTCCTCGGGCTTACTGACCTGTCCACGAGACGTCGTACCAGTCATCCGTGCTCTACGCCCGCGGCGATCCTCACCGCCGCCCCCCGTCGTCCTCGTCGGTCTCCCGCTGTGCAAGACCCATCACTCGGGCCTGCGCACACTTGACTTCGGGACGCGCAAGACTTCGCAGCACCAGTTCGGGCCGCGCGAAGAGGTAAGGAGCGCTCGAGGCGAGCCGTGCAAGTGGCCGGATCGCGGACGTGGGTGACGATCACGTCTCCGTCGGCAGTCGCGACGAGTGGTCCCAGCGCACGCGACGATCGCCGACATCGTTCAAGATCTCGAGCTCGGCAAGCGGCGGCGCTCGAACAGCATCAGTACTTTCCCGTACGCGGCGACCCGACACGGAACGGTTCATTCGTCGCTGTCCCTGGTGATCACTCAAGCTTCATGACTCATCGGAATACGCGAGCGATCCGCTGATGGGTGTAGATTGGCGGTACCGCAAAGCGCTGGGGTCGCGTGCGGATCGGGGGGTGTATGGTGACGGACGGCGAAGCACGCATAGTCATTCCGGAAATGGGGGTCGCGGAGCGGGCGGCGTTCCTCAACTCCATTCTGCAAAGCTCGACGGAGTACTCGATCGTCGCCAAGGATCTCGCGGGGACGATCCTCGCGTGGAACGACGGAGCACGTCGGATCTATGGATATGATGCGAGCGATGTCGTAGGCATCGCATCGTCGCTGATCCTGCATCATCCCGAGGACGTGAGCAGCGGACGCGCGCAGTCGATCCTCGACGATGTTCGCGAGACGGGCAAGTGGTCGGGCGAGCTCCGACGCATCCGCAAGGACGGCAACGGGTTCACGGCGAACGTGACGATCACCCTGCGCCGCGACGACGCGGGCGAACCGATCGGGTTCACGATGATCTCGCGCGATCTGACCGAGCCGCAGCGGATCCTTCGCGAGCTGCGCGAGTCACAGGACTACAACCGCGGGCTTATCGAGTCGAACATCGATGCCCTGATGACCACCGATCCGCTCGGCGTGATCAGCGACGTCAACCGGCAGATGTGCGAGATGACCGGTTCGTCGCGCGAGGAGCTGATCGGCTCGCCCTTCAAGCGTTGCTTCACCGATCCCAAGCTGGCCGAGGACGGCATCCGCAAGGTGCTCGCCGAGGATCGGGTCACCAACTACGAGCTCGTCATGCGGTCGAAGACGGGCAAGACCACCGACGTGTCGTACAACGCGACGACGTTCAGGTCGGCCGATGGAAAACTGAAGGGGGTCTTCGCTGCGGCGCGCGACATCACCGATCAGAAACGGCTCGAAGAGGACCTGCGCCAGGCGCAGAACTACACCCGTGGCCTGATCGAAGCCTCGGTCGACGCACTCCTCACGGTCGACCCCGAGCTTCGCGTCACCGACGTCAACGAACAGACGATACGGATGACGGGGTACTCGCGCGACGAATTGATCGGGAGTCTGTTTCCGGACTACTTCACCGATCCCGAACGCGCGAGCGCGGGTGTCGCGAAGACCCTGGCAGACGCGTTCGTCACCAACTACGTGCTCGGACTGCGATCGAAGACCGGGAAGGAGACCCTCGTCTCGTTCAATGCCTCTGTCTTCAAGGATACGGAAGGGACGACCCGCGGCATCTTTGCGGCCGCTCGCGATATCACCGAACAACAGCGGCTGGAGGAAGAGCTTCGCCAGGCACAGAACTACACGCGCGGCCTGATCGAATCGTCGGTCGACCCGATGATCACCGTCGACGCCGAGCTGATCATCACCGACGTCAACGAGCAGATGGTCCGCCTGTCCGAGATCGAGAAAGAGGCCCTGATCGGGAGCCGGTTCGACAAGTACTTCACCGAACCCGAGCGCGCTGCTTCGGGCGTACGCGAGACGCTGCGCGAGAGCTTCGTCACCAACTACGAGCTGACGCTCACGACGCCGAGTGGACGCCAGGTCCTGGTGTCGTTCAACGCCTCGGTGTTCAAGGATACCAGCGGTCGGGTCAAGGGCGTCTTCGCGGTGGCGCGAGACGTCACCGACCAGCGCCGCCTCGAGCAGGAGCTCCGCGAGCAACAGAACTATAGCCGCGGGTTGATCGAGGCCTCGGTCGACGCGCTCGTCACCGTCGATCCGCAAGGCCAGATCACCGACGTCAACGAGCAGATGGTCCGGCTGGCCGGGTACCCCAAGCAGAAGCTGATCGGCAGTCCCTTCGCCGACTACTTCACCGACCCGGATCGCGCGCGCGCCGGGGTCAAACAGACGTTCGACGCGGGGTTGGTCAAGAACTACGAGCTCGTGGTCCACCCGAAATCGGGCGCCAACGCGCCGGTGTCATTCAACGCATCGGTCTTCAAGGACACGGTCGGGCGCGTGGCCGGCATCTTCGCCGCCGCCCGAGACATCTCCGATCAGAGGCAACTCCAGCAGCGGCTCGTCGAGCAGCAGGCCTACAACCGCGGACTCATCGAGTCGAACATCGACGCGCTGATGACCACCGATCTGCTCGGCGTGATCACCGACGTCAACAAGCAGATGTGTTCGGTCACGGGGTACGAACGTGAACGCTTGGTCGGTAGCCCGTTCAAGGACTACTTCACCGACGGCAAGCGTGCCGAGGACGGGATCCGCAAGGTGCTCGCGGAGGGCCGCGTCACTAACTACGAGCTGACGATCCGTGCTGCAGACGGTACCGAGACCGTCGTCTCGTACAACGCCACGACCTTCGCGGGAGAGGACGGCAAGCTCCGCGGCGTGTTCGCCGCCGCGCGTGACATCACCGACCAGAAGCTGCTCGAGGAACAGCTGCGCCAGGCCCAGAACTACAACCGCGGTCTCATCGAATCGTCGGTCGACGCGATGCTGACCGTCGATCGGGACAACACGATCACCGACGTCAACGAGCAGATGGTCAAGCTCTCCGGGTATAGCCGCGAGCAGCTCGTCGGGACCGCGTTCAAGGACTATTTCGCCGAACCGGAACGCGCGGCCGCCGGCGTCCAGAAGACGCTCAGCGATGGCTTTGTCACCAACTACGAGCTGACGCTCCGATCGCGACACCGCCGCCAGATCCTGGTCTCGTTCAACGCCTCGGTGTTCAAGGACACCGAGGGTCGGGTCCGCGGCATCTTCGCAGTCGCGCGCGACGTCACCGAGCAGCGCCGGCTGGAGGAGAAGCTCCGCGAGTCGGAGAACTACAACCGCGGGCTGATCGAGTCGTCGGTCGACGCGCTCGTGACCGTCAACCCGGACCTGAGCATCACCGATGTCAACGAGCAGATGGTGAAGCTCACCGGCTACTCGCGCGACGCCTTGGTCGGCAGCCCGTTCAAGGACTACTTCACCGAACCGGCCCGCGCGTCGGCAGGCGTGCGGCAGGCGCTCGACGACGGCTCCGTGACCAACTACGAGCTGGTGCTGAAGTCGCGCACGGGCAAGCGCACGGTGGTGTCGTTCAACGCCGGTACGTTCAACGACACCGCCGGCAAGATCGCCGGCATCCTCGCCGCGGCGCGCGACATCACCGCGCAGAAGCGCCTCGAGGATCAGCTGCGCGATCAGCAGAATTACAATCGGAGCCTGATCGAATCGTCGGTCGATGCGCTGATGACCGTCGATCCGAACGGCATCATCACCGACGTCAACGAGCAGACGATCCGGCTGATGGGCTACAACCGCAAGCAGCTCGAGAACAGCCCGTTCGTCGACTACTTCACCGACCCCGACCGGGCCACGGCGGGCGTCGCCAAGACGTTCGAGGACGGCGTGGTCACCAACTACGAGCTGGTGTTGCGGTCGAAGGCGGGCAAGAAGTCACCGGTGTCGTTCAACGCCGCGGTGTTTCGCGACACGAGTGGGGAGGTCGCCGGCATCCTCGCGGCCGCGCGCGACATCACGCAGCAAAAAAAGGTCGAACACGAGCTCCGCGAGCAGCAGACGTACACCCGCGGCCTGATCGAATCGAACATCGACGCGCTGATGACCACCGACACGCTGGGAATCCTCACCGACGTCAACAAGCAGATGTGCTCGGTGACCGGGTACACCTACGAGGAGCTGATCGGCACCCCGTTCAAGGAGTACTTCACCGACCCCAAGCGGGCAGAGGATGGCATCCGCCAGGTCCTCGGCGAAGATCGGGTGACGAACTACGAGCTGACGATCCGCGCCCGCGACGGGCGCGAGGTCGTGGTCTCGTACAACGCGACCACGTTCCGGAGCACCGACGGCAAGCTCCGCGGCGTGTTCGCTGCCGCGCGCGACATCACGGACCAGAAGAACCTCGAGCGCCAGATCCGCGAGCAGAATCGCCAGCTCACCGACACCACGGCGTTCATGAACAACGTGCTCGAGAGCTCCACCGAGTATTCGATCATCGCCAAGGATCTCGACGGCAAGGTCCTGGCCTGGAACGAGGGCGCGCGGCGCAACTACGGGTACACGGCCGACGACATGGTCGGCAAGCAAAACTCCCGGATCCTCCACGCGCCGGAGGACATCGAGACCGGACGCGTCAAAGCGTTGCTCGACATGGCGCTCGAGACCGGCAAGGCCGAGGGGGTATTCGAGCGAGTGCGCAAGAACGGCCAGCGCTTCACCGCGTCGCTCGCCGTGACGTTGCGCCGCGACGCGAACAAGCTGCCGATCGGCTACGTGTTGATCTCGAAGGACATCACCGAGCAGAAGCAACTGGAGGAGCAACTCCGGCGCAAGAACGACGAGCTCGAGGAGCAGAACCACCGCGTCCAGGAGGCCAACCGGCTCAAGAGCGAGTTCCTCGCGAACATGTCGCACGAGCTGCGGACGCCGCTCAACGGCATCATCGGGCTCGCCCAGCTGATGCACGACAACAAGGTCGGGCCGGTGTCGACCGACCACAAGGAATACCTCGGCGACATCCTGACAAGCTCGTCGCACCTGCTCCAGCTGATCAACGACGTCCTCGATCTGGCGAAGGTCGAGTCGGGCAAGACCGAGTTTCGGCCCGAGCCGGTCGATCTCGCGCGGTTGATCGGCGATGTCCGCGACATCGTCCGCACGATCACCGCCGAGAAGCGGATCCGCCTGACGTGCGAGGTCGATCCGATCGTCGCACAGCTCGTCATC
>Ga0307509_10004659_pt1 | contig 19589 bp, 12 predicted proteins | sample 10_EM_MG_FD_202245 | JGI IMG/M metagenome (GOLD analysis project Ga0307509, IMG submission 202245) | Populus trichocarpa ectomycorrhiza microbial communities from riparian zone in the Pacific Northwest, United States - 10_EM | ecosystem: Host-associated > Plants > Roots > Unclassified | place...
CCCACAAAAGGGGTGTATTGCCCACGTTGTCTTGCTTATCAGGGTTGACTTCTTGCCGGCCTAAGAGTTGCTTCACCACTTGCTCGTGCCCTCCCATTGCAGCCCATGAAAGTGGTGTCTTGCCCTCGTTGTCTTGTTTATCGGGTTCAACGTCTCGCCGGCCTAACAGTTGCTTTGTCACTGACTCATGCCCACCATATGCAGCCATGCTGAGGGGTGTAAAACCCCCGGTGTTTGCTTGGTTAGGGTCGATGTCTTGCCGGTCCAAAAGCTGCTTCACCACTGACTCGTGCCCTTCCATTACAGCCAACAAAAGTGGTGTCCTACCCCTGTCGTCTGGCTTATTGGGGTCGACGTCTTGCTGGTCTAAAAGCTGCTCCACCAATGACTCGTGCCCGCTAACTGCAGCCCACGAAAGCGGTGTGTTGTCACCGTAGTCCGGCTTGTCGGCATTCACAGCTTCCTGGCTCAGCAATAGCTTGACTGCCTCCACCTGCCCGCCCCTCACCGCCCATATCAGTGGAGTCATGCCAGCAGAATCACTCTGGTTGACATCACAGCCGTTCATTTCCAACAGACTAATCATAACATCAACAATTCCGAAAAATGATATACAGTGTAGTCCACCGAACACCGAAGGAGAATTGACTTTTACGTAATCATTCGGATCCAATATTTGGTCAAAAAGTGAGTTGGCAGCTACATGCTTATCGTATTGGTCCAAGAGGTCCATTGCAAGTGATATCACGCCATCTGAGAGTTCTCTCTTTGCATGGATGCCCCAATATCGTGAACAATATTTGAGAAAGGGCATGCTTGACGTGTCAGGTTGGCGTGTGGCTGGAAGGGCCTTGGCTTGGTCGGAATTCAGATAAGTCAAACAGGTTTCAGCCATCTCCAACTGAGCTTGGGGGAAAAGGTTTCGATGAGTAGTGAGGTACTCGCCGAGGGTATGGTGGGTCAGCCGGGCCGTCGAGGCCTCCCTATCTACCGTGACAAGTCCCTGACAGCAGGCGAGCACCGTTTCTGCTGCAGAGACATTGTGGATATTGAAGTTTGTAGACCCAATCTCCACAGCAAGCGCATGGCATAGTTCGTCTATCCGTAATGGCCTCTCCGAATGACATACCCACATTAGTGTCGTCATGGCAAGTTTTGCTTTCTCCCCCTCTTGAGCGTTTATCCGTCCGAGAGTTGTCTCATATGCATCTCCCAACCCTAACCCATCTCCCATCGTATTCAGCCTATTTCGCCTCCGATGGATCGTCGTTTCTCTTAGGATTGCTTCGACCTTGAGTGAAGCCAGTAGGAATCTGTATTTGCATCTATCAGTATACGACCCACAACGGTTTCCGGATCCTGCCCTGGTACTTACGTCTCAGAGATCTTTTCTGGAATGCTATTTATAATATCATTCTCTAAGAATCTATCCATCTCCTCGGGAGTTGTGTCCTTCTCTAGTCTCGCGCGCAGATATGTGACTATATCGTTCTCCCTTGACAATATCGACACACTTGTTGTTCTCTCACTTAGTTGCCTCTCAACCATCCCCCGGATATGCGATCTTCCAGTCATGAAAATTCGTGTATTTGGTGACCGTCGGATGATTTGTCCCAATGCCCCAAGAACCTCGAGTCGATGTCTGGGAACACATTCGTCGAGTGCGTCAACACAGATGAATGTGCGCTGTAAAGATGTGACCGCTGTACACATTTTCACAATATCAGGAAGTTGTAGCCTCCGTCCGCCAATCGCCTTCTTCTGGCCCCGAAATTTCCCCACAATTTCCACCGGAATTTCTCCTAACCCACTAAGAAGTTGTTTGAGCAGAGCGCCCAGCATATTTATCGGAGACTGGGCCTCCCGGGAAGCGAAATCGTAGTAAAAGCAAGCCACTGCCATGTCCTGTTCTGTGACCTGGTCGCATAAATAATCTACAACCACAGAGCTATCATCGTGATCTGTCAGCAGTCATGTCCTTAGTTCCTCTCTAGTAGCCTCTCGTACCAAATGTAGCTCTTGCCGACCCCTGGCTCGCCATAGCAGAACAATGCCGCATGATCAGATCCACCATTCTCATTACTACTATACCAGCTTCTGAACTCTTTCGTTTCCAGCAGCCAGTCCCCTACACTATCCACCCGCTGCTCGCAAATATCCTGATGTCGCACCTGGGGCTCTAAGGGTGACAGCCAGGCGAGGATTTTGGGCTCATCATCGGCAATAAATGTAGTGATATTGTTGTAACTATTCGATACATTGAAAGAATTTGTGTTATCTGTAAAAGCTCGAGACATCCTTCGCTTTTTTCTGCTTATAATACTGTTGAGAAGAGGGTACTGAAGGTCGTTGGGCTGGTTGACAAAGTGCGAGTAAGTTGCGGAAAAGCGGGGCCCATCGCCCCGCCCGGCAGCCTTCTCATGGCAGCCCAATCAATGGATCACGAATTTGTGAAACCACAACTCTTGCGCCCGTTCCTCTAAATTTACTTCGGTGCAGCCGTGGACAAGGCTCCCGAAAAGCCACTCCACTTCGCCCCTCACCAGCCACATTACTCTCTCATGTTGAGAGAGGGTGATTATCCTAAACCCATGCTTGGAGCTTGTCTAAAATGGTTTTAATTATCATACCAGAGCAATCTATCGGCTCCAGAGCTCTACAAACATCGCGAATTGTCTCTTCTCTTAACTGATCAGTCATTGCATTATCTATAATTTAAATACATAAAGTAATACCTTAACCGAGGCTGTTAGGCTAATATCACGGGAGGGATGCCCTATTTATCCGACGTTCCACGAGACTGAGTCAAAGAAATAAACATATCCGGAAAGCGTCCTTATCTAACCGTCTGGTGCTGATAGAACTTGAGGGTGGCCTCTGAACTAGCACCACTTTCCGATATCCGGTGCAAAGGTGTTTACCCAATTTTCTACTCGTACCGCTCCTCATTCCTATTGCCAGACGGTCAAAACGTGACATGGTCTCGCACATGGATTCGCGAATTCCGCCAGGCGCCGGATGGCACGTGACGTTAGGTAAACACCACACTCTTGCCTGCACACATTCGCACACCCAAGCGTCAAGCCCCTTAACGCTCGGTACCGTCTCGAGCTGCCCAACGGCCGCCTATTATCGGTACACGGGCGCTAACTACTCGAGCAGTAAACTAAGACATATTCTGCACATTTTCCCCCTGCCATGATGGACGAACAGATGAACTGGAGATACCGTAGCAGGATACCAAGGAAGAATAGTGATCGTACCGATTTTCCACATGGCGAAAAGGCGAGGTGGGGTTAAATGTAAAAATGCATTACAACCGGTGTGGGCACAGTTTGGTACTAGGGTTGTTTGAAAGGGTTGAGCTTCTGTTTTTGGCCGCCCAGTTAAGGAGGCTTGGCAAGGATAGTGCATCCTATAAAAGGCCCTCTCTCATGTATTTACCATAGGAATCAAACACACACACAACACATCCACAAGCAAGTTGGTTTCACATCAATCTATTGTCCAAGACATTCAGAGGTTACGACCTCACCACAGGAGAGGGATACGGCATGCGCAACACATCATCCAACTAAGGGAAGGTTACGTTATACTCCCACACCGGTATCCCCTTGGCGCACATCGTTTATCATTTCGCCTGGGGGTCTAAATATCGCCAGCAGATAGAAGAATCCCATCCGGCAATCACACAATCTCCATAAGGAATCCTAGTGCTTCTCTTTGTCAGCTAAGGCAGTCTATCTTAGTTATCGCACGTGATATAATACTTCCGGAACAATGACCATTCATCTCATTTCATACTCGGCTACAACCCACAATTCCCTTCCACTCCCCCCAGTTCTGGAAGCCCGGACAAACACAAGCCATCTTATCCTCAGGCATAGGGAAATGGACAAAAGATACCAAATACAGATCCAAGCATCAATGGAAATATAGCCGCACAATACTTAAATCAGCTCATCAGAACTACGGTATCGGGTACAGGATATTATCTTCATGGCTACAGAGTTGAGTATGAACCGCCGGCGACCCTCGGCAGCCGTGTGTTTCTTCTCCTAAGCCCGGACCGCAGCTAGGAAACTCCTGTGCTTACACCCCCAAAGCTCATAAAAGTCACCCACCACCTATTTGACCATCGGCTATACCGTTCCTCAATCAAGGGAAAGAAGGTTCTAGAAGAGGGTTGGAGGTTCAAAAAAAAAGGCAAACTGCTTGCCACAACTATTGAAGTTTTGTAGGAAGAAAAAAAAAGGTTAGATGAATGGCCCTAGAGACAAATTCCGCTAAACCCAATTTAGATTCTAGTCTGTTCCAGTGTTGGGAGGCTCCAGCGGTACGAGCAGCTATATCCGCACGGGGGATAACTGATAACTTAAGCGGTAGCCATACAAATCTCGTGCAATCACACTGCAAAAACTTACTAATTCTCGCATGGAAATCAAACAATAAGTAGTGTCTAATCCCGTTACCTGGGCGAAGAACTCGCCAAATGACGCCTCAGCTCGCAAATTCGGCTATCGGAATTAGTTGTCAAGTACAGTACTCATTCCAGGCAAGGAGTGCCAGGAAATAGGAAGGTATATTTTGTAATCGGGCTCCGATACGGACATATATTTTACAGTATATTTCTCTAATCCCTCTTTCCGGGTACCTCTTGCCTAGGGCGAGTAGGGAACAGTACTTTCCAGTCCTCATAATTCCTACAAACGAGACCTTTTGACCAACCCAAGCGGGACTGTAATAGCTCTGGTTGCCTCGATGCCGGACCTTCTTTTCTTTCATTTTATTCTGGGGTTGCTGTGCCAATTTTGCGGTTCGTAGCTTGGCCATATTGCCTCCCCCCCGGGACTTATTTGCCCCCCTTCATTGTGTTCAACCCGCTCTCTCACAGCAACAAATATCGCTCACGCTTTTGCTTCCTGCTTCCTATTAACAATGACATTTCTATAGTAACTCAGATTGTTACCGCCTATCCCCTTATTTTAGCTACCCCCAAACCCCTCTCCATATCAGAGATGAACATACCATAGAAAATCTTCAAATGAGTACCTACTATTGCCAAGATTCACCGTAATTGGAGCCGTATTCGTTAGTAGACTCACAAGATGCTGGGGTGCCTTCCAACACCCTTGTCTCAATTAGCCGGCAAACGAATCAAGTAAATGAAAAATAAGCGCCCGTTTACTTATAGACGGCAGTCTAGCACTCCGAGATGGTGCCGACCGCTAAGGGGGGCCGGACAGCTGGAGGGGGCGGGCCAGCACAGGATGGTATTTACCCACAATAGCCTACTAGTACAGTACCGTCCGGTCTCGGGCAGCTTTTTTAAACGCACCTCTGAGGCAACGTCACGTTTTGACCCTCTGATCACAAGAACTTAGGATAGTAGAAAATATATTAAACTCTTTTGCACCGTCTATCAAACGATGATACCGGTTGACATCCTACCGTCTCGTTTTGTCGCACAAATTTTAGAACTAGACTGTTGGGTAAACAGACCCTAAAGTTGAGAGTAGTGATACTCAAGTAATGGCGGGAATCGGATGGTACTAGTACTGTAGTGGTTGCGTTCCAAGTTCCTGGAAATGCGACAATGTGTGGTCAGCAGCCGCAAAAGATCCATGTCCAACGTTTCAGACGTCTTAGCATGGTGTTCAACTATTCCACTTCGTCAGAAGCAAAACTGTTCTTCCGTTCAAATTATCCGGTTGCATGGTAGGTCATAAGCGCAGCTATCCGCCGGTCCCCACTATTATGCAGTACAGTACTGAAAAACAAAATATTCGGGTAAGGTTGTATCTACTTGCAGGCAAGAGAAGTAACTTCAAATCACGATCAATCACTAACACAAACCACACACAGAAGACAAATCACACAGTTCACTATCAATTCACCTAACTAGTTCGCAAACCTTCACTACAAAAAATCTCCCGATCAAAGAAAACACAAGTGAAGAAAAAGCCCAACCTATCCTGGTTGTCCGACTAACTATTCACAGAAGTTCCACCTCTTGTGGATCGCTATCACAATTTCCGTTGCCCGACGTGGTGGCCCGCGGTTGTTCAGTCGTCGGTCATCGGTAGTGAAAGAAGGAAAGGAAAGGAAAGGTATGAAGAGGTGACCTTACATAGGCTTCACCCCCCTGTCTGCCAAGACCTCCCCCATTCGGACAATGAACATGACCTCTGACTTCCAGTGAATAAAAGCTACCGCGAACTTTCCCCAAGTACAGAACAATCATATACCATCAAATCAGCTCTAGCTAGCTAAGAATATGGGAGTTAAGCAAAAACAAAATTTATCCGCAACAGTACCGCTACTCGGCAAAAGTCATCGTGCAATTGTTCTCTTTTGCCTATGGAATAAATGCCCCCGCCCCCACTTCCGCACAGTCACCAATTGTGCAATTTTCCACCACTTTTATGCCCGCGGGAATCTCGGCAAAGGGGGAGTCACCGTTTCCCGACTACTTTCGCTGAGGACTGCAAACATCAACGGTCGGGCAGGCAAAGAGCTTGCTGAAAGGAAAATAGAGAAATATGCGAGTAATTGATAGGGAAAACAGACCTAACCATACAGTACCAATAAAATGACAATATCAAATTCCTTATTTAGAGGAGAAAGCAAGAGAAGAGACCTAATGATCTACAAGGAACAATTGAACAAATAAGAAAAATGAGATCTGATAGGAAAGGGGAGGATCCATGATTGGAAGCGGAGACAAGGGACGATGAAACACAATAAAAAGTTGCAAGTGAAGTAGGAAAACATCTTCCCACCTCTTGATTCCACCTGCAGCAGAAACTCAAAATTTCCCATCCAATTGCGGAATTAAATATCTGGGAGGTCTCCAATAATTATACATATGATGTACATATGACAGCAGGGGGACAATGAATTGCAAACATACGGAATTTGCAAGGCCATGTATAAGTTAATGATGAATGCATAAGGGGAAAAGCGAGAACCTCAAGCGAAAAATATCAAGGGCGCGTTGTATGCCCCAGGAGTCCCATGAAGAGGTCAAGAGGGCAGCAAAGGGAGTCCAGGGGGAGGCCCAGAGAGCCGGTGTTGAGGAGTTGAAGAGGGTAAAGAAGACTGGAGCTGCCCGACCTCAAACAAGACTAGGCTTGGAGGTTTCTAGCTTGCAGTAAAGTCGCCACCGCTTCATGGCCTTTGCTGGACGCATAGTAGAGCGGGATGTGACCATATTTGTCGGACTTGCCGGGGTCGACCTCTGCCCGGTCCAGAAACTGCTGCCACTGCGGCCCATGAAAGTGGTGTCTTGCCCTCGTTGTCTGGTTTATCGGGTTCAACGTCTCGCCGGCCTAACAGTTGCTTCACCACCGACTCGTGCCCACTATATGCAGCCCCGCTGAGGGGTGTAAAACCCTTGTTGCTTGGGTGGTTAGGGTCGACCTCGGCGCGATCTAAAAGTTGCTTTACAACTGAGTTGTGCCCATTGCTCGCAGCCCACAAAAGTGGTGTATTGCCTTCGCTGTCTGGCTTATCGGGGTTGACATCTTGCCGGTCCAAGAGCTGCCTCACCACTGACTCGTGCCCTTGCATTGCAGCCCACAAAAGTGGTATCTTACCCTCGTTGTCTGGTTTGTAGGGGCTGACGTCTTGCCGGTCCAAAAGTTGCTTCACCACTGACTCGTGCCCACCATATGCAGCCACGATAAGGGGTGTAAAACCCTTGTTGCTTGGATGGTTAGGGTCCACCTCGGCGCGGTCTAAAAGTTGTTGTACGACTGAGTTGTGCCCATTCCTCGCAGCCCACGAAAGCGGTGTATTACCCTCGTTGTCTGGTTTATCGGGGCCAACGTCTTGCCGGTCTAGAAGTTGCCTCACCACTGACTCGTGCCCACCATATGCAGCCTCGCTAAGGGGTGTAAAACCCTTGTTTGTTCCGTGGTTAGGATCGACCTCGGCCCGGTCCAAAAGTAGCTTCACCATTGAGTCGTACCCATCCCTCGCAGCCCACCAAAGTGGTGTGTTGCCACAGTTGTCCGGCTTGTCGGCGTTGACAGCTTCCTGTCTCAGCAATAGCCCGACAGCGTCCCCCTGCCCGCCCCTCACCGCCCATATCAGTGGAGTCATGCCAGCAGAATCACCCTGGTTGACATCACAGCCATTCATTTCTAACAGACTTGTCATAACATCAACAATTCCGAAAAATGATACACAGTGCAGTCCACCGAACACCGAAGGAGAGTTGGCTTCCACGCAATCATTCGGATCCAAATTTGGTCAAACAGTGAGTTGGCCGCTACATGCTTATGGTACTGGTCCAAGAGGTCCATTGCAAGTGATATCACGCCATCAGAAAGTTCTCTGTTTGCATGGATGCCCCAATACCGTGAACAATACTGAAGGAAGGGCATGCCTGACGTGTCAGGTTGGCATTTGGCTGGAAGGGCCTTGGCCTGGTCAGAATTCAGATAAGTCAAACAGGTTTCCGCCATCTCCAACTGAGCTCGGGGGAAAAGGTTGCGATGAGTAGTGAGGTACTCGCGGAGTGAGTGGTGGGTCAGCCGAGCCGTCGAGGCTTCCCTATCTACCGTAACAAGCCCCTGACAGCAGGCGAGCACCGTCTCTACGGCTGACACATTGTCGCTATTGAACTGTGTAGACCCAATCTCCGCAGCAAGCGCATGGCACAGTTCGTCTATCCGTAATGGCCTTTCCGAATGACACACCCACATTAGTATGGTCATCGCAAGTTTTGCTTTCTCCCCTTCTTGAGCCCTTATCCGTCCCAGAGTTGCTTCATATGCATCTCCCAACCCTGACCCATTCACGATCGAATTCAGTCTATTTCGCCTCCGATGAATCGTCGTTTCTCTTAGGATTGCTTCGACCTTGAGTGAAGCCAGTAGGAATCTGTATTTGCGTCTATCAGGATAAAGCTCACAGTTGTTTCCTCGACCCCGCCCTAGTACGTACGTTTCAGATATTCTTTCCGGAATGCTGTTTATAATATAATTCTCTAGGAATCTATCCATTTCCTCGGGAGTTGTGTCCTTCTCCAGCCTCGCGCGCAGATATATGACTATATCGTCCTCCCTGGACACTATCGATACACTTGCTACTCTCCCACTTAGTTGCCTCTCAACCACCCCCCGGATATGCGGCCTTCCTGTCATGAAAATTCGTGTACTTGGTGAACCCCGGAGAATTTGTACAAAAGCACCAAGAATCTCGAGTCGATGCCTGGGAACACATTCGTCGAGTGCGTCAACGCAGATGAATGTGCGTTGAAAAGATGTGACGGCTGTACACATTTTCACAATATCAGGAAGTTGCAGCCTCCGTCCGCCAATCGCCTTCTTCTGTCCCCGAAATTTCTTCACGATTTCCTCCGGAATCGCTCCCAACCCACTAAGAAGCTGTTTGAGCAGAGCGCCCAGCATATTTATCGGAGGCTGGGTCTCCGGGGAAGCGAAGTCATAGTAAAAGCAAGCCACTGCCATATCCTGTTCTGTGACCTGGTCGCATAAATAATCTACAACCACAGAGCTATCATCGTGATCTGTCAGCAGTCATGTCCTTAGTGCCTCGCTAGTGGCCTCTCCTACCATATATAGCTCTTGCCGACCCCTGGCTCGCCATAGCAGAACAAAACCGCATGACCAGATCCACCATCCTCATTACCGCTATACCAGCCTGTGAACTCTCTCGTTTCCAGCAGCCAGTTCCCTATACTATCCACCCGCTGCTCGCAAATATCCTGATGCCGCACCTGGGGCTCTAAGGGTGACAGCCAGGCGAGGATTTTGGGCTCATCATCGGCAATAAATGTCGTGATATTGTTATAACTATTCGACACAATTATAGAATTGTTGTTATCGGCGAAGGCCCGAGACATCCTTCGCTTTTTGCTGCTCGAAATACTGTAGAGAATTTGGTACTGAAGGCCTTAGGACTGGTCGACAAAGTTCGCGTAACTTTAGGAAATGAGGGGTTCATCGCTCAGCCCCACAGCCCTCTCGTTGCAACATACTCGAGTACAGTAATCCAAGAACCAGGAATTTGTGAAACCAAAACTCTTGTGCTAGTGCTTTTACTTCGCTGCCGCTGTGCACAAGGCTCCCGAATAGCCACTCCACTTTGCCCCCCACCAGCCACAGTACTCTCTGATGTTGAGAGACGGTGTTTATCCTAAACCCTTACCCGGTACTTGTATAATATGACCTTAATCATACCGGAGCAATCAGTCAGTTCCAAAACACTACAAGCATCACATATTACCTCTCCTCTTACAGATCAGTCCCAGCATTATCTATAATTAAATCCATGAAGCAAAGCCTTCACCAAGGCTACGAGGCTAATATCACAGAAGCAATACAATCCTTATCCGTCATTCCGTTGCGTGCTGTGCCCAAGAGACCTTGTTAAGGAAACAAACACACCTGAAAAGTATCCCTCACTTTCTGGAAACCAAGGCCCCGTTTATTGTGAGTAAAGAAAATTAACCGACCACCGTGTGAGCGTGGCAACCTATCGCTCCCGGGCGCCCACAAAAATCATTACCACAGGCACCTCATAATACAGTACCTTCTATTTTATCAAAGTTCATGTATGCTATACTAAGTACTGATTACTGCCATGTATTTAAATTATTTTTACTTATTTTTCTTGGTTGGGTTGGGGTGGTTGGATCGAGGAGGGTGACAACATCACGGTGAAAACTATGAGCGCTACAAGATACCAAGGAAGAACAGTAGTCGCACCGCTTTCCCCGGCCAAAAGGCCACGGGGGACCAAATACAAAATCGATCACAACTGGTGTCCCCTTGGCGACCCTCTTTTATCGTCTCGCCTTGCGGTCGGAATCTAGCATGTAGATAGAAGAATCCATTTCACTAATCGCACAATTTCAATAGGAGATCCCAGGCTTCTCTTTGTCTACTAGCGCCTTCCAAGGTCAAGAGCACACAATCCAGAATCTCGGTTATCACACGTGATATAATACCCCCGGAACAACGACGGACCGTCCATCTCCTTTCCCACACTTTACCAAGCACCATTTCCTCCTATCACCTCACCTCCGGAAGCCCAAACAAACACAAGGCATCATATACTCGGGTATAGGGAAATCAGCGAATAACGCCACACAAAACCAAGCATAAATTAAATCACGATATCGTGGCACGATGCTTAAATCAACACATCAGAACTGTCGGTACTGTGAGGGCGCATACAAGTCTATAGTGTTTTCTCTTATATTTTATTTTCTTTAGCTAGTGATAGGCGAGCTTCTTAGTTTAGTTAGCCGGGACGGAAGTGGCAGTTATGGCACGGAGGAAGTGAGTGATTTGTAATCACTGAGGCAGATCGTGGGTTTTAAACGGGAGGAACTCTACTTTGTATCTAAGCTCCGAACAAAAAAAACTCAGTGCCTTTTTTCGACTTTGTTCATCAGTGTGTTCTTTGATCAACATCGACCAATCCTTTATCTCTTCCTATCGTGAGAGCGGCGTTTGCCCACTGCGGTAGAGATAAAAGGTTTCTACCGTTTGACCATTTCTCTTTCTTTTCTCTGACCGGAAATCTTCTTTTCAGTACCGGCTACAGTACAGGATGTTATCCTCATGGCTACAGAGCCCAGCATGAGCCTCCAGCGACACTAGACAGTAATGTATATTTCCTTCTAAGCCCAGACCGTAGCTAGAAAATATTAATACATTCACCCCCCGCTTACAAGGAAGGCCATTCCCGAAGCTCATGAAAGTCGCCCACAATTTACTTGATGATCTGCTATGCCGTTCTTCAATTTGAGGGAAAGAAGGGTATGTAGGACTGCTGCTCCATGGTATAAAGATTCGATTTATCTCCGCCCTCTTGTAATTCTAGAATCATACTGTATTTAGACGCTGCTGAAGCCCGGTGAATTTTGTTCATGGGAGTTGGAGTTAGTTGGTACCCATAACGTGGCCTTCCTTTTTCCGGTTTAGATAGGGCTCTGAGCACTAAAAAGGATGCATTGGGATCGCACTTGTAAGCACTTTCAAAAAGTCAGATGACAAAAAACTCGAGCCGACGGGCATTTTACAAGTAATTTAATCATCCCAACCAATCTAGGGATTCCACTTTAGATCAAATCAAACTGAGGAACGGGTTGAGAGTATTTTTCGAGAAAGAAATATTAGCTCGAAGGTTGACGAATCTGAGAAATGGGAGCCAACCTATAACAAAGGTTGTTGCTGTGTATCTTTTGTATGGCACCATTCTCATACAAAATCTTAAGTCACTTTTTTCATTTCACAAAACATCATGAGTTATTAATTTACAGGCTTACGGCGGTCTATAAGGACCCAAACCGCCACCGAACTCAGACATTGATTTTAGGTTTTTGGATAAGCGAAACACAAAACGAACAAAAAAAAAAGAAGAAAGAAGGAAAGTGTTACGAATTTGAAATCCGAAATCAACCCTTATATGAGGCTGTATAAGTTAAAACCTGACTATCGGGCCTCAACCACAAAACATTTATTTTGACTTAGCCATCTAGCTAGGCCTATACAGAATGTATTCAGTAACTCAGAAAATATTATTTATCAATAGATGACCTCTGTAGCACATTTTATATTGGTAAAACTAAATTTTTGAAAAATGGTTTTTTTAACATGTAAAATCATTCTACCTTTCTAGGTACTTGCTAAACTAATAATAATTGCTGATAGGCTATTGGTTGTTGAGCTATTTAGCTTTGAAGATTATTGTTGCAAAATACTACTACTGTAACATCCTATTTGAACATATAAAATAGGCAGATTATGTAAGATTATTCTCATATAATCAAGAAAGTTTACACCCTCTTTCTGACAAAAATAATAATTAAACTATTATAATCATTATTTTTTATCCTGCGACTTTATACACTAGGAATTGTTATCTGGAATTAAATTTTAGTATATTAGGAATTATATTAAAGTTTTTTTGGATGGTCTAGTTGTGATTTAAAGGCATGTCTACATAAAAGTAGAGTTATCTCAAAACATTTCTTCTTGGTTACCTATGTTGTCATGCATTTTCCCACTCACAACAAAAAAGACCAATAGTCGGGTTTTAACTTATACAGCCTCATATCATCTCAATTGCACTCATTCATCATAACAAAAACAATAGTCAATATATACATGTTTCCAAGTCCAGCGCAGCCCCCAGAATTCCAACATTCCATCCTCGCACAAATACCAGTTCGCATTCCAGTGATCCGCCATTCCCACATTCCATGTCAATGATCATTCCCAGTAGACTACCCATTCCAATACCAATCTCAAACCAGCCGCTCCAATGAGGGCTTCAATACGTTCCGAACAACAGAATTGGCTAGGGTGAACTGAGTGACATCCCTGGTCTATGAAATAGTCACTTGGCTTCAAAGAATAGATGGCTGTTATTAGAAGAGGAGAAATGGGAAAAGGGAAGGAAAGTGAGGTACTATATTGAAAGCAAATATAAGGAAAATATTATTTGGGATAATGGAATGACAATGTTCTATTCTTATTCTCTGAGTGTTTTGACTTTCATTTTCTAGTTGCGCATCGTTCATTTTCATATTTGATTTTTTTCCTCTTTCAACCCACCCCCTACCTAGTGTTTCTTTTCTCTTACTTTCTGTTTGTTTTCTTTTTTCTTTTTCTTTCTTTTTCTGCTTTGTAGGGTCACATTCTTTGTCTTTTGTTTGAATTTTGTTACTTCTCCATAATATCATTAGCGTTCATTACGGGGTGGGACGGGCAGGCATTCCACTCTGGGGTCCCGCCATTACACGATCCCAGGAGTACTATTTTGTTGGCTGTCCTCGCCCTGCTCATTCCCTGGGCAGTGCCCTGTTTCTTGTCTGCAAAGTTCGACGGGTGATAGGGCAGGGAGAGCCAAAACAAGCAAAGGCCCTGCCCTTTTCCCTTCTTTGGGGCCCCACAGGTACCGTAACGAATACTAGATATCACGGCTCCGACCGCATATATGATACCTCATATACTCTCTCCCCCTAACCCATAATCTGAATTCAAGCCAGCACCTTTCATTTTGCAATTTTATTTTTCATTCCCATAAGTCTACATTTCAGTTTTTCATTTTTGCTTGCTCTATTATGATATCTATGATGAATGGTAGGGTGCATGACACTCTCTTGAAACTGGAGGATATCATTCCAATTTTGTTGGCTGTAGTTTTGCTTATCCTGAAATCTAAACTGAATGTCTGAGCGGAGTGAGAGTTTGAGTCCTTATCAACAACTGTCCCAATTTCTCCATTCCAAATAACAGCCACCTCTTCTTTGAATCCAAGTACCTATTTCATAGACCAGAGATCTCACTGATTTGCCCTAGCCAATTTGTAACACTTTCCTTCCTTTTTTTTTTTTTGTTGTTAGTTTCGCTTATCCGAAAACCTAAAATCGATATCTGAGTTCGGTGGCGGTTTGGGTCCTTATAGACCGCCGTACAGGCTTAATATTTTTCATTCTCTTGAAATTTCTTGCCTAGGTAGTGTAGTGTCAGGCTATAAGTTTCTGATACTTGCTGTCCTCTGTGTATCATAAAATAGCTAAAGGCCCGAGCTTTTTGTCACCCGAGTTTAGCTCAGTCGCGGGGTAAGGTAGATTTGGACAATTATCGAGATAATATTATATAAGCGAGAATGATGGGTGCCGGAAAAACCAAAGCGCCGGCCGAAAACGGAACTCGTAGCACTCACCCTATCAATAGCAGGGGTATTACCAGGTCCGGGTTGGTATGTCCACCATCAACCCTGCTTGGTCAAACGTCTAGGACAGACCGCCAGCCAACAGGCACGCACAAACATGAGGGAACCAGAAAGGGCGGAATGGGCAGAAAGAGAGACAAGGGAAAAGAGAGCAAACACATTTTCGTCGCGGTGACATCCCTGGGAATTTGTGTGGTCCTCATTCTAGCGGATGCCTCTGAGAGGGGGGAGGCGCAAAATATGATACCTTATTTAATTCCTTTCCGGGACACCTCCCAGTCGAAGATTATCTACAGTATAAGTAGGAGGCACATAAAAAGCAGGAAACATACTTCCGTCCCTACAGCATATTATTCCCCTCCAGAGGAAGTCCCTGTAAAAAAGGATCCCTCTTCAGTCAATTTGACTGGACCCTCCTTCACCCAGATCCAGGTCGCGCAATACCACCACCATCTAGCTAATTGGTTGAATGCAACCTAATTTGCACACCCACCAGCATAGCTACCCGCAGTGTATTTCTTCCTACACCATTCTAACAATGGTTCCTACCTTCCATGCCAAGCCCCCACCCCCGAAACACTAACTTAAACACAGAGTGTAGAACAACAGAATAAGTGCAGGAACAACGATACCACCTCTCAACCCTGATTAAGATATTAGCCGATAAGGAAATAGAAGACGCCAATAAATCATTTGAGAGTACAAATAAAAACTAGTATTATATCCAATCGATACTCAGCCGATTCAGTCTCTGAGTGATGCCGAATGATCGCATAACACCCCCCCCCTTGGCGAAGAAAACCCATTAAAACAGCCTCCACCCAGCCCTCCTCCTTACAAGTTGTTAGGCACTCTACTCGAGTAGATGATACAGGGTTCTAAATGGATGGAAAGTAAAATCCAAGAAATCATTTCACATGTAGATGAATATTTACTTTGGATTTCTTTACTACAGTAATGGTTGGAAGATCGTGAATATGTCTGTCTTCGGTTGAAAACCATCCCACTACCTATGATTTTTTTCGGCAGTCCCCGTACTTACCCTATGATACGCTCGGGTAGGTGATGTTGAGATCACCGTGTCGCTCACTTATCCCGGGTTATTTACACAATAAATTACCGGACTCGATCTGTCCAGACTAATAAACGCCTTAAGCATACTTACCGCTCCCTAAAATGGCTCCGCCCCCATATCGTCATACCCTCCGAATCATACAGACATCAAAATTTCGCATTAAGTTACCACCCTCACACCTACCAAGCATCTATCATGACCCATCACTCGTCCACTGACTGCCGGAAATGTTGGAAATAACCGTACTCGTTTGCCTTAATGCGTACATGCACCAATAGGAACACACATAAGCCTTGAATCGCCTCCCCTCCCTATCCCGCCCTTTCCTTGGCCTTTCTTTCATCTCTTTCGTCAACCAAAGCGATCTCGAACTCCTTAACAGCTTAATACAAAAATTCCTTGTGGTGACTTGAGCAACCCCGCTTCACTCCTAAAAACCTTCTCTCCCGTTATTGCCCCCATTATATTATTGTCTTCCACAAGGTAAGTTTCGTAGCATACAATACGACCCGATATGATAAACTACCCCATATCTAGAGAACACTGTTAGCTGGGCCAGTTATGGACACCAGAGATGCCCGAACTATCGGAGGTGGAACGAAGAGTGGGGGGAATTAATAGGGTAGGTGGCATAGGGAAATTAAGGCTAGAAAGTACATGTTTGAAGGGGTATTGTTGATTCTAGAAGCCGTGGGGAATGTTGCCGATCGTTCGAAAGGATAATGTATCTTTCGAGTGCCCCAGGACATGTTGTGGAATGCAGAACATGTGGAGAGACGCAGAGATAAGTGCGGTGATCGATAGAAGTGTATTTCGCCCGTTTTTCATCCATACAGCTGTCCTTACCGTTAGTCTGGTTTAGGTAAGGATGAAAAAAGTTTGGGGTTATGATACTGATCCTACCCCTCCTACTTGGTGCACAAGTTCCAAACGAACCCTGTCATATTACCACCCACCCCTACGCTATCTATTTATTATACCCACCTCGGGAGTCAAGTGGTTAGCAGCTATCCGCCCGCGGAGCACAAGGGAATGTCGAAGAGTTCGGTGCCGGGATTCCAGAATAGCGCCAAGTACTACCGGACATCAAAGATTTTGGTACGAAAAGCCATCTGTGAGTATCCTGACTTGCAGGTAAAATTTGCTATATCATACTATATGTTATTTGCGATATGGCGATGCGCCATATTATTTGAACACTACGCGGAGTTAGGCTTCGAGCTCTGAATGCACATCTTGTAGTCAATAGCACCATTAATTAAAAAAATTGTGCATCAGCCTTCAGTTTTAAGCCTTAACTTTATCTGAGATTCTTGTCCCCAGCACCCTAGTCTACTCATGCCGCAGGTATTCCTCGTGCAATAATACTGACCCAACTTTCAGAGAGAGAGAGCTAAGTTAGCTCCTAGCCAAGCTTCCCACCCTTAAGACCTCTCCTCCCTTGAGATTCCTATACATATCGTAAAAACCCCTGCGATAATTTTTCGAGCGGTGGTGGCCTGCAAAATCGGCGAGGAATAGTAAGGAGGGGAAGGGGATAGATTAGGTGGGGGAGGATTGGGTATTCATTATAACTAAATTATGACGCTCAAGAAAGACCGACTAGAGTAGAGAAAAATTCGATGATTTTAGTATTAATGAAGAGAAAGGTTTATCCTGCAATTTGGCAAGTGGGCGAGTGGCAGGGATGGGGTCCGGGCAGCGGGGAAGGAAAAAAAAAAAAAGTGAGAGGAAAGAGAAAAGATAAACCAAACTTTTGTGAATTTTTCACAATAGACTGCATCACCCAGACCTCCCCTTTTGGTCATCTCGTCGAGTTTTTCCTTCTTTGATGCAGAGTAATCTCCGCCAGAATTGCATCAATGTTCAGAGAAACGAGAAGGAAACTAGACATCACGGTTAATGAGTAATAGCTTAGACTTGCATTGGAAATGTACTCGATATTCTGGCTTACATTTCCGAGATCTTCTCCGGAACGACTCTCATAATATCCGCCCGCAATTGGCCATCCATTGCCCTCGGAGTTGTGTCACCCTTCAGCCTCATCTCTAGGTAACTTTTAATATCATCTTGGGTAGGACTGATAGATATCCTAACCGCCTTGCTAAAAAACTCCACAATTTCGTCGTCGATATGGGGCCTCCCGGTAAGGAATATTCGCATGTTTGGTGATATCCGAGCGATTTCTTGGAGCGACTCAGAGAGCTCCCGTCGGTTTCTCGGAGCTAACTCGTCCAAAGCGTCGACGCATACGAATATCCGCTGTAGCGGTGTGACAGTCTTCTTCAGAATTTCTACCATATCAGGAAGTCAGAGGCCCCGACCGCCAAACTCTTCTTTAGCCTTTCGAAAAGCCTCCTGTATATGCTCCGGGACCCCGCCTCTGCTGATAAGTTGCTTGAGGATGGCTCCCAGCATACTTATAGTGGATTGTTCCTGCTGGGCAAGGAAATCGCAGTAGAGTCCCACCACCGCGGTGTTTTTCTCCCTAGCCTGATCGCATAGGCTATCGATTACAAGAGAGCTATTATTTGCTATTCGTTAGCGAAACCTACATTCTCCTCTCCAGACATGTGGCCTTCTTACCTAAGATAGGTTTTCCCCACCCCAGGATTCCCGTAACAGAACAACACCGGTTCAACCCAACCATCTTCCGTATCGCGCCATTTTCTGAACTCGATTGTTTCTAGTACCCAGTTTCCCACGCCATCGAGTCGGTCGGTTCGCACGCCCTGGTGCCGCTGCTGTGGTTGGAGTGGCGATAGCCACTGCAGGATTTGATGCCCCTCAATGTCTGATCCTGTGCTGATGTTGACAATATTATTGTAGCTCGTCAACGAGTTGAAGGAGTTGACGTTGCCGGTTACTTGCTGGCTCCCTGGCAACATCTGCGCTAGAGTTAATCGGCTGAATTTTTTGAGAGAGAGAGATAGGGAGGGGCCGTGTGTAGGTTATCATAATCTGACTTCTCTCGGAGCTGAGGGAATCTCCAGGATGTGAAAAGAGAAAAGACTGTAACTTATGAGGCTCGGGCGTTGCACAAGTATGCACCGGCGCTATTCCCAGCGCTGCAGATAAATATATTAGTCACGTGTGTCTATGGGAAAAACTCTCTGGTTGCCATGCGCCGGGATAAGGCACGTGACTAATATATATATCTATCGGCCGCGGAGCTGTCCTGGCTGTCATTGGTAGCAGGTTTCTTGTCATCTTCCGGTAAACCAAATCAATTTAGCTTGTTCCAAAGCAACTCTATTCCCACCTTTCCTTCTTTCTTCTTGTCCTCATCTTTGGTAGACTATCGTTGATTTCAGCAATCAGAGACAAAACACCCCAAGAGAGAATAGAGCCTTCCGGACGCGATGGCTCGGGAGAGCTGGACTTGGGTAGCTATCATTAACTGGTATTCGCAATTCCGTTAACCTGTTCTGCTAAGCCTATTATGGCATAGTTTGGTGATTCGACTTAAGTATCCCGAACACGCCAGCCAAGTACAGATCGATAGCGGATCTAGTGGATAAATACGGGTACCTATCCCAGCTCTGTATGTACAAGTAGTAATTATCGACTAATCGGGGAAAGAGGTTAAGCATTTAATCTAGACCCCCCTTCCTTCCCCTTGTCTACCCCTTCACTGACAAACCATCCAACCGAGCAAAGAAAAAAGGGTAAACCTTTTAAATACCATGCACTTAGCGGCAAACCTTTCGGATACCATCGTCCGGGAAATGTGCCATCGAAAAAGTGAAACCTTTGCAAAGAATTACTTCACATTTGACCCATCATAAAATGG
>Ga0307509_10004660_pt1 | contig 19588 bp, 24 predicted proteins | sample 10_EM_MG_FD_202245 | JGI IMG/M metagenome (GOLD analysis project Ga0307509, IMG submission 202245) | Populus trichocarpa ectomycorrhiza microbial communities from riparian zone in the Pacific Northwest, United States - 10_EM | ecosystem: Host-associated > Plants > Roots > Unclassified | place...
CCCCTGTTTCAGGACGCCCTGGCCGACTTCATTGCTGATGTCAATAATCCTGGGCTTAGGGTGCATGCCTTGCACACACGTGCAGGAAACACCCTCCTTCCTTTCCGCTCGGTCCACGTCTACCACAATATGAAATTCATAGCTATTAATGACACCCAAAAATGGGAGATAGTAGACGCCGTCTATGTTCAGCCGGAACAAAAGGACAAACGAGGGCGGATCATCCCAGCGCGATTCGACACAGTACTCGTTCAGGGCAGTGAACAAAGTGAGTCTTTACTTTATTTACACTGAGGTTCGGACCCAAGTAACCCATTCCCAGGATATCAGATCGGGCAGGTTCGTGTGGTCTTTGAGTTACCAAACAGCATCATTCCGGAGGTGTTCAACTTGGACGCGCTTGGCCACCCCCCAAAGCACCTCGCATACGTCGAATGGTTCACTCCAATCCCAGCAACACCAGACCCCAAACACGGCATGTATAAGGTATCTAGACTTATAGAGAACGGTCACAGATCTGCTAGCGTCATTAGGGCCGAGACCATCATTTGTAGCATCCATTTGATCCCACAATTTGGACCAGTTATGCCCCGGGAATGGAATAGTTTTACGGTACTCGACCTCTGCAATACCTTCTATATCAACGCTTTTTCCGATGTAGATAGCTACTTGACTTTTGCATAGGTTATTATACAGTATTTTATCTCGCGTGCAACCTTGACAACGGTGGGAGTTGGTGGCGTTGACAGCTTGTGATCGATAGTGATGGGTACGTCATGCTTAACAAAATATTATCATCCTTATTCTGACTACTGCTAAACTACTACAGTGCTATCTCTCGCTAGAGCGGGAGGGGTTTCCTGATGAATGTGAGCCTTTTCGTAGGCATTGTTTGAACATCTCTAACGACCCTCTTGCGTCCCTTTCCTAACCAGCTCGAATTAACAGTTATTCGAACGCTGCAATGTACTCATCAATTTCGTCTCCCTTCATCTCGAGTTTCGTCAGATTGGTGTATGCTTGTTCTGCGGATGTGGTATCCGCGAACGCGCCTGTAAAGTCGGTTATGAAGTCGTTCCACGGGACCTCGTCATCGGCTTGATGAGTGGCTTGTACTGGTAGGATGTCGTGCGGTCGCCCATAGACGCGAGTGACTACCTTCTGTATACAACACTATCGTCTTGTCTCAGGGCACGTTGATTATGAGACACTGCCATTGAACTTCGCATCGCATCAGATCGATATAGGTCAACTTGAGCAAGCCGTCGAGACTCCGGAACGAGGGAGAGGCCTGCTCTGGTCTGAGATGCGTGGCCTCCGCATGTCAATTGACCAACTCCGTCTCATAAACTTACCCTTGGCCGAGAGTTTCGCAGCTACTAACAAGGACCTTGAGGCTTTGACCACATCGAGCTCAGCTGGGACTTGGACAAATGAAGGCCAAGCCAACCGTGATGAGTTGATGGAACCGATTGGCCGGCTGGTGATCAAACAACAAGCACTTGTCGCAGAGCGCGACACACTTGTCTCCCAAATTCAATCCCTGCCAGGCTGCGGGACTTTCTTGATGACACCTTTGTTCGGCGCCCTCCGTTCTGCTGCCGGGCATGGACCGGTCATCATCATCAACCATACGATGTGGCGTTCAGATGTCATCATTCTCCTCCACGATCCGCCTCCTTCCCTCATTCCTACGCCCGGCAGTTTCTATGACCGTGCGAAGCAGTTGAAAGACCAGTTATTGAGCGCACGAAGTCATGGCCCTGAATCGGGCGCATATGATGACGCTTTGAGTTCCATACTCGAATCCCTTTATGACCTTGTCGGTCGTCCTGTGATCCAGAGACTTCACGAGTTGGGTATACCAGAACAACCCCGCATATGGTTCTGCCCCACTTCCGTCTTTTGCTCCCTTCCCCTCCACGCCATGGGTCCGATCAGATCAGAAGGTCACGTCAAGTTCTATTTCTCGGACCTGTACATCCCTTCATACACCCCAACGCTTAGCGCACTCATAGAATCACGCAAACCTCGGGCGCGGCCACTCGACCAGCCTTCGACGCTTCTCGTGATACAGCCAGATGCCAAAATGCCAAAGGCATTGCAGGAGATGCGCATCATCCGGTCTGTTGGGATGCCTACAATGACTCTTCTCCGGGAAACGGCAACGCGAAGCGCTGTGCTGGAACACCTCAGATATTACCCGTTCGTCCACATATCAAGCCATGGCAATCTCGAGACAGGAGAACCGTTTGACGCGTTTTTCGAACTGTACAAAGGCGCACATCTCACGCTACTCGACATCGTGCGATCGAAGCTTCCCACTGGCGAATTCGCATTCCTTTCTGCCTGTCACACGGCCGAGCACACAACAGAGAGCATCTCAGACGAGGGACTACATCTCGCGGGTGCGGTGCAGTACTGCGGGTTCCGGAGCGTCGTCGGGACGATGTGGGAAATGGCGGACGTTGACGGTCCGGACCTTGCTGGGAACTTTTACAGGTCGGTGTTCTCAAATAGGTGGGGGGGAATACCACATTACGAGAGAACAGCGGAAGCTCTGAGGGATGCTGTGAAGGTGCTGAGAAGAAAGAGAAAAATGACTTTGGAGCGATGGGTGAACTTCGTCCATTACGGTGCATGACTCGGATTTGAAGGGCCTATTGGTCCTCTCTGTATGTTAACAATGTTATCAGCAACTTGTCACAGTGATATTTGCCAGGTCCTAACTTATGTACTGTAAGGTATGGACTTGCGCAGCCTCAGAAACGGAACGCTTTCGACCACGTGACGCCTGTGTGCCCCCTTGACGTGTCATACTCTCACCACTACCACCTCGTCCATTGTCTCGACCAAGCATAGCATACACGACTGGCGCGCTACAAGCGACAGATGAGAACGAAGACCTGAAGGAGTCGATTTCCTGCTTAGTTGAAGCCACACTCCCACTTGATCCCCAGATCCGACATGATTCACATGAGCATGTCGTCACGGAACAGTGGCCTTGCAGTACTAGGCAAAGTTGTGCAGTTCTGAAATGGTGATTGGAAGGAAGCTGGGAGATGGTTTTCGAAAGTTGGTGTCGTTCGGAATCATTCAGTTACACTGGACCTCTGCCCTCCGGCACGGTGTCACCTTTTATACGGCAAGAAAGGGACCGTACATAAAAAGTGGGGATTCAATGAAACAACAAACATCTCAGTGCGTAGGGAGAGGCAGTTTCATATGGAGAGGAGGCGAGAAAGGTGACACAGACACTCCGGTGCCATTGGTGGCCATACAACAAAAGTACAGCAATGGGACAACAAATGACAAAAAATCATTACCACGAACAGGAATCGATCCCATGCCACTTGCTTTCAAGGCAGGTGTACTTGCTTGCTTTCGAGGCAAGTGGTATCGAACCCATGTCACTTGCTTTCAAGGCAACTGTCATGTCCATTGCACCAGTACTGGTAGTGCTACACTACACTACGGTCTGGTTAGGGATGCGTCGGATGGGGAGTCGGACGAGAATGAAACCTCTGTATCTAATCAAGCACGGCATGTTCTCTGATTTAAAAAAGACATTGCATTCTTTATAATACCTGCCATGTGTCTGCGTGATATGAATTCAAACGAACTGGCAATGCAATTGGAAAAGGGTCATCAATGAGATTTGTATGGCCTTGCAATAAGTTATCGATCAATCATGACCCACCGTTTTTGGCAACGAAATGTCACTACCTGTATTTATGGAAACAAATCCATTTGTGTCATCGATGGTTGGGGCTTGTTGAGGGACTGTGAACCGTTTCCAAGGTATCTTTTGTTTTATCTATTCGGCAGGTCTTTCCGATCCCGGTCAGCTGACTCCAAATCAGCCCTGTTCCCTGCGCCTGATCCGGTGTTGCTCCGGGCGCATAGTCATCGTGGCATGTTAGGTCAGTATTAGGGCCCACCTCAACGGTTTCTGCATCGACAAGGAGCTCAGCGGATTTGTTACCATTCATTCATTCATGCACTGTATACATAGCTACGAAGCCTGTTCCGTACATCAAAACATCGAGAGGGTCTTCTCGCCAAGGCAACAGTGAGAATCATGATACCCAGCTCCAAGATCGAAAAACAAGCAAATACCCGCTTCTATGACAACACCATCTGGTTCAACAGGTGTGACATGGTCGAACGCGAGGTGCACATTTGGACGGGTCAAGGATTGGAGATGGCTTGGTCGTATAAAATGCGCTCGCATCAAAAGGCTATGCATGGCGTTTGATGCTGAGCCGCAAAAATGTGTGTACGCATGATATGTAGGAATGATAACAGGATGACACTTGGCAGGTATTATACCTTTAATGCACTTCTCGGAAATCTTCCACAAGCCGGACGCGTTAGCAAAAGACTCAGTCAAGCTCAATGTACATCCCTTTGTCCTTGGCAATGCGCGTGGCCATTATGTGAAAGAAGGGCTAAAAAGAAGGTTAGCCCTGGAGATTCCGTGATCGAGGGATCGGTTTGGCGAATCACAACCTCGATCATCATGCTGCCATTCGCAGCAGCAAAACCGGATGGACCAGTGGAATAAACAAGCTGCGCGACAATTGTACTATTCAAAATGTTAAAGGGTGCAAAATTTGTCACCAAGGGAGATAACGTACAAAACAAAGAATATGGATACCCCCACGGTACCGAGTTCCATAAACATGCCCGTGACGAAAAAATGTCATGGCATCTGGAAATCACGTGATATCGATTATTGGAGCGAAGACGACATGCGTACGCATTGAATGACGTACAAGAAATACTGTCGAGTATATTGAGCACTGAGCAGTAGTCCAAGGATGATAGCGGGGAGCGCACGCGCAGCCTCGGCACCGGTTGACTTGGCACGGGTAACCCACTTGTAAGGTGTGTAGTGAGCGACTTGAGAAGAGGGGAGGGAAGGAGCGGGGTACGCTCTATAAAGGATAGCGGTGAAGAGCTGGGGCGTGTTGTCGGTAACGGCATGTACTGTTGCCCCTCATGTGGCCGGTACGTGTGGGTTGGGGAAACGACTGGAACGTAAGTATTCTCCTCTTCCTCATTGGCCCTTTCCGGGGACGGACTGTGGCTGCAATATCGTGCCATGAGGATGCTCAGATTTGATTGCGGAGGCAGCTGTGAAAGTCGAGCGTCGAGAGTCGATGTTGACTCTGCCAAATTAACTGAAGATGAGGACGGCGTCTCAATGAGCTTGTGGGGGGTTCGAGCGGAAGGGAGTGAACGGATTCCGAAGGTTGTGGGAAGATGAATGCGGGTGAGCTAGCCTCGCCGTTGCGCATCAACGGAGGTTTGGAGTCCGAGACAAAGGGAGTGGATTGTTGTGGGTATGGGCTGCTGTAGAAAGAGGGATGAGTGTGAGAGTGGGGAACGCCTGACAACTGGTGTGGGCGCAAATGTCATTCTGTGAATGACATGCAACAAAGCTTCTGGAGACCGTGTTCGCGGAATTTGCGTGGGACGGGACAGGGTTCAGGAGGCTAATGACTTGGATCAGCGAAAGTGGACGAGGAATGTGGGTCATAGGAAGTGGGGGGCGGCAGTAGTTAAATGGCAAGGGGTGAAAAAGGTCATAAGAAAAGAACTCACCCAGCTTGTGACAGGAAACGTTGGCGCGATAAGGCGTGAGGGGAGGCAGGATGTCCGTTTGCCATTGTGTCCGTAGTTCGTTTAGCGGTACAAACATGGGTCCATCGGAGGATCCTTCGCTTGGTATTGCTACGGATGGTGGCATTAGACGACAAATCCGTTCGTGAGTCGCAACCGGGTGGAGGGTATTACCAAGTTGGTTGGAATCAACACGGCCTCTCCACTAGACTTTTGGGCTGTCCACAATTGGTGGCTGAGTCGGGCTCTTGCTCACGCCTGCGTAAACTCAAATGTTTTGAAATTCGACTTAAACAATTATTTTATACCACCGATAAGACTTATATAACATCGTGCCTAGCACTTCACCTCGCGCCTCATCCACCTCGACAAAAAAAACACTGCAATGTCTATCACTACCGGTCTCAGCTGGTCTTCAACGTCTTCAAAACAACTACGAGGACTTTGGCATGCGCCGCACAGTCGAGGGCGTCCTCGTCGTTCACGACCATGGTCATGCGCACATCCTCAGGCTTCAAATTGCCAAAACGCATTCTTCAAGCTGGTTGTCTGCGCTCTTCTAGATCTGACTTAGCCTCAAGTCCTGGTGACTACCTGAAACCCGGCGAAGATGAGCTGGAGGGCCTCAAGCGACGTCTGGACGACCGGCTGGCCCCACCTAGTGACTCTCGTCAGTTCAACGCCTCCCACGGGATCGACAACGACTGGGAAATTGGGGACTGCCTCGCCCAATGGTGGCATCCTGACTTTGAAACATTCATGGTGCGTGACGTGCGCTTCCTCCACCAGTCTGACGTCGAACGTGGTTGTCCCACCCATGGCCACTTAGTATCCATTTGTACCTACGCACATCACCAAACCTAAAGAATGCAAGAAACTTTTCCTTGTGCAAATGCCCGAACGTAGTCCGTCATTTTTCCGATGGCATGTGCCCATGGAGACCTACTCATGTATGTTTACCCACTACAGAGGTTCTGGCCGTTCCCAAAAACAGGAAGCTCCTCACCATCCCACTTTTCGAACTCTATGACAATGCCGCACGGAAGGCTGTTTGCTTTCCCCTTCGCTGTCTCACGACACTGAGACGCGCATATACCCAGGTATGGCCCACAGTTGTCAGTGATTGTACAGCTTCTCTCTCGGTATGTCTTATCTTTCTTCCGAGTTCGTCACCTAACTTCTTCTATCACCTCATTTTCCCCAATGACAGGTATGACTTTATCTATCAATAACCCGTTCTCTCTTATCCCCAGGCCAATTCTCGCGAAGAAGTCCTTGACATCGACACCAAACTCTACGGAAGGCCGAGGGCCCTTGTCCTGCTTCGTGCGTTCCTGCATATTTCGACCTAACCTAGCTTTCGCCTTGCGCCGTTTTGCGGCCCTGTATCATGTCTCGCCATGTAGTTTGTAAATCGATAATGTGAGACTTATCGATGCGCATGTCCTCAGCAGCCAGTGGCCTCTCGCCAAGCATAGATGCAACAAATTGTTACCGTTTTCGGCGACTGCCGATGTCGGACAAGATTGCGCACTTCTCAGACAATGTTTTGCGTTGTTCATTGATCCGCACGACAGGATACAGAACAGACCTGGCCGACTTCCGACCCGCCAATGTGCACTTTTCTGCTTTCATGCTCTCAGTGAGCACACAATTTGGGCCGGGCTGATAGACTCCCCTGTTATGTGGTGTTTGCTCACGGCAGGCAGGATCAGTGTAGGGTCATGGGATGTCTCCAGCCGCATCACACGAGCGTTACGTGAATATGCATGCCGAACGAATATGCTCGACCAAATACTGTAGTGTAACGCCGTGTTGGCGGATATCTGAATGACCCAGTAGTCAGCACACCTCCGTTCGTGCATGTGCTGGGAACATCTGGTCTGGGTTCACATCACATCACTTGTGACCCTGATTATCGAGGGATCGATTTTACGGCGGATGCGGGACTCTCATTCCATTCTTTAGATCCAGTATTTCACTTTCGGTACGACGGTTGAAAGGTGGTATGATGAGAGCCGACTTTTTTGTCCGTACAACATTAGTGATGAAAGGGGAATGTCGCCTAGTCAACGAGGACGAGGTGAGGTCCAAGGATCAAAATCGATCAAATCGCACATCGAAGGTAGACCCACTTAAGCCCCTGCCCGGCCCTGTTTTTGAAGACCCGACGGCTTCTGCTTCATTCCCAGCATTGCGCCAACCGCGGCCCACAAATCCTATCACCGCCGTGTTCCAGTCTCTTGTTCGATGATCTCCGAGGTACCTCATCAGCTGCATCAACGTGCCTTATGTCCGCTCTGAGCTCCAAAGCATTTTTGATGCTTCGAACGAGTAGCGATTGAGTCATTGGGTCAACTTGCTTCTCGTAACGATCGGTCCGTTCGTACGTACGATGACTTCTACACGAACGTGCATGCACGACAACCCATTAAATTGTTGGGTCATGATGGCATCATGTGTCGCATCAAAGCTTCCAACGTCGGTGGATACAGTTGGGGATGTGGGTCACTGTTGTCATGTGTGTGTCCATCTATAGTGGCCCTTTACTCCCCGGAATCAGGAGGCAAACCAGATGACTTTAACAACTCGGGCTGATTGATTGATAGAGATTGTAAATGTGAGACGATGGCGTCCCTGCTCCTGCTCTAGACCCTGACGGAGGTAGCTGCACGCCCCACAAGCGTAGAGGCAGACCAGAAGCGGAGAGAAGCGAGACGCCATGATCCCGTGATGTTACTATTTGGCTTCTGTATTATTTTCCTCCCGGTAGATAACTCCCTTGATTTATGCTTGACTTTCTGGGGAGCTGACGACGAATGCGAATGAGATTTCACAAGTAAATTCGTCTGGGCCTCCTGGCTTTACTTGGCTGAGGTTGTTTTCAAGTGACTCCTCCTCACTGACCAACTAGCTAGCCGTGCGGCCCTTGAATCTTCCACAAGCCAGATGCGTCAGCAAAAGACGTAGTCAAGCTCAATGTATGCACCCTTGGTCCTGGGAAATGCGCGTGGCCATTATGTGAAAGAAGGGCTAAAAAGAAGGTTAGCTCTGGTGATTCCGCAGTCGAGGGATCGGTCTTACAACAACCTCGATCACCATGCTGCCATTGCAGCAGCAGCAGCAGCCATTCGCAGCGGCAAAACTGGATGCACCAGCGGAATAAACAAGCTGCGCGACACTCGTACTACTCAAACCGTCAAAGAGTGAAATTTTGCCAACCAAGGGAGATAACGTACGAGGCAAAGGACATAAACACCCCTTGCCCCGGGGTACCGAGTTCCATAAACAAAAAAACATTATCATGCCATCTGGAAATCACGTGATATTGATTATTGGAGCAAAAAAGACGACACGCATACGCATTGAATGGCGTGCAAGAAATACCTTCAAGGATTTTGAGCAGTCTTCCAGTCGGTCCGTGGGTTGAGGGTCCACAAGAAATGGTACCCCAGGATAATACGGTCCTTTCCCAGATTCGTTAAGTAAAACCGCATTTTCTCGGTTCCTTTCCCCGGTTTGACTCGCAACCAGGCTGAACCAGCAGTAATATTCGATTCTTCCGCTTCGGTTCTCAGTCCCATCGACGTTATGAGCCGGAATTGGTTACTTGAGCCGCACTCGCCCGATACCGAGGCCCTTCCAGACGTCCTCGTCTAGGAAGTTCTCGCTGGCGCCACTGTCCAGCAGCGCTGTCTCTTTGGCCTCTCTCTGTACAGACTTGAAGGTAAACTCCATTTTCATCGCATTCACCCTTCTAATATACACTGTATAGACTTCTCCTTTCTCCGCTCGATCGTTGACCGATGCGTCAACCGGCATTAAAAACCCCATGCCACCTTCCATCACACGGTCCAAGAAATCGCCTTGTTCTTGTTGGTTCAGAGTCTTCATATGGTCGATAACGGACGCGGGGTCGTAGGCAGGAGGGGGTCCAGGTGCGTCGTTGTTTCTTTCTTCCTGTTCGTTGCTCTGACCTTCTTGGCCTTCCTTTCTGGCCTCAACGACTTGCGCCCGCTCGGTCCTCCCCTTTGACCGTCTGCTTCCTTCGCCGCCGTCAACCATCCTTCATTGGACGATTCTTCTTTTGGTGGCCTTCGTGGCTGCACTCAAAGCACCGCCCTCATTCAACCGCTTCTAGCGTTCTTCCCTGCTCAAACTTCCGCCATTTCACCCTCCGCCTCCGGTCCCCTCCTTCTTTCCGAACGAGACCACGTTGACGTCCATGGCATCGGGGTCTCTCTGAGGCTGCCGACCCTGTGGTCGTCTCGGGGGATCGCATCGGAGATCTGGCGGGTGCTAAGGAAATCCCTCCGCGCGGTCCCAGGCTGGCAAATACCATCCTGCGACGTTGGACTTTGCGTCGGGAGGCGGCCTGCCATTTGTCGATGGTGGTTGGCATTGAGTCGCGTTGGAGGATTGTCCAATGTGAGCCTTTTGGTAGGCCTTGTTTGAACATCTCTAACGACCCTCTTGCGTCCTTGCCAACTAGCTCGAATTGACAGGTATTCGAACGCCGCAATGTACTCATCAATTTCGTCACCCTTCATCTCGGGTTTTGTCAGATTGGCATATCCTTGTTTCGCGGATGCGGTATCCGCGAACGTGCCTGTAAAGTCGGTTATGAAGTCGTTCCACAGGACCTCGTCATCGGTTTGATGAGTGGCTTGTACTGGTAGGGTGTCGTGCGGTCGCCCATAGACGCGAGTGACCACCTTCTGTGCCTCTTGAGCGACCCAATCGTCAACGCAAGGGCCTTTAATATAGGACAGGGCCACTGAAATGGATTCGTCATGACTTCGGCATTGATGTTAGGTCGAATTCGCGGACGAACTTGGTCGTCTTCCGTCGATCCCCGTCAAATATTGCGGGGGCGTGGCCTTTCAATGGCCCGTTGGCAGCAGGAACCGGACCCGCCTGTCCTGGTGGCGGGTTTTGCGCCGGGGGCGCTGGGGGATTTGGTCCTCCCGGAGGCCCAGGCGGGCTAGCCCCTCCGCCGCCGCCTGGAGGGCCGCCTCCTCCTCCGCCAGGCGGGTTTCCTCCCGTGCCTGCTGGCGCAACGCTCTGGCTTCTCAAAGCCTCAGCGGTGTCCCTGCATTCTCTCGATCTAGTTCGTCTCGGTTGTTGGTGAGTTCGGCTTCAGTACAGCATCGATAGGTTTGGGACATGGGCGCCTTGATACTTTCTTCATTTCGCCTTCCGAACCCCCATCGTTGGACACTCCGGTTCTACCATCTTCCTCTGAGGCGTCTATCCCACCCTCAACGTCCACTTCTACCTTCGCATCCTCTTCCGCTGGTTCAGGATCGGATCACACGCTTTGTCACCATGGCAGCCCACCCCATCCGTTGATCGCGAAGATGGCCTTATGTATGCTTTGCGTCTGCAGCGCGAGTATGGTGACGAAGATCACGCTCTCTCAGTACAACGCGCCCAACTCGCTATTCGTTCAGGACTCCTTGGTACATTCCTTACCCTTCTTTCGCTTAGAACTCCTGCTCTGCCTCTTTTACCTTCCTTTTCTACCTAGTCATCGGACACGGGCCGACACCACCTCTGCCGCTGAAGTCCCCTCTCGTCGCACCCCAAATGCCACACGGTTCGCCCACCTTCGCCGGCCGACGCCAACTGCGCGCCGCTTCGACAGCCGCCATTCCAACGTCACATACAACATGCACGAGACGTCGCCTGTCGGGCCCTCGCTCGAGACCACATATTTCCGGACTTGGGTTTTACTTTGTATAGAATTGTTCAGGACTCCTTCGTACGTTCCTTATCCATCTCTCGCTTAAGGACTCCTGCTCTGCCTCTTTGACCTTCCCTTTCTATTTAGCCATCAGACACAGACAACACCGCTCCCTTTACTCGCAGTAGCGTACTTGTATTTAGCCACCCTCGCTGGCGTCGGCCAGGGGAGCGATCAATCCAGAACCCTATCGATGCAATAGACTCTTTCCCCTTCTCCTTCGCGTGTCGTCGCCATCTCAAGCTCTCCTTACGCCCCGTTACAATTCCCTTCGCGTGCTCCCGGCCTTTCGGGCGCGCGGCCACTCCCCCTCTCTCCTCTCCCTCGCGCCTTTACTTTCCCTTCGGGATTGCGAGCCTGCCTCGGATCTCAAGAACTACCCGTCGAACCCACATAGCGTGGAGTTACCTCTTGTGCTACAGTACTTCTTGGAACTCTTCAAGAAGCCTGATGGATTGGTGGAGCATGCGGTTTGGTCCCTATGCGTACCGTTGACCGAGTGTCCCGTTGCAAATAATCATAACCATATTTGCACATTGTTTCCCGCGGGTTCCAGATGAGTACGAGTACGATAGTACTACTGTATCGTAGTACTCACTTTACGATACCCCACCCCAGGGCGACTATGCACTATCGAATTGGCACCCCTCCGGTCCAACGGAGATGTTTGCCACACGATTTCAAGCTTGCATTGTGCGGGCCCCAATTTCTAACGCCCATCCCTTTTGTAACGCAGACGTAGAGTCCACATATGAGTTCGAACAAGGATGGATGAAGAAAGATATGAAATAAAACCTAAGTCATGTTCCAGATGATCCAAGAACGCACAATGGAGTGGGTTTGAGAGAAGGAGAGGGCCACAGTTGCCCCGGTCGATCGAGAGAGAACGGGGTACGGTTGCCCTCGAGAGCACACAAATGGGAAAAGAGATGGGCCGCAATCGCCTGACCCTGATGAGGCCAGACGCGGGGATATTTATATGCAATGCTGAGACTATACCAGACAAGGATACTACGCAGAGGCGAGCTAAAGGAAAAAAGGTGGAGAGACGAACTCGGAGGTGATGGTGACAGGCCGCGCGGCCTTGTGAACGATGTACAACAGTGTCCGAAAGTAAGAAATTTTAATGAATGGTCGTAAGGTGCGCGACGTCAAGCGCGAGTGCGACGAGGGCGAGGAAACGGTGCTGCGGTGCTCGATGGTAGTGTCTAAGATCAAACTGGGAAGTGTAACATGGAGAGCAAGAACGTCAAAGGCAAATGGAAATAAGAAAATCATACGAAATTGTCCAATATACAGTAAGGTCCTTTCTATAATAGCGAAAGAGTCCCGAACTGGGCTTGACCAGCGAGGGGCTGTGAACGGCGCGAGCCATATGGGGCTGCGACCTGCGCAGGGCAGTGTGGACTTGCGAGGCGGCCGACGAGTTGAGCGATCTGCGTATGTCCGGTGATAGGGCTTGGGGAGCGACGAGGGGCGAGGCTTGTCTATTCGAGGAAAAGTGATGAAAGGCGGAGGAATGGAGGCGAGGTGAGCAAGGCGAGGGCGGGGCAGAGCGGCTGGGCGTTCGGGAGACGTCACGTGGTCGGATAGTCCTCGTTCCGTTCCGCGAGGCTGCGCGTTCCCGCCTTACACTTCCTTCCCAGCGCACTTGCCTTCTGATTTTGCAAGTTCTTGAAGAATGGCAGTCCCATCGCGTGAGTGTCAGATCTAGTCTTCGACCCTCCAAACCCCTTTATCTTTCACGAGTTGACCCTAGTTTATTCTAGGTTCTTTGCTCCAAATCGATAACGACATTTTGCAAGCCCGAAATAAACTCTTGCCATTACCCCGAGCTGATCCTCGGCGTTCTACATACCTCGCAATTTTGGCCATAATGAGATTGGGGCGCTATGTGGAGACAGATGAGAACGAAGACCTGGAGGTGTCGATTTCCCTCTCAGTCGAAGCCATACTCTTATTTGATCCCAACATCGGACATGGTTCAGATGTCGTCAAGGCCTTCTTCTACCTTGCGGACTCCCTTCTCTTTCGCTCACATAAGCTCAAGCGGCTTGGCGATAGCAAGCACTGCGTCAGGTATTTTCGTTACCTCAGAGACCAGTCGCTTGAAACCTCCCTCACCACAAGAGACCACATTACAACAGCCTTCACGGGGGCCCTAGCCAATCAGGTCCAAATGGCATCGATCGATCCAACGCGAAATATCGAAGAGATGGCAATCCTTTGCCGCGAGCTTCTTAGTTTGGGTGCCTCAGATGGACTCGTGTTTAGCGCTGCTCTAACGTTGGTCAAGGCCATGGATGATGAACGGCCGTCCCGACCACCGCCGGACCAAGCCATTGAATGCCTTCGTGAAGCGAATATCCGCTTTCCTGATTCGGATAGTGTTTCCCTTGGTCTTCTCTTCTCTCTCCTCAAGCGCTTCTTTGCAACTTCCTCACATGCTGACTATGAAGACGCAATGTCAATCGTGGGCGGATCCTTCACTGATCCGAAGTCTGCCAAGCTTGCTTCTTCTGCGGCCGTATTGCTTGCACAATTCAGATTCAAATTTTTTGGGAACCCAGAGTATCTAGAGGAGGCAATTTACCGCATTCGTGTCTATCTTAGGACGCTGTCCTCCGAAGATCCGGAGCATCAAAAAATCACTTGGGAACTGGAAGGACTCGAGAAGGCCCGCTTCAATGAGTATTTTGTCGCAGGTAATTCGCGAGCAGCGGATGATGCCGGTAACACAGAAGTTAACAACCATCCATCATCCTCACGTGTGGTTCCCCCTCTTCCAATAGCTAGACCGGATATTGGCGAACTTACCCCGATGGCGCAGGATGCGGACGATCTGGTTGTCATAACCTTCCTCTCCCTTTCTTATCAACCAATCAATCGAGCGACCATCGAAGAAGCTATGGAATGCCGCCAGCGCTACCTTGAATCACCTCAACCAAGTGATTTTCTCACTTCAGCGATTAATATCCACTTGGCCCGACTCCTCATCGAGGCCTTCTGCTGCACAGACGACATGGCTCATCTAAACGAATCAATTACTTTGTTCCGTGACATCCTCAAAAGTCCAGTTAAACCATTGACCAACCATAAAATCATTCTATGTTTTCTTTCAGCCTTGATGTCCCGATTCGTGTCGTCCCATGAAATGGCCGACTTTGAAGAAATTATGCAGCTATATCCCATAGCCGCTGCTGATACACATGCGGAAACACCCGCCCGATTTAACATTTCGTGTGAATGGGCGCTGTTCGCACGGGATCATCGGCATCCGTCCACCTCTACCGCATATGAGAGTGCTATCTCATTAATGAAAGACTCTTTGGCGTTCAGCCCTACCCTTGAAATGCAGCATTCTCGTCTTGTCTCAAGGCTCGATTCTTATGACACAGTGCCATTGGAATACGCATCACATCAGATCGATATAGGTCAACTTGAGCAAGCCGTCGAGACTCTGGAACGAGGGAGAGGGCTGCTCTGGTCTGAGATGCGTGGCCTCCGCATGTCAACTGACCAACTCCGTCTCGTAAACTTACCCTTGGCAGAGAGGTTCGCAGTTATTAACAAGGACCTTGAGGCTTTGACAACGTCGAGCTCAGCTGGTATCTGGCCAAATCAAAGCCATGCCGATAGTGACGAGCCGATGGACCCGTTCGGCCGGCTGGTGGTCAAACAACGAGCACTTGTCGCGGAGCGCGACAAGCTCATCTCCCAAATCCAATCACTTCCAGGATTCGGGACTTTCCTGATGACGCCTTCATTTGACACCCTCCGTTCTGCTGCCGAGCATGGACCGGTCCTCATTATCAACCATACGAGATGGCGTTCAGATATCCTCATTCTCCTTCGCGATGCGCCTCCTTCCCTCATTCCTACGCCCGACAATTTCTATGACCGTGCAAAACAGCTGAAGGACCAGTTATTGAGCGCACAAAATCATGGCCTTGAATCGGACGCATATGATGACGCCTTGAGTTCCGTACTCAAAAGCCTTTATAACCTCGTTGGTCGTCCTGTCATCCAGAGACTCTGCAAGTTGAATATACCAGAACAGTCCCGCATATGGTTCTGCCCCACTTCCGTCTTTTGCTCCCTTCCTCTCCACGCCATGGGTCCAATCAGGTCAGAAGGTCCCATCAAGTTCTATTTCTCGGACCTCTACATCCCTTCATACACCCCAACTCTTGGCGCACTAATAGAATCACGCAAACCTCGGGCACAGCCACTCGACCAGCCTTCGATGCTTCTTGTGATACAGCCCGATGCCAAAATGCCAAAGGCATTGGAGGAGATGCACGTCATCCAGTCTATTGGCATGTCTACAGTGACCCTTCTCTGGGAAACGGCAACGCCAAGCGCTGTGCTGGAACACCTCAAAGATTACCCGTTTGTCCACATATCAAGCCATGGCAAACTCGAGACAGGAAAACCGTTTGACGCGTTTTTCAAACTGTACGAAGGCTCACGTCTCACACTACTCGACATCGTGCGATCGAGGCTTCCCGCCGCCGAATTCGCGTTCCTTTCTGCTTGTCACACGGCAGAGCACACAGCAGAGAGCATCGCAGACGAGGGACTGCACCTTGCGGGTGCGGTCCAGTACTGTGGGTTCCGAAGCGTCGTCGGGACGATGTGGGAAATGGCGGACGATGACGGACCAGCCCTTGCTGGAAATTTTTACAACTTGGTGTTCTCGAATAGGTGGGGGAGGCCCTATCACGAGAGAACAGCGGAGGCTCTGAGGGATGCTGTGAAAGTGCTGAGAAGAAATAGAAAGATGACATTGGAGCAATGGGTGAATTTCGTTCACTATGGTGCGTGACTCGGATGGATTTGAAGGGGTCTGTTGGCTCTCTGTATATTTTTGAATAATGTAGTCAGTAACTTATCACTGTCCTCTGCAATGTAGGGTATGGGCTCTGTAAGGCCGGTACACGTGCTGGTCTCAGAAACGAGACACGCACGCTGCACAGCCAATATTTCTGAGCTGTATCCCGCCGCATTCTCGAATCGTGTCACTCCGACGCGCTCAAACTCCAACGTCTTTCCTCCCACATGCCCTGCCTCTCGTCCGCTTGCACCATCTCCTCGCCCTCGCCCCTGCCGTTGTTCCCGCTTTCCACCCTCGTCGTCAACCGATCGAAGCCTTTCCTCAAACAGTCAAGCCGCCTTTCTCGTCGCACAGCAAATCCTCACGGCCGAAGATGCGCGATCGCCCACATCGCATCGGCCAACGTCAAAGCTCGAAAAGACCTTCGTTCCACATGCTGCTGCCACGTACTGTAGCACGCGTTCCTCGGTCTGGACTCCTCAAGGTTTTGAAAGGATTTTAGGATGTATATAGGATCGCTCGGTTTTATTGTGTATGTTTTCTACCTCCTTTCGATTTCGACTCGCCCGCTCTCCATTTCACGTTTGCCCCTTTTGACTTAGACACCACCACCGATATTCGCCACGATGTTCCTTACCCTCGTTGCGTTCGCGCTCGACGTCGTGCACCTCGCGACGATTCAGTACATTTTCTCACTTTCGAACACCGCTTTATTGCATACGACGCCACGCGGCCTCTCGCCGGCAGTATCACTTAGTCGCTTGTCTCTTTCTTTTTCCCCCTCTAGCTCACATTTGTGCGTAGATTACTTGTGTCGTACGCTCTCTACCTTGCGCATAAATACCCCCGCATCTGGCATCGTCAACGGCGTGGCACTTGCGGCTTCATTTCCTCCTCCCTGTTTCTCGTGTGCCTTTCGCCCGACCGTCTGACGACTCCACGAGCCTGCTGTGCCGCCACCATCTTTCTGACCTTCGACTTTCTGTGTTTGTGCTCGCTACTCTCTTCGTCTTCGCCGCCGCCACGGCCATCGCCTTCAGCTACCATTGCCACCACCTCGCCTTGCCCCACCAACGCCCACCACATCAAGTCTCGCCTTCGTCTTCAGAACACGCGCTAACGTTGACGCCAACACACCAGCATCTTCGCATCTCCCGTTTTCATCATCACCTTGCGCGTTCTCGCTAGCTCGGGGTCGCGGCCTTTCATCTCTCCCCCAAGAACCCTTCGTACTCTCTTGCTCGGTTACCACAACCTAGCGCCTCAAAACTCGCTGCAACCTCGAGCACTTCCGACCACGTGACGCCTGTGTGCCTGCCAACTCGACGTGTCATCCTTGCTCTCACGGCCACCGCCTCGTCCTTGTCCTTCACCACCATCGCCTCGACGGATTCGTCGTCCTCTGCCCCTCAAATCCTCTCTCGTCGCATCTCAAATACTACACGGTTCGCCCACCTTCGCCGGCCAACGCCAGAAGTGTGCACCGCTTCGACAGTCGTCTTTCCAACGCCACATACGACGTGCACGATACCTTGCCAGCCGGCCCCTCGCTCGGGACCACATATTGCCGGACTTGGGTTTTACTACTATTCAGGACTCCTCCGTACGTTCCTTACCCCTATTTCGCTTAGAACTCCCGCTCTGACTTTACCTTCCTTTTCTACTTAGCCATCGGACACGGGACGACACCGCTCCATTCACTCGCAGTAGCGTACTTGTATATAACCACCCTCGCTGACCTCAGCCAGTGCGGCGATCAATCCAGAACCCTTTCGATGCAATAGACTCTTTCCCCTTCCCGTCCCCGTGCCATCGCCGCCTCATGCTCTCCTTATGCCCCGTTACGATTCCCTTTGTGTGCTCCCGGTCTTTCGGGCGCGCGGCCGCTCCCTCTCTCCGAGTCTCTCCTCTCCCTCTTCTTCTCTCCCTCACGCTTCTGCTTTCCCTTCGGGATTGCGAACCCGCCTCGCATCTCAAGAACTACCCTTCTAACTAACATAGTGTGGAGTTACCTCCTGCGATACAGTACCTCTCGGAGTTCTTCAACAGGATTAATGAAGGATGCGGTTCAGGTCCCTATGCGTACAGTTGATCGGGTGTCCCATTGCAAATACTCGTAACCATGTTTGCACATTATTCCCCACGGGTTCCAGTCACTTTACGATACACCGATACACCCCAGTCGCGACTATCTGCTATCAAATCGGTACCCCCGGCCAGCTTTTGCCAGTGCCACGCGATTTCACACTTTGCGTTGTGCGTGCCCCAATCTCTAACGCTACGTCTCTTCCCTCCAGCATTTGTCTTCTGTTTTGTGAGCTCTTGAAGAATGGTGGTCCCATCGCGTGAGCGGCCGCCACTCAGATCTAGTCGTTGACTTTCCAACCACTTACAGTATGTTTATCTTCCGCGAGTTGATCCTAATTTGTCCCACCCCCATTGCTCGAAATCGACAACTACATTTTGCAAACCCGAAATAAACTCTCACCATTATCCCGAGCTGACCCTTTGTGCTCTACCTACCTCACAACTTTGGCCGTGGCATGACTGGCGCTCCACGGGCTTACAAATGAGAACGAAGACCTGGAGGAGTCGATTTCTCAGTTGAAGCCATACTCTTATTTGATCCCCAGATCGGACATGAGTCACATGTCGTCGCGGAACAGGGGCCTTGCCGTGCGTACTAGGTGAAGTAGTGCAGTGAAATGGTGATTGGAAGGAAGCTGGGAGATGCCAGTGGTTTTTGGAAGTTGGTGTCGTTCGGGATCATTCAGTTACACCGGACCTCGGAGTCGCCTTCAATACGGCAGGAAAGGGACCATACATAAAAAGCGGGGATTCAATGAAACAACAAAATTCCCATTGCTTAGGGAGAGGCGGTTTTTTCCATGGATGGAGAGGTGAGAAAGCTGACACAAACTCCGGTGCCATTTGTGGGCGTACAACAAAAGTACACCAATGAGACGACGAATGACAAAAAATCATTACCGCGCATGGGAATCGATCCCATGCCACTTGCTTTCAAGGTAGGTGTACTTGCTTGCTTTCGAGGCAAGTGGTATCGAACCCGTGTCACTTGCTTTCAAGGCAAGTGTCATGTCCGTTGCACCAGTAGTGCTACACTGCACTAGCAGAGGGTCTGGGATACGGATAGGAAGTTGGATGAGAATGAAACCTCTGTATCTATTCAAGCACAGCATCTTCTCTGATTTAAAAAAGACATCGCATTCTATATCATACCTGCCATGTGTCTGCGTGATACGAATTCAAAGGAATTGGCAATGCAATTGAGAAAAAAAAAATCATCATTGAGATTTGCATGGCCATTGCAATATCGATCAATCATGAACCACCTTTTTGGCAACGAGATGTGACGG
>Ga0307509_10004661_pt1 | contig 19585 bp, 24 predicted proteins | sample 10_EM_MG_FD_202245 | JGI IMG/M metagenome (GOLD analysis project Ga0307509, IMG submission 202245) | Populus trichocarpa ectomycorrhiza microbial communities from riparian zone in the Pacific Northwest, United States - 10_EM | ecosystem: Host-associated > Plants > Roots > Unclassified | place...
AAAATAAATAATTTATACAGCATGGAACAGTCCAATTGTCAGAGCAGGTGATGTGGACACAGAATATTGTACAAGTCAAATTCTCATTGAGAAAGCGAAAACACTGGCATTGCCCTGGGTGCATTCCCCTGCATGCGCATCCCCTTCTGCTGCAGCAGCAGACTCCACTGTGCATCCTTTCACTCATGTGGATTGAACCACAGCAAACCCACTTGCACACCTGGCCTCAGGCACTGTGCCAGGGCACACGCTTTTGCAGTTTCCCACTGCTCTGCCCAGTGTGCATTCCTCTGCACACACACCCCCTTCCACTGTAGTGGCGGGCTTCACTGTGCATTCTTTTACTCTCTCTGACTGATCCACAACAGGCCCACATGTGTATCCAGCCTTAGGTGCTGTGCTGGGGCTTGCATTCACATCTTTTCCCACTGCTCCATCTGGGTACATATTTGCACCACATTCTGCCACTGTTCCAGGGTCTGCACATGCAGGGACATCTGCTCAGGCATCATTCCAGGCCAAAATAATACCCGGAAATGCGCTCACACATGCACATTCATCCCAGGGCCACTTGACTTAGTTGCAACGCACAAGTTTTAGCGGCACATGCACATTTCGGCATTTAGCAATACATGTTTGTTTTTTTCCAACATGTTTTATGTTTGTTTTTCTTATGTGTTGACTAATCTTTTTTTTCTGACATATTTTATGTTTGTTTTGCTTACATTGATTAATCTGAGATCTCTTTATTTCTGAGTACGAAATTCTGACAGCTCTACCAAAGTGCTGGTTCACCTTCCTCTTTGAGACCGTGACAATTCACAAGACCCACCGCCCAAATTGCTCAACTTACGATCGCCAAGTCGCCGGATGACTGTCCTGCACAGCCCGTAGATCCCGGAGTGGCAAATAATTTTTTTACATCGTGAACGGGTGCGTTGTTTTCTTCAACATGGTGCCTGAAGACAAAAGCCAACTGTATATTCGCAGGTTGTTCGTCGACTATCGCCACTTTGACGCGGCGAACATCACTCCGCGGTTCGAGTTTGGCTTTGGATTGAGTTACACCACGTTCGAATACTCGGCCCTGAGCATCGATGTTGTCGACAGCGGGGAGGACCCGGACGTGGAGCTGGAGGACAACTGGCTTGCGGGTAAGCCTAGCCCACAGGTCATTGGCATATCCGTGGCGCTCTGGTTGCACCGCCCGATGTTCAGTGTGACTTTCAGGGTGAGGAACTTTGGAGATTTGGAGGGAACAGAGGTGTGTATATTATTCCTCGTGTAGAGGAACACGTCGAGTGCTGACCGAAAATAAAATAAAAACAAAAACAGATACCACAATTGCACTTGCACTTCCCCGACGGCGCGGGCGAGCCGCTGTCGGCCTGCGCGGGTTCACCGACGTGAATCTGTGGCCAGGCGAGATGAAATACGTCAGCATCATGCTCTCCAGATACGACTTGTCGATATGAGATGCCATCAGCCAGTCGTGGATGCGTGCCCAGGGAACATACTCTCTTTCGGTCGGACGAGCAGTCGCGATTTCAGGTTGGGGGCCGATATACCTATACACTTTGACACAGCGAGCCATTAATATTTTGATCATTTCCGAGCTTTGTGGCTTTCTTTCCTCCCTTTTATGAGTGAGGCCTAGTGAGGTACTTAACTTTCACCCCATTGAAGGAGTTACGAGACTCGGGAGTCTCAGCATTTGGTTTACACCCAAGTAATATGACAGGTCCAGTTCTGTTAATACGATCAAGTTCAGTTTCAACTTGCCTTTGATGGTCAAGAATTAACGACTCCATTCATTCATCGGTGTACTATTTAACTAGACGTTCTCATCCGTCATCCCTGCAAAATCCAACGGAAGCTGGCCTCCTTGACAATATTTGGGCGGAGGTCTCCTGTCATTGTCTCAAGTCGTCTGAGACGCCTGCACTTCGCGAGCCATCAGTCAAAATGGATCAGCTGCGACGCTTATTTGGAGGACGTCTGGGAAGGCTCGGAGAAGGCTCGGATGAAGAGGATGTACGATATAGCAAGAGAACGTCTGTTTCGTGCGAGTATAGTGCGGATGACATCTCAGACTATGACTCGAGTCGCGTGGAGGTCTTCCTGCGGAAGGGGAGGACCAGCGCAATCAATGAATATTGTGCGTTTACAAGGAACATGTATTAATCAAGCATCCTTTAAGGAAGCTTTCACACTCACTCACTGTGGTACAAAAGCTTCCTTCACCTTGTTCCTCCACGAGTCCTCTGCGGACGGATAGCGAGTAGATAACGATAACTTGAACGATATCATTTCACGTCTCCTTCCAACGAGGCAAGGCTCGGAATCACCGCATCATGCCTGACAGGCATGCGGCTCGTTGTCACAGATTGCAGTGCTGTAGCTCGAAGAAGATAAAACAAGCTGGCTACGAGGTGATGGGCTGTCTCACTATCTTCGAAACTTCCTGGGTAGGTGGTCACGGAAGTATATCTGGTTGTTAGGGCTCAAGGGAACCGTCTTGTAATATCTGAGTATTTTATGAGTCCGACACGCTCGAGTAAACGCGTTAGAGTAAAAGCTGAAAAGTCGCGTGGGTATCGAAAAAATAGATGTGGCCGATGGACGGGACGAAGGTCGAACTACGACAAGTAGTCAATCACGTGATATGATCCAGACAAAAAAAAAACTACAATGACGACGAAAACAGAAAACCCCGATTCCCGGTATCACACACTATCCAACAGTCTCAAAATCAAATGGGTGGAGAGGAAAGACCCTTTAGAAGCGCAGGGTACCAGTGATGGCAGAACGCTAACACTTTCCGTCTGGAGTAATGTCGATACCGTCGCCTTCGCCTTTGCTCTTCTCCAGACCCACTATGTGGGAAATGTTATTGAGCTTGAAAGTGTTGCCCACTGCGGTCGTGTTGGTAGGAGGCCCAACTTGATTGAAGCGAAGCGAAGTTATTGCCGGACGGCGAGACTGGTTGCCTTCCGCGGAGTGATTGCTACCCATATGGACCTCCAAGGTGCCGTGACGGGCCGCGAAATCGCGAAAGTAGATGCGATTATTCAGGCTCACTAAGAGAGTGTTGGCATATCTGGAACTCTTGTGAGCATTTTCCCATACAGTTTCGAACAAAATATTACAATTTCCCGGTGATCCCAACTCTTTGGCCAATGTCAGCAGAGGCGAAGGACGATATAGCAAGACAAATCATACATGATCACATAATATATATTATTCTATTTAGAAGACAAATTGTCAGAAGAAGTGAACGTGAGTTAATATTAAACTTACGGGAAACGCGACAAAGAGTATGAAAGAAGCGATAGCAAGGCCAGCTTCATCAGAGGTGAGATGTCTGTGTGGAACTGGTTGAGGAGGATGTACCTGTGAGAGCATTTGTTTCTATTGTGAGGCGCACCAGGCGCATCATTACGAAGTTAGAAAATCTACTTCCATTGCTACGCGTCCGTGATTGCTAGGGAACCATCATCGAGGTGTGTCCAAATATCACGAAAAAAACATGGAGGGGCTGACGGTAGGGAGGAGCGATGACTCACAAGCGATATCATCGCGATGGCAATAATGACATCCGAAATTGCGCTCGAAATTGAATATAACTGATGTGACAAATCATCAATGCTGCGGTGACTGGAACGGAAGCAGGACACCGTACATAAAATGCTACCTTCGAAACCGCATACTTGCTGCCAGCTAGAATGGACTAACCCTATATGTTACGTGTCGGGGCTTTCGAAGGTGTCATGATACTTACCGAGATCCCACCCCACGCTGACCCAATTGACCCAAGGATTGTAAACTTGATGCAAAAGTCCCGAGTCAGGAGGTTCGGGTGAAGAGGACACTCTACACGTACCAAAGCGATCACTATGCACAGCTTCCGAGTCGAGGATTGTCTGTTCATCGTCCAAATCCGGTAGCAGAGATATCCCTGGACGATTAATGAAACAATTGCATGGTTTAATGGTATGTCAATAGGAGCGAAATGAGAGCGCTTGAGCCGTTCCATGTTGCCGAATCCTTCTACAAACCAATAGTAGACGTCAGCCCCAGTCAATGCCGTTTGCACGGTCTCCAGCAGAAAGACAAAGTATGCTAAGGAAAAGTGCCTCGTCATTGAAGTGATATGGTGGAGGGGTCTTGTACTCGCCTAGGGCTTTCGTGAGAGGCCTATCTTCCGGGAAGTTGTAGCTGTACACATCTGCAAGTGTGGTCAAATATGAAAACTGAGATTATGAGATTCGGCTCATACAGATCTGGACGCAAAGGACGCCATATAATGACCAATTGAATAGAGGAGTGAAGAGCTGGGCGTGCGATTGAGAACGTCAGTCGACCAGAGGCCTGAGGAGCTCAGGCGCACAAGGGGAAAGGTTCTAGGGAAGGATTCAAGTCATTGTCGAGGGCAGCGATAAAATTCAACATACATTTTGGCTATATCTGATGGGATGCCAGACACAGACGATGACCCGGTTTCTATAGGCGAGGTGGCAGACGCCGAAGAGGTGGTCATGGCCTACACCTCTCGGATGGGGATGTGGGGAAAGGTGACTCGGAAATTCTCCGGGGAGGGGACATATATACCGTAGCAACTAGGACCTAATGAACCGAGTTTGCCGGAATATACGTCGAGCGAGGGAACATATATACCGTAGCAACCTATGGAAACGAGTTTGCCGAAACAAAGGAGGTGAGTCAGGTTCGAAAGTTGATCCCTGGAGCCTTTTGGGTACAAGCGACAAATCGACTTCTGGAGCATATTCGAGGTTCAAGGTGTGTCTGTGTACTGTCGGACTTTATCTACCTCCTTATGACCAATGGGCTCAAGGCCAATATCTTCTTGTCTGGGGTATTCGGCCACATCCGAACCAGGAGAGTTTGCACTGGCGTTACAGCACAGCGCCCCCGCATGGTGACGCTCCGATGCTCCGCGTCATCGGCCTCATCCGTAGATCCCTTACCAGATGAAACAACATTACGATCACTAGGAAAATGAGACCATTTGTACGTACCTGTTGGATTTTATTTCCTTTTTTTTTTTTTGATGGACACTCAGTTGTGAGGGGAAGTGAAGGGTTCAAGTAGGTGTCGCACCAGCCAGTGTCGTCACAGTCGCGTTCGGCCCAACTCATTGAGAATTTTGACCGCGGCCACCCGGGTATCCCATCTTCAGAGACGCGATTACATTTTCGAGCCATTCGCACGTGGTCCACAACCAACATATTTATAACGGGGTCGTGCTGCCTGAGAGTTGAGTTGAGTTGAGTTCGAAGTCTGGCTAACGTTGTGTGCCAGAGTTGCACATGCAACTGGTGTCAGGAACAGGAACGAAATGGCAGGTTGGCGGCTCGGGGACATCCACCAATGAGCTTTCAAGTTTTCACATGGCGTCGTAATTGCCAGCTACTGTACACCGATGTATGCTGTTCTGGCCATTCCGCCATCGGTGCAAATAAATCCTTGGGGGAAATCCTATAATGACGTGCGAGATAGGACAGAAGCACGGGGCGCCGAAATGAGAGGCCCCGCGGCCCGCACCTGCGTCCCAGTGGAGTGACGTTATTTGCCTTGATCCGCACCAGTCCGTCACCACGACACGAGTCTTCCTTGCCCACACTTTGTCACAAACAGATCCCTATGTTATGACCTCAATTACAGTTCGTGAGTGGATACCGCACAAAGAGAAATGATAACACCCACAGGCAAGTGCTAGTAGGCACAATAACTTGAAAGGCACTTGCTACCAGCATGTTACCAGCTGCAGCCACCACCCGCAACTCACCTTGGACACGATCTCCGAAAGCCATGGGATAAGTTGCTGGCTGAGCGGAGCCATGTGCACGACTTGGCACTGACTTGGCTCAACCGGCTCCTTCCGAATTTGAAAGTGGATGAAGCCGTGGTTGACCTGAGCTGTTGGCTTGCTTCGTGGCAACACCGTGACTCGGACGTCGTCTCCTCTTCATCACCTTCGTCGTCGACGTCAGCGCATGATATCTAACTGCCATGATTCACCTCTGGACAATTTCCAGAATGCATAATTAAACCTTGAATTTCCGGTGCGTTAGTTAGGCTCAACACGAACCGCATGGAGGAGTCTCTGAGGGATGATGTGACGTATAACGAGCCTCTCGCCCCTGCTTCATTGACATTCCCCACACTCAGCCCTCTCCACAATGCGAAACTGCAACGCGTACGGTGGTATCAACAAGTTGGGCCGTGGTCATTTCTTCCCTGATGGGGCCCAAGAGAGCCGATCCACCATAATTCACGGGCGATCGCGTGAGTTGCCTTGCCGTATCCACACCGTACGTACACTGATCAGTTTCAAATTCGGGGATATTGGTACACCCCATACGAAGTTTGACACCCACACGAGCCCCGTAACTTCAGCGGCAGCTTTCAGGCTTCTATACCGCGGCCCTGTCCGTGAGCTTCGCTCAACCGGAAATAAATTTCGTCTTTCCTCCAATCATGCGTCCACACTGTGTCCTCCTCCCTCTTTTTCTTCTCGTGTACCTGTCGCCCCAATAGTGGCACGTCCATGCGGCTATCCGTTTGGGTCGCTCTACTTGGTGCAAGGTGTGCCTTGGCGGATGACCCGGTCTTGTCGTCGTCCACATTCACTGAAATACCATCATCTTCATCGTCGGTGATTATCATGGTTTCTACTTCGTCTGAGTTATCGTCTCAGCCTATACAGACAGAGGTACCGGTTATCTCAACTTCCACCGCTCCCTTTCCCTCGCCTCCTCAGAGCCTGGGATTCCAGGCGTGTACCCAGCAAGTTCACCCCAAAATCCCCCATCGGTTGAGAGCCCTTGGCTGGTTCCTGATTTTGCGGATGCATGGGCTGAAGCATACAACAAGGCAAAAGCAAAGGTGTGTTCCCAATTCCATAATATCTTTCAAATGGTCGCGTCGTGTCGTAAGATCGTTCCCGGAGCGCGTAGTCCGGCTGTGTAGCCGAAATGAATAACGAGCATACTTCATGATCCCGATCAGGCCCCACATTCCTTCCACGTCTTTTCTATCTCCCTATGCCACCAGTTCAATACTGTATGTCGCGGTCGCGTGACCTCCAACTTTCCACTGACGTGTCATTTTCATACTTTTTCTTGTATCTAGCTCGCCACCTGGTCTCTCGAGCAAAAGGTCAACCTCACTACCGGCGTGGGTTATGGCAATGGCCGCTATTCGGGTAATATCGCAGCCCTCGGCGGCGACTTCCCCGGTCTCTGTACCTCTGACTCCGCCCTCGGAGTGCGTGATACTGATTTTCGTCACCGCTTTTCCTGCTGGTATCAATGCTGCATCTACGTGAGTCCTGAGATGATTTTTTTTCGGCTTGGTTTCCCTTTTAACCCTATTTCTTTGCAACTTAAGATGGAAGCGTTCCCTACTACGTGCGCGTGGATTTGCGATAGGTCAAGAACATGCCGGCAAGGGGGTCAACATTCCCCTTAGTCCAGAGATGAATCTCGCCCGTATACCCCAAGGTGGCCGCAACTGGGAAGCCTTCGGCGCCGACCCCTTCCTTGTCAGTGTCGGAGCGTATGAGACCATCCTTGATATGCAGTCTGCTGGTGTCCAGGCCATCGCGAAGCAGCTTTGCAACAAGTGAGAAATGCCTTCTCTTTGTCCAGACACGCGCTGACGACTGAGATCCGGAACAGTGAGCAGGAGAACGATCGTGAGCTGGCGAATGCGATCGTCGATGATCGGACCCAGCACGAGATCTACTTCGCTCCGTTCGTGCGTAGCGTCATGGCTGGCGCCGCATCCGCCTTGTGCGCTTACAACCCTGTGAACGGGACGTACGCCTGCTCGAACAGCTACTTGATGAATGACTTCCTTAAAAAGGAAGCCGGATTCCAAGGGTTTGTCATGTCTGACTGGAATGCGCAGCATTCAACGATGGATGCGATGGCTGGGCTCGACATGAGCATGCCTGGGGACATCACCGCGGCTTCCGGCACGTCATACTGGGGCTCAAATCTCACGGCGTACGTGCAGAACGGGTCGATTCCCGAGGCGCGCTTGGACGATATGGCGACACGAATCCTCGCATCGTGGTATTTCGTGGGCTAGGACAATCCAGACTACCCAAAGACGAACTTCAACAGGTTCTATCCCCTCGATCCAGCGACGAACGAGCATGTAGATGTACAGGGTAACCACTCAGTGCTCGTACGGGAGATTGATGCGGCTAGCACCGTGCTGCTGAATAATGTTAATGGAGCACTCCCGCTGAACGTGAAGAAGCCCCGCAAGCTGGTATTGATAGGATCTGACACGGCGCCAGCGCATGTTGCTGGACCTAACAGATTCATGGGCGAGACTGGTATAGATGGCATTTTAGCGATGGGGTAGGGATCTGGGTGGGTCAATTTGAGAGCGCGGCACACCTTCCTGCTGACACTGGACACAGGACCGCAATGTTCTCCTACAAGATTTCAGTCTGTCTATCGCTCATTGTTGATTGTCTTAGAATCCTACTTATCACACGTTGACGGCCATACGAGGCATTCCAGGCGCAAGGCTAAATTGGATCATACGTGGTTCTCTTGGTACTTCGACGACTTCAACCTGGATGCAGCCGCCGACGCCGCGGTGCAAATGGACGTGGCAATCGTATTTCTGCTGTCCGATTCGGGCGAGGGGTTACGTCAGCGTGTATGGCAACCCAAGCGACAGGTGAGCAATGACGCTTCCTCGCGCTCCACTCACTGCTTAAGAAAATTCGCACGTGTCTCCCAGAAATAACCTCTCGGCATGGCTTAGTGGCGACCAGCTGGTCCAGGCTGTCGCGGCGCAGAACAACAATACGATGGTCGTCATAAATGCAGTTGGTCCCGTCATCCTCGAGCCATGGATCGACCACCCAAACGTGACCGCAGTCGTCTGGGCTGGTCTAGGCGGTACGGAAGTGGGAAACGCGTTGGTGCAACTTGGTGGACGTGATGTATGGCGCCCAGAACCCGAGCGGGCGTCTACCGTTTACGATCGCCACGTCGCTGGATGACTATCCTGCACAGCCCGTAGATCCCGGGGGTGGTGAAGAAATTTTCGGTATCGTATATGCAGAGGGGTGCGTCGTTTTCTTCAACTCGGTGCCTGAAGGCAATAGCCAACTGTATCAGGTTATTCGTCAACTATCACCACTTTGACGCGGCGAACATCACGCCGCGGTTCGAGTTTGGCTTTGGATTGAGTTACACCACGTTCAAATACTCGCTCCTGAACATCAAGGTTGTCGACAGTGGGGAGGACCCGGACGCGAAGCTGGAGAACAACTGGCTTGCGGGGAAACCTGGCCCGCAGGTCGTTGGCGCATCGACAGTGCTCTGGCTGCACCGCCCGATGTTCAATGTGACTTTCTGGCTGAGGAACTCCGGAGATTTCGACGGAGCAGAGGTGCGTGGATTATTCCTCGTGTATCTGAGGAACACGACGAGCGCTGATCAAAAACAAAAAAACAGATACCACAATTGTACTTGCACTTCCCCGACGGGGCGGGTGAGCCACCATCGGTCCTGCGCGGGTTCACCGACGTAGATCCGTTGTCAGGCGAGATGAAATACGTCGGTATCACACTCTCCAGATACGACTTATCGATATGGGATGTCACCAGTCAGTCGTAGATGCGTGCCCCGGGAACATACTCCCTTTCGGTCGGAGCGAGCAGTCGCGATTTCAGGTCGAGGTCCGATATACCCTTTGACTCAGCGAACCAATAATATTTTGATCATTTCCGAGCTTAGTGGCTTAATCTCCTCCCCTTTTTGGTGAGGTACTTAACTTTCACTCCTTTGGAGAGTTACCAGACTGGGGAGTCTCGGCGTTTTGTTTATACCCGGAGAATACGACAGGTACAATCTTATTATTAATGATATAGTCCCACAAGCGTCCTCGTACGTTCCCTGCGGGCACATTGCAAACTGCTCTGATAAATGGGGTTATGGTGACCTCAGACACGAATATTAGGCCTTTAAGAACTCACAGGGTAGCCGTGATGGCAGAACGCTAACACCTTCCGTCTAGAGTAATGTCGATAGCGCCGCCTTCGCCTTTGTTCTTCTCCAGACCCACCTGGGAAATGGTCTTGAGCTTGAAAGTGTTGCCCACTGCGGTCGTGTTGGTAGGAGACCCAACTGGGTCGAAACGAAGCGAAGTTATTGCCGAACGACGAGACTGGTTGTATTCAACGGGGTGATTGCTATCCGTCTGGGCCTCCAAGGTACGATCCCTGTGGTCGCGAAAGTAGATGCGATTATTTAGGCTCACTAAGAGGGTGTTGGCATATCTGGAACTCTTGTGAGCAGTTTCCCGTACATCTTGAAACGAATATTACAATTTGCCGGTGGAACTAACTCTTTGGCCAACGTCAGCAGGGGCGAAAGACGATTTAGCAAGACAAATCATACAGGAACACATAATATACATCATTCTATTTAGAAGACAATGTCAGGACAAGTGAACGAAACGAGTGAATAATACTGAATATTCGACTTACGGGAAACGCAACAAAGAGTACGAAAGTAGCAATAGCAACGCTAGCTTCATTAGAGGTGAGGTGAACGTCCATGGGGAACCGGTTGAGGGGAATGTACCTGTGAGAGCATTTGTTTCTATTGTGAGGCGCACCAAGCGCGTCATTACAAAGTTGGAAAATCTACCCGCATTGCCACGCGTCCGTGATTGCTGGGTTACATTATCGAGGCGTGTCCAAATGTCACGAGAAAAACACGGAGAGGTCGAGGGTGGGGAGGGGGGATCACTTACGAGTAATACCATCGCGATGGCAATCGTAACATCCGAGATTACGCTCGAAATTGACCATAACTAACGCGACGAATGATCAACCCTGCCGTGACCGGAACGGAAGCCTGACACGGTACCGTACATATAGTGCTGCCTTCGAAACCGCGTACTTTCTGCCAGCTAGAATGGACTAACCTAATATGTTACGTGTCGGTACTTTCGAAGGTGCTAGATGGTGCTTGCCGAGATCCCGCCCCACGCTGCTCCAATTGACTGAAGCGTTGTAAACTTGATGCATAAGTTCCGAGTCAGGAGGTTCGGATGAAGATGACACTGTACACATACCAAAGCGATCACTACGCAGAGCTTTGATGATCGCCTGTTCAACGTCCAAATCCGGTAGCAGAGATATCCCTGGACGACGAATGAAACGATTGAATGCATTATTGGTGTGTCAATAGGAGCGAGATGAGAATCCTTGAGCCGTTCCACGTTGCCGAATCCTTCCACAAACCAATAGTAGATGTCAGCCCCAGTCAATACCGTTTGCACGGTCTCCATCAGAAAGACAAAGTATGCTAAAGGAAATTGCCTCGTCATTGACGTGATATGGCGGAGAGACTTTGTACTCGCCTAAGATTTTCACGAGAGGGCTATCGTTTGGGAAGTTGTAGCTGTATACATCTGCAAGTGTGGTCAATGCGAAAACTGGGATTATGAGATTCGGCTCATACAGATCTGGACGCAAAGGACGCCATATAATGTCCAGTTGACCAGAGGACCGAAGAGCTAGGCATGCGGTTCAAGTTGAGAACGTCAGTCGGCTAGAGACCAGGAGACCAGAGAAGCTCGGGCGCACAAGGGGAAAGGTTCTAGAGAATGATTCCGGTTATTGTCGAAGGCAGAGACAAATTCCAACATACATTTTGGCTATATCTGACGGGATATCGGAAACAGACGATGACCTGGCTATCGGCAAGGTGGCGGACGTCAAGGAGGTGGACATAACCTACACGTCTCGCATGGGGATGTGGGAAAAGGTGAAATACTTTGGCGAGGGGACATATATACCGCAGAGACCTAATGAAACAAGTTTGCCGGAACAAGGGAGGTGAGGTAGGTTCGAAAGTTAGCCTCTGGAGTCCGGCAAAAAAAATTCGGTACAAGCGACAATCAACTTTTGAAGATTATTCGGGGTTCAAGGTATGCCTGGGTATTGTCAGAGTTTATCCACCTCCTCATGATCAATGGGCTCAATCCCTATCTTCTTATTTAGGGTATTTGGGTACATCTGAACCAGGAGCATTTGTACTGGCGTTACAGCACACTCCGGGTGACTTTCAATCCGATACTCAGTACTCAGGCTCCGAGTTATCGATCTCACCCGTCGATCTCCTACCAGATGAATCAATATCGCGATCACTACAAAAATTGGGCCATTTACTCCGGTTGATTTTTACTTCGCGCCCTCCCCTTTTTTTTTTTGATGGACGCTCAGTTGTGAGGGGAAGTGAGAGGTTCAAGTTGGTGTCGCACTAGCTAGTGTCACCGCATTTGGCCTAGCTGACTGAGGATTTTGACAGCGGCTCTTGTAGCGACTTTCTCCCAGACTCCCATCTTCAGAGACGCGACCACTATTTCTGGCCATTATCGTGCGGTCCAGACTAACGTATTTATAACAAGATAGTGTTTCCGGGGAGTTGAGTTGACTTGGAACTCTGGCGAATGTCGTGCGTGCGCCGGAGTTGCACAAGCAGGCGTCAGGAACGGGAACGACACGGCAGGCAAGCGGCCCGGGATATCCCACCAATCAGTTTCAAGTTGTCCAAAGGTGCCGCTTTCTTTTTTGGGTTCCATTTATGTGGCGCCTCGGGGTACAGAACCCCACGTATCTCGAAGACGGATCACTTGGATGTATGTACATGATACAGTACCGGTAATATACAGTATAGTATTTTGGAGCTGTCAAAAGTTGTCATAATTGCCAGCTACAACGATGCATACTAATTCCACCATCGGTGCAAATAAATGAGGTCCTCGGGGGAAAACGTATAATGACCTGCGATAAAATAGGATGGAAGCCTGGGGCGCCGAAATGATACGCCCCGCGGCCCGCGCCCACTGTGATCCGTCACCGCACAGGTCTTCCTTTGTCCACACTTCATCATGAACAGTCAGAACAGATCCTTATGTCATGACCTCAATACGGTTCGTGAGTGGGTTTTCTCAAACACTCACAGGCAAGTACTACAGTAGTAGGCACACAAAGGCACTCGCTGGATGGTCGTCATAAATGCAGTGGGGCCCGTCATCCTCGAGCCATGGATCGACCACCCGAACCTGACCGCAGTCGTCTGGGCTGGTCTCGGAAGCGTGGATGTGGGAAACACGTTGGTGGACGTGATGTATGGCGCCCAGACCCCGAGCGGGCGTCTATCGTATACGATCGCCATGTCGCCGGGTGACCATCCTGCACAACCCGTAGATCCTGGGACCCGGGAGTGAAGAAATTTTTCGACATCGTATATGCAGAGGATTGCGATGTTTTCTTCAACTTGGTGCCTAAAGACAATGGCCAACTATATTTTCGCAGGTTGTTCGTCGACTATTGCCACTTTGAAGCGGCAAATATCACCACGGTTAGCGCTCGAGTAAACGCGTTAGAGAAATAGCTGCAAAGACGCGCGGATAAAACTGGATGTGGCCGATGCACGGGACAAGGCAGTGATACGATGTCATCATGTCATTAGAGCAGTCGATCACGTGATATGATACAGGCAAAACAAAAAGTTATAATAACAAAAAAAAAAAAAAGAAAAAAGAAAACAGAAACCCCGATTCCCGATTCTACACACTATCCAGCAGTCTCATATTAAATTTTTGAAGAGGAAAACCCCTTTGGAAGCCCAGGGCAGCAGTAATGGCAGAACGCTAACACTTTCCGTCTGGAGTAGTAATGTCGATAGCGTCGCCTTCGCCTTTGCTCTTCTCCAGATCCACTATGTGGGAAATGGTATTGAGCTTGAAGGTGTTGTTGCTCACTGCGGTCGTATCGGTCCTCGACCCAGCTGGGTCGAGGCCAAGCGAGGTTATTGCCGAACGATGAGACCGGTCGCCTTCCACGTGATGACTGCTATCCACATGGACCTCCAAGGAAAAGGTACCGTGACGGGCCGCGTAGTCGCGAAGGTAGATGCGATTATTTAGGCTCAATAGGAGGGTGTTGGCATATCTGGAACTCTTGTGAGCATTTTCCCATGGAGTTTCGAACGAAATATTACAATTTCCCGGTCATTTCAGCTCTTTGGCGAATGAATGTCAGCAGAGGCGAAAGACGATATAACAAGAAATCATACAGGAACACATAATATATATCATTCTATTTAAAAGAAAAAATGTCAGAACAAGTGAACGGGACGAGTGAGTATTCAACTTACGGGAAACGCGACAAAGAGTATGAAAGTAGCGATAGTGAGGCCAGCTTAATCAGAGGTGAGATGAACGTCCGTGTGGGACTGGTTGAGGAGAACGTACCTGTGAGAGTATTTGTTTCTACAGTAAGGCGTACCAGGCGCATCATTACGAAGTTAGAAAATCTACTTCCGCTGCTACGCGTTCGTGGTCTCTAGGGAATCATCATCGCGGCGTGTCCAAATGTCACGAAATAAATAGAGGGGCCGAGGGTGGGGAGGGGGATCACTTACAAGCATTATCATCGCGATGGCAATCATGACATCCGAAATTACGCTCGAAATTGACCATAACTAATAAATCATCAACGCTGCGGTGACTGGAACGGAAGCAGGACACCGTACATATAGTGCTGCCTTCGAAACCGCGTACTTGCCGCCAGCTAGATAAGACTAACCTCACATGTTACGTGCCAGGACTTTAGAGGGTGTTACATGGTGCTTGCCTCGATCCCACCCCACAGTGACCCAATTGACCCAGAGATTGTAAACTCGATGCAAAAGTCCCAAGTCAGGAGGTTTGGCTGAAGAGGACACTGTACACATACCAAAGCGATCACTATGCAGAGCTTTGACGATCGTCTGTTCAACGTCCAAATCCGGTAGCAGAGAAATGCCTGGACAATGAATGAAATGGTTGCATGGATGAATGGTATGTCGATAGGAGCGAAATGGGAGTGCTTGAGCCGTTCTACGTTGCCGTATCCTTCTACAAACCAATAGTAGATGTCAGCCCCATTCAATGCCGTTTGCACGGTCTCCAGCAGAAAGACAAAGTATGCTAAGGAAAAGTTATTTAAATGATATGGTGTAGGGGTCTTGTACTCGCCTAGGACTTTCGCGAGAAGTCTATCGTCTGGGAAGTTATAGTTGTACACATCTGCAAGTATGGTCAAATGTGAAAACTGAGATTGCGAGATTCGGATCGTACAGATCTGGACGCAAAGGACACCATATAATGCCCAGTTGACTAGGGAACCGAAAAGCTGGGCGAGTAGTTGAGAACGTCAGTCAACTAGAGACCAGGAGGCCAGAATAGCTCAGGCGCACAAGGGGAAAGGTTCTAGGAAAGGACTCTTGTTATCGTCGAAGGCGGCAGCGAAAAATTACAACATACACTTTGGCTATATCTGGCGGGATACCGGGCACAGACGATGCCCCGGTGGTTATCGGCGAGATGGCAGATGTCGAGGAGGTGGACATGACCTACACGTCTCGCAAGGGGATGTGGGGAAAGGTGAAATAGGTCGGTGAGGGGACATATATACCGTAGCAATCTAAGGTTAGCTCGTAGTTTCTGAAAGATTTTCGGTACGAGCAACAATCAACTTTTGAACCTTATTCGACGTCCGCGCGATCAATAGCCTCAGGGCCCATCTTCTTATCTGGGGTATTTGGCAGCATCCGAATCAGGAACGTTTGCATTAGCGTTACGCAGCACCCCGACGTCAAATCAAAAGATGGACCCTAGTACTGTATAGGAGAGTATATTTCCGCATGGGTAACTCTCCGTAGATCTCTTACCGGATGAAACAACATCGCGATCACTTCAAAAATAAACGTTCCCGGTTTGGGTTTTACGCCTCATTTTTTTGATAGACGCTCAGTTGTGATGGGAAGTGAAGGGTTCACGTCCATGTCGTACCAGCTACTATGATTGTATGCGCACTAGATTTTCACAAGCCCTAGATTTTCTCCTTCTCGAGGTTGAAGTTGTAATGCCTGGGGCAGAAGCTTGGAAGTCTTGTGAAGGTGACCTCTCCACGTGCGGAACGATCGCTTCGCCAATTGCAAATTCGCGTCAAGACACCGTCTACTGCACCCATGCCTTCCTACTGTACTCATTGCCACCCCCTCTCATTCTCCTTGTGCTCAGCTCCTCCTCCCTCACGACCCAGCCTCGAACACCGCTCCCCATTTCTCCTGCCGACTCCACGCGGATCGCCCAAGCATCACCACCCGACGCCACTAGTGCGTGGCGCGTTGAAAACCCCCAAGAAACCCCGCCGTTGCACGTCGCACACGTCGTACATGGCCATCGCAAGTCTGGCCCTCCTCTTCGTTGAAAAGGACTTGTATAGACTTGATTGGGCCTCTTCCGTGCGTCTCCTTGTTTTCTTCTTCGTTCTAGATCCTCCGCTCTCCATTTCAGGAATTCCCCTTTCACCTTAGACTTCTACTGTCGAACGTCACCGCACTCTCACCGCCCTCGCTGCCTATGCGCTATGCGTCGATTCAATTGAGTAAAAGTTCTTTTCTTTGAACACTGCCTTCGTCGCCGCGCGGGTCTCTCGCCGGCAGGTCCGCCTTGATGTTCGTTTCTTTCTTTTTCCCCATTGATCACATTCCACGTAGAATACTTGTCCCTACTGCACTCGCGTATAAAAACCCTCTCGCCTGACCTCGTCAGAGGCAGGCAATCGAAGCCCATTTTCCCATCCTTTCCGTTGCGTGATCAAACGGGCGGGTGATGGTGAAATAAGCAATGTCGTGAAAGCAGATCTTTCGGGTGATATGATGGGGAGATGCGCGCAAATGTAGACTATCGAGAGTGCGAGAACGGACGCAGCGAACTGCACTACCTAAAGTGGGATATCGATGGCGGCCATGCGTCCCTCGGCTTCAGAATATGTCGGGAACATATTCTCTTTCGGTCGAGGCGAGCAGTCGCGATGTCAGGTGGGGCCGATATACCCTTTGATTTAGCGAGCCATTAATATTTTGGTCATTTCCGAGCTTGCTGATATTATTTCTTCCCTTTTTTTGGTGGGGTACTTAACTTTCACCCCTTTGGAGAGTTACGGGACTCGGGAGGCTCAGCATTTTGTTTATACCCAGAGTATACGGCAAGCAAGTCTACGACTCTGCTCCTTGAACAAGTAGCTCAGGGCTTCGAAGCATTTTCCCATTTTTCCAACCAGGTGACAATATCCGACGTCGAGCGCTTTTATGAGACAAGTCAAGACGCAACTAAGGGGTGTAGTGCGACTGTCCTGACGCACCTTAACGGATGCGGCCTTACTGCTGATGCCATCCAATGCTTGAGCCAACGCTTGATTGTACTTGCCGATATCCTTGTCCTAGAAGGAGTGAGTATTTCACGTCCACCGCCGTCCAAACGGAGCGCCATAAACACAGGACGTACCTTGAAGAACGCCTCTGCTTTGGCTCGATCCCCCTCCTTTGCAAAGCCACCATACGTGCTCTATAAAGGGTCAATGAGACGTTCATGATCAGTGCAACGAGAGATAGATAGACGAGTGGACGGGCGGCATGATACCCACCTGGATGATGGTCTTCATCGAAAATGTCGTCTCGAGGCGCGTCTTGATCTACGACACATCACCGAAACTCAGTAGCCGATCGATCGCAACGAAGAGCAAAGACAAAACAGGACACCCACCGAATCGTAATTACTCTCGAAGAAGTCGCGCAGGGCATAGATGGCCTTCGGATTGGCTGCAAAGCCACGGAAGAAGTAGATAAGATCCTGGTTGCGCACACTTGACTGAATCAGGTTGAACGTGCGCCCTTGCAGCGCCGAGTCCACAGCATTAGTCATACCACGACTGATAGACGAGCGTTTGCAGCTTTTCGACGGAAATGAAAGGGTAAACATACATGGCCGCGACCTTAATCGAGGGTGTCGGAGGGTTTTCAAAGAGCTTTACTACCGCGTCGTATGCCGGAGCACCGATTTGCTTAACGGCCTAGAGCAGGTAGTTCATCAGCATCCTCGTTACTGGCTAGGGTAAGATAAGGGAACCCACCGTGCGGAATGTGACATCTAACAGGTCTACCGGAATGGCGGGGGTATCACCAGCGATGTACTTGGAGAAGCGCTCCAGCAGAGCCTTGATTGTTCTGTGTAAAACCGTTGACAAACAACGCTCCTAAACCAAAATGTAAGACGACATACGCTGGGTCCTCTGTGGCGGCAGCTCCCCCAACCGCGAGCGTGCGTAACTGAGTTAGGTCTGCACCATCATCCTTTGAGTATTCTAGACCACATTTCTCTACCAAAGGCGAGTATAGTGCCTAGTGGTAAGGTGAAATGTGAGTCGGATCCGTGATAAATACTATGTGAATGCAAGACAGAAGGGACGAACGTACGCTGCGGAATGCATTTAGCTGTTTCGTGACCTTGTCATCCTCCCACCATGTCTGGACAATCTCGCACAAGCTTGCGTCTATGCTGTCCCAAACTAAGACTTTCGGTCTGTGAGTTGGCTTCACACGACACCAACTAGAATAAACCGAGGGCTCACATTCCTTCTCTGCTCTCAGTTCATAAACGAGGTTGAGAGTAGAGCTCAGAGAAAGGTAGCCCGCTTTTCCGAGTGCAAATGCATCGTGCACCAACCCCATACGATCCCCCAGAGAGAAAATGGAGTCCGGTTTCGCTGCTTCACTCGTAATAGCGGCGAGGCGGGAGGGTGTGTACAACACGCGATCTGGGCACAAAAATCAACATTGTCTCACGATCAGCGAAATGAAACTACTCACAGACACCGTTCGTATCTACGTTAATCTTGAAAGGCTTGGTCGTGTCGAGCTTGAACTCGGCTTCGCGCGTCTCGAGTATGGCAGTGTTATCGATCAATGCCTGTCCATGTACCGATGCGGTGACTAAACCCAGGGGAATAGACCTGTGGTGATTCAATGGTACTGAGAATGGTGACAATAAGAGGGGAGAAGACTGCTTACCAAACGGTCTTATTGTCTTCCGGGTTCGCGGGCCCATGTTCGAGGAAGCGGTCTTGACGCACTCTGATACCAGTCGGCGTCTCAGTAACAGTAAGCACTGGGAATCCCATCTGTTCACAGTGGAATATAGGGGTGTCGCAACTGTAGTAGAGCAATGGCATACCTTCGAGACCCAGTTATCCATTATCTTAGGAATGTCCAGTCCTGCGAAAGTCCTTGTCGGTAATCGAGACATTTCCGAAAGTCACATACCAGTGGCTTCGCTGATACCCTCCCATAGGTGGCGAGAGACGGTATTTGAGTACAAATGTTTCTTGAGGTACAGAGAAACACCCTTGAGGAACTTGTCCTCACCAACGAATTTCGATAGCATGCGGAGTACTATCGCCGTCCTTCAGTGGAATCAATTTAATGGATGCGACAAGCATACCGGAAGCAGCTTTGGAGTATGACAACGAGTCGAAGATCTGTCCAATCTGTCCAACATCAGGCACCTCAACTTCGATAGGATGCGAGGAAAGCTTCGCGTCCAGACGAAGAGCAGCAGTGAGACGATCGCTTATGAAGCCTGCGTCGACCTTCCATTCAGGATTAATCCTACGTTGCGTTAGTCATGA
>Ga0307509_10004662_pt1 | contig 19582 bp, 15 predicted proteins | sample 10_EM_MG_FD_202245 | JGI IMG/M metagenome (GOLD analysis project Ga0307509, IMG submission 202245) | Populus trichocarpa ectomycorrhiza microbial communities from riparian zone in the Pacific Northwest, United States - 10_EM | ecosystem: Host-associated > Plants > Roots > Unclassified | place...
GGGACTGTGGGGGACTGTGGGGGACTGTGGGGGACTGTGGGGGACTGTGGGGGACTGTGGGGGACTGTGGGGGACTGTGGGGGACTGCGGGGGACTGCGGGGGACGACCAGGGACTGCGAGTGACTGTGGGCTACTGCCGGTGACTACAGGGGACTATGAATCCTATCAACAGCATTTCATAACACCCTTCTCGAGCAAATACAGGAATTCATCTAATAAGATTAAAAGAAAACTAAGACTATCTAGGAGAGATAAATAGGTGTAGAATATATCCCATAATATACAGCTAGGGCCAGGCATCGGGCATATCGCTTAATCCAGAAATCGTACTTACCTACCATCCTCTTATTGTAACGTTTCTTACTTCTCTTGCATCATTAAGCCCTGATCCAAGCTAGGAAAACATGTCGGATAAATACGCGGAGCCTGCATCACAAGAAACCATCTAAGATTTATGAGAGGAGGCGTAAGATGAGAAAGAGTTGCGTCTGTTCTGAAAATCGTTCGGAGTATACAACTTCTGATGCAAAAGCCTGGTGGCGTTGTGCTCGTTGTATGTTCCCCTGCTTCCTCTTTTCTATCACATACTAGCACTCGGATTCCTGCTATAAGAATAATAAGAATATTCCTTCCTCCAGGACTGAGGAAAGCTGGGATGACATAAGCAATCTTGCCCCGAGACGAGATTTCTTACTAATTCGGGCGTGTTCCTTGGCATGAAACATGTTTCACGGTGGACGGCGGGGGACGGCGGGGCTTATAGTCCTTCGCACCAGGGTGCAGGGCAAGTTTTGAAAAAGACCGGACGGGACCGCCTAACGCCGTCCACCGCCGTCCGCCTTCAGGACGGACGGACTGCCCCGTTGAGAACACTGGGGCCTCTTACAATGGGCATGAGGGGACAGTGAAACTACTGCTTTCACCGAAAGATGTCAATCCCGACCAGCCAAGTGACGATGGCCGAACGCCACTCTGGAACGCTTCTTACAATGGGCATGAGGGGGTGGTGAAACTACTGCTTGCACGGAACGATGTCAATCCTGACCGGCCAAGCAACGATGGCCGAACACCGCTCTGGAGCGCTTCTTGCAATGGGCATGAGGGGGTAGTGAAACTACTGCTTGCGCCGAACGATTTCAGTCCGACCAGCCAGGCTATTGGGGTCTAACACGACGCCCACTGGCCTCCACCCCCCAGAGTTGCCCCATTGCAGAACTCCGCTAGCCTTTCCCAGCCCCCGGCCCCTCCCTGTCTGTCTTCAAACGCGGTTTTCCTGCGCCCCCCCTTCCGTCCAACTTTGTTTATCCCTTTCACAGGAATTGTCATATACATGCCCCTTATTAACACGGCTCCCGCCCTCTCCTCCAACCCCTTCACAACCATCTGGTATCCCTGCTGCTACTTGTGGGCACACTCTTTCCCTTTTCTTTCTTTTCCGCCACCCTACTCTCCAATCTTTGCACCTATCTCGCCCCGGGAAAGCACACTACTCTGTATTCCAATATCTGTGTTTGATCTTCTTGGCTCTTTTGTACTCAGTTTTGGCAGATCCGGGTGTATGTTGGGATGCTCCGGGTCATTGCTTGATGTGCCGCCGCTTCGAAACTCTTTACTTTTCCAGGCTTATAAATTAACTTTCTGGCATGATGTTATGCTCTATTTTCCTGCGTCCATTTCGCTGGAATCTCAACCTCTTATACTTACCAGCTATAGCCAACCGAAGTGCATAACCATGAAGGAGAAAACGTGAGAAAATCCTACCAATGCCCCGATCAGGGGGCTCGATCAGGGGGCTCGATCTAGGCGTGCCTCTCATATCCGCTCAAAATTTATTCAGGGCTCCTAGACTGGTGGGGGACCTTGTAGAAAGAGCCCAGGGTTTCGCTCCTCATTCAGAAAATATTTATATACACATACCCCCAACCACATCTTGTAGGTTAGAGGATATGAAGAATAGAGAGGTACTTGATAGCTAAGCTATAGGTCTCGTATCGTATACGAGGGACATGCATGACTACCCTCGTCTATTCCAGATATAGAGAATCCTGGATTATGAGGGGGTAAAATATATCAAATATGGTAGATTGGGTTATTCTTTGTGTGTATTTATTGCATTTCATATATGGTGCGTCATCAGCAGTTCCACTGTTTTTTTCCGTTTTTTCTTTTTGAAAAGAAAAGAAAATGCTAAAATCTATATCCCCGTCTTGATAATACCTGGAAGCTTCTGGGGGCAGAAGCTAGGATCTGTGCACTAGTGCCTGTATTATTTGTGCTAATTTTCATTCTGTTCTTCTCTTTCTTAGTTTACTGTGGAAATTTTAACAATGTAGCCGAAACGCAATATCAATCCTAGCTGCTATGAACAAGAGCAGCCCCAGAATTCCTGTTATCGCCAAACCTGGCGGCCCCGAATCTATCCTGTTAGTGTCGGAATAATTAGAATATGTATCAGTGACTTCATAAACTGATCTCGAGCACCAGGTTCCCCTCAAATGTTGACGATTTTCTGTGCGCCAAGAGCTGATGGGACGTTGGATCCTTTAAATGAAATAGGCAAGGCCGGCACCTGCTGTGTTGCCATGATACTGGCGCTACAGAACCCCCCTTTAGCAAAGTTTTCATGGAAAGAGAGGTACTGTATGATACTAGGGGGTTGACAAAAGTCGCGTCCATCTCCATTACAAGACGCAGAATTTGTATGTGGACAAAGCCTGATTATGAAATTCGAGTGATATCTAGTGAGGATTTTTGGTGGGGGCAAGTCGGCACCTGTGTCACAAGGATTTCGATGCGTTTGCCGGGAGAGTGTGTTTGTGCCACCGGTCCCCAAATACCCTTACTTCTATTCTCATCGTGTATTCGGAATACGGTTACTATAAAGGTACCGGAAGGTATGTCAGAATTATTTGAAATATCGAAGATTTGATGTGTTTAATACAAAGAGGATAAAGTAACCGATGGTAAGTGAAAATAATGATCATTATGAAAATAGTGACGGCAACTGTGACTGTAGAATGAGGGAAGGTGTTCATTCACTATTGAGGGTAGGCTTGATGCCACTTTTCAAGCACGGTGCAATAAATTCTAAAGTGTTAGTCCATCCTCATACATGGGCTTCACCAGCTACTGGAGCAGTTCACCACAATCTTTCAAGGAGCATGAACACTATACTTTCTATAGGTTCGTGATGGCTCTTCCAAAATGGGAAACCAATTTTGGTGCGGAGATTACCTGTGTGTGAACCAAGAGGTAATAAAAGAGAAGGAGCTTGGCCTAGTATGAGAATAAATGATGTAAGGAGTAGAAATTACTACTAGCCATGTTTGGTCATAGTATTAAGACATAAATCTTTAATATTACTTGATTCCGAATACGCGATGAAAATGGAAGTACATCTAAGTACGAGTACCGTACTGTGGCAGCCCCTTGGTGGCAAAGGTGTGATACCATACACGCCTTAGCTACTTTATTATACCATACTTGCTACGCTGTGTTAAGCGCATGCTTAGTACTCGAGTACTACCGTAAATTCTGGCCAAACTCGATCCGCCGCTATTACCTGTATGGCAGTTACTATCCCTAGAAGGGCGAATTCGCCACGGGTTAGTCCTTAAGAGGAATAGTGGCTGCCTTAAGAAGTATGGCGGCGGGTCGAGTTTACCCAAAATCTACGGTATATTCAAGTATTGATCGTACCTTGTTTAGCACTACTTGCGCGGAGTCGAAAAGGGCCAAAAACCGTTGGCGGTAAGATAAGGATTCGAAATGCCACTCGATTGGCATAAGTGGAAAAATACCCATGATAGAGGATCCCATGGGTTGCTGGTAGTTGGAATACGTAATTGTCCATGCATCTATCATAATAATATTATGATAATTCATATTATTATCATACTAATTTTATTAAGGGTAGATAGAGCCTAACATAAGCAAAAGGAGGGGACTAGGACTTCGGGGATAATTCTTCTGAGATCCTATTATAATATTATTATTATGATAATAATATATGTGTATCATAGATTGAATTGAAAACGGGACATTTCACTATGGTCTAGGTGATCGAGTATGATACCAAGATACCCGCTCTCCCAATCCCGTTCTCTAGAGCCCCGCAAGAATAGAGCCTTTCCACTAAACTGACCCCTCTTCTAACAACCCCTGCTGATCTTGCTAGTTTTTTCCCGCCATTTTTGACCATCAGGCTGTACGAGCATCACAGCATCATGAGGAGCTGCTCGTTCGCCCAAATTACGTATCCTCAGGCAAATAAGCCCCCAAATCTGTTCAAAAGATGAAAGAAGGAATAGAAATAAATACGAGTAAATGCGCAGATCTGGTGGTCTTTAAAGAAGCACCTAGACCTTTTACGTTTACTGTAACGTACCGGACCAGGAAATATATCAAACTTAGGGATCTGTTTACCCGTGAATTTCGCGTAAATCCTCACAGCATAAAATTCGATTATACAAATACTCCGACTTTAGCTCAAAGAACAGGGAAATCTAAAATATTAGCCGGGCGCTGTCAGGAATATCCCCTGGTTTTCCGGACCTCTTCTACTCGAGTACTTAGGCATGTGCGCCAACTGAGGTTTCCAGACTCCCGCCTCCCCCCTGCGTATCTTAGGCCCTGTTTGGCCTGCCAGGATTCGGACTTGGTATCTGGATGATCGCTTAAGTCTAGACTCCCAGTCCAATCGTGTTTGGAAGGCCAATACCATACTTGTCATAGATTTTTCACGATAGGACTAGATCAGGTTTTAAACCTGGATTTTCTCTGAAAACCAATCACGGAGAGCAGGCTCCACAAGGTGTTAGCCTCAGATATAATACTTTCTCGGTTTTTCTGAGCCTAAACAAAATAATATTATATTATATACCTGGATCTTATCTTTATTATTTTCTATCAGATACACAAATTAGTACTAATTTTCTAAAGTCCAAATCCAAATCCTATCATGTTTGTTATGGCCGGTTTGCAAGGTCCGGACATTCAAGTTTCCGGGTTTTTGGTTTCAGGTCCGGAGTTTATGTCCAAATGCTATGTAGTCTAATCCTGGAATGCCAAACTGGGCCTTAATGGTTAGCTAGTTCGCTTCGCCCCTAACCCACTTCTCAGTCCGATACGCGAATCGTGTTTTCTTGCTTGGAAGTTGAAGTATTGTTTTCTTGGCCGTGGATGAAATGGTAGGTTTTGCCGGTATAGGGGGGATTCAAGGTATTCTATAGGGAGGGCGCTGAATTGGCTGGCATAGAGCAGCGTTTCCTGGAAGAAAGGGTGTTTATTTCTCTTTTCCTGTTCCCCGGCGAGCACACTGCTTGTTTTCTAACATTTGTGAACACTGCTACTCTTGCATAATGCTAAAATGCTAATGGCTCCGGCACATTTCTTGCCCGTATCCAATAAGTGAGGGGAGTGGTAAGTAGGCTTGGCCACAAACCTTAGAAAAGCAGGACATTTTCAAGCATTAGGGGTTAGAAATGTGTCCAGACTCTCCTTTAGGGCTATGATAGTTATCTGCGCTGATGAAGTGAAAAAAAGACAAGCTCTGATTTTAACTCATAGTCTACTACGGGACAAACTTTGGTCAGCTGCACGGTACAGTTTTGTAGAATGTACGTAAGCGGCATTCTCCACTCAAGACCTATACCCGCGCGGCTGAATCAACCAAGAAACCGTTTTAATTGTGACTAGCGAACGAGTTGGAGGAGGTGCCTTGATTTGGGGTCGCCACTCCAGTAAACACATACTCGAGTACAATTGCACGAAAAAAAAGGCCGCCCACACCTGCAGCCATCACATACCCGCATTCTATCCACTTGTTGAAGCCGTCGTTTCCATGGTGAAGAACAGCCCGCTCAAGCTTATGAAATGCTTGGAATTTCTGCTGAATAGCCTCCTAAGATAAATCCCCAATGCCCTCGGCAGTAGTTTCTTTTGCCCCATCCATAGCGGCCCTACTTTTACCAAAAAAGTGCCTAGTAAGCAGTGTAGGTAACTGGTCTACCGGCAGTTCTTTTCTTTACTCGAGTATCAAGTGATGTCGCTCGGCCCGGCAAACTTATCCCCCATCTTTTGTTGATAAGTGATGTCCGGCTTCTACTCGGCAGCAGGAATAGCTTTATCCGTCGGCTCAACTTTCCTCTTCTCCGAGATCCAAGAGTGATCTGCAAGCAAAATTTCTTGGCAAACTGGCATGTCTCTACCCGGGTAACTCTCACTGCACAACAGCCAATAATGATCAGGGCCATCGAATGCTTGTGCAACACCGGCAGAGCCCCGTTGGCCACCCCCCCCCCCTTCCCCTGGCCTTCATTCCGACAGAAGTCAGATCCCACCGCACACGTTCCCCCACCCTTACTAAAAGCGGAAGTTGTATAGCAGATTATCGCGCAGATGTCGTCCCGGCACCAACAAGTCATCGGTAATATCAACTCACTCAACAACAACTCGTTTAACAATATTGTCAACTTCGTCACAGATATAGACGCCGAGGGGCGTCAAATTCTGCCGTGGCTGTCGCCACTTGAACCACAGCAACGGCACCAAGGTGTGCGAACTAACCGGCTAGATGGCGTGGGGAATTGGGTGCTAGAAACTAGCGAGTTCAGAAAATGGCGTGATGCGGAAGATGGCTGTGTCGAGTCAGTGTTGTTCTGTTCCGGGAATCCAGGGGTTGGGAAAACTTATGTTAGGTACGCAATACTCGGGAGAAAGGCAAGTTAAGTGTCACTGACGATCTGAAAATAATAGTTCCCTAATTATTGATAGTTTGTGCGACCGGGCTAGGGGAAAAGGTATCGCCGTTGTTGGACTATATTGCGATTTCCTTGCGCATCACGAGCAGTCCACCACCAATATGTTAGGCGCCATCCTCAAGCAGCTTGTTAGCAGAGGAGGGATCCCGTGGCATATACGGGAGGCTTTTCAGAATGCCAAAAACGAATTCGGCGGCCGAGGTCTCTTACTCCCTGATATGGTAGATATGCTGAAGAAGATTATCACATTGCTACCACGGGTATTTATATGCATCGACGCTTTGGACGAATCCACCGCGAAGAGCAGACGGGAGCTCCTTGAGGCAATGCGAGAAATCATTCGGGTTTCCCCAAACACCCGGGTACTCCTTACTGGCAGGCCCTACATTGATGACGAAATCGTGAAATTCTTTAGCGAGGCCCTCCGGATACCTCTCAGCCCTACCCGTGCCGATATTAAGAGTTATTTGGAGATGAGGCTGCACGGTGACACTGACCCCAACGCAATGGACGACGAGCTGCGGGCGGATATTATGAGAATTATTCCAGAGAAGATCTCGGAAATGTAAGTAAGAATATGAAATGCACTCCCAATATCAGCTCAAGGTATGATTCACTAACGATGGTGTCTAGTTTCCTTCTCGTTTCTCTAAATATCGACGCGATCCTAGGCGAGATTACTCTCCATCAGAGAAGAAAAAAACTTGATGAGATGACCAAAGGGGGGGGTCTGGGAGATGCTTACGCGGCAACCTTATCACGGATGAAGGCCCAGCCAAGAAATAGATCGAGGCTCGGAATGGAAGTTCTAATGTGGACAGCGCATGCAGAGCGGCCATTGCATGTCGACGAGTTATGCCATGCCCTGGGGGTAGAAGAGGGATCCGGGGACTTGAATATCCGGAATATTCCAGCGATAGAAACACTGCTAGCATGCACACTGGGGCTCGTCACGGTCGAGAAGTCCTCATCCACTGCTCGCCTTATTCATTACACTCTGAAAGAGTACCTCTCGCATGACCCTAGCCTGTTCCTTAAGCCCCACTCGATCATAGCTGAGGTCTGTTTGACCTACCTTAATTTTCGGCATATCAGGAGCTTTTCGCCTGCTCTTCGTTCCGCCCCACCGGCGGCTCCTTTTGTCGGGTATGCTGCTTGTTACTGGTGTACACATGCTAGGCGGGGAAACACCAAAAGTGTGAAAACTCTTGCATTGAAACTACTCAATGGATACGATAAGCATATATCTTCGAAAATTGCGTTATTGCATGGAGTGAAGTCGTGGGACTGGCCATTTGATTCAGAAGACACCCCGAGAGGATTTACCGGGCTCCATGGGGCCGCATACCACGGATGTGTGGACATAACAGTTGCTTTGTTGGAAACTTATGAATGGGATGTGCAGGCAACCGATTTCAATGGTAACACAGCAATCGCCTGGGCTGCTAGGAGGGGGCATGAGGGGGTGGTGAGGGTGCTATTGGAACTGGGCGACGCCAACCCGAACACGAGGGATGACTGGAGCCGAACGCCGCTCTTGTTGGCTGCCGAGAATGGACATGAGGAGGTGGTGAGGATACTACTCGAACAGAACGACGTCAACCCTAACATAGCTGCTAGGTGGAGTCAAACACCACTCTTGTTGGCTGCCGAGAATGGGCATGAGGGGGTCGTGAGGGTGCTGCTTGAACGTAACGGCGTCAACCCCAACACAGCTGCTAAGTGGAGCCGAACACCGCTATTGCTGGCTGCCGAGAATGGGCATGAGGGTGTCGTAAGGATTCTACTTGGAAGGAACGACGTCAACCCCAACACAGCGGATGACTTGAGCCGAACCCCGCTCTTTTGGGCTACTAGGAATGACCATGAGGGGGTTGTGCAGATGCTGCTTGAACGGAACGGCGCCAATCCCGATGTAACTAGCACCAAATATCGCCAACGGCTACCGGGGCGACATATAACGTCGCTACAGCAGCCAAACCAATCGATTCCCCTAGGATACGAGGCAACCGTGTATCCCAGAGACCCAGAGTCGCCCGAGCCAGACCCTCTAGACCCCTTCCAATGCAACCCCGATTCTGATACTAGGAGTCACCCCCGGTATACCTGTTCCCGCGCCAGAGCAATCCAATTCCTCGAAGAGAAACCCTGAGCCCGCCCCCGATAGTTCTTCGCATCCAGATTGGCAAACCATTGTAGATGTCAAGCCTTTTCACCGCTCGCTTAGAATCTCTCGTTGTTTCCTTCGTTCCTCTAAATAACCCTCCCCCCTTCCCATTTGTTTTTCCCTAGTGTTTGGTTTCCTTTAAACGAGTTTCTCTATCATAATATATCCTTAGTTCATTATTGCGTTTCTATACCCCATTCCTGCTATCAACACCCCCTCCGATTTAGCTTTTGTCTCTCCCTAAACCCGTCGCCTTCAATCCTTCCACTTTTATCAATAATTCACTCTTCTGTATTTACTCGCACCACGGTATTTATCATAAAATCCAAATATCCCAGAATTCACACCTACTTCCAGGAGGGATTCTCCCCCCATGCAGTATAGTGCAAATGGACTCAAACCGGACCCTCTAAACAGGCCAAATGCGATTCCGGACTAGTCTACCACTACAGGGAAATTCATAAAAAAAAAACCGCTACCTTGAAGGCAATTACTTGGAGAACAGGCAAGCGGTTTTTGTTTTTTAATTAAAGGCTGTAGGCAAAAGTAGTTCAAGATTAAAAAGTGAAAATTTTGGTGAGAGTGAAACAAGTGATAGAATATACATAGTACTAGTCCAAGAAATACTGTGGAGTATGGATGACTAAGCCATTGCCATAATTGACAAAAAAAAGAGATTATAGGCATGAGACTTTCTTCTTTTGCTTAGACGTTTTTACAGTACTGATATATAAAATAGATAATTCTAATGATTACTACTTCAAACACTATGCTGCTTTTTGCCCCGTGGTATATCCGTTTACTATGCTCATGGTGTCTTGGCAATTCTTGGCTCAAATTCTGATCGGTTGCCATGGGATTGCTGTTTCACCGGAGGACCCACCTTTAGGCACTTTCCACCGTACCACCCGCACATCCAAAAAAATATCCCGGAATCTCGGCGCGGCCGAAAACCCACCAATAAGAAAGGCCAGCCCCGAGCATACTTTTCGAATGGACAACCATCAACATCTCCTTGCGGCTCAAGTCACGTGCGGGTCTCACGTGACAACGCGCCAAGTGGTTGTAGTGGGGTTGGCGGGGGAGGCTTAAAAGCTTATCTTGGATCCACTGGTGGTTATGGCGCAATCTGTGCGAGCGTTACTTTTCTCGCTTAAGTTATCCGCTCTTGGGGTTTTAGGCCCTTGCTCGTGGGGTAATGCCGCTGGGGATAATCGCGCACTCTTTTATCATGAATGAGTTGGGTGGGGGTTCGAGTCACGACATTTACGATGGTAGTAATCCATGGTATCAGACCGGTATGATTTACTAACTAATAGTATTGTAGGTACAGTACCATACTTGAAAAAGGGAAAATTAGAAAATCGGCATTCGCGTCCCTTGACCCACCCCCTCAACCAACTCCCAGTACGACAGAAACCAACCCAGAAAGAAAAAAAACCCACCCCGACAAGGCGCAAAAGGAACCCGTAATCATAACTTCGCAGACCCCCACAGGAAGCAAGGAAAACACACTGCTGATCGTAGAAAAATTCACATCCCCAAAGCCGCACGAACCGCCAACGCCACAGCCTCCCTCTCCCCCTCAGAATAAAGCTTCTCAACCGCCTCCTTGGCCTTCGAAACCATGAATTCCCACTCCTCCAACAACTCTGGGAACTTGACCTCCAACGCGACAATGACCGCCACCGTCGCGACAAGGTCCGCATCCGCGTGCGCGTTCTCCAACCGGCGGTCTCCCAAGCCCAGCCAGGCGAATATCCTCCCGTCCGCTTTGAACATCCCGTCGAATCGCTGGCGGGTGGCCAAGTCGGAGATCAGATTGCCGGATTCTTGCGGGACCCTCTCAATTCTCCGTTTTCGGGGGGGGGACCGGTGTGCCGTGGGAAGGCGTGAGCACCCGCCTGTTGATTTTCTGGAAGTGCGACGCCCTTGACGTGGTGGGCTAAAGGCTGCGCCCCCTGTCTGCGCCTGTTGAATTTGTTGCGTCTGTTGAGCCCGTTGCTGCGGGGGATTATTTGGGAGATGCATCGCTCGGGAGTTACGTTTTGCCGGGAGGCTATCCCTGGGGGCCGGGAACCCGGCTGCCCTAGCGGAAGACCTTCTGGATACGGGGCTGGCGGTTTGTGTTTCTCCCTCCGTAAACTCATCCGCGCTCTCCCATACCTGTTCATCTGCCTGCTCCTCCTCCTCTACTGATCCGTCCTCTGCGACTGCTACGAAAGAAGTCCACTTGCTGGCTAGCCCGAATTCAATGCCGACCCTTGCCCCCTCTTTCCCGGCGAGTTTGGCGTACTTTGTTGGTTCTTTTGTCTTATCGTAGATGCCTTCGAGGTATGAGGGTCTACCCTCTTCGAGGTCTTGGAGGAGCTTGCGTCCGGCCAGTTGATACAACCCGAGTGATGTCCCCGTGGAAGTTATTGCTTGAACAGGGATTTCAAGTTGAAGCGGGCAGATGGTGTTCGAGTTAGTGTCGTGTGCGGAACCCTTGAGGAATACCTTTTCCGGTCGGTCGCCATTGGATATCAAAAAGTAGACGGTTGAACGGGAGTATGGGAAGAGTGCGGGGACAATTGTGGGTACTTGGATGATCTTTGGTAGAGTGAGAATGGGCGCGCTACTGGGGGGAGCAACAGGGGCAGTATCTGGGTCGCAGTTTGGGTCGCAGAGGGAAATGGGTGCAACGGTGCTGGGGGCGAAGGTGGTCAGAGTCGCACGTTGCTTCTCAGGCCTTCCCGTCCAGTGTATGTCCCAGTCATTGACATGGGGTGTCAATGCTGCCTTCAGCATGCGCATGACCTTCTTCTGGAGGTTACTGGTGACGTCGACAATCTGCGAATATCCCCTTCCAGCGCGAGAGATTCCCTCTACTAGACTATGCGAGACCGTATTTCCAACGCCGAGTGAGAAGAAACGGACATTCCCGTCCTTGGAAGACTCGTTGATAAATCTAAACAGGCTTTCCATGGCCCAGACTTCTCCGTCGGTAAGGATAAGAATTTCGGTCCTGAGGTCCGGTCGCCGCCTCTCCATAATGTCTTTTATGGGGGCAAGTATTTCAGTTCCACCCATATTGGACGCCAATCCCGAGACATGAGCCTTCGCCAAGCTGAGTGACTCCTCCGAATATTCTTCCGATTGTGGCCAAAGGGATGAATGCCTGGATCCGAAAGAGCAGATATTGAAGTACGAGCCTACCGGCAAGGAAGCCAGGAAGATTTGAAGGGCGGATCGGACTGTGGAAATCTTGTCATGCATCGATCCTGACCGGTCAACAACGAATATGATTTCATGGCCTTGCGGAGGGAGGGCGAATTTCGGAACCATTGTAACCATAAGAGTAGATGTATCTCCGAGAGTCGGATGAGGAGCGAGGAATGCTCTGGGGTCACCAATATTGTCGGCCTTTATGAGGAGGGAGAAATCCTTGTCGAGCCCAGTCAGAGACGACGAAGCATGAGCAAGCGTCGCATGCGCCTTCTTAGGATCAAAGTCCGCGCCGTCGACGCTAGAGTGAGAACCAAGGCCGATGGAAATGGGGTGACTGGGCGATGTGACTCCCCTGATTGTCCCGCTCATTGTTGCGGTGATGGAGAGGGAAAGCCCGGCAGCATCCGCATCACCAATATCCCGAACCTCCTGCGAGAAGCTGCCCCAATAGGTCCGCCACCGGTCATTAAAAACCGAACCTGTGGTGATGGGCCCCTTTCCGTACTTTGGAGCAATGGCAGTAGGGATGACGAGTTTGATCCCATCAACATCAATGTCCTGCTTCAGCTCGTGCACGTACTTGATGACCACAACCACCAATCCACCCGCCGGAATGTTTCCGACGCTGGTGGTAAACACCTCGCTGGTATCCTGGGAGAACAAGGCGGTGACTTTTCCGGCAGATTTAGCGGCTTGATATATGGCTTTCGCCTCGGCCTTCTCCTTAACTACCCCCTTAATCGTCCTCTCCCCAACCAAGGCCCGGAAATCCGTGACGGCGGAGGATTCATAGAGGGGGAATGTGTACTGAGCTTCAGAGATATCCCTAACCGTCGAATTGTTATAAACCTGAGTGAGTGTATGCGAGGCGGTGAGGTCCACTATGTGGGATTTTAGTGTGGTTGAAATGAGCGGGAGGGATTTCTGGAAGCCCTTTTCGGCGTAGGTAACTCTGGTAGTCATGGCGATTATCGGTGTGGTTTCGGGAGGGTTTTTTGGAAGAGATAGATGATTCACGTGGGGGGGGGGGGGGGTAGAAGGGGTGTTCTTATACTTGCGCATTGCAAATGTTTCCAGAAATTTGGACTTTGGCTTGGCGCTAACTTAGGTGTTGCCCTCCTATTAAAAGTGCCAACCCTGCGGTAGTCTCCACACTTCCAGAAACTTTTCCAATGCCCAAGTGGACAGCCTTGACGCAGAATGTCGTATCATACCATCTAGAAAGAGCGAATTCGGGACAGGTTACTAAGAAAAGTCTTTTCTCAACTGCCAATAGCGGTAGCACCATGCGTGATAACGAGGTAATTAACGCAAGCTATCAAGGAAGAAAGAAAGCTATGACAGTTTGGGTCATGTTTACGGATGAGTTGGGGGAGCTGCAGTGTCAACAATTTTTCCTTGGCGTCGCCTCGAGTATCATATTAGAATTATGGTATTGTATAGCACACCCCTCACTTGTTCGAGTTAATACGGCACCACTGGCGCCACAGTTCGCCCAAGTAGTCTACCCAAACAGACGCTGATTGGTGGGTTCCGTCCGTGGAAAAAATGAGCAGTGGTTAGCATAGTAGTTACAATGTTTCTTATTCGGGTTTGGCGGTTTGGATGAGGGATGTGTTCGGGTGGGATTGTGAGGCTCTCAGGTTACATAATCTGCGGAAACCTTGAGAACTGAGAATACACCGGTGTGGGTTGCACAAATTCCTTGCCACTTAATTTGGCTGGGGATAGGCAGCCATAAACAGAGCCGGCAGCCCCGCTTTACCTAAACACGGTGAAACCTCATCAAGGGACCCAAGACCTTCAACAAATTGCCCCCGACAACATTTCAGCCGGTGAAAAAGCGAAATATGTCTCAATCTTTTACGGGGAACATCAATTCTTTCAATAGTGTTTCGAATAACATTATCCTTACTGCTGCCGATGATGAGTCCAAAATCCTGGCCTGGCTGTCGCCCCTAGAACCCCATGTGCGCCATCACGATATTTGCAGCCAGCGGGTCGATAGTATAGGGGACTGGCTATTGGAAACAGAAGAGTTCAGAAGCTGGTATAAAGGTAGTAAGAAGGACGAATCTGATCATGCGGCCTTGCTTTGCTATGGGGACCCGGGGGTCGGCAAGAGCTACATCTGGTATGAGACGATCAGTGATGAACAAACAATGGACATTATTGCTGACAGGTGACGATGGAAGTTCCGTGGTTGTAGATTATTTATGTGACCAGGCCATCGAGCGAGATATGGCGGTTGCTTGTTTTTACTACGACTTTGCTTCCCGAGAAGCGCAGACTCCAATAAATATGCTCGGCTCTCTGGTCAAACAGCTTCTGACTGGGTTAGGGGAAATTCCTGGGGAAATCGTGGAAAAATTTCGAAGCCGGAGGAAGGTGATTGGTGGTCGGAAGCTACAACTTCCTGATCTTGTGAATATGTTCACCACTGTTTCAGCTTCACAACGCACATTTGTATGTGTTGACGCTCTTGACGAATGCCTTCCGGAGCACCAACTGGAGGTTCTTGATGCGTTGGAACAAATTCTCGAGGGGTCGCCACAAGTTCGTGTGTTCATGACCGGGAGGTCACATATCGGCGTGGTGGTTGGGAGGGGACTAGGCGGAAGAGCGACAAGTGTACCGATAAAGCCCGGGGACGGTGATATAGTCACATACTTGCGCACGAGACTGAGGAAGGACACGAACCCCGAAGCGATGGATAGTTTCTTGGAGAATGAAATTATGCGGAGCATTCCCGAAGATATCTCGGAAACGTACGTAGTAGTGCGGGATCTAATAAGTCTTGTAACTCATATACTCATGGGTGAGAATCTAGATTCCTACTCGTTTCGCTCAAGGTCGAAACAATCCTGAGAGAAACAACAATATATCGAAGGCGAAATCGGCTCAATGCAATGAGGGATGGGTTAGGGTTGGGAGATGCATATGCTGCAACACTGGAACGGATTGGAACTCAGGGAGGGGAGAAAGTAACTCTTGCTATGGCCACGCTGATGTGGGTATGTCATTCGGAAAGGCCATTACGAGTAGACGAACTCTGCCATGCACTTGCAGTCCAAATTGGATCTACACATTTCAATACCGACAATGTCCCTGCGGCGGAGACGTTACTTACCTGCTGTCAAGGACTAGTCGCGGTAGATAAGGAAGCCTCAACCTTCCGGCTGGTCCATCATACACTCCGCGAGTACCTCACTACTCATCAGAACCTTTTCCCCCGGGCCCACTCGACGATGGCAGAGACTTGCTTGACTTATCTGGATTCAACCCAGGCCAAGGCCCTTCCGGCCAAACCGCAACCTGACCTTTCAAGGTTGCCCTTTCTCGGATATTGTTCGCGATATTGGGGCGCACACGCAAAGAGGGAAATATCAGATCACACGATATTGGTTGCGGTGGAGCTCTTGGACCAGTACGAGAATCACGTAGCCGCCAATGCACTTTTTGAGAAAATATTAAATGGGAGTGATATATGGGAAATCAGTGCTCCTTCAATGTTCGGCGGACTACACTGTGCATCTTTTTTCGGGATTGTTGAAATTATGACTCGTTTGTTAGGAGTGAGTGATTGTGATGCCAACCAGGGAGATTCTGCGGGTATAACGCCGCTTATGTGGGCTGTGAGGGGCGGACATGAAGGGGCGGTGGAGTTGTTACTGGGACTGAAGGCCGTCTGCCCCAACAAGCCGGACAACAATGGCTGTACGCCACTCTGGTGGGCTGCGTTTCTAGGGCACGAATCAATAACCAGGCAAATTTTAGACCGAGAAGATGTCCATCCTAACCAGCCGGAAAACAGGGGCAGCTCTACACCCCTCATTCTTGCTTCATTAAGAGGGCACGAGGCAGTGGTGAAGCAACTTTTAGGCCGGCAAGATGTCAACCCCGACAAGCCGGACAATAGGGGCAATACACCACTTTCGTGGGCTGCGATGAAAGGGCACGAGTCAGTAGTGAAGCAACTTTTAGACCGGAAAGATGTCGACCCCGACAAGCCGGACAATAAGGGCAAGACACCACTTTCGTGGGCTGCAATGGAAGGGCACGAGTCAGTGGTGAAGCAACTTTTAGACCGGCAAGGTGTCGATCCCGGCCGGCCAGACGACAAAGGTAGGACTCCTTTCTCGCTGGCTGCTGCGATGGGGCACCAAGCAATAGTGAATCTACTATGGAGACGGTATGGTGGAAGCCGTCTAGACACAGCACCTCGTGGGATGCCAAGGGGGATGCCAAGCATGATGCAACGGGGGTCGCCTTGGCATTAAATTCTGCTAAACAAATGTGGGTTTGGGTTCAAACCACTTCGGCATTTGAGATTTCTTCTATCGTTTTTTGACATATTTTCATGTATAAATTTAATGTTATCATTGGTTGGTATTGTAAATAAATTAGATATATGAGAGGAGAGACAAGGTCTTTATAGCTTGCACTGGCAGAACCATATACCTCACCAGTGGTATAGACAAAAAGGTCGGTACCGGTATTGGAGGTAGTTCTTTGCTGGAATTTCAAGATGCCATTAAGCAAATTGTGAGTATTGTTGTCCGAGTATCCGATATGCTGACCAGGCTTGCAGGCTAGACTTTTGGCCTGTAGTTTGCCAACAGTAGCTGCAATCGTGGATTGTTATTTTAAGTATGATAATAGCCTACTTGTGTATTTTGGACTATATAATAGATGGTTTAAGCCTATATACACTGTTGTTTCTGCCCTAATTTTGCCAAGGCGTCCCCCGTTGCATCACGCTTGGCATCCCCCTTGGCGTCCCACGGGTGCTGTGTCTAGACGGCTTCCACCATACTTACGGTATTGCATACTCGAGTACTATAATATCACGTGAATTCTGGGGCTCTGGCCGATTTCAGCCCTGCATCCAATAACAAGCGTATTTGCTAACCCCAGACGTTACTACCGTAGTAGTAGTGCGCAGCAGCCAATTTTCCAAAGCCACAAGAATATGGATACATTAAGATACTAGCTAATAGGCAAAATATATGAAAACAGAAACCCAAACTACTATGAACTCAAAAGACTCCTTCGCCGATAGAGATCTTCTCATGTGTATCGTTGTTCTGCTGTCGGAGGCACCGGCTTGAATGTCGCTGCCCTTGTCGTGGCAAATCGTTGCCACCGGTATATCCCGCGATGACAATGAGGGGCGCCGGGGCCCCTGTTGAGGGGTGGTGGGTGGGCAACAAAGAACGCGAGCTGTAGCGAGCTTGATGGTATTGTTGTCGGGGAGATAGGTGGAAATATATATATGCTGAGGGTTCTCGGGCCTACAGGCAGGGGCCACGAAGTCCGGTCAAGCTAGGACTTCGGCTATGCCTTTTTCCACCTCCCCCGGCGATGCCGCTTGCCGGTTCAGGTGCCCCAGGAAGGCTGACCCAAATTGTCCCAACCCGCCATCCAGCTTGTTTAGAAACACAAGCTTCAGCAAGAGCGGGGTATCATATTTTTTTTTGATAGATGTATTGAATTAGGGACCGGGTACCTCACCTACCGGCAATATTTTTTCGGAATTGACTGGGCAGGAAGTTCCCTCTTGGGCCATCCCTCGGGAGTGTATCGCTGCTACTGATATTTTGGGAGTAAGTCTGGGGTTTGCGGTATTGCACATTGGAAGTTAGTCTCATGATGGAGGGTCTTGCGGTGCCGGTACCGTGCTCGAGTACTGAAAAAAAAGAATTTCTGGGCAATAGTATCTACCTTACGGAAGGGGAGAAGTGCGAGCAAACAACTGTGGCTTTCAGGAAACCTCAAGTAGAAGAGAAAACCACACAAGTCACGATCAATTCAAGCTCACTAAACCACATCGCAAAACCAATCCAGCAAACAGCACAAAATAGAGAAAATCCCCGCCGTAAAGAAAGCCTAACCTTGCAGGTTGTCCGACTGGCTAGGTACAGGTCCAATTTTTCTTCCTCAAACCGCAACAAAAAAAAGTTCCCCCGTTATGCTGTGTTCCTTCCTCACGATAGTCGCCGCAGTGGTTCGTCGCGGTAGTGGGAAGGGGGAAAGGCGCGAGAGAAGTCAAAAAGATAACTTACATGGAGCCACTGTCTGCCAAGCCTAGGCAACCGCCACCCCTGCACAAACGTGACATCTCCTAAAGCGGAGATCGTGACTAGCTATCTATTTAGTCTAAGTTATTCGCAGATAAGCGGGAAAACTGCTAGTTAAGAAAGCCAATTTTAAACCGCAACAGTACTGCATATTACTTATGAACCGGCGCTCCACGTGCGGACGCTAACCTCTTGTGTGGGGTAGTGTCGTGGCTTGACTCTTCATGCACAGCGAGGATTTGGGCGGTGAACGACAGAACGCCTTACAGTACCCCTCGTGATGAGAAATGATATGAACAAGGGCGGCGGATAAGATATGAGTCACGTGGAATAAGATACACAACGGCAGCGAGTTGAAACCAGAGCGACATGAAACATGAAAGATGGGTAGGGTAATTGGGGCGGCGTACAAGTACTTGTACCAAAACTCAGAAAAAAAATCCCCCAGGATTGTTGGTATGTCAATGTTTCAGCTCTTCAGGAGGGTGTTTGGTGACTTGTTGAGCAGAGGGATCATGCTGGTTGCTATCTCATGCCTCCCCGAGCCCAAACCTTGTGTGACTAATACTGTGCTATCCCAGTACTCGAGTACTCGAGTACCGGTACTCGGGTATCCATCGGGCGCAATTGTATGAACGCAAGGTGGGTTAGGGTTAGTTGTGAACTTGTGATGGAAGTACGGTTCTGGGGTTCTGGCGCGCTAGCACTGGCAAGTGGTCCGATTTGGTAGCCCATAATTGATGTGATGGAAGAGGTGGACAATATGAGGATAGTTGTCTTCCGTGAGAAGTTGCAGTAGTGTTTTTGCTCGGAAATTCATGTCTTGAGTCTCTAATTCTTTTTGAGAAGCTCGCTTCTTTGGTAGCTTTCGGTTGTATCCTTTACAATACCGGTACAGTCTCCACCGTACCCACGGCGAAACTGGACCTGTGGCGAACAGGGGTATTTTCGTGGGCAAAAAGTGAATCATCGAGGTTAGGGTTACGAAAAATTACTGGTAATTAATCCCTGTTCGCCACCAGTCCAGTTTCGCCGTGGGCACGGTGGAGACTGTACGGAGGTACAGCCCATAAGTATTGTATATTTTACTAGCAGGGGTGTTCGGCTAGCGTTAGGTAAGAGTAATGAATTGGGTATAAGCGGAGCGAATGGAGTATGGTAACTACCTAATTCACCCCGTCACCCTTGCTAGCACAAACACCCCCTGCTAGTAAAATATACAATACTAATGGGCTGTACTCGGGTGTCAGGGTTAGTCCGCGAACGGCAGGGTTTATTCTTAAAATGAACTAAACTACATACAGAATTAGAACTGGGTGTGCCCGCCACCCGCAGCAATCACAGCCTGAATCCTCCGAGGCAT